>Ga0247838_1001634_pt1 | contig 31223 bp, 31 predicted proteins | sample LaCruzMarch2015__5_FD_189097 | JGI IMG/M metagenome (GOLD analysis project Ga0247838, IMG submission 189097) | Freshwater microbial communities from meromictic Lake La Cruz, Castile-La Mancha, Spain - LaCruzMarch2015_15m | ecosystem: Environmental > Aquatic > Freshwater > Lake | place: Spain... | reverse complement strand
GGGGAGCCAATCTACGTGCAAGCTCAAGGCTTCAGGGTCCGACGGCTTCCCGTGCACTCTACGCAACATCCGTGTCTCAACCCTCCTTGTCAATCCCTGGGAACAGAGCATACAAGGGTCCGCTGTGGTGCGTCCCGGCGAGGGCGCGTAGTCGAGTGGGTGAGAGTCCCACCCAGGTAGCCGCTAGCCACGGGCCTGGTATCGAGCCTTGCGGCGGGAACTGGTAACAGGCCCGTCGATGCGTAGGCACAAAAGGAGACGAGGTGCAATGGTAACAGGTGGAGCTGACCGTGAAGGCTGAAGCCCCGAAATACCCAAGTTGGAACCGGCCGACGGTCTCGCAGCACCGGCAGGCAACACCCGAACGCGCACCAAGGGCGAGCGCGCGCGGGCGACCCGGGGTCGCAGGCAGCATCGAGTCTCACATTGCGAGTACGCGTCAACCGGGGAGATCCGTCTGACGGCGCCGGGCCACGGCGCACCCGCCGACCAGCCATCGAACGCGAGGGAGCGGGCTTCGGCAGACGGAAGTCGGAGGTGTCCATCGTAGCGTTGATTCCCGGTAACGCGGGCGGAGCCAAGGGGCACCGGTTTGGGGAATTGGTAAAGGGCAACATCGCCTGACACAGAGCAGACTCTGACGATGACAACACGACTGAACCGATTCATACAGCGCCTGCGCGAGCTGACCGGCGAGAAGCTGACGGCCCTGATGGGCCTGATCTTCGAGATCGACGGCCTGCGCGAGAGCTTCCTGCGCCAAGACGCAAACAAGGCGCCGGGAGTGGACGGCATACGTAAACAGGACTATGCAGAAGGACTGGACGAGCGCCTCGCGGCGCTCTCGCAGCGGCTGCGGCGCAACGCCTACCGGCCGCTGCCGGCAAGACGCAGTGACATCGAAAAGGACAATGGCAGCAAACGGCCCTTGGATATCCCCACAGTGCAGGATCGGCTGATCCAGCAGGCCCTACACCGCGTGTTGAATGCGGCGTTCGACCAGGAGATGAGTGCGCAGAGTTGGGGCTTTCGCCCCGGACGCTCGGCGCACGACGCGGTGACGGCCGCCCGCGGGTACGTTGCAGAAGGCAAGGACTGGGTGGTGGATATCGACTTGGCGAGCTTCTTCGACCAAGTCAACCACGACCGCCTGATGCACCTGTTGGGAGAGCGGATCAGCGACCAGCGGATCATGACGCTGATCGGGCGCTACCTGCGCGCCCCGATGGACACGGGCGACGGACGGCAGGTGCGGCGCAGCCGCGGCACGCCACAAGGTGGACCGCTCTCGCCGTTGTTGGCCAACCTCTACCTCGACGTGCTGGACCGGGAACTGGTGCGGCGCGGTCTGTCGTTTGTGCGCTACGCCGACGACATCGCCGTGTTCGTGTCCAGCGAACGGGCCGCCAAGCGCGTGTTGGAACGCCTGACACGGTGGTTGCACCAGCACCTGGACTTGGAAGTCAACGCCGCCAAGAGCGGCGCACACCGCACCGAGGACACCGCGCTGCTGGGGTTTCGCATCCACCCGGATGGACCGGTGAGCCCCGCGCCGAAGGCCATTGAGCGGCTCAAGGAGCGGGTGCGAATGCTCTGGGATGCCCGACAAAGCCTCACCACGCAGCAACTACGCGACCAGTGGCAACGCTACATCACCGGATGGTGGAACTACTATGGCTATGCCAACGGGCGCCGCGAGGTCCATGCGCTCTCCGGCTGGATCAGACGGCACATGCGCAAGTGCTTCTGGCTGCGCTGGCACAACCGCCACGGACGGCGCAAGGCGCTGGAACGCCTCGGGGTGCGCGGACGCGCCCTCGGGGTGGCCGGTTCTCGGCGGGGCGCCTGGTTCATGGCGCGCCACGTCGTCGTCAACCAAGCGCTGAAGACCGCTACCCTCAGTCGCTACGGACTGATTCTACCGTGGACGCTTGCGGGCTAAGCCCGCTGGGCTCAACCGCCGGATGCGGAAAACCGCATGTCCGGTGGTGTGGGAGGGGTGACGGGCGCAATCCCGTCACCCCGACCCGATCACCAAGGGTCCGTCTGGATATCAGGTACGAAGGCTATATCAGGTACGAAGGCCATAAGCCAACCCGTGGCCGAGTCGAGGAGCGATGCGTCCCGTGTTCATCGCACGTCCACGTGTGCTACCGCACCGACTCGATCAGACCGTTTCCCCTACATTTCAGCCTTCATTTTGTTATTCAGCAAGGCGCATCACCCGCGCCGCGTTCAGCACGAAGGCATCTGCCCTAACCCAGCGCCCGACCTTCAGAGCCTGTCGGCTCTGCGTATTCACGTTTTGTGCCTGGTTCCCTTGCACTTGCTCGGGACAGTGATCGCAAGCCTTCAGTCCCAGGAGAATCTAATGCGCGGCATGATCCATGGCGACAAACGCACGTTAGTTCCTACCTGACGATTCGCTGACAACCCCACACAGGCCGCGGTCAGGCGCCGACTGTTAGCCTGTTATCTGGTCGCGGTCAGTTGCGCCGGCTCCCGATCTGGCTACCTGACCTTCGGCGCGGCGGTGTGTCGGCGCGCACCGCGCTGCCGACTGGTTTCGGCAGCGGGCGCTGTCGATTGCCGAGAGGATTGAGCGGGGCGAGAGTCTCGCGGGATACGCATCATGTCAAACGCAACGCTGGTCCTGTTGATTACCGCGGCCATCCTGGCCCAGGTTGCGGCTGTTGGTCTGTTCGGGTGGCAACGCCAGCGGGTCCGCTTCCGGGAGCTGGGTCGATCAGGCGAGATGGCTGGAGGTGCTCCGGCCGCGTCCAGGAAGCTTCCTGAAGCTGAACCTGCCGTGGTTGCGGCGGGTGTGTCTCCTGCAGCCTGGTCCGGCTATCGGGAGTTTCGGATCGACCGGCGCGTCGCTGAGGACCAAGGCGGTGCAGTGTGTTCTTTCTACCTGGTCCCCGCCGACGGCGGGAGCCTGCCGCCGTACCTGCCCGGTCAGTATCTTACCTTCAAATTGGAGCTGCCTGACCCTGCCGGCGGTTCGCCCAAGACCCTGGTGCGGTGCTATTCATTGTCGGATCGGCCGCGCCCCGACTGCTACCGCATCTCGGTCAAGCGGGTCCCGTCGCCTCCTGGTCGGTCGGAACTGCCGCCGGGCGCCATCTCGAACTACCTTCATGACCAACTCCAGGAAGGCGCCACGCTCTCGGCGCGCGCCCCGGCCGGTCACTTCTATCTCACCGAGGACGGCGCTGTTCCGATCGTGCTGATCGCCGGCGGAATTGGTATGACCCCCATGCTCTGCATCTTGAACACCTTGACCCACCGGGCCGATCCGCGCGAGGTCTGGTTGTTTTATGGCGTTCGCAATGGCGCCGAGCACATCATGAAGGAACATCTGGAAGGGCTGAGCAAGGCCCACCCGAATGTTCATCTCCAGGTGTGCTATTCGCAGCCCCGACCTGACGATCGCTTGGGGACGGATTACCAGCATCAGGGCTTCGTCAACCTCGAGCTGCTGCGGCGGACCCTGCGGTTTGGCCGCCATGAATTCTATGTCTGCGGCCCGCCGGCGATGATGGAGTCCTTGGTGCCCGCCCTCCAGGCCCAGGGCGTGGCGCCGGCGGACATTCATTACGAGTCTTTCGGGCCGGCATCGTTGAACCAGCGTCAGGTGCCGAGTAAGGCGGCGGTGATCAACCCGGTCGCCGTGCGCTTCAGCGGTTCCGGCAAGACCGTCGCCTGGAACGGTTGCGCCGGTTCGCTGCTGGACCTCGCCGAAAGCCAGGGCATCCCTGTCGATTCCGGCTGTCGGGCCGGCAGTTGCGGCACCTGTGAGATGCGGATCGAGGTCGGTGAGGTGGAGTATCTGCAGCAGCCCGATGCGGACCCCAAGCCCGGCCATTGTCTGCTTTGTATAACGACCCCGAAGACCGATCTAACCCTGGCGCTCTAGAGTCCAAGATGAATCGTTCCATTATTCGTAAAGAAGTCCTGCCGTTCGTCCTGATGTTCGGGTCGCTGATCGTCGCGACCGCGATCACCGATGCCTTGTTGCACGCTTACGGCCTCTATTGGATCGGCCGCTATCTGGGTATCCCCGGAACCATCCTGATCCTGCTGTCGTTCTTCTATTCCATGCGCAAGCGCAAGCTGATCCACTCCGGCAACCCGAAGACGCTGTTGCAATTGCACCAGGTCTTCACCTGGATGGGCGCGCTGATGATCCTGGTGCACGCCGGTGTCCATGTCTACGCGATCCTGCCCTGGTTGGCGCTGCTGGCTATGCTGGTCACCCTGGCCAGCGGAATGACCGGGCAATATCTGCTCGGCCGCTCCCGCCGTCAATTGAGCGAAAAACGGGAGTTTCACATCCGGCACGGGGATGCCGCGGCCGAGGTTGACCGGGAAGTCTTTTGGGACGCGGTGACGGTGGACGTGATGAAGCAATGGCGGACGGTGCATTTCCCCATCACGCTGGCCTTCGGCGTCTTGGGGCTTGCGCACATTCTCAGCATCTTTCTTTTCTGGCAATGGCAATGAATAAGCGGGCCGTCTTCTTTCTGGTTGCCGCCAATCTGGTGGTCCTGTTGCTGATTGCGGTGGTTTGGCCTGAGCACATGGTCGCGCCCGGTCAGGTCATGCCGGCCCACCGGGCTTTCGCGACCGACTGCTTTGCCTGCCATCAGCCCTTCATCGGCAGCACGCCCGGTCAGTGTGTCAACTGTCACAAGCCGGCTGAGATCGGCCTGGTGACCACCAAGGGTCTGTCGATCGCCGACGAGCTGAAGTTTCCCCCGTTCCATCAGGACTTGACCGAGCAAGACTGTGTTGCCTGTCACAGCGACCACAAGGGCGTGCAGGTGTTTCACCCCATCGGCCGGTTCTCCCACGGACTACTGAAAGTCGCCCGCCGCGATCAGTGCAGCGGCTGTCACCAGGCCCCGCTGGACAGCATGCATCAAGGCGTGGTCGGCAACTGTGGTCAGTGCCATGCCCAAGAGGCCTGGACCCCCGCGACCTTTGACCACGAGGGCCTGTTCAGTCTCACGGGCGACCACGAGGCCGCCTGTAACACCTGCCATGTGGGTAACGACTACAGTCGCTATACCTGCTACGGTTGTCATGAGCACACCCGTTCCGGAATTCGCGAGAAACATCTGGAGGAGGATATCCGTGACTACGAGAACTGCGTCGAGTGCCACCGCGGCGGAGATGCCGAGGACGCTGAGCACGCCGCCGGGCGTCGGGAAGGGCGTGATGTCGGCGAAGGCGATGATCGCGCGGACAAGCACTCACGAGAGGAGCACGGCTCCGATGAGCACGACGAGGATGACGACTGATCGGCCCGCCCGCTGGGCCCCGTCGTGCGGTATCGACCGAGTGCCGTCGGCTCCGGCGCTGTCCTGTCGACCGGCCGGCGACGGACGGCCCCAGCGTTGTCGTTCTATAGTTTGAGATTGAACCCCTGGCTGGCTCCGGTCCGTTGAGCGGACACGACCGGCCAGCCAGACCATGCACCACGAGATTGACGAAGGTAAACTATGAAGTACGTAACCCGCACCCTGACCCTTACCCTGGCCCTGGCAGCCACGGCCCCGCTGCTGAGCGCACAGACGGCCAATCAGCCGCCGCGCGGCCCCATGCCGTTCTCGGCGTTCGATCAGGACGGCAATGGTGTCGTCACCCAGCAGGAGTTCGAGACGACCCACGCGCAGCGTATGGCCGCGCGGGCGGCGGCCGGTGCTCCGATGCGCGGGGCCGCCAGTGCACCCACCTTTGCGGAGTTCGATCTGAACGGCGACGGCCAACTCGTACCGGATGAGTACGCCCAGGCGCAGCAGGCGCGTATGCAGGGACGCGGGATGGGGCCGGGGGCGGGCGGCGGCATGGGACCTGGCGCCGGCCCCGGCATGGGGGCGGGCGGGCCTGGCATGGGGATGGGGCCCGGCATGGGCCGAACGATGCCTTCCTTCGCCGACTTCGATCTGAATGCGGACGGCAGCCTCACCGAACAGGAGTTCAACGAGGCGAAGGGCAAGCGGATCCAGGAGCGGGCGCAACAAGGCTACGCGATGCGTAACCTGCCCAATGCCCCGACCTTTGGCGCCATCGACAGCAACAGTGATGGCCGGGTCGACCCCCAGGAGTTCACCGCGGCCCAAGCCCAGCACCGGCAGCAGGGGATGCCGCCGCGTTGAACTGGTCAGCCGAGGCTGCCCTGCATTACCATCCCGCTGCTTGAGCACCGCCGTGCCTTTCGGGGTCAACGGCGCCATCCACCCACGCGAAGCAGCCCTATGAAGTTCACCGCCGAGGAGTTCCGAGCCTGGCCCCACAAGTGTGTCACCCTGCTCGGCATGTCCGGGGTCGGCAAGACCTTTCTGTCCGCCCTGCTGCGGCGCAGCGACTGGTTCCATTATTCCGGTGACTACCGCATCGGCACCCGTTATCTGGACGAGCACATCCTCGACCTGATCAAGGCCCATGCCATGCGCGATCCCTTCCTGCGCGATCTGCTGCGCAGCGACTGGATCTTCATCCGTAACAATATCAAAGTAAACGACCTGGGGCCGGTTCTGAGTTTCGTCGGCAAGCTCGGGAACCCGGAACTCGGCGGCCTGCCGCTGGCCGAGTTCAACCGCCGCCAGGCGCATTACCGCGAGGCGGAGATCGCCGCCATGTTCGACGTGCCGGATTTCATCCGCAAGGCGCAGGAGATTTACGGCTACGCCAACCTGGTCAACGACGTGGGCGGGAGCTTGTGCGAGCTGGACGAACCGCGGGTCATCTCGTTGCTGGCCCAGCACAGCCTGATCCTCTACATCCGGGTGCCCGAGGCGGATGAGATCAAGCTGATCCAGCGTGCCCAAGCAGACCCCAAGCCGCTGTATTATCGGCCGGAGTTCTTGAGCGCCGCGCTTGCGGAGTATCTGCCGACGCGGGGGCTCGAGTACGTGGCCGAGATCGATCCGGACGATTTCACCCGCTGGGTGTTCCCCCGCCTGTTCCACTCGCGGGTGCCGCGTTACGAGGCGATTGCGCGCCCCCATGGTTACACGGTCTCCTCGGAGGAAGTGGCCCTGATCCGCGATGAACAGGATTTCCTGGAACTCTTGGAACTCGCCATCGCGCGCGCCGCCGGCGTGCCGACGGCTGCCGACTGATCAAGCCGAACCTTTTCAGTGAGCCGCCGCCATGCCGATCGTTGCCCATAACGCACTTCCCACCTTCAGCCACCTGCGGGCTGCCGGTCACCAGATCCTGGACCCGGTGCGGGCCGCTCAGCAGGACATTCGGGAACTGCACATCGGCCTGCTGAATATGATGCCCGACGCCGCGCTGGAGGCGACCGAGCGTCAGTTTTTTCGGCTCATCGGACACAGCAATCAGATCGCCCAGTTCTACGTGCATCCCTTCACCCTGGATGCCTTGGCGCGGGCGGAGCCGGCGCGGGCCCATATCCAGCGTTACTACAGCACCTTCGAGCGGATTCGCTCCGAGGGGCTGGATGCACTGATCATCACCGGGGCCAATGTGACCGGCCCCGATCTCTGCGCTGAACCCTTCTGGGGGCCGCTGATCGAGGTCGTGGACTGGGCCTGGAACAACGTCAGTTCCACCCTGTGTTCCTGTCTCGCGACCCATGCCGTGATGCAGTTTCGCTACGGACAGCGCCGGGAGCCGCTGGGCGAGAAGCGGTGGGGGGTCTTTCCGCATCGGGTGGTCAATCGCGCCCACCCCTTGGTCGGCAACGTCAACACCTTGTTTGACGTTCCCCACTCGCGTTTCAATGAGATCAGCCGCGCCCAGTTCGACGCTGCCGGATTGCGGGTGCTGGTGGAGGGCGAGCGGGCCGGGGTCCATCTGGCGGTCAGCGCCGACGGCATTCGTCAGGTCCTCTTCCAGGGACACCCCGAGTACGACACCATCTCGCTGCTCAAAGAGTACAAACGCGAGGTCAACCGCTTCGCGGCCGGCGCGCGGCGCGACTATCCCCCCTTTCCTGAGGGTTATTTCACCGTGCAGTCCCAGGCCATTCTCGATGAGCACGCGCAGCGCGTCCGCGCCGCCTTGGCCGCCGGCCGCGAACCGCCGCGCCTGCCCGAGGACCACATCGTTTTCCGGCTCGACAACACCTGGCACGATACCGCGGAGGGGGTGATCGGCAACTGGATGGGGTTGGTCTATCAGATCACCCACAGTGACCGGTGCTTACCCTTCATGGACCATGTGAACCCGGCCGATCCGCTGGGGTTGGGTTGGAATCGGGCTCCGGCTTGAGGATCACGCGCCCGGATTGCGCATCCCTGACGCAGCGCCGCGTCGGTCCGTTGGCAGCCTGAGCAACGGATCTGGGATACACTGTCGGCATCAGCGAAACCAGTCCATGAGTGAACGCCTGCGACGTTTCGGTCGTTATTTGACTTACTTCTGACGCGTTATAGCCTTCGTACCTGATATCCAGACAGACTCTTGGTGTAGGGGCGGGTTTGAAACCCGCCCCTACGTCCGGTTATCACGTCCGAATGCTATATAGCGTGCCTCCGGAGGAGCGCATCCCATGGGATCTGTCGTCGAACTGTATGAAGCCTTGGCCAGTGCGCCGGACGAGCGCGCCCGGGCGCGAGTGATTGCCGCAGCCTTTGAGCGTCTGGAAGAGCGGTACCCGCACCTGCTTGACCTCGTCACCAACCAGCAGTTGCGTGAGACCGAACTGCGGCTTCAGAAAGAGATCGAGCAAGTGCGCGCGGATCTCACGTTGCAGGTCGAACGATTGCGCGGCGAGGTCAAGACCCACATCGAGCAACTACGCGGCGAAGTGACGACCACCATTGAGCGCAGCCGCAACAGCCTACTGATGTGGCTGATTCCGCTGATGTTTGCTCAGGTCGGCGTGATGGCCGCGCTGGTCAAACTGCTGTAACTGACCTTTCGCAGCGTTCCGTTCAGTTCGGCCGCCCCCGACCCGCGATCTGGGCCACGTCCTGCGCCTCGAAGTCGATGCCGACGGGGAGGCCCGGATTGAGGCTGATGGCATAGCCGATGCCGAGTTTTTCCAGTATCCAGGTGAAGTCCGCGACCAGACCGCCGCCGTAGCCCGGATGGTCCTTGACGAAGCCCTTGGCGCGCTCGGGGCTGGTGAAGAGGACCAGCACCACGTTGCCGTCCTCGCCGGTGAGCTTGAGGGGTTGGGCGGCTTGCTGGGTCTGGAGTCCGCCGATCTGGTGTTTCTCATAGACCGGCATGAAGACCTCGGAACCCACCAGGGTCGCGATGAAGTCCTCGGGCGGGATCTGGCCTTCCTGGGCGGCAATGAGTCGGCGCTCGAGTTCGTTTTGGGGGGTGAAGTCGTCCGGCATGGGGATGTCCAGTGGATGGTTACCCCGGCGATGCTTGGGGTTGGGGCGAGAATCTCAAGGTGGCGATGCCTACCCAACGGGCGGCGGCCGCGCCGTGCTGCCGGCCGCTTGGCCGCGGCAGCCGCAGATTGTGCGGCTTTCCTGTGACGCCGGTCACAGTTCGAAGGTGTCGTCCTTGAGGGACTCGGGGGAGTCGTCCAGACTCATAGGGTCGGGCGGTGCCGGCGTGTGCATGGCCCGTCACAGACGCCTAAGTCCGCGAACAATCATAGAGATGGGTGCCCCCATGAATTCCGATCGGCGCGTTTTTCCCGGCCGCCGTGTGGTGTCCCGAAGTCGGTCGGAAGCCCCTCATCCGCCCCCTATCGCGATGCCGGCAGCACCCGGGGCTCAGCCATGACCGCCTCGCTCGAATGGCCGCACCCACGCGAAGCGCGCGTCACACCGCCCCCCGCCTTGCTCGCGCTCTACCAGATTCGTGACCAGGTCATCGCGCCGGAGTTGCGCCTCGCCATGCTCCGCGGTCTGAAGGATGAGGTCGATGCGATCCAATCGGTTCGTCCCCGTTCGGGTTTCTGCGCCGGGCAGCCCCGTGACCTGGGTATGTTGGCCCCGTCGGCCTTGACTGGGTCGCTCACCCCGGAACAGCGCGTGATCTGTTCCTGGTGCGGCAATCTCCAGCGCCTCCTGGTCGACCTGGGGCAGCCCCGTTATGCCGGCCATGCGAGCTTCGGGGTCTATCGGGAGTGGGTGCTGCGGCAACTCCTCAAAGGGTTGGGGAGTGCGGTGGAGTCTGCTGTCCGCGCCGAGGAACCGGCGCCACCCGGAACCTGGAAGTCCCTGCACGATCTGTTCGTCTATCTCGACGGCCGGGACGAGTTGGCCGGCACGACCCCTTCCGGGCGCGCCGCTTTCCACCCGGAGGCTGATTACAAGCGACTGCTGCTGATGGGTGCCCTGGCCGAGTATGTCCGCGCCGCGCGGATTCTCGAGGAGATTGGTCCCAGGCTGCACGCATGGGCGCTCGACTCCCAGGTGTGGCCCGATGTTCGCGTGGTGGGGGAGTCCGCGCTGTTGCGGCTCACGCTGAGTGCGGACGCCCCGCCGCGTCATGCGCGTCCAGGGGATCCGCAGCCGTACAACGGCTGGGTCCTGGAGCCGGCTCAAGGCTACACCGATTATTTGGCCGGCTATGCGTTGCGTCCACGTGGCAAACCCGTCTTGATCGTCTGAATCGGGGTTGTTGGCCACCCCAGGGTTCCTCAGGGTACCTCCGTCCGATGCCCGGCCGCGCGCCGCGGTGCATCGCGCGTCCGGCTGCTTCGGTTATCATCGCGACTCTGCCATCCCTGGTCCCGCTCATCGATTGGGAGCTCACCATGCTCGTCCTGCGCGGAGCCCCTGCGCTCCCGGATTCTCGACTCAGCAAGCTCGCGGGGCGGATTGCCGCGGTGCTCGGCAGGCCCGTGACCTTGTATGCCGAGTTCGTGCACTTCACCGATCTCGACCGGCCGCTGGATCCCGCCGAGCTGGTCGTGCTGGAGCGCTTGCTGAGCTACGGCCCGAGTCTGCCGGGTCAGGCACCGGTCGGACAGTTGATCCTGGTGGTCCCCAGGCCCGGGACTATTTCACCCTGGTCGTCCAAGGCCACGGATATCGCGGCCAATTGCGGGCTCGCGGCGGTGCGGCGACTGGAGCGGGGGACCGCCTTTTACCTGGACGTCGCTCAGCCGGGCCTGGCCGCGGCGGACCGCGCGCGGGCGGCGGCCGTGCTGCACGATCGGATGACCCAGACCGTCTTGGACGATCCGGCGCAGGCGCAGCGCCTGTTCGATCATACGGTTCCGCGCCCTCTGACGCGGGTGGGACTGCGCGCCGGCGGACGCGCCGCGTTGGTGCGCGCCAACGGCGACCTCGGCCTGGCCCTGTCCGACGACGAAATCGACTATCTGACGGCGAGCTTTCTGGCCCTCGCACGGGACCCGACCGATGTCGAGCTGATGATGTTCGCCCAGGCGAACTCGGAGCACTGCCGCCACAAAATCTTCAACGCGGACTGGACCATCGACGGATTGCGTCAGTCACATTCGCTGTTCCGGATGATCCGCCACACCACCGAGTCGGCGCCCGCCGGCGTGCTCTCGGCTTACCGTGACAATGCCGCGGTGATGGAGGGGTGGGACGGCCGGCGGTTCCTGCCGGACCCGCAGACCGGGGTCTATGGGGAGCACGAGGAGCCCATTCATATCCTCATGAAGGTGGAGACGCACAATCACCCGACCGCGATCGCCCCGGACCCGGGGGCCGCCACCGGCGCGGGCGGTGAGATTCGCGATGAGGGCGCCACCGGGGTCGGCGCCCGGCCCAAGGCCGGTCTGTGCGGGTTTTCGGTCTCCAATCTGCGCATTCCGGGATTTGAACAGCCCTGGGAGCAGGACCACGGGCGGCCCGAGCGGATCTGCTCGGCGCTGGAGATCATGCTCGACGGGCCCATCGGTGCCGCCGCCTTCAACAACGAGTTCGGACGGCCGAATCTGGCCGGCTATTTCCGGACCTATGAACAATCGGTGCCGGGACCGGACGGTGCGCCGGAGCCGCGCGGTTACCACAAACCGATCATGCTGGCGGGCGGTATCGGCAACATCCGCGCCGAGCACATCGCCAAGCGGCCGGTGCCGGCGGGGACGCCCGTGGTGGTGCTCGGCGGACCGGCGATGCTGATCGGTCTGGGCGGCGGGGCGGCGTCGAGCATGAGTTCGGGCAGCTCGGCCGCGGATCTGGATTTCGCCTCGGTGCAGCGCGCCAACCCGGAAATGGAACGCCGCTGTCAGGAGGTCATCGACCGCTGCTGGGCGCGCGGCGAAGACAATCCCATCCTGTTCATCCACGACGTGGGCGCCGGAGGGCTGTCCAACGCCTTGCCGGAGTTGGTGCACGACGCCGGGCGCGGCGGCCGTTTCGAGTTGCGCCTGGTGCCCAATGCCGAGCCGGGCATGACGCCGATGCAGATCTGGAGCAACGAGGCCCAGGAGCGCTATTGTCTGGCCATCGCCGTCGAGCAACTGGAGACCTTCAAGGCCATCTGCGAACGCGAGCGGTGTCCCTACGCGGTGGTCGGTGAGGCGCTGGCGAGCGATCAGCTCAGCCTGACGGACGCGCATTTCGGGGATGCTCCCATCGATCTGCCCATGCCACTGCTGTTCGGCAAGCCGCCGCGGATGCATCGTCAGGTGGCGCGGGTGACGCCGCCGCGCACGCCGCTCGCGCTCGCCGCCATCGCCCTGGACGAGGCGATCACTCGGGTGCTCGCGCTGCCCGCGGTGGCGGACAAGACCTTTCTGATCACCATCGGGGATCGCAGCATCACCGGCCTGGTGGCGCGCGACCAGATGGTCGGGCCCTGGCAGGTGCCGGTCGCCGACTGCGCGGTTACCGCCAGTGATTACCGGGGTTTCACCGGCGAAGCCATGGCGCTGGGCGAGCGCGCGCCGCTGGCCTTGCTGGACGCCGCGGCGTCCGGGCGCATGGCGGTGGCGGAGGCCGTCACCAATATCGTTGCGGCGCCGATCGCGCGGCTCGGCGATATCAAACTCTCCGCCAACTGGATGGCCGCCGCCGGTCACCCGGGGGAGGACGCCCGACTTTACGAGACGGTGCGTGCGGTCGGCCTGGAGCTCTGTCCGGCACTCGGGATCAGCATCCCGGTGGGCAAGGATTCCATGAGCATGAAGACGGTCTGGTCCGGGCCTGATGGAGCGGCGCGGTCGATGACGGCACCCCTGTCGCTGATTTGCTCGGCCTTCGCCCCGGTGACCGATGTGCGGGCCGTGCTGACCCCGCGGTTGCGCACCGATCAGGGCGACACCGACCTGATTCTCATCGATTTGGGTCAGGGCCGGAATCGGCTGGGCGGCTCCGCGTTGGCGCAGGTCTATGCGCAGCTTGGCGATCCGCTCGGCGATGGCGTACCGGACCTCGATGACCCTGACCTGTTGCGGCGTTTCTTCGATGCGCTTGCGGAGTTGCGTGCCGAGGGTCTGATCCTCGCCTATCACGACCGCTCCGACGGTGGTCTCTTCGTCACCCTCTGCGAAATGGCCTTCGCCGGCCGCTGCGGGTTCGAGCTGGACCTGGGTCCGGTGGGGCCGGATAACCTGGCGGCCCTGTTCAGCGAGGAACTGGGGGCGGTGATCCAGGTCTGTCACGCCGATACCGATGAGGCCTTGTTGATCCTTTCCCAGCATGGTCTCGGGGACGACAGTCTGGTCATCGGTACCTTGGACGACGACGCGATCCGCATCCACCGGCGTCAGGCCGAGGTCTACCGCGCGACGCGGGCCAGCCTTCAGGCGCGTTGGTCGCAAACCAGTCTGCATCTGCAGGCATTGCGCGATAACCCGGAGTGCGTCGCCGAGGCGCAGGCGCGAATTGCCGCCCCGGACCCGGGCCTCAACGCCATCCTGACCTTCGATCCGGAAGACGATATCGCGTTCACCTACCTGGAGCGCGGTGCGCGGCCGCCGATCGCCATCCTGCGCGATCAGGGCGTCAACGGCCAACTGGAGATGGCCGCGGCCTTCCACGCCGCCGGTTTCGCGTGCGTGGACGTGCACCTGTCCGATATCATGGCCGGGCGGGTCGACCTGGCCGGTTTCCGCGGTCTGGCCGCCTGCGGCGGCTTCTCCTACGGCGATGTCCTCGGGGCCGGTGAGGGTTGGGCCAAGACCATCCTCTTCAGCGCGCGGGCCCGGGATCAGTTCCAAGCATTTTTCGAGCGGTCGGACACCTTCGCCCTGGGTGTGTGCAACGGGTGTCAGATGCTCTCCAATCTCCACGAGTTGATCCCCGGGACCGGCCATTGGCCGCGGTTCGTGCGCAATCGCTCCGCGCAGTTCGAGGCGCGCACCCTGCTGGTCGAGGTGCCGGACTCCCGCTCGGTGTTGTTGGCCGGCATGGCGGGCTCACGGATGCCCATCGCCGTCGCCCATGGGGAGGGCCGGGCCGAATTTCGCGATGCCGCGCAGTTGGCGGCGGCCCGTGTCGCCGTGGCGGTGCGTTATGTGGAGAACGACGGTGCGGTCGCCGCGACCTATCCGGCCAACCCCAACGGCTCACCCGAGGGGATTGCCGGTCTCACCAGCACCGACGGCCGGGTGACGATTATGATGCCCCATCCGGAACGGGTCTTCCGCACGGTCCAGCATTCCTGGCGGCCGGACGACTGGGGGCCGGACGGGCCCTGGCTGCGGCTCTTCCGTAACGCGCGGGTCTGGGTCGACTGAGGTCGCGATATCCCCGGTATTGCTGGGTTTAGCCCGCGGCATCCGTTTTGTACCATGAGGGTCGCGCTCATGCCGATGCTCACCGCCGAAATCGTCCTCCGAGAGACCCGACCATGATCAAGGTACTCATCGTCGATGACCACGCACTGTTTCGTGCGGGCCTGCGGCTGATCCTCAAAGAGCAAGACCAGATCGAGGTGGTCGGCGAGGCCGAAAGCGGCGAGGAGGCGCTCAAGCAGGCGAAGCAACTGATGCCGGATATTTGTCTCATGGACTTGCAGATGCCGCACGGGATGGGCGGAATCGAGGCGACCCGCCGGCTCTTGCGGGTGCTGCCGAGCTGTCGGGTGATCGCGCTGACGGTGCTTGGCGATGACCCCTTTCCGAGCCAACTGCGCGAGGCCGGGGCCATGGGTTATCTTACCAAGGGCTGTCCGGCCGACGAGTTGATGAAGGCGGTGCGGTTGGTGGCCAGCGGCCGTCCGTATATCGACTCCACGGTCGCGCAGGCGCGTATGTTGTCGGATTGGCAGGGCGGGGCGGCCAGCCCCTTCACCGAGCTATCCTCGCGGGAGTTTCAGGTCACGCTGATGATCCTGGACGGTCGACGCACGCAGGACATCTCAGACACCCTCTCGCTGAGCCCCAAGACGGTCAGCACCTATCGGCAGCGGATCTACGAGAAGCTCGGCGTGCATACCGATGTCGACCTGACCCGGCTGGCCTTTCGCTATGGCCTGATCAGCGATCAGCCGGGCGGTGCTGTCACGGGCAATGGCGGCGGCTGACTTGGATGCGGAGTCGGAGCAGGTCCGCACACCCGTGGACCCGCGTGAACGGCTGGCGCAGATTCCCCAGAGCCCAGGTGTCTATCGGATGCTGGACGGGGCCGGCACCGTACTCTATGTCGGCAAGGCCAAGAACCTCAAGCGCCGGGTCGGCAGCTATTTCAGCCGGGCGCTGAACCAGCGGCTGGTGGTCATGGTGGGTCAGATCGCGGACATCGAGGTCACCGTCACCCGCACCGAGGGTGAGGCCCTGCTGCTGGAGAGCAACCTCATCAAGTCGCTGAAGCCGCGCTTCAACGTCCTGCTGCGTGATGACAAGAGCTATCCCTATATTCACCTGAGCACCCAGGACCCTTTTCCGCGCCTCGCCTTTTACCGCGGCGCGCGCAAGGGGCCGGGGCGTTTCTTCGGACCCTATCCCAGCGCCTCCGCCGTGCGCGAGACCCTGCAACTCCTGCAGCGGCTGTTTCCCGTCCGCCAGTGCGAGGACAGTTTCTACCGCACCCGTTCGCGGCCCTGCCTGCAGTATCAGATCAAGCGCTGCACCGGACCCTGTGTCGGCTTGGTGAGTGAGGCGGTCTACGCGGAGGATGTCGCCTATACCATCAAGTTCCTGGATGGGCGCACCCAGGAAGTCATCGGCGAACTGGCCGGCGCGATGGAGCAGGCCGCCGCTGAGCTGGCCTTCGAGCGGGCCGCGGTGCTGCGCGATCAGATCACGACCCTGCAGCGGATTCAGGAGCGCCAGTATGTGAGCGGGGAGGGCGGCGACCTGGATATCATCGCAGCGGCCCAGGAGGGCGGCGTCCACTGTGTGCAGGTGTTCTTCATCCGCGGCGGACGCAATCTGGGCAACAAGGCATTCTTTCCCCTGGCACCGGAGGAGACCGATGAGGGCACGCTGATCGCCGGCTTCCTCACCCAGTTTTACACGGACAAGCAAATTCCGGCCGAACTGGTCTGTTCGGCCGAGCCCGACGATCTGGACCTGCTGGAATCGGCCCTGGCCGAGCAGGCCGGACACCGGGTCCAGATCAAATCACGGGTGCGGGCGGAGCGCGCCCGCTGGCTGGAGATGGCGCGGGGCAACGCGCAGGTGGCGCTCAAGTCCCGACTCGGCAGCCAGGCCGGCTATGCCCGGCGGCTCACCGCCCTGCGCGAGGCCCTGGACCTGCCGGAACTGCCGCGGCGCATGGAGTGTTTCGACATCAGCCACACCCTGGGGGAGCGCACCGTCGCTTCCTGCGTGGTGTTCGATGACGCCGGTCCGCGCACGTCCGACTACCGGCGGTTCAACATCGCGGGCATCGTCCCCGGTGACGACTATGGCGCCATGGCCCAGGTCCTGACCCGGCGTTACACTCGGGTCAAGGACGGTGAGTATCCGGTGCCGGACCTGGTGTTCATCGACGGCGGGCGGGGCCAACTGGGCGCGGCGGCCCAGGCCGTGGAGGAACTGGGGCTGGGTGCCATCCTGCTGGTCGGTGTGTCGAAAGGACCGGACCGGCGTCCCGGGACCGAACAGCTTTGGTTGTTGGGGCAGGGGACGCCCGTTATACTGCCCGCAGATTCACCGGCCATGCACTTGGTGCAGCAGATTCGCGACGAGGCCCACCGGTTCGCGATCACCGGCCACCGCCAACAGCGGGCCAAGGTCCGGACCGCCTCGGTTCTGGAGGAGATCGCCGGGGTTGGCCCCAAGCGTCGGCAACAACTGCTCCGGGCCTTCGGGGGGCTGCGCGGACTGGCGCGAGCGGGGGTCGAGGACATCGCGCGGGTCGCGGGCATCAGCCGCGAACTGGCGGCGCGGATCCATGACGCCTTTCATCTGGACACCCCCGGACCCTGAGTGCGACTGCGAATGTGGAATACTCCTAACCTGCTGACCTTGCTTCGGATCATCCTGATCCCGGTGTTCGTCGCCGTGTTTTATATCGACACGCCCTGGGCGCCCTACGCGGCGACCATGACCTTCGGCGCGGCCGCGCTCACCGACTGGCTCGACGGCTACCTGGCGCGGCGTCTGGGTCAGACCTCGCCGCTCGGAGCCTTTCTCGATCCGGTTGCCGATAAACTGATGGTCGCGGTGGCTCTGGTCCTGCTGGTTCAGGCCGACCCGCGCTCGCTGCTCGCCTTGCCGGCCATCGTCATCATCGGCCGCGAGATCACCGTCTCGGCCCTGCGCGAGTGGATGGCCGAAATCGGCGCCCGCGCCAAGGTCGCGGTCTCAGCCGTCGGCAAGTTCAAGACCATCGCCCAGATGGTCTCCATCTGCCTGCTGTTGCTGCGTGATTCCATATTCGGTCCGCTGCTCTACGGCCTCGGACTGGTCCTGCTCTATGTCGCGGCGGTGCTGACCCTGTGGTCCATGGTCCTTTACCTGCGCGCCGCCTGGCCGAGCCTGTCCGGCCAGAGCATCCAGGTCACCGGGGAAAATGAAAAAAGTCGCGCATCGGGCTTGACAGGATCAAGTTAACTCGTAAAATAGCGGGCTCTAAAGCGGGAATAGCTCAGTGGTAGAGCACAACCTTGCCAAGGTTGGGGTCGCGAGTTCGAGTCTCGTTTCCCGCTCCAAATAAAAAAAACGGCGGCCTCTGGGCCGCCGTTTCTTTTTACGGTCTGGGTTTTTCGCCGGTCGATTGAATGCCTGCGCGCCCCTCTGCCCGACGAGCGCCGTCTGCCGCCCTTCTTCTATCTGGCCAGTCCCTAGGGTAGTCTGAGCAGACCGCTGCCCGTCCGGGCGGCTGGTTGCCGGAACCGTAACGAAAGCCGAGTCTGCGATGGCCGATTACGAGCACCACGTCTTCCTGAGTTATCGCCGATCGGATGAGGACTGGGTACGCTGGACCCAAGAGAACCTGGTTCGACCGCTGCGCTCGCTCCTGCGTCCGGCCTTAGGGGATGTGCGCATATTCGTTGACCAACAGATCGATACCGGAGCCGACTGGCCTATGCGCCTTGCCCGAGCGCTCGCCCGTTCGCGCCTACTGATCCCGGCTGGAATTCGGACATCTGCACCATGAGCCGAATCGTCACCTTCTATTCCTACAAGGGCGGTGTCGGTCGCACCCTGGCCCTGGCCAACATTGGCATCCTGTTAGCCCGGAGAGGTAACAGGGTCCTGCTCATGGACTGGGACCTGGAAGCCCCCGGGCTCGACCGGTACTTCCGTCCCTACCAAACCGCAACCCTGTCGTCCAATCAGGGCGTGATCCACCTGCTGCACCAAGCCACCTCGAATCCCCGATCGGATTGGCGGGCGCACGTTCAAACCCTGCGCGTCCGACCCAGTGGCGACAAGGAAGACTGTGTTCTGTCGTTTATACCCAGCGGAGTTGCAGCTGCCGACTATGCGGAACTGGTGCGCCGTTTCTCCTGGGAGACGTTCCTGGGCGAACAGGGCGGGGGGGCGATTCTCGAGCGCTGGCGCAACGAGTGGAAGGCGAGCTTCGATCTTGTCTTGATCGACTCGCGGACAGGGATCACCGACACCGGCGGGATTTGCACCATTCTCCTGCCGGACTTCCTGGTGCTGGTCTTCACCGCTAACGATCAAAGCTTTGAGGGAACCCTGGCGATTGCCGCCAGTGCCCAAGCCGAACGACGCACGCTGGCGGTCCAGCGCCCGCCCCTGATGTTTCTGCCGCTGCTCAGCCGGTTCGACCGACGCGATGAGATCGCCGAGGCCGACAAGTGGCTTGCCCGTTTCGCCGAGGGCCTAATTCCACTGTATGCCGATTGGCTCCCCACTCAGTTCAAGCCGGCGCAGATCCTGGAAGTCACCAAGATCCCCTATGTAACGCGTTTCAGTTTCGGAGAGCCTCTCCCAGTGCTGACGCATAGTCTCACGGACCCCGAGTTGCCAGGGTATTACCTGGAACGATGTGCCCGGCTGCTGGATTCGGATTTCAGCGAGGCCGCACGGATACTCAAAGGGGGTTCCGATGAGTCCCAAGGCGATGGGGGCCTCGCCCTCGCGGCCCATCTGGGGTCGCGGCTGGCGATTGCAGTCTTTGAGCGGACCCTAAGCGATGCACGCCGCATCGGCGACAGTCAGGGCGAGGCGGATGCTCTGGTGACTTTGGGTAATGCCTATTGGGCGCGCGGTGAGCCTCAGCAGGCGGTGACGTACTACGAGGAGAGCTTGCGCCTGCACCGACAGTCCGGGGATCGCGTGAGCGAGGGCAATGTTTTTGGGAAGCTCGGTCTCGCCTACACTGCCATGGGCCAGTTCAATGAGGCCATCGGATACTACGAGCAGCAACTCGTCATCATTCGTGAGATCGGGGACCGGCGTGGCGAGGGCAACGTGTTCGGCAACCTCGGCGTCGCCTACAGCAACCTGGGTGCGGTCGAGAAGTCCGTCGGGTACTATGAGCAGGCACTGGCTATCGCCCGTGAGATCGGGGACCGGCGCGGCGAGGGCACCGGGCTCGGCAACCTCGGCAACGCCTACGCCGACCTGGGCGAGGCCGAGAAGGCCATCGAGTACTACGAGCAGACACTCGCCATCCTTCGCGAGATCGGAGATCGGCGCGGCGAAGGCGCCGCCCTCGGCAACCTCGGTCTCGCCTACGCCGACCGGGGCGAGATCGAGAAGGCGGTCGGGTATTACGAGCAGCAACTCGTCATCGCCCGCGAGACCGGCGACCGGCGCGGCGAGGGCAACGCGCTCGGCAACCTCGGCAACGCCTACGCTGAACTGGGCGAGGTCGAGAGGGCCATCGGGTACCTCGATCAGCGGCTCACCATCGCCCGCGAGATCGGCGACCGGCGCGGCGAGAGCGCCGCGCTTGCCAACCTTGGCGTCGCCTGCAAGGACCTGGGCGAGACCGAGAAGGCCGCGGCTCTGCTGCAACAGTCCAAGTCCATTGGCGAACAGATTCGCGACCCCCGGATCGTCCGTGTCGCCACCGAGGTACTCGCCGAGATCCAGTTGCCCGCCGGTTGACGGACAGCGGGTCTATTGGTCGTTGCGGGACCAACAGACGCAACGGGCGCCTGCGGTTAGCCGGCGTGGCCGGGCGTCGGTGGCAGCGTTACGTGTCTCGGGATTGCAGGTTACTCGGCAATCGTCCGCCGACCCACGGCGAGCAGCCATTTCGCAACACGCAGCCAGAACCCGCTCGGAGGTCTCATGCTTTATCTCGATATCCCAACCGCGAATGACTATGCCGATCTCGCCGCCTGGCGTGGGGACATCGCAGTCTCCCTGTTCCTGCCGACCACGCCGGTGACCCTGGACACCGACGCGGACCGCATCCAGTTGAAGAATCTGGCGAAGGAAGCGATCAGCCAACTGGAGGCCGCGGGCGCGGATAAGCGCCGGGTCGGCCCGCTGGCCGAGGAGCTGGACGATCTGGTCGACGACGACGACTTCTGGCGCTACCAGGCCAAGGGTCTGGTTATCTTCGCCACTCCGGACAACCTGCGCACGTATCGGGTGCCGAATACCCTCGAGCCGATGGTCAAGGTGTCCGATCGCTTTCACCTGAAGCCGCTGCTGCGCTCGACGAGCTTCTGCAATGCCGGCTATGTGCTCGCTCTGGCGGACGGCAGCGTGCGGTTGGTCGAGGTGTCCGGCGATCTGCTGGCGGCCGCGGTTCCCGTGTCCGGGATGCCGACCGATGCCGCGTCCTCGGTAGGGAAAGCCAGCATCGCCGCCCGCTCCTACAGCGGTCGCATCGGCGGCAGCGAGGGCAAGAAGGTGCGCCTGCGCCAATACGCGCGCCAGGTGGATGCCGCCCTGCGCGGGCTGCTGGCCGGCAGCAGTCTCCCGTTGGTGCTGGCCTCGGTGGAGGCGCTGGGCGCCATCTACCGCTCGGTCAACACCTATCCGCATCTGGTCGCGCAGGGCATCGAGGGGAACCCCGAGCGGCTCAGCGACGCTGAGCTGGCGACTGCCGCCCGCGAAGTGTTCGATGCGCTCCACCAGGCGCAGATCGCCGACTGGCAGGACCTGTATCGTGCCCGCCTCAACGAGGACCGGGCGACCTCCGACCTGGTGCGAGCCGCGCGGGCAGCCACCTACGGTGCGGTGGGGAGCTTGCTCGTCGACATGGATCAGGCGGTCCATGGAACCGTCGACGAAGCCGATGGCCGTGTCGTCTTCGCCGAGTCCGCCGGTGCCGACAGCTATGGCGTCGCCGACGAAGTCGCGCGGCGCGTGCTCGGCTCCGGCGGACAGGTCCTGGCCGTGCGCGCCGCCGACATGCCGGAGCCCGGTCAGCCGGTCGCCGCCATCCTGCGCTGGGCGCTCTAAGCCGCCAGGGAACGCCTTTGGCGTCTCGGTCGTTGTCGTTGTCGTTGTCGTTGTCGTAATTCGGTGACGATCCCCGCGAGGGGCCTTGATCATCAGTTCGCCTATGTTTCTGGGAGCGCGGGCCCACTGGCCCGCACGCGGGCGAGACGCCCGCGCTCCCGTGCGTGGTGATCGAAGTGGGACAACCGCGCGCGGCGACCCCGTGGGAGCGGCCTCCGGCCGCGATGGGATCTCGCAAACTGCGCCAGGGTCGCCGGTGACCGCGGCCTCGCATCGCGGCCGGAGGCCGCTCCCACGGCGGACTTTCTACTTCGGGGGTGGCTGATGGGCTTTTCCATGGTCGTTAGCCGGTCAATCCTTGCCCGGTCTCGGAGCGGTATCAGGCTTCCCATGGATTGAAGACCGCCACCCCCGCGGCGGCGAATTCGCCGGTGTTTCGCGTCACGACAGTCAGCCCGTGCTGCGCCGCCGTGGCGGCGATGAGGATATCCGGGTGGCTGAAGGGTTGGCCGCGTTTGCGTCCGACCTCGATCATCAGGCGCCATTGCAGGAGGATGTCCTCCGTGACGGGTAGTGCCCGCCGGTCGAACAGCGGCCGCATCCGCTGGGTCAGCCAGTGGTGCAGCTCGGCGCGCCGTTCCGCGGATGCTCGAATTCGACCTCCGCAAGGGGCGATTCCGCGAGCAGATCCACCAGTTCATGCCCCGTGCGGTGGCCCGTGAGACGATCGTACTCCTGGGCCGAGACGACCACGGCGCGCTCCTCGCCGTTGACTGTCACATGCTGAGGTCCTTGCTCCACGGCCCGGCGAACCACATCGCTGAACCGGGCCTTGGCATCCTGAAGCTGCCAATAGCTCGAATTGCCTCGGCGGGAGGGTCCGTCTGCGCCAGTGCTGTTCATCGCTTCGCCTGTTGTCTAGTCAGCCTGACTAGACTTAAGCGCCTGGTGCGACACCGGTCAACAGTACTCCAGCAGACGCAAGAACTGACGTGCGTGTTAGAGTCGCCGGACAAGCTGGTCCAAGACTTTCTGCGTGAAGCAAGGAAAATCTATCGTGAAGACCGTGATTCTTGATGTCCGCAATCCCGAAGAAGCGATGCAGGACTTCGTTGATGTGTGGAAGACCGGCAAGGCGAAGGAGGAGGCCCGTATTTCTTTTGCAACGCCGGAGCTATTGTGGAAGGTCCTCACCGCGAAACGATGGGAGTTACTGAAAGCGCTGTGCGGTGCGGGGCCGGTCACAGTCCGCGAGGCGGCGAAGCGGGTGAACCGCGATATCAAGGCCGTTCACAGTGATCTCACCGCACTGCGCAAGGCCGGAGTGATTGATCGTACCGCGTCGGGACAGGTCGAATTCCCATACGAAGCCGTCAAAGTTGAGTTCATGCTCAAGGCGGCGTGAGCGACCAGCGTGACGCCTAATAGGTGATTTCCGAAGAACCTCTTACCACGCGAGATCGACCGCCAGTGACCCGGGCGACGCGACCGGAGGCCGACGCTTTAGCGGGCGGCAGTGCTGCGTCCCCGGAACTCCCGCAATTGATCAGGGGCGGCCAAATGGTAACGCCTTTTTCGACCTGAGTTTCTTGAGCCGGATTGTGGGTAAACGTTTCAATGTTTGATTTCGTGGATCCACATCAATGCCAACGGACTCTAAAGCAGTAACTCCCAGAATGGGCTCCGTTCCAGGATCGCCAAAGATAATCGTTCCCCCGACAATCTCCCCCATAAACTCGATGTCGCCTGTTGTGATATCCATTCTAATTTCACTACCATCCGCAAGCTCGTAAATACGCTGCGCCTTGGGGGCCAGACCAATGGACTCAAGAGAATCTCTTGGAACAAGAGAATCCGTTGCACCTGTATCAACGAGAAACAGCCCTTCCCATGACCTGTCCGGGCTTGCGGGATTCCTGATTGTCACCGTCACATGCGTTGCGCCCATTAAATCACCTCAATATTTTCGATCCCGGGGTATCCGTTAGCCTGTTCTCCGCGCACATCTTCCTCCCTCTGGGGAATTAAGTAAACTGTGCCCGGAACTCGTATGGAGCTATTGTGGAAGGTCCTCGCCGCGAAACGATGGGAGTTACTGAAAGCGCTGTGCGGTGCGGTGCGGGGCCGGTCACAGTCCGCGAGGCTGCGAAGAAGCGGGGCAGGGGCTTCGATCATCGTTCCGGCCGGGCGCGTCGGTCCGCACAGCGGACCCCACGGTTAGACCGCGATCCGTAGGGTCCGCTCCGCGGACCATCGGCCTCGCTGCAGCGCTAAGCGCCGAGTCTACTCTGCGCCGTTTCTCGCTCGCGCCTTGATGGTCGCCATATCAAGTGCTACCGTGTCTAAAGACTAACAATCCGAAACGAGGCGACCATGGTTGCAACCTCAACCCGATCGGCCGTTAAGGTGATCGGCGCGAAGGGCCAGATCTTGCTCCGCAAAAAATACGCAGGCCGCCAAGTGCTCGTTGAAGAACAGGAGCCCGGCGTATGGCTGGTGCGCACCGTCACGGTCCTACCGGACAACGAGCGCTGGCTGCACGAGTCCAAAGCCGCCGCCGACCTGGAACGCGCCCTGGCCTGGGCGACCGCCAATCCTCCCGACGATGCCAATACCGGGCAACTCTTGGAGAAATTGGCCGATGGGCAGGGATGAGGCGGATCCTTGCGTTAGACTCGATCTGAACAATCCGGGCTTTCAAGACAGCTTGTTCTGTCTGGAAAAGCCGGAGCGCCTTGCGGCCCTGGAGACCTTGAGCAAACTGCGTCGTTTGACCTGGAGCCAGCGTTACCGCGATACGGGCATTAAATGGGAGAAGATCGCAAGCGTCAAGCCTCCGGCCGGAATTGCTGCCCTGTATTCTTTACGCATCACGCGCTCCCGCCGAGTGATAGCCTACCGTGACGGTGACTTTGTTCGATTGCTCACCATTGCGCCGGACCACGATAGTAGCTATGGAAAGAAATAGGCGGGTGTGATTGATCGGCTTGGCGGACGCGCGGCAATCAGGGGGGTAGTTAAGGACAGAGGGGCAAGAGTGACAGGCCACGGTTTCCCTAGCGAATTACGAACCTGTCCCCGGAACTCGCGGAACTGGGTTTCATAAGTGAGCTTGGCCCCTTTACCGAAGGACCGGCGCAGCCGACCGGGCGTAGGAGCGGTGGGCATGGCAGCCGCTAAGTGCTTCAGGTGGGTTGCGAGTGCTGCAAGGCGCGGCACACCCCGTCAGGATCATGGGCAATCACGGTCAAGTAAGCGCGTGTCGGTTGATCCGGCTCCGTGCGGCCTTGTTCCCAATCGCGCAGCATCCCAAGCGGCACATGGTAACGTCCCGCAAACTCTTCTTGTGTGAGTCCTAAGGCGCGACGCAGCGTCTTGATTCGGGGAACACGCCGGGCCTTTTTCAATTCGTCTGCGGTCATGGGGCGCGCATCGGGATCGGCTGCCGCCGCGGCCTCAATCTCTGCCTCTGTCATGGGGCGCATCGGTTGTTTCGGAAACGCGCGTTCACTTCCGTCCGCAAGCACTTCGACAACAGTGCCGTCAGAACGAATTTTCGCGGTAGTAATATTCGTGTTCATGCTTCTCTGCCTTTCTGGCTGAAATCAACCTTGTTCGATTGCCACGCTCAGTATAGGTCACATGGAGAAGAACGCCGTCGCACATTCCCAGCAGGTTAATGCGTTCTTCCCCGTAATTCGCGCGGTCGTCTATATCTTCAACCGCGAAGTAATCGTGGCAATTACGGTGACAGTTTACTAAATACAGTAATTACGGGTTGCGTTCAACGCCCATCCGCATTCAGTGCATTTAGTAAACTGTTACCGTAGTTTTTACCGTAACTCCAGAGCGGTCTTGCCGGTCAGCGGCTAAGATGATAAAAACGTAGGCGCTTAGTGCGTAACACCCGAGGTTCTCCATGATCGAAGCCAACACCACGCGCTGGACGGTCACGGTGTCGAAGGACACCGACATTGCCGTGCGCACCCTGCTCGCCCAGCGCGGCCTAAAAAAGGGCGACCTGTCCAAGTTCATCGAGGACGCCGTGCGGTGGCGTGTGTTCGACCAGACGCTTACTGAGACGCGGGCGGAGTTTGCCGACCTGGCGCCGGAAGCCCTGCAAGACCTGATCGACGAAGCGACCGAAGCGGTGCGCAACGAGACACGAGAGACCTTGGCCCGCGCCGCGAAGACCGCCCGCTGAACCATGCGCGTCGTGCTGGACACCAACGTCCTGGTCAGCGCTCTGTTGGTGGAGTCCTCGCCCCCGGCCCATCTCATCACCCATTGGAGGCAGGGGCGATTCACGCTGTTGACGGCCGCCCCGCAGCTTGACGAACTGATACGAGTCACCCGCTACCCCAAACTGCGCACCCGCCTGAAGCCGGCGCAAGCCGGACGCCTGGTCAACGACCTGCGCGAAATCGCCGAGGTGGTTGAAACCCTGCCGACGGTCGAAGCATCCCCCGACCCCTACGACAATTACCTCTTATCGATGGCGGCCGGCGGCGGGGCGGATTACCTCGTGACGGGCGACAAGCCGCACCTGCTGGCACTCGGGCGTTACGCCGGCATCAAAATCGCGTCGGTGCGCGACTTCATGACGTTGGCAGGGCTATTGCCATGACCGGGATGAACGAGCAAGACCGCATCCGGGCCGACACGCTGGAGCACCTGCGGCAAGCCATCAGGGACAGGTCGCAGAATTACGGTGGAATTACGGTGACAGGTGGAATTACGGTGACAGTTTACTAAATGCACTAAATGCACTAAATGCACTGAATGCGGATGAGCCTTGAACGCAACCACCTTGCTGCCGATCTAAGGTTGGCTCCAATAGGTACGTGAAGTAACGTTACATTATTTGCATTAAGTAAATTGTCACCGTAATCCTCGTTATTTGCATTAAGTAAACTGTCACCGTAATCCTGATATCGGCACTGGACGATCACCAATTCGCCATCCATGAACGTGTAAACCAGCCGGTGCTCGTCATTGATGTGGTGTGACGAGAGTCCGGAGAGCTCGTGCTTCAGTGCTTCGGGTGTGCCGATTCCAGCGGTGGGAGCGCGCTGAATGTCTCGAATCAAGGTATTGATGCGTTTACGAATCTTGCGGTCGGTCTGCTACCAATAGAGATCGTCGGACCAGGCGCGCTCACGAAAGCAGATCATTGCTCGATCAGATCATGGTGGACCAAACCGCGCCGCTCGCCAAGCTCGGCGAGTGCTTGCCGCAGGTCTGCGGCATTTGCCGGGGAACGCAGCAAATAGGCAGTCGCTTGCCAGGCATCGAAGTCTTCCTGAGAGATCAAGACTGCATTCTTGCCGTTTGCCCGCGTGATGACGACCGGCTGGTGGTCGTCTATCACTCGGTCCATGGTCTGGCCGAGGTGTTTACGTGCTTCGGTGTAGGTGATTGCAGCCATGGCAATATCCGGAAGGTTGGGTTGGAGCGAGTTTAGCAGACTGCCGGGATCTGCCGCGTGGATCGACTGAACCCGGTAGCGGTCTTGATCATCAATCCGGCCACCCCCGTACCGGACGGACCGGCGCAGCCGACCGGGCGTAGGAGCGGTGGGCATGGCAGCCGCTAAGTGCTTCAGGTGGGTTGCGAGTGCTGCAAGGCGCGGCACACCCCGTCAGGATCATGGGCAATCACGGTCAAGTAAGCGCGTGTCGGTTGATCCGGCTCCGTGCGGCCTTGTTCCCAATCGCACAGCATCCCAAGCGGCACATGGTAACGTTCCGCAAACTCTTCTTGTGTGAGTCCCAAGGCGCGGCGCAGCGTCTTGATTCGGGGAATACGCCGGGCCTTTCTTAGTTCGTCCGCGGTCATGGGGCGCGCATCGGGATCGGCTTCCGCCGCGGCCTCAATCTCTGCCTCTGTCATGGGGCGCATCGGTTGTTTCGGAAACGCGCGCTCACTTCCGTCCGCAAGCACTTCGACAACAGTGCCGTCAGAACGCATTTTCGCTGTATCAAAAAGATCGTCCTGCATGATGGTGCCGGTTACCAGTTGTGATTTGTTTGTCTCAGCGTTTTCATTGATGCTGGAATCCGTGGCCGTCTTTTCCCGTCCGGGGCGTACTGTGACTTCATCCCAGACTGGCGGCGGGCGCCTCAACTTACAAGGGTCCGACCGCTTCCCGTGCGCTCTACGCAACATCCGTGTCTCAACCTTCGTTGTCAATCCCTGGGAACAGAACATACAAGAGTCCGCTGTGCGGACCAGCCGCCTCGTTGTCGGCGAGGTGGCCGGAATGATGATCAAGGCCGGCGGGCTTGGGGACACGCGGTCGTCGGTGCCGCACGGGTGGAAGCTGGGAGACACGGGCGAGCACCAACTCGAACAGCAGCGGGGAGCTACGACCGAAAAAGCGTTCGGCGGCGGTCGGGAATTCCAATTCTGGGGACAGTTTACTCAACTCGGTCCCTGTGCCAGTCGGAGAGATATGTAAACTGTCCCCGGAACTCGCAGTGACACGGGACGCCGCGCCTTCAGGAACCCTTCAACGCGACGGACGTACCAAGGGCGCATCCGCTCCGGATGCAGAGTCGGATGGCAAGCGCCCGGCGGAGGTTTGCCTGGAATCTAGCGTTTTACATCAGGTATTTGCGGAAACTATGATCCAGATCACAAAACGCCGCTTGCAAGACAGCAGCGAGACGCAGAAAGTACACATCGAAGGGCGATGGGCTGTGCCTGGACCGGCAGCCCATGTGCAACACCGCGTTGCTGGGGGGGGCCTCGGCAGGGCGCGGGTGGGGCACTTGCGGTGAGGCGATGTGCCTGGGCGGTCGGCGGGATTCAGTCTAGAACCTTAGTGGCCCGTGGTGGGCTAGCATGTCGCCAGGCCGTGCCAACCTAGAACACGTTATGTTTCGTAGCAGCGCAAACAGAGACCTTGAATCCTATTGATTGGACCGGACGCGCAAGTGTTTATCGAATGGCTTATCGATTTGGCCTCTAGAGCTGAAACGTTTTTCTCTAGCTCTGAATTCTTGGTGCCATTTCTGTCTACCTTGTTCGCATCGCTCACTGTCATCTACCTTAGCTTTACCCATCACCGAAGATCAGAAGCCAGAAAAAGACTTTTCGCAGTCTCTTACATCGCGGACATATCGTACAGAATAGCTGCCTCGACTTTTATTCTGCGAAAGCACACGCTCTTGCCACATATCGAGGCCGCGACCAAGATGTTTGAAGGCGACCACGAATTGCTAGAAAACTGCTTCCTTTACGATGATTTTAACGTTCTTACGGATTCTCCGATGTCGTTCCAGGCATTACCGGAAGATCAGAAAGTCCTCATTGGCCTAGACGATATAGACCTCCTGCAAGCCTTTGAAGCAATCTTGTATTTACACTCTGACCACGGCAAACGCCGAGATTTAAACGCCTTCGTCCGAGAAAATCTGTCGAGCAGCAGGGAATTTTCTTTGTTGTCGGAAGAGGAACAACGAGACGTCTTACGCAGGTATCGCGATCTTCTTTATAGAGCCGATCACCAAGCAAATCGTATCGTCTGGTTTATCTACTACATCGTCCTGCCTTCGATACACAAGTACATCCACTTGAGACAGTTCGTTCTGTACTCAAAAAAGACAGCAAAGAAAAAGATTGGGCAAATTGTTCAAACGATCGATGAATATCGACCCCTTCTGCCAGATCAAGACTACATGCAGCGAGTGAAAATGCAGGGCATTCAGCAAGCTCTAGGCAAAAATGAAACATAACAATTGCACCAGAGAAACCGGGGTCAGACTACGGTTTGTCCAGTTGGTCTTGTTGACACAAGAAACCGTGGTCTGTCCCTGATTGCGCTGCCAAATTTTATCATGTTGCTCTCAATGTCTTCTTTCGTCATACCAAATCCATGTCGCTCGCCCGGGGCGATAAACAGGTCAATTTTTGCTTCGTTTTTGTTTTTCAGACCACGAAAATGAAATTCAGCCGTAAGTTATTATTCATATCCAACTTTCCTAGAAGTTAAAAACAAGAACCTAGGTCGTTAGATTAACACAAAATTTCAACCTTGTACCGCAGTAACAAAAAATGCTAAAATGACGAGTTACAAGTAAAAAAACTCCGAATCAGGAGGCAAATTATGCTCACAGCAAGAGATGTTGCCCAATTCTTCATCATGAAAGGCTTGGATGATGAAGAGTCTGGCATTTCAAATCTGAAATTGCAAAAACTACTTTACTATGCAAAAGGATTTCACCAAGCAATTTTCGATGAACCACTGTTTCCCGAGAAACTTTGGGCGTGGACACACGGCCCCGTTGTTCCAGATGTATATCACGAATACAAGAAATACGGGCGCGGGCCAATCACTGAATTGGAATATGACCCTACTCCCAAGCTCGCTGAGGACCAAACAGAGCTGCTTAATGAGGTATGGTCTGTGCTCGGCCAGTTTAGTGCCTGGAAATTAAGGGATATGTCCCATAATGAAAAGCCTTGGTTAGATCATGAAAAAGATGCTTCAATGATCGAAGATGAAGAACTGTCCGCTTACTTTAAGACCAGGGTGAAGTAATGGGTAAAAGCAAGGGCAAACTAAGGATGAATGCCAATAAAAGCGCCCGTTTAATCGTTGAGGAAGCCGAAGACTATAACAATATGGTTCCGCTGTTTTCACTGGAGCGGCTAGAAACTGGCCCTTACTGTTTATCAAATTTGGACAAAGATGATAAAGCAGCTTTTGCCGATTCAATGTTTAAGCGCAGAAGTACCACATGGAACGAAATTCAACAAATGCCCCGCCACGGGTTGGGCTACGAAAAAATCGCTGTGATTAGCTTGCTTGTTACCCCGCCGAAATTTATTACAGAAGATCAATCTAACGTGCTTGCATTTCGATTTAACGGCCTAAAACCGATGGTTGGGTATAGAGTAAGGAATATTTTCTATGTCTTGTGGTTCGATCATAAGTTTTCCGTCTACCCTCACGGTTAAAAACAAAGGGCAATAGGGGACAGACAACGGTTTACCTGTAAATCCCTTGGCGCCGCACCGAAGAAAAGGGGCAAGGGATGGGGTCATGGGCAAGGGATGGGGTCAGATCTTGAAATCCAGCACTTAATCGCCGTCTCCTTGGTCTCGTGAAGAATGCGTGATTATGACCTGACCCCGGTCCTCGTCGTTATCCTGTCACGCTTGGAGTGAAGTAAATTGGTGTTCCGCGAAATACCGGGGAAAGACCACGGTTGCCCGAAAAACCAAGAACAGAAATGCCTAACCTGCACCTACAAAGCGACCCCAAACCGCGCGCTCAGCTCCGCGGCAACCCGCTGCGTAATGCCGGTGCGCGGTTTGGGTCGCTCTAGGTTTCACGTTAGCCCGCATGAACTCAGATCACCGCGATTTCTACCTTCGAATTGCTCTCGCACTTTCAGCGTGCCAGTTGGTTGAGCAAGAACTCAAGGAATTCCGGGGACAGTGCGGCCTGGCAAGGCCGCGTGTTCTAGCGGGTGGGAATCCCGCCTGGGTAATCGTGAGCCGCGAGCCCAGTATTGAGCCTTGCGGCGCGTGTGGTAACAGACGCGTCGATGTGTAG
>Ga0247838_1001631_pt1 | contig 31295 bp, 19 predicted proteins | sample LaCruzMarch2015__5_FD_189097 | JGI IMG/M metagenome (GOLD analysis project Ga0247838, IMG submission 189097) | Freshwater microbial communities from meromictic Lake La Cruz, Castile-La Mancha, Spain - LaCruzMarch2015_15m | ecosystem: Environmental > Aquatic > Freshwater > Lake | place: Spain... | reverse complement strand
CTTGTGCACGCCTTTTATGGAATGATGTCATATTTCCTTGCATTAAATTGCACAAATATAAAGATATAATATTGATTAACAAACAGTTTGTTGTTTTTCAGCAGACCCTACATATTAAAATCCGGCTGAATTTCAATATTTGAATTTCAGCCGGATTTCAATTTTTATTGCATTTGTTTTATTTCTACCACCACTTTGTTGCGCAATTACAGTAGCGAAGCAGCAGTTTTGTCTACAAAGAAATCTACATTTCCTTTTACAGTACTAATATGTGCAGCTGGATAGTTTGTTGCAGTTGGTTTTTTCTGGATAATTTCTTTCAAAATTTTCGATTTATTTTCGCCAGTAATCATAAACACAATTTGATGTGCATTGTTGATGGTATTTCCAGTGAGAGTAATGCGTTTTTGTTGTGTATAAGGGTTTACATTCACAGCTACTGAAAGTTCTGAATCAATGAGCGAAAGGTCGTTCGGAAAGATTGATGCTGTATGTCCATCGTTTCCCATGCCTAATAATACAAGGTCAAAAACTGGATATCCAACTAAAGCAGGCAACTCACCACGTAATAAGGCTCGGTATCTTTCGGCCTCAAATTCAGGAATTTCCTCACCGCGCATACGGTAAATGTTTTCGCCAGGCACCAGTGTTTTTTGTAAAAAAGCATCGTAGGTCATTCCAAAATTACTCTCCGCATCTGTGGGTTCCACGCAGCGTTCGTCCACCCAAAAGAAACGTACTTTTTTCCAATCGATGGAAGTTTCGTACTCGTTACCGAGCATTTCAAAAAGCATACGAGGTGTAGTGCCTCCCGAAACAGCTAAATTAAGGAATTTATCAGATGGTGTTACTTTTTCTTTTTCTTTGATTAATTCAGCCACTGCTCGTGAAGTTGCCACAGTGTTTTCGAAGATTTGAAGATTTATTTGCATACTAAAAAATTTAATCGTGTTATATTGTCTTATTGTTTTGTGTTTTATTGCTAATTATTCAGTTTTAAATTTCGAGAATGGATCGCGCCATTTCATAAATTTATCGTCGAACAGTTCATTCGATTCTTTTGGACCCCACGTGTTACATTCGTAAAAATAGAGCGGAATTTCTGGATCATTTTTCCAAGCATTTAATATATTATCTACAAATTTCCAACTCGCTTTTACGGCATCGGCACGTGCATAAAGTGTTGAATCGCCGGTCATGCAATCAAGAATCAGACGTTCATAAGCTTCAGCTATTTTTTTGTCGGCCAAATCGGAATAATGAAATGCCATATTTACGTTTTGCACCTTGAAACCTGCCCCCGGAATTTTCATTCCAAAATCAATTGCCACACCAGCATCCGGATGAATGCGTAGTATAATCATATTATTGGGCTCGGTAAGGCAAAGTTGTTTGAAGAGTCGCTGAGGCGCTGGTTTTAAGTGTATTACCACTTCGGTGACACGCTCAGGGAGTTGTTTGCCTGTACGTATAAAAAAAGGAACATCGCCCCACCGCCAGTTGTCGATAAACAATTTCATAGCTACAAAAGTCTCCGTTTTTGAAGATGGAGATACACCAGTTTCTTGACGATAAGCGTTTTGAATTTCGCCATTCACCTCGCCCGAAATATATTGACCGCGTACCACAAAATTGGCTACTTCGCTTGCATGTATTGGCCTTATTGCTTGTAATACCTTCACAGTTTCGTTGCGGATGGAGTCCGAATCGAAAACAGCCGGAGGCTCCATGGCTACTACTGCCATTACTTGCAATAAATGGTTTTGAATCATATCGCGCAAAGCACCCGAAGTATCGTAATATCCACCACGACTACCTACTCCAATTTTTTCGGAAGCCGTAATTTCTATCCTGTCAATGTACTTGCGATTCCAAATAGGCTCAAAAAATCCATTCGAAAAACGGGTAACCATTATGTTTTGTACCGTTTCTTTTCCCAAATAGTGATCAATGCGGTAAATTTGGTCTTCGTTAAAACCATTGTGCAGTTTTTTATCGAGCTCTATGGCCGACTCGTAACTATAGCCAAATGGTTTTTCAACTATAATACGTTTCCAGCCATTTTCCTCGTTGTTTAAACCACAACTAACTAAACTTGCAGCTACTATTTCGTATAGGAATGGAGGTATTGAAAAGTAGTAAACTATATTTTGCTTTATTTCAAGCAATTGTGATATATTGTCGATGTATAATTTTAGCGAACAAAAGTCCGATTGAACTTGATTATTTACTTTTTTATAATAAACCTTGGTTAAAAAAGCTTCTACTTTATCGGTATTCTGAGTATAGCTGTTTTTTGCAAAAGTTTTCAAAGCCTCATCCACATCTGTTCTATAGGCCAATTCATCCTTCTCCTGACTTCCAGCACCTACAACAATAAATTTTTCGGGCAATAAATTATCCAAAAACAGTTGAAAAACTGCTGGTAATAATTTCCGTCTGGCAAGGTCACCATTGGAGCCAAAAATTACCAAAACTTGATCTTCGATATTGTTTTTTTTCATGCTAAACTGTTTTTATTACTGGCTATAACAAGGTAATATTAAAAATTGTTTTGATATTAATGCTGAATATTTTTTATTGCTTCGGGATTATGCTTGTGTTTGAAAAATATAGCAAATAAAACAGTAATAATCAATGCATAAATAGCAAAACTTAACCAAATTGAATGCCAGTCTTTTAAACCATTTATTGTAAAGTATTTATCAATAACAACGCCGCTTACTTTACTTCCCAGATAAGCACCAAATCCATTTGTCATCATCATAAATAGTCCCTGAGCACTTGATCTGATTTGGGGGTCAGTCGTAGTTTCAACAAATAGTGAACCCGAAATATTGAAAAAATCGAATGCCATACCATAAACAATACACGACAAAATAATCATCCATAAACCTTCGGAAGGATTACCATAAGCAAAAAGGCCAAAACGTAATACCCAGGCAATCATGGATATAATCATAACATTTTTAATTCCAAAACGTTTCAAAAAGAAAGGAATTAATAAAATAAATAAGGTTTCGGATATTTGCGAAATAGACATAATTATGGTTGAGTATTTTACAACAAACGAATTGGCGTATGCTGGAATATTTTTAAAATCATCCAAATACGAATCGCCATACATGTTGGTGAGCTGTAAGGCTGCTCCTAAGAACATGGCAAAAATAAAAAAAACGGCCATTTTATAATTTGCAAATAATTTAAATGCCTTCAGTCCTAAAATTTCGATGAAAGAAGCATTTTTTGAAATGGATTTTACGGGTGGGCATTTAGGTAATGTAAATGAATAAACTCCCAATGCAATAGCCATAACTGATGCTATAATAAACTGATCAGCAGTAGCTTTACTGCCAGTAAGATTTGTAATCCACATAGCCACAATAAAACCAATAGTGCCCCAAACTCGAATGGGAGGAAATGTTTTTACAACATCGAAATTATTGTTTTTTAAAATGGAATAAGCTATTGAATTTGATAATGAAATAGTAGGCATGTAAAAAATCATAGCCCCTAAAATAACATAAAACAAGGTGTCTGGATCATTAACAAAAGGCACGTAAAGCAAAACTAAACCATACAGAATATGTAGAATCCCGTAAAGTCGTTCAGCATTTATCCATTTGTCGGCAATAATTCCAATAATTGGAGGCATAAAAATTGACGAAATGGCTAAGGTTGAGAAAATAGCACCAAATTGTGCTCCAGACCATCCTTTAGCATTAAAACAATAGGTTCCAATAGTAATTAGCCATGCTCCCCACACAAAAAATTGTAGAAAGCTCATAATTGTCAATCGAAATTTTAAGCCCATAATATTGATTTTTTTTAATTTGTAGATTTAATATTTTACTTTTATTTCAGCTGTAATTTTCAAAACCGTGAGCTGTGATTTTTTGCAGCCATCAAAGTTGTTGTCTATAAGTGTTGTGATTTTTTCGCAGCAATAAGTTCAATATGAGCTAGTTTTTTTTTATTGCCAAATATTATTCTTTCAACAGATTTTCAATATCAGCTTTAATATCAGCTGGTTTAGTTTTCGGTGAATAGCGGTTTACAACATTTCCATTTTTATCAATCAGAAATTTTTCAAAATTCCAACGGATATCATTTTTACCTTCAAGTGGTTTTTGTTGTTTTAAAAACACATATAATGGATGTGTATTATCGCCATTTACTTCAATTTTTTCGAAAATTGGAAATGTAATATTGTATTTATTGGTACAAAAATACAAAATTTCTTCAGAAGTTCCGGGTTCTTGACCTAAAAATTGATTGCATGGAAATCCTAATACTGTAAAGTTCTTACTGCCAATAGTTTTGTATAATTCTTCCAAGCCTTCATACTGTGGTGTAAGTCCACATTTACTAGCTGTATTGACAACAAGTATCACTTTTGAGGCGTATTTCTTTAAATTTACGGATTTTCCATTAATATCATTCACTTTAAAATCGTAAATACTTTTTTGAGAAAATATAGTAGATGTTGCAATAGCCAAAATGGCTAGTAATAATAATTTTTTTGTTTTCATAATGAGTTATTTTATTTTGTTATTAGTTTTTCAATCAATTCTTTCATGTTTTCAGGCTTTGTAATCGGAGCAAAGCGTTTTACGGGTTTGCCATTGCGGTCAATAACAAATTTTGTAAAATTCCATTTTACATTGTTCCCAAAAGTCCCTTTTAATTCAGATTTTAAATAATTAAAAATGGGATGTGCATTTTCTCCATTTACATCTACTTTCGAAAACATTGGAAATGATACACCATAGTTTATTAAGCAACCTTCGGCAATGTCTTTTTCAGAGCCGGGTTCTTGATTGCCAAATTGATTACACGGAAAGCCAAGAATAACTAATCCTTTGTCTTTGTATGTTCTATGAAGTTCTTCAAGTCCTTCGTACTGAGGAGTAAAACCACATTTGCTTGCAGTATTTACTACTATTATCACTTTGTCTTTGTATGTATCCATGCTTACCTCTTTGCCTTGCAAAGTAGTAGCATTTAACGAAAAAAAATCGGTATTCATTTTAGTTGTTTTAATAGTGATGGGTATAAATCGTATTTTACTCGTTTAAATTCAGGTTCAAGAAGTAAAATTTTATCGTAAGTTGTTTTCGCTTTTTGTAAATGGTTTAATGATTGATAATTTCGGGCTAATAATGCTAAAGTGTTCATGTAAAGCCAGTTTTCATTCGTTAATTTATGCTTTTCGAATAAATTCACCGCTTTTAAAAAAAGTTTGAGTGAAATTTCTTTGTCACCCCCGAATAAACTCGGCGTATGAAACAATAGGTTTGCTTTGTCAACTATAGCTTGTATATTAGTTGGTTCTAGTTCCAGCGCTTTTTCAATATTTTTATTGCTTTCGGAACTAAGCGAGAAAGCTTTTAATTTATTTAAGCTAATTTTAAAACCTCCAAATGAGCCTTTATAAGCATAAGCAGTAGCACACTTTGGTGAATTTTTTAATACATCGTTTATCAATTTATCTCCTTTTTCGATATATAAATTTGCTGTATCGTGTTTTTTTGCTCTAATCAAATGACCAATGTATACATAATAATAGCTTATAAGTTCGATTTTTTGAGATAATTCAGCAGGTTTTTGTTTTTCAAAATTGGAAATCATATTTTCCCATTTTTTCATATCGTTTTCTACAAATGCTTTGTATGCTTGATTTTTATATATTGAATTGCTCGAAACTGTAAATGTTATCAATAAGAAAATGATTATTAAATGCTTTTGAATGCGTGAAATCATAAATTTTAATTTTTATGTGAAACAAACCGCTGCTATGTATTGTTCATAATGATAAATACGTAATATTTTTTCAAATCATTCATTGTATTATTCCGTGTTTTTTTTGTTACTTTGTAGTGTCATAATAAATATAAAATATGGAAAAGAAACTTTTTCGTTCGAACAACAAAATGCTAGCTGGTGTATGTGCTGGCATTGCTGAGTTTTTTAATTTGGACCCTACTTTAGTTAGGATTGCTTATGTAATTGTATCCATCTTCTCGGCTGGTTTTCCTGGTATATTATTGTATATCATTCTTATGCTCATTATGCCGTTAAGTCCGATTGAATAATGTGCTAATTTGCCAATTTGCCAATGAGAAAATTTGCCAATTTCTTATTTTCTATTTTCTAATTTCTGATTTCTAACTTTAACTCCGTGTCATTCAAACTTATATCAAATTATAAACCTACTGGTGATCAGCCTGAGGCTATTCGTCAGCTCGTTGAAGGATTGAACAGTGAAATACCGTTTCAAACCCTGCTTGGTGTAACTGGTTCGGGCAAAACCTTTACAATAGCCAATGTCATAGAGCGAGTTGATCGTCCAACCTTGGTGCTGAGTCATAATAAAACCCTTGCAGCCCAACTTTATAGTGAGTTTAAATCATTCTTTCCCGAAAATGCTGTTGAGTATTTCGTTTCGTATTACGATTATTACCAGCCCGAAGCTTATTTGCCTGTAAGCGATATTTATATTGAAAAAGATTTATCAATTAATCAAGAAATTGAAAAATTACGCCTTTCAACTACCTCATCGCTATTGTCGGGTAGGAGGGATGTGATTGTGATTTCTTCAGTTTCGTGTTTGTACGGAATTGGTAATCCGGAGGACTTTACGAGCAATTTAATTGAAATTTTTCGTGGACAAAAATTGGTTCGGAATCTTTTTTTACGTTCCTTAGTTGATAGTTTATATACCCGCAACGAAATTGAACTTAACAGAGGAAATTTCAGGGTGAAAGGCGAAACAGTTGACATTTTTCCAGCTTATGCTGATTATATAATTCGTGTAGTTTTTTGGGGTGATGAAATTGACGAGATTATGACTGTAGAACCTGTAAACCTGAAAATAATTGAGCATTTTGATGCTTATAAAATTTATCCAGCCAGTATTTTTGTTACTACCAAAGAGCGCATTGCTGCTGCCATTTCGTTTATTGAACGCGATATGAACTTGCAAGTGGATTATTTTAAATCGATAGGTAAGCATTACGAAGCCAAACGCATTTACGAACGTGTAAATTACGATTTGGAAATGATTAAAGAACTAGGCTACTGTTCAGGTATAGAGAATTATTCTCGCTATTTTGATGGTCGTGAAGCAGGCACTCGGCCATTCTGTTTGCTCGATTATTTTCCAGATGATTATTTGATGGTGATTGACGAAAGTCACGTTACCTTGCCTCAGATTAAAGCCATGTTTGGTGGCGATGCCGCTCGTAAATTGAACTTAGTTGAATATGGTTTCAGATTGCCTTCGGCAAAGGACAATCGTCCATTAAAATTCGAAGAATTTGAGACGATGACTCCCCAAACCATTTATGTAAGTGCTACTCCTGCCGATTATGAGTTGGCCAAAAGTGAAGGTATTATTATTGATCAGCTTATACGACCTACCGGACTACTCGATCCAATAATTGATGTGCGCCCCAGTTTAAATCAGATTGATGATTTGCTCGAAGAAATTGTGGTACGTACTGAATTGAACGAGCGCGTATTGATTACAACACTAACCAAGCGTATGGCCGAAGAGTTAACAGATTATTTGGCTAAGATGAATGTGCGTTGTAATTATATTCACTCCGATGTGGATACGCTCGATAGGGTACAAATTATGGAAGATTTGCGACGCGGAGTGTATGATGTGCTTGTTGGAGTAAATCTGTTGCGCGAAGGTTTGGATTTGCCCGAAGTGTCGTTGGTGGCCATTTTGGATGCTGATAAAGAAGGCTTTTTGCGCTCACACCGTTCGTTGACTCAAACTGCCGGACGCGCTGCTCGTAACTTGAATGGGCGCGTAATAATGTATGCTGATAAAATTACGGATAGTATGGCCAAAACCATAATGGAGACAAACCGTAGACGCGAAAAGCAATTGGCTTATAATGAGTTACATGGAATTACGCCAACAGCTATTATCAAAGGCGAACGCAATTCGTTGAGCAAAGTTGAACCAAATGCGTATATTGAACCTGAACAAAATCAGGGTATAGCTGCTGATCCAGTTGTGCAATATATGACAAAACCAGCACTTGATAAAACCATAGCCAAAACCCGGAAGGCCATGCAAGAAGCGGCTAAAAAGCTTGACTTTTTGGAGGCAGCACAACTCCGCGATGAACTAATGAAATTGGAAGATTTGCTTGCTAATCGATAAACCGACTTCCGTGACGTGTGTTGCGTTGTATCATGCGTTTTTCAACTTTTACCACAAACTCAAAATTTTTAAGTCCCCATTTTGGCGCAATTAAAAATCCCGCTGGCGATTGCGAAATCATTCGTTCGATGGCAATGTTGGGATTTAATAATTCAATAAAGTCAATTGCCAAATCAATGTATTCGTCGGCAGTATAAAGGTTAAACCATTCAGGATGTTCGGTATACTGTTTGGCCATTTTTGTTCCTTTTACCAATTGGAGCTGATGTAGTTTTACGGCTATCAGTGGAAGTTTTGAAATGCGACGAGCATGGTTCAATATCATTTCGTGTGTTTCGTGCGGAAGTCCGAGAATAAGATGTGCTCCAGTTTTAATACCTCTCGACGCTGTGTCCCGTATTGCTTTTTCGGCGCAGGCATAATCATGTCCACGGTTAATAAACTCCAATGTGCGATCGTTGGTGGATTCTATGCCATATTCAATCATTACATAATAGCGCTTGGATAATTCGGCAAAATAATCCAGCAATTCATCATTCACACAATCGGGGCGAGTTCCAATGACAATACCTACAACCTTGGGATGTTTCAATGCTTCTTCGTAAATGGCTTTGAGTTTGTCAATTTTATCGTAGGTGTTTGTATACGACTGAAAATAAGCGAGGTAAATTTGTGCTTCGTATTTATGATTGAAAAATGCAATCCCCTCTTCAATTTGCTGCGTAATGGATTTTGTAGGTTTACAATATTCAGGACTAAAAGTTTGATTGTTGCAATAGGTACAACCACCTAATCCTCTACTTCCATCTCGGTTAGGACAAGTAAAACCTGCATTTATCGATATTTTTTGAACTCGTTCGGTAAATTCAGATTTAAGAACCTGATTGTAATTGAGATAGCGTTCAGAAGTATTTAATATATAAGACATTTGTTGATGTGATAATGCGATAATGTGATAATGTGATGAGAAAATTGAATTAATAGTATATAAACTAAAACCCAAAACAATCATTTGAAGTTAAATGTTTGTTTTGGGCTCAATAAAAATATATAAAAATACTATTGAAGGAAAATCTTAGAGGTTTCAGAAACGCTTCCTATTACCACCTTTACAATGTAGGTGTTGTTTTTTGGAGCAGCTATTTGAATGTTTTGATTTGCACTAATTGTTTTAATTCCAATCATTCTACCCGAAATATCATAAACAAAAACATTTCCTTCATTTTCGCTGAAATTCTGAATATACAATTTGTTATCGAAATGATATACTTTTGAAAGTGAAACTTTTTCAGTATCAATGCTTTCGTTTTGAGACAGTATTTTAAATCGTAACACAGGATTTGGTGTAGAACTTGCATTAAAAGCATATTTTGTTCCACTTGTTGTTATCTCAATTATTTGATTTTCAACTAAATCGTGTAAGAATATTTTTTTGTATTTTATTGTCGAATTTTCATTATGAGTGAATGTCATTACATAATTCAAATCAACTCCTGCCTGAAATGCAATTGTAGTATTATTTAAATCATTTACTGAATTAATTTGATAATTGCCGTCAGTTTCAACCGCATAAATTTGCTGATTCAGCGCATTACCCGTTAATTTTAAACCATCAAACCCATTATCAAAATTTCGTGAATATTGCTCATGACTCATTAACCACAATTTGTCGTATCCATTCTCGCTTTCTAAATGTATTTCAGTTACTGCCTGCGAGTCAGTGAGCGACTGTGCTTTTATGTGTTGCCTATCGGTATTGCCCATTGCTACAGAGTTGTATGTGAAATTCACATAAGATTCGGTAGTTGAGGCATTTGCTTTGAGAATTCGAACCATTATTGAGCCCATTGATGGTACTTGACGTAAAATGCCAAAATCTCCAGCTTGTTCCTTTGGAACTGCATTGTACTGACCAGGTACTATTTTTGTATCTACAACATTTTTAATAGGATTATTTTTCCAAATTGTAAAAGTACCAGTATTATATAAATAGGCAGTATTTTCTACTCCCGTACCAAATTCTATTTGGCTTATATCAATAGCCGATGTATATGGATTTGCAAACATGTGTTGTCCGGGATACAAAGCGCCTGTTGTTTTTACAAACTGACCTGATTGGAAGTTAGAATTGATTAATTGACCTCTAAATGTGTAAAAAGCTGGTGCTTGTTGGCAAAGTTCATAGCCTTTGAAAGGAATTAATGTAGACTCATTTGTAAGCATCCTCCAGTGAGTGGCAGTGTCATTGTCGTTCTCAAATAATTCACGAACATACGCACCATAAAAAGTTGGAAGTGCAGGTACCGAAGTTACCGGTATCCCAAAAAATTGCCAATTGTAACGGTTGTTTATAGCATTACTTTTATTCCAACTAGCAGGCGAATACATTTCAACAGTACCATAAACAGGAAGATTTTGTGGATTACGATAAATAATTGAACCATTTGGAAGTGTAGAACTTGCTTGAATTAATATTTTGTCCGTATTGGATGTTGATTGAATATTGTTGTTTACAATCAATGTTAAGTTTGGTGGAATAATTACCGATAAATTGGCACTGTCGTTTACAAGAAAGCCAATAGTACGATTAATGTCCAACTGTAAATTTCGTTCGGCTGCTACTTGATTGTTATTTGATTTTTTAGCAAATACAACATCATCGCCTGGTGCTGGTACAAAACCGCCAGTCCAGTTTCCAGGTGTTCCCCAATTGGTGCTAATATTGCCTCGCCAATAATTAGTACGAGGTCTTACATCCATTTTTACAAAATTAGTTGCTGTTTGTGGACTAGCACATGGGTAAGTAGAAGTTAAAATACAACTAATTGTGTCTCCATTTACTGGTGTATAATCAAAAGTATTGCTTGTAGTTGATGGTCCGGTGTACTTTGTTGTGCCATTTTTAACAATCCACTGATAACTTGGTATAGTGCCGCCATTTGTTGGAGTAGCTGTATAGGTGACAATTGTATTCGAAAATACTGGATTATTCGAAGCAGTTACTTGTAAGCTTGGAGCTAAAGTTGGATTTACAGTAAGATTTACAGATGATGAAACGTTAAAAATTAATTGGAATTCAAAATCATCCAATGCAAAATCGTTACCTTGAGGTTCCAAGTTCAAATCGACTAATGATAACTGAATTATTCTGGTTGAGCCTGTATTTACGTAAGGAATTACAACTTGTACCCAAGAACAAGTAGTGGCTGTAACGTTGTGTACGCTACCAGTTGGAACTCCATCGATGTAAAATTGCAAAACGGCAGGACTTGCTGGCCATATATTTTGAACCCAATAACTAAATTGATACGTGGCACCTTCTTCAATTTCGATAGATTGCGACCAAGCTATAGCACCTGCACCTCCAGCAGCAAGCGTAGCTCCATCTATTATCATTTGATTTCCACCTGTTCCTTCTCGTCCGGCGGCCTGATTACAAAATCCATTATTCAAAGTCGCCGGGTTTGGGCCTATAGTATATTGGTTTTGTAAATAACTTTGTGTTCCATAAGGCCAAAATTTATAACTTGAACCAAAATTTGTATTTCCATCAAAAAAGTTGCCGTTTGTTAATAGATTGATATTGCTTTTTATAGAGCTTGACACCGTGTAAGTTCCATTTTGAGCAGCAGTTACTGTTCCTAAAACCGGATTTTGGGCAGTTGAGGTAAACCCATTTGGACCAGTCCAAGTTTGACTCGTAATATTTGTTCCAGTACTAGTTAGTGTAACACTACTACCCGGACATAGATTCTCGAGACCTGAAGGGCCTGCAACAATTGTTGGTTGACTTACAACAGTACCATTACAAACTACATTTACATCTAGAGCACCTGGCGAAGATAAAACAATTTTCTGATTAGTATCATATGTGCCAATAGGATAGCCAGCTTTTAAACGCACATATACAGGGCTTGCATTAATTTTACCTCCAATTTGGGCTATTGTTAATACAGAAGGATTCGTAGTGCTCGAAACAAAAGTTCCTTCGACGCCACTTGGCGATATTTCGAAATTTATTGGTGGTGTAACTGTTACTGAGGTAGTCAGCGAAGTTGCACTTACAGTAAAATTTTGCTTTAATGATGGGCCTCTATTAACTACATATAAAAAACCATTAAGTACTCCATTTGAACTGATAGTAGTAGCTCCAGTAACTACTTGACCACTACAAGCAACATTCTGTGAAATAGCAGAACCAGATGTTACAACAATATTTTGAGCTGCAATTACTCCAGTTCCTAAACCGCTATTCATGCGTACATATATTGGAGTTGAAGCTACAGTTCCTGAAGTAGGAGCTATTGATATTGTAGTTGGGCTCTTTACAAAAGTTCCTTCAACACCACTTGTCGATATTTCGAAGTTAGCAGGTGGTGTAACAACTAAATTTACAGCTAAAAAAGTACCACTTACATTAACAGATTGTACTTCAGAAGGTCCAACTCCGGCATAAATAAAACCAGCCAATGATAATTTTGAAACTGCTACAGTTGGGTTATTAACTTTCCCTGAACAAGTTACAGTTTTGGTAACAGCGTTTGTTGATGTAAAAGTTATATTTCCAACGTAATCGCCAAATAATAAACCTGACTTTAACCTTACATATATTGGAGTTGAAGTCGCACCTAAACTTAGGCTTGCGCCATATCCCGATGCTGCCGATAGCGAGATTTCGTAATTTGTTGGTGCTGTGGCAGTAATATTTGCAGATAAATTTGCTCCACTTACATTAAATGTTTGCGCCGTGGATGGACCTGCACCAACTGAATATGAAAAATTTGATAGAGTTGTAACAGTAGGGCTAATTAATGGTGCATTGGTAACTGAACCTGAACAATCAACATTTACAGTTGAAACACCTGTTGACGAACAAGTAACATATTGTGTCGACACTGAACCTACATTTAAACCAGCTTTCATGCGTACATAAAAAGTGGTTGTAGGAACTTCGCGGTTTACAACTATAGCTGATAAAATAGTTGCGGGAACAAATGCAGCACCTGAACCCGACGATATTTCAAAACTTGCTGAAGGTAAAATGGTGATATTAGTTGTTAAAGCTGAACCGCTCACCGTAAACGATTGTTCGGCCGAAGGGCCATTTCCTTCCATGTAAATAAACCCTGATAATGTTAATGGATTTACTGTTATTACAGGCAGATTATTGCGACCAGTAAAATCGCCAAATGCAACTAAATTAGAGGCTGAAATTGTTGTTGCAGTTGCCACATTATTTTCCACCCATGTTGGAGCAATATAGCGTGATGTGATAATATTTGATGTAGAACCATTAACATCTGCAGCAACAAATGTACCTGTTATGGCTGCTGAAAAATTTGTGATATTGGCTTGATTGATGGTCCAATAGCGAGATAAAAAATTGCTTGCACTACCATCATTTGGATGCTTTGCATCTGTTACATTTACGGCTATTAGAGCACCACCAGCTAGTGTTGCTGAACTTAGCGTTATATCAATTGGGGAATAATCATTTCCAGAAGTATTATCGCCAATAGGGAAAGTATACGTTGTTGGAGTACTTGTAATAAGTTTTCGAACTTGTCCCGTACCTGAAGCAACAATCATTTTTGTGTTCGAGAATGGGGCACCTGCTACTGCGCCAGTTCCTAGCGTTAAATTGTTTGAACCAATGGTTAAATTTCCGCTTGATAATGTAAGTATGTTATTGACCGCAATACTATTTCCAAGTGTAGTGCCACCTGCATTATTAATTGTAAGATTGTTAAAAGTTGTTGTGGCACTACCTCCAATTGCAAATCCACTTCCGTTCATGGATACTGTTCCACTTCCTGCAGTAAATGTTGCTCCATTGTTGGTAAAATTTCCTGTAAGATTAAGGTTTGTGTTAGCTGTAAAAGTACCAGCAGTTAAAGTTGCATTTCCAGTAACCGACATGGTAGCTGGAGCAGTGAAATTTCCTGTAGTTTGAGTGAAAGCACCATTTACATTAAGAGTTGTCGTACCTCCACTTACACTCAAAGTTTGACCAGACGTTTTATTTACCGTTAAATTATTGAATGTTTGTGTGGCTACTGTTCCATTTATAGCTGAACTATTTCCTGTAAATGAAATTGTGCTTGTACCTGTTGTAAAAGTGCCACCATTGTTAGTCCAATTGCCTGTTATAACGTGTGTAAATGTAGCCGCATTAAAGGTTGTACCAGTACCTAATGTAACATTACCTCCAATTGTTAAACCAACAACTGCAATAGTTGTGGCTGTTCCAGCAAGTGTAAAATTATTACAAATAGTTGTTATACCTGCTGGTAATGTTTTTGCACTACTACCGCTTAAAGTCAAATTGCCGTATGTTTGACCGCTACTTGGATTAGTGATGGTTTGAACAGTGCCATCATAATCAACAGTACTTGAGCAATTTATCGAATGTGTTGTGTAGTTTGCAGGTAGCGTATTTGTTCCGCCAATTATTAAACCAGCATTTGCAGCTAATGTCAATGATCCACCAGCTGCTGCTCTGTTTGCAGTAAAAGTATTCAAATCCAGATTCCCCGATTTGATGTTGATAAGCGATAAAGCTGTTTTGTTAGCATTAAGTATTACTGAATTACCTGCACCCTGGTCAATAATTAATCCACCTGTGCCATTAAAATTATCTGGAAATTCATTACTAGTAGAAGTTTTTGTGGCCGTTCCTTTGTATTGTAGTGTTGAATTCGTTCCATAAGCTATTACAGCCGAAACAGTAACTGTAGCATTCCCTTCAATTGACATTATGCCATTTACAGTAACTCCTGTTGTAGTTTTTGCGCCAGTGCCCGATAATGTTAAATTGTTATATGCTTGTCCTAAAACTGTCTGAATGCCACCATTATAATTCACTGTTCCTCTTGTTAATGCAACGGCACTACCTGCTGTGTTCGAAATTGTTCCACCTGAAATTGTTCCACCAACATTCAAAGTGCCTGCATCACTGAAGACAATCTGGTTTCTGGCGGCAGATCCATTCATAGCAAAATTACCACTTACATTTACAATGCCTGTAGAAATGCTAATATATGAGTCTCTATCATTGTTCCCTGTAGTCGCTATTGAAACAGAACCTGCTGTTAATGTACCAGCTCCTACAGCTATAAACTTGTTGTCACCAGTTCCTGTGCCAGCATTAATAGTAATAGCATTTGTAACTGTTATAGAATTTGAACCGTTAATTGTTACTGATGAAATTTGGGCCCCACCATCAATAGTAAGACTAGAACAAACAGCTGCACTGTTTACTACAACTATGAAGTTATTGCCAATTGTTACTGTTTCAGTAGCGAGAGGAATACCATTTGGATTCCAATTGTTTCCATCTTCCCAATTATTAGTGTTCGCTCCGCGGTCCCATGTTTTCTGCCCATCCACACTTCCAATATTTAATAATGCCAATACAAAAAAAGAAGCAAACCATTGTAAGTTTGTTTTCTTTAGTGAATGTATAGTTGTAGATGAAACTATTTTAATATGATTAATTAAATTTTGAATTGTCATATAGTGTAATAATTTTTCTAACAAGAACTTGTTTTTATAAAATGAATTTGTTTTAATTCTTGTTATTGTGCAATTTCCATGCCCTTATTAATAACCTATTGTATAACAAAATAATAACTAAAATGTTTAGTTCAATTTGGTCTTTGATTTTAGCTAATGTTATTCGATATCAAAGAATGTATACGGCTAATTTGTACAATGCATTTCCATTAAGTTAGTTATTAATCTTATAATCAGAATATTTTTATAGTAATTTATGCTACAAAAGTAATATAAATTACTGCTAAAACCAAATAATTTTTAGCTCTCAAATTTAAACATAAAGTTATAGGGCATAAACCGCCATTTGACTGGTTTATGCCCTATAAAATGTTGATTGTTATAAAATTGAATTATTTTAAGAACAATTTTACTGTTTCAGTACTTTCTCCAATTGCTATTTTCACAATATAAACATTACTTTTAGGTGTAGCAATTTGAATGTTTTCGTTAGCCGAAATTGATTTTATGGCTACTGTTCGGCCCGAAATATCATATACATAAACCTTTCCAGATATATTACTGAAATTTTGAACATAAAGCTGGTTATTGTAATAATAGGTTTTAGATACGTTTAGTTTCATAGTTTCAATATTATTAGTTTGTGTAATAATTTTGAAACGTAAAACAGATGAACTAGCCGAAGTGGCATTGAATGTATATTCGGTTCCACTGCTTGTGATGTCTACAATACGGTTTTCAATCAAATCGTGTAATAGTATTTTATTGTATTTCAATGCAGTATTATCGTTATGTGTAAATTTGATTTTATATTCTGTGTCCTGACCTGCCTGAAATGCAAGAGTTGTATTATTTAAATCATCTACTGAATTAACCTGGTACTCACCATCTTTTTCAACTGCATAAAGTTGTGGGTTTAATGCGCTACCTTTCAGTTTTATACCATCAAATCCATTATCGAAGCCTCGTGTAAATCCTTCGTTACTCATTAACCACATTCTGTCAGCAGCATTTTCACCTTCTACATCTACAACTGTTGTTGTTTGATTGTCGGCAATTGTTGCAGCCTTTACACGTTGACGTTCCAAATTTCCCATTGCTACGGTATTGTATGCAAAATTAACATACGATAATTCAGTAGTGGCATTTGCTTTGGGAACTCGAACCATTAATGTGCCCATGGATGGTACTTGGCGTGGTATGCCAAATTCTCCAGCTTGACCCCTTGGAATAGCAAAATATTGACCTGGTATTGCACCATCTGTTTTAAGCTTATTTGTTCTCCATTGAACAAAGGTACCAGTAGCATATAAATAAGCTGTTTTTTCAACTCCATTCCCGAAATCTATTAAATTAATATCTAAGGCTGCTGTATATGGGTTTGCAAATAAATGCTGACCAGGATATAACGGGTTGCCAGTTGTTGTTTTTACAAATTGTCCGGATTCGAAGTTTCTATTTACAAGTTGTCCTTTAAAAGTATAAAGTGTATTTGCATTTTGCTGACACAATTCATAACCTTTAAATGGAACTAAAACAGATGTGTTTGTTAACATGCGCCAGTGTGTAGATGTATCGTTGTCGCTTTCAATCAACTCACGTACATAAGCACCATAAAATGTTGGTAAAGCATCAACAGCAGTAACTGGAATTCCAAAAAATTGCCAATTATATTTTTGGTTTATTGGGCGTGATAAATCCCAACTTGCTGGCGAATACATTTCTACAGTTCCATAAGCAGGAAGACTTTGAGTATTACGATAAATGATAGAACCATTTGGTAATGAAGTGCTTGCGTAAATATAAACTAAATCTTCTGGATTTGTTACAGGTACAGTTACAGGAGGAGTTACATTAATAGTATTGTTACAACTTAAAGTTAATCCTGCAGGTATAAGCAATCTCCGTATTGTTGCGTTTATTAAACTACCAATAGTTCTGTTTTTGTCTAATTGCAAATCGCGAATAGCAGCTGTTCCAAAGTTAGCAACCGTAGCATAAATTACATTATCGCCAGTAGCAGGAACGAAACCAGCTGTCCAGTTTGCCGGTTTCCCCCAATCGATATCAATATAACCCATCCAGTAATTTACTAATGGAGCTTGAACATTTATAATATCATTTCCTGTCGCAGGTTTAGGGGCTGCACAAACTATTGAACTAGTCATCTCGCAAGTTACAGTTACATTTCCTGTTGACGTAGGTGTTAAATTAAACGTTGATGCTGTTTGTCCAATTTGCTCTACACCACCTACAAACCATTTATAAGTAGGAGTTAAACCACCATTAATTGGATTAGCAGTAAATACAACTGGAGTATTCTGATACACTGTTGAAGGAGAGTGTGTAACTGTTACCGATGGAACAACTGAAGGGCTAACAACTACACTTTGAGTTGACGTGGCTGATAATATTTGTTTAAAGGAAATATCATCCAATGCAAAGTCGTTACCATTGGCAACAGTTGTTTGATTGATTAATTCTAAATTTAAAATATTATTTGAACCAGCATTTGTGTTGTATAGATATTTTGTCCATACACCCGAAGTAGGATTGGCTGTATAAATTGGTCCAGCCATAACTCCATTTACATATAGTTGAAGTTTGGCAGGAGCAGGGTCAGTTCCATTCACAACAGTTTGTAACCAATATGTGAACTCGTAATTTGCATTATTTACTACCGATACACTTTGCGACCAAACCACAACACCGGCAGTTCTATTTCCATTTATCACCATTTGTAATGTTCCTGGAGCTAGCGTATGATCTGGATTACTGTTAAAGTTACCATGTACTGTGCTTGCTAATGCTACTACTGTATATAAGTCTTCAGGAATAAGTGCGTCAGTTGTTGGAGCAACGTAAGAATAACTGCTTCCAACACCTGTATTCCCTAATTCAAAATCGCCATTGTATATCAAGTTTCCACCAACTTCAACGTTTCCTGTAACAATATAATCTCCACTCATAGCAGTTGTGGCATTTGTTATACTTGGGTTGACTAATGTAGAGTAATAACTATTTGGCCCTGTCCAAAACCTACTTTGAACATCTGTTCCTGAACTTGTAAGATTAATGGTTTCGCCAATACAATAGTTACCTCCACCAGTTGAAGTTATAAGTGGTGTAGCATATACTTTTCCTGTTAAAGCAACTGTTTTTGAGGTAGCTCCCGACGAAGCAATGTTAAGATTTCCAGTATGATCTGCCGCTACAATGCCTGCTTTTAATCGGATACCAATATTAATTGCTGCAACAGTGGTCCCTGAACGAGTCAATGTGATGGCTGTTGATTGATATGTGCCTGTCGATGGGTTTAAAACTTCAAAATTTGCAGGTGGTGTAATGGTAATATTGTTAGTAAGCGATGCTCCACTCACTGTTACAAATTGTTCGGTAGATGGTCCACTGCCAAATAAATATCCAAAACCAGTAAGGGTTGTTTTTGATGTTAATATTGTTGCGCTGTTTACAACTGAACCATTAAAAGCTACAGTTTTAACTACAGCCCCTTGTGCTGTTAAAGTTACATTTTGAGGGCCATAATTACCAACAGCTCTACTTGCACGGAGGCGAGCATACATTAATTGATTAACAGAACCACCAGTAGGAGAAATAGTAAATGAAGTTGTATACCAAGTTGACCCATTTGGCGAAAGTTCAAAATCGGTAGGTGGGGTTATGGTTACATTATTTGTTCCCAGATTTGTACCATTCAGTTGAAATGTTTGCGAAGCTGATGGTCCAGCTCCAGAATAAATAAAACTTGCAAGCCATGAAGTTGAAGTTGTTAATGTAGCTTTAGGGCTAACAGTACCAGTACATACTATAGTTTGATTTGCGGCATAGGTCGCTGATGCAACTACATTTTCATTAAAATTTCCAGTACCAAGTCCTGATTTTAAACGAACATATATTGGAACATTGGTAAAAGTACCTGTTCCTAAGATTAAACTGCCAGATGTTATAGGAATAGTTAATGTAGTTGTGACAAAATTAGCTCCCGAAGTTAACGATATTTCATAGTTTGCAGGTGCAGTTATTGTAACGTTCGAATATAAGTTAGAGCCACTAATATTAAATGTTTGTTCAGTCGAAGGACCTAAAGCAAATGTATAAGAAAACAATGTTGAGCTAGCTGGTGATACTGTAATAACTGGCTGATTACTTACAGTACCGCTACAAGATACATTCACAGATGTTGCACCAGAAGTGCTTACTATTATGTTTTGCGATGCCACAGCTCCAGTAGATAGCCCTGATTTCATACGTACATAAACTGGTAATGAACTTATTGAGCCACCTGTTGGAGGTAGCGAAACGGATGGGCTAGCTGTAAATCCAGCTCCTCCAGTTGCTGAAACTTCAAACGAAGCTGATGGGCTAATTATAACATTTTCCACTAAATCAGTTCCCGATACTGTGAAGCTTAAAATATTTGATGGACCATTATTGAATGGATACGTAAAAGTTGTTAACGATGTTGGAGTGGCGCTAATTGTTGGAGTGTTATTCAATCCTGTAAAGTCGCCAAATGATGTTAAGCTAGTGGCTGATAAATTGTTTGAACCGAGTGCTCCATATTTTACCCAAATTGAACCAGTATAACGTGATGCAGCTTGTCCTGTTTCACTTCCTGTAATATCAGCATTTAAATATGTTCCTGTGACCGAAGCTATAAATGAAGTAATGCCACTTTGAGTTACTGTCCAGTATCTGTTTAGAAAGTTAGTTATTGTTGTATTGCTTGGGTGTTTTGTGTTTGTAACATTTGTTCCATAATAAGCACCTCCGGCATAAGTTCCACTCGTAAATCCAACTGTTATAGGGGAATACTCAGCAGTTCCCGTTGCATCGCCAATAGGGAGTAAATAAGATTCATTTTTATTAATTTGTTTGCGTACCTGTCCAGTGCTAGTTGCGACAATCATGTTTGAAGCATTCAATGTCCCTGCAACTGCTAAAGCGTCAACGCCTAGTGTTAAATTGTTAGCGCCTATGGTAAGTCTTCCAGCTGTTAAAGTTAATAGGTTGTTTACAGTAGAATTCGCAGCTAAAGTAACACCAGAACTATTATTGACAGTTAAATTATTAAACGTAGAGGCAGGAATAGTTTGACCAGTTGCACCATTATATAATATTGTTCCACCCCAAGTTCTACCTGTAGGAATAGGTGTTGCACTTGTATTTTGAGTTTGAATGGTACCATCATTTGTAATTGAAGAGAGTGTCCCCAATAATTGATTGGTTCCCATGTTTAATGTTCCGCCATTTGTAGTTGTTAACGTACCGTTTACAGTGAGAGTACCACTTGCAGTTACAATACCTGACGTGTTGTTAATAGTTAAATTATTTGCTGTTGAAAGTCCATTGCCTATAGTTTGATTTGTGCTTCCATTGTAAGTGTAATTCGCAGCGGAATTGTATGTTCTTATGCCTGTAACTTGAATGGATCCATTAGCTCCGTTTGAGGTTAAACCATCAGTGTTTGCAGTCAGAATAGATCCTCCACTATTTAAGTAAAACATCGTACCTGCCGAGGAATTTGTTGTACCATCTGAGTCAGTTATAATGTAAGTTCCCATATTCAATGAACCATTTACTGTAAAACTACCATAGTATTTAGGGTCAGATGAGTCGCCATAAAGACTAAGATTAGATAACATTTGAATAGAACCCGAGATAGGAACAATTATTTTTGTCCAAATCATTGCACCTGTAGTTGTTACATTCAATGATTTATTTACTCCTAAAAGATTTATTAAACCGTTTTCAGCACCATTACCATTGGTTGTTACTGATCCTATTCCTGCAGTGTTAGTAAAATTTCCTGATACATTAATATAACTGTTTGCACCATTATCAACATTATTAAAATCGAATATACCAGATGACTGAATATAATTTCCATTAACATTTAAATTTCTTACATTGGTAGTTGAATTGTTCAATACAAAAGTTCCAGAATTCAATGAAAAATCGTTATTCGTAGTAATGTCGGTCAGAGACGTTAAAGTCTGACCATCTGTTTTATTAACCGTTAAATTATTAAATGTTTGAGTGCCCACTGTTCCATGTATGGCAGAGTTGTTGCCTGTAAATATAACTGTTCCTGATCCTGGGATAAACGCACCTCCATTATTTGTCCAGTCACCAGCAACGGTGTATGTATATGTACTTGCGTCAAAAGTCCCAGCATTTAAAATAACATTTCCTCCAATTGAAAGATTCTGTGCAATTGATAAATTAGATGCTCCTGTGCCATTAATTGTTAGATTACCTAAAATTGACAATGAAGTAGGGGAAAGTGTAGTGTTGGCAGATTGCGATGTACAATTCCAAGTGAAATTACTGAATGTTTGATTTAAACCTGTCGGTATTGTTGCGGTTGTCCCTGTTAAGTTACAGTTCGACGTAGCATTCCATGTTGATGTAGGAATATTTCCTGCGTCGCGGGCATGCTGATAAGTTGAACTATTACTAAAAACTAATTTAGATGCTGTTGTACATGTAACTGTTCCCGAATTAATTATTGATCCTGATACTGTTGTTGCTACATTTGTTCCGTTTGTATTAAATGTACGGTTATTTGTACCTGAAACTGATAATGTACCATTAATTGAAGCAGTAGCATTGGCAGCTAAAGTTATATTTATTCGTGTGCCACCAAATGAAGCGCCATTAGCGATAAAAAAATCTACACCGCTATTGCCTCCCAAAGTGAATGCTCTATTGTTTCCACCATCTAAATTAACTGTTCCTTGGTTTATTGTTAGTGAATTATAGGCAACATTTGCTCCTGGTAATGTTGTAAATGTAATCGTTCCGATAGTGTTGAAAACAATATCATCGCCTGCAACTGGTGCTGTACCTCCCCAGTTGCTGCCTGTTGTCCAGTTTAATGTTGTTCCAGTTCCCCCAGACCAAGTTTTGGTTGCCCCTTTCAAACACTCAACTCCCAAAAATTGTATCAAGAAAAGTAAAGCAAAAAAATGTAATATTTTTTTTTGATTCTGTAATGTTTTTGTAAATCGAACGAGTTTCATGTTCTGTATATTAGTAAAGTTGGTCACTTGTTGAAAAATGTAATGGTTTATCTATATTTTTTTGATTTCGAATTGTATTAATTTCGTTTTTTTGAACGCTATTTCAAAAATCAAACCATTTTTTGTAATTTGCTGAAATTTAATGATATATGTTGATTTGTTGTTGAATTTCAATCTTTGATTTCAGACTGTTCTATTCGTTATCAAAGAATACAAATTTGTTGATAATGATTTTGAATAAACAAAACTGTTATTAATCTTATAATCAGGATATTTTTATAGTAATTTACGCTACAAAAGTAATATAAATTACTGCTAAAACAAAATTATATGCTACATAAATTTGAATAATAAGTCGAAAATTTAAACTTTTCACATTGAATTCAATAGGACATGAATGTAGCTATATTAATTTGGATTTATCTTTTTACAGTTTAATTGAAAAAATGAAGTAAATTTTGAATAACTGGTTCTTGTAATAGTAAGTTTTTTACTTATCTTTGCAAACTGAAAAAACGACTTAGTAGCTCAGTTGGTAGAGCAACAGACTCTTAATCTGTGGGTCGAGGGTTCGAACCCCTCCTGGGTCACAAAAATAAGAAAAAGCGTTTGAACATTAGTTCAAACGCTTTTTCTTATTAATCGTATTCCAAAACTCTATTCTTCGTCTCTAAACTCCAAAATATCAGCTGGTTGGCAATTTAATACTTTGCATATTGCATCTAATGTGCTAAAGCGGATTGCTTTGGCTTTGCCGGTTTTAAGGATGGATAAATTTGCTGGAGTAATATCAACGCGTTCGGATAGTTCGTTGAGCGAAATCTTCCTACGCGCCATCATTACATCTAAATTTACTATTATTGCCATTTTTGTGTTTCTTAAATTGTAAAATCTTGTTCTTCTTTCATCTCAACAGCAATTCGCATTACTTCGGTCATAATCAGTATTACTATACCCATTATAATGGCATTAAAATCAATTATTTTCGAATACGTAAACCTATAATGAGTAAGATCAACCAAATATTCAGCGCTTATAATATTGATTAGTTGAATAACTGAACCAATTAATCCAATTCCTAAAATTATTGTCCCAATTCGGTTTATACGAGCCAGATTAATACGCTCAAAAACTTCGGAATGTTGTAACGAGCGAAGGACTTTTACAACCAAAAATGGAATCCAAATTCCTAAAATCAAGACAATAATAGTTAATGCCATATAAAGTGAATTTAATGCCATCCACCAAATAGGTTTTTGCTGTATATCGCTAAATATTAGCGATATATTATTTGATTGTATTAATACCTCTTGACCGTTTTTGGTGTTTAACTCGTTAGGTAGCATGATGTCCGGATTTTTAGGTTCTACGTCCATCATAATGAATTCTTGTGTTTTGTTTTGAGTATTATCTTCGTATTTAGCTATGGTTAGCCCATAATTAATGCCATCGATAAATGGTAAAACAGCACCTTGGTATAAACTACCAAAGAAAACGATTAATAAAACAATGCATAAAGATTTTAAACGTTGCATACTATCCTATTTATTTAATTGTAAGTTCATTGATTAAGCGATTTGCGCCTCCCACTTTATCCATTATAAACAATACGTAACGTATGTCTACATTAATAGAGCGTTGTAAATCGGGCTCAAAAATAATATCACCACTCATTGCTTCCCAGTTTCCGTCAAAAGCAAGTCCAATAAGTTCGCCTTTTGCATTGAATATTGGGCTTCCTGAGTTGCCTCCTGTTATATCGTTATTGCTCAAAAAAGCAACATGCATTTTACCAGTTTTCGAATCGATATAGGCTCCGTAATTACTCTCAGTAATGGCGTTTTTTAACTTTGCAGGAACATCAAATTCATAATCATTTGGAATTTCTTTTTCCAAAATGCCTTGTGTAGTAGTGTAATAATTATAATCAATGGCATCGGCTGGTTTATAACTGCCAATTTTTCCATAAGTCAATCGCATAGTCGAATTAGCATCGGGGTAGCGAGCTGCTCCTTTTTCTGAATCCATTTCCTTTAGACCAGCTTCATAGTTGCGCTCAGCATCCTTAATCAATTCTAAAGCCTGCTCATAGTCTCCTTTTTGTAAGCTTCCATAAAGTAATGATGTTTCGCGATAATATAAAACTGCTGGATCATTTAATAAATTCAGTGTGTTCTTATTCAGTGCTTTCTTAAATTTTTCGAATGTTGTGAAAACTGATTCTGAATAAATATACTCAGCATATTTTTGCGTACTGCCTTTAAATTTTTTATTTATTAAATTGTAAAAAGCAGGTAGGTATTCTGCCTCTACAGCTTTTTTATATTCGTTTATCATTACTTCAAATGTGGCTTGGTCTACTTCGGCATAGTAATCTTTGTATAATTCGGACGCTTTTTTCATAACGGAGTCTTTATTGAATTTTCCTTCGGTAAGTTTTACTAATGAGGACGCAATTCGTGGCATTTCGGTTCCACTTGTTAACGACTCGCGCATAAAATTCAGTGCATGACTATATTTGTTTATTTTTTCATACCCGTTTTGCAAATTAGTCAAAACAGATCCGTATTTTGCTTTTCTGTTTTCCGACGCATTTACCCAGTCTGTAAATTCTTTTTGTTCTGATTTTTTTCGTTCAATAATTCCAAGTTTTTGTATGGCTTTGTTCATGCCAATACTGTTTTTCCAGTAGTTGGAACTGCGTGCATATTTACTAGCATAAGCAATATTGATTGCTTCATTCGTTTTCATAAACGATTTCCAAACTGTTTGCTTTGCTCCTCTAACATCTATACGGGCTTGGTTGCCGTTTTTCATGCGGTTTTCAATTCCCCAAGACGATAGGTAGCGTGTTGTAGTTCCCGGATTTCCCATTATCATGCTGTAATCGCCAGCAGTATATCCTTGGTTCGAAATGGTTGCAAATCGTTTGGGTGAATAAGGCACATTGTCTTTGGAGTAAGTGGCTGGTTTTCCGTTAACGTCACTATAAACCCTAAATACGGAGAAGTCGCCTGTGTGTCGTGGCCACATCCAATTATCGGTATCGCCACCAAATTTACCTATTGACGAAGGTGGCGCATACGCAAATCGTACATCTGTAAATTCCTCGTAAACAAAAACATAAAATTCATTGTCGGAATAAAACGATTTGGTGCTTATCTTGTAATGCGTATCTTTCGAAAACTCTTTTTTGATGGCTGTTAAAATGGAATCTTGTTTGGCAACTCGTTTGCTACCAATAAGTTCTTCGGGCAGCTGCGAAATAACTCGTTCGGTAATGTCGGTAATGCTTACCAAAAATTTCACCGTAAGGTCTGGTGTGGGTATTTCATCTTCCAACTTTTCGGCAGTAAAACCATATTTTAAATAATTATGATCCACTGTGCTGTGTTGTTGGATTGCTCCAAAACCACAATGGTGATTGGTGAAAACTAATCCTTGACTCGATACCACAATGCCTGTACAACCATTTCCAAAAACAATAACCGCATCTTTGAGACTTATATTTTTATCGCTGTAAATTTGGTCGGCAGTAAGCGTACAGCCCAGTCCATTCATTTTTTGAATATTGAGTTTTTCAATTAAAGGCAGCATCCACATACCTTCGTCGGCCTTGACGGCAAAACTGCTTATTACTACCAATAACACTACTGCTAATTTCTTCATTGTAATTATATTTACAATTTCTTTTCTTGTTTTTAAAATAATAAATATCGAATTTCGATATACAAAATTAGTCATTAGTTTATAAATATGAAAATTTTATTCAAATTATTTATTTGTATCACGCTAATATTTCAATTTTAAATTTTCGAATGTCTTCTTTTTTTTATATATTTGCAGTTTATATCAAATTGGGAAAAAACTGTATATGCTATTTTCAGAAGTAATTGGACAACAAGAAATTAAAGATCGATTTGTGTGCTCGGTAAAGGATCAGCGGATTCCGCATGCTCAATTATTACGTGGACCCGAAGGAATTGGAAAATTAGCATTGGCCATAGCTTATGCTCAATTTATTTGTTGCGAAAATAAGAAGGAAAACGATTCGTGTGGTATTTGCCCTTCGTGTGTTAAGTACAAAAAGTTAGCACATCCCGATTTGCATTTTGTGTTTCCAATTATTAAACCTACAGGGAAATTAAGTACCGTTTGTGACGATTTTATAGGTGAATTTAGAGAGACAATTCTGAGGAATCCATACTTTAGTGTGAACGATTGGTATGCTGTTATTAGTGGCGATGCAAAACAGGGGATGATTTATTCGAATGAAAGTCAGGAGATTATTCATAAATTAAGTCTCAAGACTTATGAATCGGAATACAAAATAATGATTATTTGGTTGCCCGAAAAAATGAATGTGGAATGTGCCAATAAATTATTGAAAATATTGGAGGAACCACCTGAAAAGACTGTTTTTCTATTGGTTTCGAACGCTCCCGACGAAATTTTAACAACCATTTTATCGCGCACCCAACATGTGGCTATACCTAAGCTTACTGATAGCGATTTGGTTAAGGCTTTATTGAAAAATAGAGATATTGAAATAACTCAACACGATGCTCTTAATTTGGCTCGAATTGCTAATGGTAGTTATTTGAGTGCCATGTCAATTTTGAGTGAGGATGACGAGAATAAAGTCAACTTTGAACGTTTTGTGTTAATTATGCGTTTAGCATGGCAGGTTGGAAACAGGAAAGATCATGCTTCGCTTAAGACCTTACGAAAATGGGCCGACGATATGGCAGCACCTGCTATTGGCAGGGAAAGACAGAAGAAATTTCTTGTTTACGCGCAACACATGACGCGCGAAAACTTTATTTTAAACCTAAAACAAACCGATTTAAACTACTTTGTAAGCTACGAATCAGATTTTTCGCAAAAATTTTCGCCGTTCATTAATGAGCGCAATGTGGAAGATATAATGAAAGAATTTGAATTGGCCGAACGACATATTGAACGAAATGTAAATGCCAAAATGGTGTTTTTCGATTTGGTTCTAAAAATTATAATGCTGTTGAAAAGATAGTTTTTAAATATGGCCAAACAGTGAATGCGATCGCTCGGCTTTGCTGCTACCGCTACACGGCATCTTCGATTGGCTACTTGCCTGCGGCAGGCAGGGCCAAGAATGTGCCAATGTAATTTCTAACTTTTTTCTCATTTTCTCATTTTTAATTTCTGATTTCTAATTTCTAACTTTAAAAAAAATGGATATTACTCTAAATAGTGGCGGTTGCTGCATGACTAAAGGTGGTTGTCAGTGCCATTCGAATAAAAAGCTGGGTGTTTTCGATTGGTTAATCGATTTGCCCGAAACATTAAACGAAACTGAATTTGTTGAAGTTCAGTTTAAAAACACACGAAAAGGTTATTTTTTGAATAGTACCAAAATTCCACTCGAAAAAGGTGATATAGTGGCTGTTGAGTCATCGCCAGGACACGATATTGGTGAAGTGACGCTTCAAGGCCGATTGGTTTTATTGCAAATGACCAAAAATAATATTCACCCAGATCGTTTCGAAATTCGACGCGTGTACCGCAAAGCGCGTGAAGTGGATATCGAAAAATACAACGAATCGAAAGCGCGCGAGCAGCAAACTATGATAAAAGCTCGCCAAATAGCGGATAGTCTCAAGCTTAATATGAAGATTGGTGATGTTGAATTTCAGGGTGATGGAAATAAAGCCATTTTTTACTATATAGCCGACGATCGTGTCGATTTTCGTCAGTTGATAAAAGTTTTTGCCGAAACTTTTCGCATCCGTATCGAAATGAAGCAGATTGGTGCTCGTCAGGAAGCGGGTAGGATAGGGGGAATTGGACCTTGTGGACGTGAACTTTGCTGCTCTGGATGGATGACTAATTTCAATTCAGTATCAACTACGGCAGCACGTGTTCAGGATATTTCGCTCAATCCTCAAAAACTAGCTGGTCAGTGTGGAAAATTGAAATGTTGCATGAACTTTGAACTCGATACATATCAAGATGCTCAAAAGGACTTTCCTTCCAAAGATATTTCGCTCGAAACCGTTGATAATACCTATTATCATTTCAAAACAGATGTTTTCAAAGGTATTTTATCTTATTCCACTTCAAAAGAATTTGGAGCCAATATTGTTTCAATAGATGTAAATAGAGCTAAAGAGGTAATTGCTCTGAATAAGCAAGGTAAAAGACCTGATTCGCTGGAGCTTAAAGTGACTACTACAAAAGCTCCTGTTGTTGATTATAATAATGTGGTAGGACAGGATAGTTTAACAAGGTTTGATAGTACTAAAAAGGCGCCTGCAAAAAACAATAAAAATCAAGGTAATAGGAAAGAAGGTATAGCAAGACCGGTGCAAAACACAAGCAGCAATCCACCAAAACTTATTAAACGCAATGATCAGAATAATCAACCTAAATAGTAAACTGTTTTTCTTGTTTATTATCATATCGCTGGTGTCGTGTGTGAACAATGAGGTTTTTTTTAAATACCAACCCGTTAATGTGAATGGCTGGTCCAAGGACAGTGTTTTCACTTTTGATGTAACAATTGATGCACCTAATGCGAATTATAACTTCTATGTAAATACGCGTAATAGAGGTGAATATCCATATCAAAACTTATGGCTTTTTATTTCGGAAATGGGCCAGGATAGTACCATTACAAAGGATAGCATTAACTTTTATTTGGCCGATGATTTTGGAAAATGGCTAGGTTCGGGTGTTGGCCCTATTTACAATATGCCTGTACTTTATCGTAAGAACTTCAGATTTTCCAAGCCTGGTCGTTATCGCTACCAAATTCAACATGGTATGCGCGATTCTATGCTCCTGGGTATTAACGATATTGGTATAAAAATAGAAAAAGCGGAATAATACTTATGGGTAAGAATAAATTGTCCAAGTTTGCTGATATGGAGGAGTTTCCACATGTCTTTCAAGTTTCGTCGCATGCAGTACGCGAAGGTAATGAGTTTGACATGAAAGGTGCTTGGAATGTACAGTTTTTCAAAAATGATAATCCAATAGTTTTAGAATTGGGTTGCGGTAAAGGCGAATATACAGTGGGTTTAGCCGAATTATTTCCCGAAAAAAATTTTATTGGAGTCGATATCAAAGGGGCTCGTATGTGGACAGGTGCCAAAGATTCGTACGAAAAAGGTTTGAAAAATGTTGCTTTTTTACGTACCAACATCGAAATGATTTTTCATTTTTTTGCAGCAAACGAGGTGGCCGAAATTTGGTTAACTTTTCCCGATCCTCAGATGAAAAAAGTGACCAAACGCCTTACTGCAACTAATTTTATTCGCTCTTATCTTCAGTTTTTAAAGCCTGAGGGATTAATTCATTTAAAAACAGATAGTAATTTTATGTTTACTTATACCTATCAAATGGTAAAAGCAAACGGTTTTGGAGTGAATTTCGTTACGGATAATCTTTATAGTTCCAGTTTGGTAAATCCTATTTTGAAAATTAAAACCTACTACGAACAGCAATGGCTTGATAGAGGTCTTACAATTAAATATATTCAGTTTGTGCCTCATTTAAATGAAGTTTTTATTGAGCCGGATGAAGAAATTGAACACGATGCTTACCGTAGTTTTGGTCGAAGTAAAAGATACGGCTTGGAGGAGTAATTTTGATTTATTTTTATGTAAATTGCTGACAATGATTATTAATCACGTATAATAATGTATTTTTATAAGTTTTAATTTTCTGTTTTGGAAAGAAAATTGTAATTTTGGACTCTCATTTCATAAATATTCAATTATGGCTAAAGAAGTATTAAATAATAGTGGTGTAATGTATAACGCATTGACAAATGGAAGTAAAATTGTAGGTAAAATTTTTGCCGATAGCGATTTTAGAATTGATGGTGAAGTTGAAGGCGATATATCGTGCAACGGAAAGTTAATTATTGGCCAAAATGGAATGCTTAAAGGGACTATAACCTGCGTTAATGCCGAAATTGTTGGCACTGTAAATGGTAATATCACTGTTTCCGATACACTTACACTGAGAAGTAGCGCTCAAATAAAAGGCGATGTAAAAACTAAAATACTCGTAGTAGAACCAAATGCTGTGTTTAACGGAACCTGTTCAATGCGCGATGTGGTTAAAGTAGAAGTAGAATAATGTTATACAACGCTTTTGTTATCGATGAAATTGAAGGCGTTTTTAGTTCTTCAATTAAAACATTAAATGTTGCTGATTTGCCCCAAGGTGAAGTGCTTATAAAAGTAGAATACTCATCACTCAATTATAAGGATGCTTTGTCGGCAACAGGTAATAAGGGAGTTACCAAAAATTATCCTCATACACCAGGAATTGACTCTGCAGGTGTAGTTATTGAATCGCTTTCAGAAAAGTTTAAAGCTGGCGACCAAGTAATTGTTACTGGTTATGATTTAGGAATGAATACGCCCGGTGGTTATGGCGAATATGTACGTGTCCCTGCCGAATGGGTTGTAAAGTTACCAAATGGTCTTACACTTAAAGAGGCTATGATAATTGGTACAGCAGGGTTTACAGCCGCCATTTCGCTTTCGCGCTTATCCGAA
>Ga0247838_1001630_pt1 | contig 31306 bp, 29 predicted proteins | sample LaCruzMarch2015__5_FD_189097 | JGI IMG/M metagenome (GOLD analysis project Ga0247838, IMG submission 189097) | Freshwater microbial communities from meromictic Lake La Cruz, Castile-La Mancha, Spain - LaCruzMarch2015_15m | ecosystem: Environmental > Aquatic > Freshwater > Lake | place: Spain... | reverse complement strand
TAAGCTGGAGGGGGCTTTTTCACATCTCAAAGAAAAAATCAGAATCCACCGAGGAATGAGCAAAAATCGCAAGAAAAAAGCAGCCAAATTTATCTTAATTAACTCCTAAATAGCACCACACTTTTTCCATTATGCCAGATATTACGAAAATGAGCAGGATTTGAAAAAGAAATCTGTTTCATATCTGTGCAAAAGATGTGCAGAAAGAAATGCTGCAATCTAATTCCTTGTGCAATCGGCATCGGAAAGCATGCAGGTGACGTATTGGCTTAAATCGTCACCGTCCCAACGCACCATGCCGGAGAATTTGCGTCGCATGCGGTGTTCGGAATCAATTATTATGGTTTCGGGATACATTGAGGTGTGAAAAATATCGAATGCAATTTTTTTATCGGGATCAAAAGCATAGATCAAATTGGGCAGATCTGTAACAGCGGCATTCTTTTTTGCTTCCTTAATAAATTTCTCGGCAGTCTCAATGCTATTATCAGCAGAAATCGTTAGGAATACGACATTATTCATCTGCTTGGCGGCCTTGAGCAATTCGGGGAATTCGGTGCGACACGGGCGACACCAAGAAGCCCAGAAATGAATGATTACCGGCTTGCCACTCAAATCTTTCAAGCTGCCGCTTTTGCCGTTAAAATCCTGCCAGGTAAAATCGGGAGCGGTTGCTGCGGTGAGTTTTACCCCCGATGCAGATTTATTAAGCATGTTGATATAACTGCCGTAAGCGACTAAAATATTAACTATTAAGAGTATGATAAAAACTGTAAGTTTGCGTGGCATATCTATGCACTTTCAAGTGAAGCTTTGAGAGCCTCGTTCATACGGGTTTGCCAGCCTTTCCCCATTGCTTTAAAAGCATTTAATACTTCTGGAGAAATTCGTAATTTAACTTCAATTTTTGGGTTGGCTTTTTTTGGGCGACCGGCTTTGCGTTTTTGTGAATATTCTGCCAATCCTGCAAAACTATCGCCAAGCGGTGATAATTTAATCTCCATAGCGGAATTTAGCGGATTAACTTCGCCGGAATCTTCAATCAAATTATGCGGTTGCTTTTTCATATGCCTTAACTTCTCTTTTATTGGCTTTGCGAAGACTGATTATACGAATATGAAGCTCGCCTAGAGGTTTGAAACATAGAACATGCAAACGTTTTTCAATGAATCCGTATGCAACTATGCGTTGTTCGCCGTAATTCTTGCGGAGGTCTTCTGCACGTATTGCGGTCGAAAAATCAAACTCGTGGGCTAAATCAAAAGAGATGCTGCGTTCTTCAATATTACGTTGATTTTTGGCAAGATCATACTCTATTTTCAACCTCATGATAATATTTGTACACCCAAAAAAGCAAAAAGTCAATAAGGCTAATTATCTATGATTTTTATGTGGTGCGGGTGGAGGGACTTGAACCCACACGAGTTTCCCCGTCAGAACCTAAATCTGATGCGTCTGCCAATTTCGCCACACCCGCCTTGCGAGAGCGTTATTATACTAGTTTTTTGCTAAACACAATAGCGAATATTCATTTTGCGGCGGCTCTTTGCAGGCGGTCGTTGATTGCGACTCCTAAGCCGGTGTTTGGAATCGGCATAACGCAGATTGCCGAGAAGGCAGGATTATCGAGCTGCCTTAAATAGGCAAATAGATTGCTTGCCGCTTGCGTGAGGTCGGCTTGCTCGCTTAAATTGAGGGTAAATTTTGCTCCATCGGGGATATTGTCGCCGAATGCTAGCAAGGCTTGGCTTGCATCGACTTCTTCGACATTAAGAATCACCGGTAGGGAAGGGGCGTAATGGCTGGTTAGCATGCCGGGCGATTTTAAAGTGCCGCTATGTTGTGCGAGACTTAAGACCGGCTCGCCGAGAATTTGGCTCAATTCTTCGCTCGCGATGAATCCGGGGCGGAGCAGAACCGGATATTCGCCGCTAAGATCGATTACGCTCGACTCAATCCCGATATCGCAATTACCGCCGTCTATAATTAAAATATTATCGCCGAATTCGCTTTGAACATGTGCGGCAGTGGTTGGGCTAACTCGACCCGAACGGTTGGCACTCGGTGCGGCAAGCGGTGTGGCTGCTGCTTGGCATAATGCACGGGCAATGTCATTTGCAGGGACTCTCACCCCGATAGTATCACCGCCGGCACTTGCAAGTAGGGAAATTTTGCAATTCGGTTTACGGGGCAGAATTAAAGTTAAAGGTGCGGCAGGGAATTTATTTGCGAGTATTTCGGCACGCTCATTCCAGATCACAAATTCTTTTGCAGCGGCAAAATCGGCAAAATGGATAATTAGCGGATTAAAACTCGGGCGACCTTTGGCGGCGAATATCTCGGCAACCGCAGCGTCGTTGCAAGCATCGGCAGCGAGTCCGTATACGGTCTCGGTCGGGAAGGCTACAAGCTTGCCGTTTTGTAGTAAACTTGCAGCTTCCTCGATTATTTGCTTTGTTGCAGCTTTAACGGTCAAGAAATCTTTACCAAATTGCTTTTACCGATGCACCGATTTGCATTCTGGTGTTTCTTGGCTCATAAACTTTTAAACCTTTAGGAGAGGTTTGGGTTTCTGAATCTTCGATTTTCCAATAGCGGAAGAACGGCCCGAACTGCCAGCTTAAGCCGGTTTCGTCGGGTTTGGTAACAAACATGAATTCACCACGAAGTCCGTAACCGCGATGTTGTGGATTATTCATATCGTCGTAAGGATCGTTTACATAATATTGGTTGCCGTTTTGGAGACGAGAATTAACGTTACCCCAGATAAACGCATCATATTCGAAGTTTGGAGCAATATACCAATCGTCGGAAATTCCTATTGTATAGCTCAAACCGATCGGAGCATAAAGTTGCATAATCCGACGGTCATAACCCCAATTATTGAACTCGGTTAATTTGCCTTTTAATTGATCGACAAAGTAACGTAAGCCAAGACCTGTATATGGTGCAATTACCCCGCCGCCGAGATTCCAATTGCCGCCGAATGTTCCGCGACCTTCAAGTTCATATTGCGGAATTTCGTTAATATGTCCGCTCGGGCTTTCGTAGTCGCTATGTCCGTAAGAAAAACGCCCGTCTACTTGAACGAAATATTTTTTAAAGTTGTGGATATAACCGATATCCAATGCACCGAAAGTTGCATCATCTTCTACATCTACGGTTGGCTCTTCGTATTTATCGTTAAATACTTCGACACCCAATATAACTTTGTCGTTATTTACGGGTTTTTGCCAATCATATTGCTCTTCGGCAAATGCGGTGGCTTGTGATAAGTATAATGCGGCGAAAACACCGGATAATAATTTCTTTTTCAACATAAAATACCTTCGCTAAATAATTACAACAGACCTAAAAACTATGTAATATCGTGTTTTTGAGCAAGTATTTTAGTAAATAAGCGATGTTTTATCTTGTTATTGTTGCAAATTTGCCGCTTTGAGCAGGGAAACCGTATATTCATGTCGGGGATTATCAAAAATTTGCGAGTTGCTACCGCTCTCGACGATATGTCCGTTTTTAAGCACTATCACATTATGGCTGATTGCCCGAATCGTGCGTAAATCATGGCTGATGAATATATATGAAAGCCCGTATTTATTTTGTAAATCGATAAGCAAGTTAAGAATTTGGGTTTGCACCGAAATATCGAGTGCGGAAGTCGGCTCGTCGAGAATGATAAGTTTGGGTTGCAAAATTAAAGCCCTAGCGATTGAAATACGTTGGCGTTGACCGCCCGAGAATTCATGCGGATAGCGTTGCTTCATATCGGGTGATAAACCGACTTCTTGCAAAATCGCATCGACTTTTTGATTGCGTTGCTCAAGGCTTAAATTTGCTTCATGGACATCGATCCCCTCACGGATTATATCGCCGATATTTATGCGTGGGTTAAGGCTCGAAAACGGGTCTTGAAAGACGATCTGCACATTGCGGCGTAATTTGCGGATTTGGTTTTGTGGAAGATCTTCAACCGATTGATTGTTCCAGAAAATTTGCCCGCTGCTTTTGCTAAGTTTGAGCAATGCCAAAGCCAATGAAGTTTTACCCGAACCTGATTCGCCGACGATGCCGAGCGTTACCGCCTTGCCAAGCGATAGGTTAATGTCGTGCAATACGGTTTTATATGTTTTTTTGAAGCTAAAAATTGCATTATCGCTTGCAAAATCGAGGGTTAGGTTTTTGCATTCGATCACTTTTTCCAAGCCTTGCGGCGGAGTTGTAAGCGGCTTGGCTTTTTGCAAAGCTAGCAGTTTTTGCGTATATGTATGCTTGGGATTGGCAAATATTTCTTTCGTGTTGCCGATTTCGACGATCTCGCCTTTATACATCACCGCAATGCGGTCGGCGATTTGTTTTACGATTGCGAGGTCGTGGGTGATCAGCAAAATTGCCATTCCGGAGTCTGCTCTGATTTTTGCAAGGAGTTTGAGAATTTGGGCTTGCACGGTCACATCTAGTGCGGTAGTCGGCTCGTCTGCAACCAGGATTTGAGGGTTATTGGCAATCGCCATTGCAATCATCACCCGTTGGCGTTCGCCACCCGATAATTGATGCGGATAGGCATCAAGCCGAGTTTGGAGCTTTTCCAACCCGACATCGCCGAGCAGCGATTGCACTTTTGCCGTGATTTGGGTTTTAGTAATTTTTGGGTTATGAATTTTTATCGCCTCGCCGATCTGCTTGCCGATATTATGGAGCGGATTGAGCGAAGTCATCGGCTCTTGAAAAATCATTGCAATTTCTTTGCCGCGAATTAGTTTGAGGTCGTTACCGCTTGCGGTGAGGCTGCCCGGCAGTAGATTCATCAATGCCAATGCGGTGAGGGTCTTGCCCGAACCAGATTCGCCGACAAGTGCTAAAATCTCGCATTTTTCGATGCTAAAATTAACATTGCGAACGAGATTTTGCTCGCCTTGATTTATATTGAGATTGTTTAAAGAAATTATCGACATTGCGGTTATGTGAAAGATGAACTTGCCTTAATGAACTGGCGACTAGCTTAAACGCTTTGCAAATTATTTCATCTTTTATTTTTTGCCTTGCTTAGAAAGATAGCTGTACTCCGGCATAGACTCCTAATTGTACGGTAGGGCTGCTAATTGGGCTTACATTCCCGCCACCGAAAGTAACCATGGTGTTGCCGCTTAGAGGAAGCTCTACATTTAATGTCGGGTGCATAAGTTTATAATCCATCTGAGAAACAATATCATTTGCTCCAAATGTCGGGTTTGTCGCCGCTTGTTTAGGAGTGTCATTTGGCGATACCGATAATTTTGCATCACCAAAAGCATTTTCGATAATTTGTTCAACCGTAGGTCTGTTTTTCGGCTCTGCAGGTATTTCATGCGAGGATTGCTGATTCATTGCGACGTTATTTGTATTACTATCTGCTAGAACATTGCCGGACGCAAGCATTGCTCCGCCGAGTAAAGCAGCTTTTGCAAGTGTTTTTGGATCTAAATGGAAGTTTTTCTTATCTGTCATATAATTCTTACTCCGCCAATAATGATATATTATTGTTAATATATCATAAAATTGTTACGGTTTTATGACGATAATAGATATTCTCTATTAAATTTTGTCTAATTTTACCAATTTGCTCTAACCGAGACACCGACATAAGCTCCTTCGGTTTGTCTGGGCGTGGCTATCGGTGAAATTTGGTAGTCGTATCCCGCTCCGACGCTTACATCACCTTTGATATGTTCTTGTCCAATTTTTGTATCAAAGTTAATGGTTTTCGATAAAAGAGCGTCTTGTATATGCTCATGATAGCATGCTGCTGCAATTGCGGGATTATCTATAATTGCTTGCGGCCCGCATACGCCGCTCTCTATGGTGTCTCGCATCGCTCTGTCAAAAACATTTTTGGCGGCAATTTCCGGGATATTATCTTTTATCATATCTATTGCAGCGTCTAATTTTGCATCTCCGGTTAGTGATGCCTTGACCGGAGCGTCGCTATATTCGACAATTGTTACCTCAGAAGGTTTTTGTGAAGCTGGAGCAATATTAGCAAAGATATTGCTGTTGTCGCGGCTTGATGCTTGTATGACTTTTTCAATTTGCTCATGGGCTGAAACAATAACATCGGTAACCGGACTTGAAGATCTTGTAATATCTTGAACTTGGTTGTTTGGTGTTTGAACCTGAGCCGGTTTTGTGGTTTGGTTTTGTGGCTCGCCAAGATTGGGAAGTTCAATATTTGCATGGTCAAGTTGCGGCTGTCTGGCAATATTGTCTTGATACGCATCGGCATGTGCAGCGTTGCCGCCGGTGATTATTGCGGCGAGCATGGCAACTTGAGCTAATTTACCCGGGTCTAATTTGAATCTATTATTCTCTTCAGCCATAAAATATACGCCGCTATTAAACTTATACATTCATAAATATAGCATAAAATTGTTACGGTTTTATGACGATAATAGATATTCTCTATTAAATTTTGTCTAATTTTACCAATTTGCTCTAACCGAGACACCGACATAAGCTCCTTCGGTTTGTCTGGGCGTGGCTATCGGTGAAATTTGGTAGTCGTATCCCGCTCCGACGCTTACATCACCTTTGATATGTTCTTGTCCAATTTTTGTATCAAAGTTAATGGTTTTCGATAAAAGAGCGTCTTGTATATGCTCATGATAGCATGCTGCTGCAATTGCGGGATTATCTATAATTGCTTGCGGCCCGCATACGCCGCTCTCTATGGTGTCTCGCATCGCTCTGTCAAAAACATTTTTGGCGGCAATTTCCGGGATATTATCTTTTATCATATCTATTGCAGCGTCTAATTTTGCATCTCCGGTTAGTGATGCCTTGACCGGAGCGTCGCTATATTCGACAATTGTTACCTCAGAAGGTTTTTGTGAAGCTGGAGCAATATTAGCAAAGATATTGCTGTTGTCGCGGCTTGATGCTTGTATGACTTTTTCAATTTGCTCATGGGCTGAAACAATAACATCGGTAACCGGACTTGAAGATCTTGTAATATCTTGAACTTGGTTGTTTGGTGTTTGAACCTGAGCCGGTTTTGTGGTTTGGTTTTGTGGCTCGCCAAGATTGGGAAGTTCAATATTTGCATGGTCAAGTTGCGGCTGTCTGGCAATATTGTCTTGATACGCATCGGCATGTGCAGCGTTGCCGCCGGTGATTATTGCGGCGAGCATGGCAACTTGAGCTAATTTACCCGGGTCTAATTTGAATCTATTATTCTCTTCAGCCATAAAATATACGCCGCTATTAAACTTATACATTCATAAATATAGCATAAAATTGTTGCGATTTGATGACGGGGTTTAAAATATTGTGACTTTTTTGCAACATTTCTGAAATATTTTCTGGAAATTGCGTTTTTTTGGTGATATGTGTCTTTTTAGTAACAGTAAAAAAGACGGTAATTATATGCTAAAATGTGTAGATTCCGGTTACGTTAATTTTGTTGCCACCCTCAAAGAGGCGGAGGCAGGCAGTGTCGATGCACAATCTAAGCTCGGCGATTTATATATGTTCGCTAAAGGAATAGAGGAAAATCTTCCTCAAGCTTTTTATTGGCATAATAAAGCCGCACAGCATGGCAAGGCACATTCACAAAAATGTTTGGGCGATATGTATGCTAATAATCTCGGTGTAGAATCTGATTATGAAGAAGCGATCCGTTGGTATGAAACCGCTTCGGCAGGAGGCAATGCCAAGGCAAAATTTTATTTGGGGCTGATGTATCATATCGGTCACGGAACCCCCAAAGATTACGGGCAGGCATATTATTGGAAGAGGCAATCCGCCGAACAAGGCTATGTTGCGGCTCAATTTTGCGTCGGTTTGATTTATTCGACCGGCAAAGGTGTTGCCGCAGATACTCACAAGGCATTTGATTGGTTTTACAATGCGGCAGAAAAAAATCATCCGCTTGCTCAATATAATCTCGGACTTGCCTATCAAAACGGCGACGGTATCGAGCGTGATCTTAAGCAAGCTGCAAAATGGTATAAGTTATCTGCCTATAACGGTGATTATTCAGGACAGCTCGCTTTTGCCGATATGTTGGCAGACGGTGTCGGAGTAGAGAAAGATTTGGAACAAGCATATGTTTGGTTTAAAGTTGCAGAATGCCTCCAAGAGCCTGATAAAGTAATTTTAGAAAAATTGAATAATATCAAGAATAAATTTTCGGGTTCGGAAATTATTTTGCTTGATGAAAAAATCCATATGCTTAAAGATATAATTAAATCCCGGGAGCCGGTGAGCAATTTTGCCAAGTTGCTAAGAAAATATAATAAAGAAGTCTATTAAATGAGTAATCCGATTCGCCTCGGCGTTAATATCGACCATGTTGCAACTATACGCAATGCACGGGGAGGCGAGTTTCCTTGTCCGGTGCGTGCGGCGATTCTTGCCGAGCAATCGGGTGCTGACGGCATCACTGCCCATTTGCGAGAAGATCGCCGGCATATTAAAGATAGTGACATTGAACGACTCATTGACGAAATTAAAGTTCCGCTCAATTTTGAAATGGCGGCGACCGAGGAAATGCAACAATTTGCCCTCAAAGTGCGACCGCATGCGGTGTGTATAGTGCCGGAAAAACGCCAAGAAATCACCACCGAGGGCGGTCTTGACGTTGTCGCTAGCAAACAATATCTGCAAGAATATATCAAACCGTTGCGTGATGCCGGGATTCGGGTTTCTTTATTTGTAGATTGCGATGTTTTGCAAATCGAGGCGGCGGCGGCAATTAAAGCACCTGTAATTGAGCTTCACACCGGGCATTATTGTAAGGAAATTGAGAAGCTTGCTCTAACCGAAAGCTCAAACTCGGCAACTCGGGAGCGAATGTTAATTAAAGCGGTAAGAGATTCGGCAATTTATGCGAAATCGCTCGGTTTGGAATGTCATGCCGGTCACGGAATTTCCTTTGCTACCGTAAGCGATATTGCTGCTATAAATGAGATTGTTGAACTCAATATCGGGCATTTTCTGGTCGGTGAGGCGATTTTTATCGGTTTTAGAGAAGCAATCCACAAAATGAAAAATTTAATGGCGGAAGCCCGCAAATGATAGTGGGCATCGGTAATGATCTTGTCGATATTCGTCGCATCGAAAAATCTTTAAAACGGTTTGGCGAGCGGTTTGAGAATAAAATTTTTACGCACTCCGAGATTGCCAAGGCAAAACAAAAAGCCAACCCCAAAGCTCAAGCGGCAACTTTTGCCAAACGCTTTGCCGCTAAAGAAGCCTGTGCAAAAGCTTTAGGTGTGGGACTCGGCAAAATATCCTGGCGTGAAATTGAAGTTGCAAACGACGAATTGGGCAAGCCTTCGCTAAAACTTAGCGGTAATGCGGCTTTGCATTTGCAAAATCTTGCAGCCGGTAAGAATAATTTGGGAGCAAAGCTCCCTCACCCTAACCCTATCCCGGTGGGAGAGGGAAGTTACGGCAAAGCCGTAACGGGTGAGGGAATATTTATAAATGAAAATTGTCGTATCCACCTTAGCCTATCCGACGAATATCCTTACGCCCAGGCTTTTGTGGTTATTGAGGCTTCTTGCTGATATAATATTCAATCGTTTTCTTGAGTGAATCGGCAAAATTGGTAGTAGGTTCCCAGCCCAAAATTTCTTTGGCTTTTTTGATGCTCGGCACTCGTCTGCCGACATCTTGATAGCCTTTGCCGTAATATTCGTCGGCAGTGGTAACTTTGATTTGGGTTTTGGTTGCGGCGTAGTCGGGATAAGCTTTGACTACCTCAAGCATCTGCTCGGCAAGTTGCTTGATTGAAGCTTCATTATCGGGATTGCCGATATTAAAAATTTGTCCGTAGGCACAATTATTTTTATTTTCGATGATTCGCATCAAAGCGTCGATTGCATCGTCGATATAAAGGAAGCAGCGTTGTTGCTCGCCGCCGCCGACGATTTGAATATCACGCTCAAAGAAAATATCGCTTAAGAATTGCGAAACTACCCGGCTGCTTTTGCCGGTGTTCGACCAAACATTATCCAAATTCGGTCCCATCCAGTTGAATGGACGGAATAAAGTAAACTGCAAATCACCTCTTGCACCGTAAGCGTAAATCACCCGATCCATCATCTGCTTGCTGCAAGAATAAATCCAGCGTTGTTTGTGGATAGGTCCGGTCACCAAACGGCTTTCTTCTTCGTCGTAAGGCAGATCGTCGCTCATGCCGTAAACTTCCGAAGTTGAAGGGAATATCAAACGTTTATTGTATTTAACGCAATCACGCACCACTGCAAGATTAGCTTCAAAATCAAGCTCAAAAACCGAAATCGGGTTGCTGACGTAAGTTGCCGGAGTGGCAATTGCAACCAACGGCAAAACCACGTCGACTTGCGAGACTTGTTCTTCAATCCAGCTGCGGCTTTCCCGCATATCGGCTTTGATGAAGCTTACTTGAGGGTGGGAAACTAAATCGCCGAGTTTGTCGTCACCGAGATCAAGGGCGGTAATTTGCCAGTCGGGACGGTTTTTAGTGATATGGGCGATGAGATTGCTGCCGATAAATCCGTTGGCACCGAGGATCAATATTTTCATTATAACTTGCTTTCGCTATGGAGTTTTGAGAAAGCAAATAGCCTTATAAGGGGCGACTGTAAAGTTAAATTAGGAATACCGGACAAAATTACGGGGCAAAATTAGCTTTTTAAGCTCGCAAACAAACTATCGGTTAAGTTGCCGGTTTGGGCTTTGGCTGCGAGTTCGGGTTTGGCAAGCAATTTAGCGAGCAATTTATTCTCCGCAGCCCCTCCGAAATCTTTGGCACTCAATGTTGAAACCGATGCCAGATTATTGGCAATTGCCGATTCCACGCCAGAGCTTGCAAGCCCTGCTTGACCGAAGATTTTTTCGATGCTTGCCCTGGTTTGTTTGTTAAGATTTTGTGCATTTTCAATCGTTGCTGCTGCATTTGCTCCGCCGCCGGCGAATAAATCGCTTGCACCGCCTGCAAACAAGCCTTGGCTGCTAAGATTTGCAAGGAGATTTTGGAGAAAATTCTTATGCCCGAGATTGGTCAATGCCGAGCTAATTCCAGAAGTATTGCCGCCCTTGCCGCCGAGATTGCTGATTCCGTTTGCGGTTTCCGCAGTCGTTTCGTCGATTGCGGCAAACAATGTTTGGGCTTGAGAAGTTGCTTCACCGGTGCTTATTTTTCCGCCGGTTAATTGCTGGGCTAAATTTTGTAAATTTTGCAATATAGTGTCGATTTTGGCATTGCCGGATTGTGCGGTTTGTAAGGTACTCGAGAGCTGAGAAAAGCCTAGCAAAGCGTCGCGTAGAATTGCTGATTCAAGCAATTGCCCTTTTGGTGCCGATAATTCGGTGCTATCGACGGATTGAGCCGTGCCGTTGCCCGAATTAATGACGGTATTCGCCACCGGGATATTCTCTAAAGCTGATTGCCTGTTCACTGCACTGGAAATCAAAGCTTGTATAGGGTTAATAATCATCGAGTTACTCCGTGTAAAAGGCGTGCTACATGCACTTCTCGTATGGTGCAATAATAGCACATGTTTTATAAAATGCACGCAAAATCCGCTTGGTTAACAAAAATTCTTTAAATGCAAGAAAAAAATTTGTGTTTTCATAATAAAATTAAGTTTTATTTATGTTTATGCTCTTCTAGAGTTACTAGTTTAATTTAGGTGTCGATTATGAAGAAATTTATAATAATTTTATTGCTGGTTTTTCCGTATTCTGCACATGCGGATAATATTACTTTGCAGGGCGTTGCATCGCTCAAAGCTTGCATTATGCAGAATGATAAAAATTTTTGCCATAATGTTATAACCCCTGATTCGTATCAATTATTTGATAAATTTTTTGCCTATAAATTAAGTCCTTGCCTGCCGAGCGATTTCACTTTTGATAGTGAAAGCGGCAATAATAGCGAGAAAGTCGTAAAAATCCGCACTCCTGCCGGCGGTGGCAAAGATTATATAGTGCGTATTGCATTTTCGATCCAAAACGGAGTTGCCAAATTTAATATCCCCAAGACTTTACGCATCGGACTGGGTGAAAAATGGCAAGAAAGACTCAATATGAGCGAGCAGCTTTATCTGATGATGAAGCGGAATATGGGCGATAGCCTCAATTGCGACCTCTTGACGCAGCTGGTTAAGGCGAATCGGAAATAGGCTTAACTGCAAACTTGTCTTGACTTTTTTGCACAAAAGATGCACAGTGTACACTATGGAAACAGTAATTGAATTGGATAGTTTTACCCGAAGTGCCAAGGATATTCTTTCTGAAAAGGAAGTTTTTGGATTGGTTGATTTTTTGGCAAATAATCCTAAAGCCGGAGATGTAATTCCTAAAGGCTCTGGTCTGAGTAAATTGCGTTGGGCAAGATCCGGTATGGGTAAACGTGGCGGTGCAAGGGTGATTTATTATCATCTTACTCAAGAAGGCAAGGTTTATCTCATACTAGCATATGCAAAATCAGCACTTGACAATTTGAGTGAGGAACAACTCGATAAACTAGTTAAGGCTATGGAATAGGAGAATAAAATGGACGATAAATTATTTGATGATCTTATTGAAGGCGTGTTGGAAATGAAAGAGCATATTTCCGGCAAAGAGACGGGTGCGAAAATTCATTTGCCAAAAAACGTAGATGTTGCGGCAATTCGCAAGAAACTCCACATGACGCAGAAGGATTTTTGCAATACTTTCGCTATCCCGGAGCGAACCCTTAAAAGCTGGGAAAGCGGCGAGCGAACTCCGGAAGGGCTTGCCCGTGTATTGCTTAAGATGATTAGTCGTGACCCTAAGGCGGTTCTTAATCTTGCTTCTTAGAGCCTGTTTAAAGTCTTTTTGATAAAAAATTCACACAATCGTCACAATACTTTTGCAATTTGACATGTTATATTTAGGCAATAAATCAGCTATAGGATTTTTTGCTTATGAGTGATGATGTGCCTGATGATAACAATCTGCCGGCTGCTCCCGTGAGAATTTCTACTCTCGGCGGTAACGGTGTGATCGACTTGTCGGATTTAAAGACCGATACGGTTTATCGTGTCGATTACGATAAATGCATGATCGTAAAGCCCAATTCTACAGGCAAAGACAGTTATAAGTTTGAGATATATAATTTTGCCGGCAATAATGTTCTCGATTTTGGTCAATATGATGGATCAACCGCAAGTTATAATATAGATTTCGACAAGTTGATGAATAAGTCTTCCTATGATTGGAAGCGGATCGAAGAATTTAATATCGGAGCGAAAAAAGATCAGGAATTACGCTCGTTGATCGGCGAGTTAAAAAAGTTCACAAGATTTGAGCCTGCCGAACAAAATATAGCCGATTCGTTGAGCGAACATATAAGAGTTCCTAAAGCAAAAATCATTGGTAACGATGTTTTGAGTTTTGTTGCCGATATTCCGGATTTATATCTTGCGACTTTGGAAGATAAAACTCAAAAACCGACACCTAAAACAAAATGGCAGGGCGTAGGCGAAAATAGAGAAGAGGTAACCGAAGAAGAATACCCGATCAAATTGGTAGCAGGCAAAAAAAATGCCGAAGGTAAGCCGGTGCAGCCGCTTTATGCTTTTAATGCAGGTAAATGGCAAACTGAAACAATCGATGAGTCTGAATTAAAGTCGGTGGCGATCAAAAATGCGGCAGGAATAATTGAACAAGTTCCGATGCGGGATTATTTAAAAGAATATTTAAATCAGTCTGGTGCCGACGGACTTGCCTCATTGAAAGCTGCAGATAATTCGGCAGACATCGGCGATATATTCGATAAATTGCAAGTAAAACAAGTGATGCCGGAGTCTATTTCTCCTGCCGTTATGGCGAATATTGCCGATACGCCGAAATTGGTTCTCGGCAAAATTAAAGGTAACGGTAAATTAGTCGCAGGTTATGAAAGCGGCGGCGAAGCAAATTTATTCGTCTTTGAAAACAAACAATGGAAAAAGCAAAGCATCGATAGAAATTCGGTTTTGGCAGTTAGCGTCACCGATAAGAAAGACGTTGAATCCTACATCAATTCCTTCCTCGGAGTTGCAGGTATTAGCGGCGTAAAAACTATCAAAGACGGACTTCCCAAGGAGTTTAATAAAGTATCTTCGTTTTTCGATGTTTTGTTCGATAATAAATTTATGCAAGATGCTGATTTTGAGAAAAAATCCTCCGAAATGCGGAATTATTTTAATTTTGAAGTATCGCAAAAAGTAAGCCCGCAAACCAAGGAATCCAAAGGAATGCTCGGCTTTAAATCATCGATAAGTCTTGATGAAAACGAAAAAATTATGGTTTATATGGGATCCATAATCGGGGGAGTTTCTGGAATCGGTTTGATGGCTAAGCAGAGTCAGCCCAAAATAGATGAGAAAGGTTTTCTAAGGGATGCGACATTCGCCGAAAAACTGGTGGATAAAGCCTTGCCGGCGGCACTGGTTATCGCCTCGGTTTTGGCGGGAGCTTGGGCGTTTAGGAGCGGACGCAAATAGCTTGGGTTGTTCAGCCCAAAAAATTCACACAATCGTAACAATACTTTTGTAATTGCTCATGTTATATTGATAAATAAATCAATGATAAGGTTGTCGGATTATGGAAGAAGTGGTTGAAGGTGTAACAGATGAAGTTGATAAGCAAGCTGCCACCGGGAAAGCTGCAATCGACATGTCGCAATTACAAACCGATACTGTTTACCGGGTCGATGCCAATAAATATCTTATTGCAAAAGAAGATACTGAAACCAAAGGAAAATATCAATTTAATATATATTATTCTAATGAAAATTCTCTGCCGCAGAACGATTTTGTGATCCAGGGTAAAGAAGGGGATTCCCCTGTAATGGATTGGGATAAGTTGTTTGGCACAAAGGCGGAAAGTAAGGATAGTTACGATTGGAAACTTGTAGATGAATTTGGTATAACCGCAAAAAAGGATCAGGAATTACGTTCCTTCTTAATAGAATCAAAAAAATTCACCCGGTTTGAGGTTGCAAGTCCTGAAATAGCAAATTCGTTGAGAGGGTATATAGGAGTACCCGGTGCAAGAGATATAGATAACGATGTTTTGAGTTTTGTTGCCGATATTCCCGATTTATATCTTGCTACAGTCGGTAGTGATGTAGGGGGTATTAGAAAGAAATTAATAGCAGGCAGGCAAGATGCAGACGGCAATCCCGAGCAGCCGCTTTATGTTTTTAATGCAGGTAAATGGACGCAAGATACGGTCGATGCGAATTTATTAAACCCCGTGGCGATTAAAAATGCTGCCGGAATGGTCGAGCAATTGCCGTTGAAAAATTTCTTGCGTGAGTATGTTAAGCAAGCCGGAGCAAATGGTCTTAAGGCATTAAAAGCGTCAGATAGTCTAGGCGATATCGGCTATATATTGGAGAATTTACAGCTAAAACCGTCGCAGCCCGAGCCGCTTTTGCCCAAAGTCATCTCTAATATAGTTGATACTCCGAAATTGATTTTGGGTAAACTTGAAGATAGCGGTAAATTAGTTGCAGGTTATGAAAGTGGGGGAGAAGTCGAGTTTTTTGTTTTCGAAAACAAGCAGTGGAATAAACAGGGAATCGATCGCAGTAAGCTGGCTGAAATCAGAGTCGGCGAAAAGCCGGAAATGCAAACATATCTCAATAATTTTCTTGCCGAGGCGAATATAGAGGGCGTAAAAAGCATAAAAGACGATCTGCCGAAGGAGTTTGCCAAAGCATCTTCGTTTTTTGATGTGATGTTTGGCAAGCAATTTATGCTGGATCCGGATTTTATAGGCAAATCTCCGCAAATGCTAAATTATTTTAATTTTGAGATCTCAGAAAAATTAACTCCGCAAATAAAAGATGTTAAGTTGGAAAATGAAGAAGATGATCTTTCTATCAAGAATCAGCAATTAGTGAATCAAAGCCTTGAAAATAGTCTTCGCTGGGACAAACGCAACGAAGAAGCATATCAACAACGGCAGCAACAGCAACAACAGAACCAACAAAATAAAATGGCGATTACCGGCGACATACAGGTTTCGTTCCTCGCCGGATTGGCAGGGCTTGTCGGTTTGGGCAGCTTATTGCATCAAGGATCTAAAAAAGAGGGCGAAGCTCAAGCAAGTTCTTGGCAAGAGAAAGTTTTGCCGGCAGGAATTGCAATCGGCGGACTCGGCTTGGCTGCTTATATGCTTACCAAAGGCGGCGGTAAGTCGAAATAATCACCGCATTATTTGCGTAGAATAAGCTTGTTTATGCGGTGAATATGCCGTATAATTACCGCATAATATGCGGAGAATAGATGTATATATATCAACAAAAAGATTGGCCGGAGTTTTCTTTTGATCAAGCAAAAATATCACCCTTGCTTGCTGAAGTTGCTCGCCTGCAAGGGCGGTTGTTCGGGCGTACTGAAGCTTTAGGTTTTGCATCGGCTGAAGAAGCTGTTTTGCAAATATTGACTCAAGATGTTGTAAAAACATCTGAAATTGAAAATGAACCGCTAAATTCCGACCTCGTTCGTTCTTCTATTGCACGCAGATTGGGAATCGATATCGGGGGATTAAAACCGGTTGATCGCAATGTAGAGGCTATTGTCGAGGTGGTTTTAGATGCCACAAGCAATTACGATGCTGCGTTAACCGGGGAGCGTTTATTTGCTTGGCATGCGGCGTTATTCCCTGCAGGCAGAAGCGGAATGCAAAAAATAACCGTAGGCAAGTGGCGTGATTTGCAAAGCGGAGAGATGCAGGTGGTTTCCGGCCCGTACGGTCGTGAGAAAATTCATTACCAAGCACCGAGTTACGAGCATATAGATGAGGAGATGAATCATTTTATAAAATGGTTTAACCATAACAACGCTATTGATCCCGTAATCAAGGCGGCAATCGCACATTTTTGGTTCGTAACTATCCACCCGTTTGACGATGGAAACGGTCGTATTGCCAGGGTTATTTCCGATATGAGCTTGTCAATTTGCGAAAAAACTCCGCAAAGATTTTACAGTATGTCTTTGCAAATTCAAAAGGAACGCAAACAATATTACGAAATATTGGAAAAATGTCAGAAGGGAAATCTTGATATTACCGACTGGATTGAATGGTTTTTGCATTGTATGAAGCGAGCGATTATTGCATCGGACGAAATTCTTGCAAATATTATGCAAAAAGCAAAATTTTGGAGAATCAATGCAGAGGAATCTTTTAATAATCGCCAGAAAATTATCATCAATTTACTGCTTGAAGGATTTGAGGGCAAGCTTACATCTTCAAAATGGGCAAAAATAACTAAATCGTCGCAGGATACCGCACTTAGAGATATAAACGACTTACTCAATCGGCAAATTCTTGTCAAAAGCGATGCCGGCGGACGCAGTACGGATTATCAATTAAAATAAGCAAATATTCCCTCCCGATATTGTAAACTTATAATATCACCCCATATATGTCGTATAGAAACAATCGACGGGGGATTTATGAATTTCGAGCAATTTACCGACAAAGTTAAATCTACGATTCAATCCGCACAAAATCTTGCTTTGGCAAGCGGGCATCAGCGTTTTACGCCCGAACATATTTTGCAATCTTTGCTCGGTGACGAAGACGGCATCGCCAAGCGTATACTGCAGGCGGCAGGCGGCAATATTGCGGGAGTTGAAAAGCAACTTAGCGAAGAAATCGCCAAATTTCCTAAAGTCGAAGGTAGTGGAGCAGGGCAGATTTATCTTGCACCGGAGACCGCAAAACTCTTTGAGACTGCAAGTGAAATTGCCAAAAAAGCCAAGGACGAATTCGTCACCCAAGAGCGTTTGTTGCAAGCGATAAGTTTAACTGCCGGCAAAGCTGCAACTATCATCAAAGAAAACGGAGCAACTCCTCAGAAAATTAACAAAGCAATCGAAGATATGCGAAAAGGTCGCACTGCAAATTCGGCAAGTGCCGAGCAAAGCTTTGATGCTTTGCGTAAATATTGCAAAGACTTAACCGAGCTTGCTGAGCAAGGCAAACTTGATCCCGTGATCGGCAGAGACGAAGAAATCCGCCGCACTATGCAGGTTTTGTCACGGCGAACAAAAAATAATCCCGTATTGATCGGCGAGCCGGGAGTCGGCAAAACCGCAATTATCGAGGGCTTGGCGGCTAGGATCATCGCCGGTGACGTGCCTGAGAGTTTACGCAACAAAAAGCTTATGGCACTTGACCTCGGAGCAATGATTGCAGGGGCGAAATATCGGGGGGAATTTGAAGAGCGGCTCAAGGCTTTGTTAAGCGAGATCGATCATTCCGAGGGACAAATAATCTTGTTCATCGACGAATTGCATACTTTGATCGGAGCCGGCAAGACCGACGGAGCAATGGACGCATCAAATTTGCTCAAGCCCGCACTCGCTCGGGGAGAACTGCATTGCGTGGGAGCGACGACGCTTGACGAATATCGCAAATATATCGAAAAAGATGCCGCATTGGCACGGCGTTTTCAGTCGGTTTTTGTGTCCGAGCCGAGCGTTGAAGATACGATCTCGATCTTGCGTGGTTTGAAGGAAAAATACGAACTTCACCACGGAATTAGAATCAGCGACACTGCAATCGTTGCAGCTGCAACCTTGGCAAATCGTTATATTACCGACCGTTTTTTGCCCGATAAAGCAATCGATTTGGTTGACGAAGCGGCAAGCCGTTTGCGTATGGAAGTCGATAGCAAGCCCGAAGAGATCGACGAACTCGACCGCAAAATTATTCAGCTTAAAATCGAGCGGGAGGCGTTGAAAAAAGAACCCGATCCGGCTTCGCAAGCACGCTTAGAAAAACTCTCGGTTGAGCTTGCCGAATTGGAAAAATCAAGTGCGGATTTAACCGGTAAATGGCAGGCAGACAAAGCCCAAATGCAGAATGTGCAGAAAATTAAAGAGCAGCTTGAAGAAGCTCAAAGAAGCCGGGAAATTGCTCAGCGTGAGGGCAATCTTGCCAAAGCCGGCGAGATCGTCTACGGGCTGATTCCCAAACTTTCTGCCGAGTTGGAAGCTGCCGAGAAAGTTAGCAAAAATGCAATGCTTAAGGAAAATGTCTCCGAAGCCGATATTGCAGCGATAGTCTCACGTTGGACGGGAATTCCGGTCGATAAAATGCTTGAGGGCGAACGTACAAAATTGCTCAATATGGAGGCGATGCTTGAAAAACGGGTGGTCGGGCAAAGCGAGGCGGTGGTTGCGGTTGCCGATGCGATAAGACGTTCGCGATCAGGACTCGGCGATGCCGCCCGTCCGATCGGCTCGTTCTTGTTCTTAGGTCCTACCGGAGTCGGTAAAACCGAACTTTGCAAAGCGTTGGCGGAGTTTTTATTTGACGACGAAACCGCAATGCTCAGAGTCGATATGTCGGAATTTATGGAGAAACATTCGGTCGCAAGATTGATCGGCGCACCTCCCGGCTATGTCGGCTATGAAGAAGGCGGAGTGATTACCGAATCGATACGCCGGCGTCCCTACCAAGTGATTTTGTTTGACGAAGTCGAAAAAGCCCACCCCGATGTTTTTAACGTGCTTTTGCAGGTGCTTGATGACGGTCGCTTGACCGACGGGCAGGGTAGAACCGTCGATTTTCGCAATACATTGATAATTTTGACTTCTAATCTCGGCTCGCAATATCTTGGCGATAAAGCCCCCGATGAAGAAATTAGCGGCTTGATTCGTGATAAAATAATGGAAAGCGTGCGCGGGCATTTCCGCCCCGAATTCTTAAACCGACTCGACGAAATTCTCATCTTTAACCGCTTGGGACGTAAGAATATTCACTCGATCGTCGATATTCAAATTGCTCGTTTGGCAGCAAGACTTAAAGACAAAAATATCGAATTGCAACTTGCCGATTCGGCAAAAGATTGGCTCGGCGAACACGGTTATGATCCGGTTTACGGAGCAAGACCGCTCAAACGGGTTATTCAAAGAAGCTTAGAAAATCCGCTTGCCAAACTACTGCTCGAAGGCAAAATCGGTGAAAATAGCGTCGTAAAAGTGAGTGCAAACGAGGTTGGGTTGCTTATCGACTGACAGGCTACATTTTTGTCTTAAAAACCATTGCACATGAGGTCGGAGTGGTTGTGGAGTCGGTTATGTATTTTCCGTTGCCGCCGTATGCCGGGTCGGTACCGTTACAGGTTGAATTTATAATTGCCTGAATATTGCCGAACCAAGAATTGCTATCGTCATATTTTTTGTCGATATAAGAACCGTCTTTGCCGCTTAAGGTACCGGTTGCACAGCCGGCAAAGCTGTTGGTGCAGTAGGCAAAGGTCGCAATAATAGTGCCAAGGTCGCCAAGATGATAAGAGTGGTTATAAACATTGCTGACTAAGCCGACGTAAAAAATTCTAAAAAAAGATTTTTCGTTTATTCCTGTCGGCGGGGCGTTATATCCTACCTGCCAAGTTCGACGGTAAGACCAATATTCAGGCGGATTGGCGGTTCCTATATATTTACCGTTAATAAGCCCTGCAAGTCCGAGTTGTTCCCAGAAATAAAATTCTTCGCCTGATCCAAAAATACCCTCTATATTTCCGTTGCCGTTGCCGTCGGCACTTGCACCGAGCATTGCAACCGCATTTTGGCAATCTCCGGGAACGCAGTCATATTTTAACCTAAATGTATTGGCTGAGGTGACGAAGCTATTGACTTGAGTCATAATTCGATTGAGCTTGGAGTGTCTGATCAAATCATTGCCGACTATAACCCCGCCTATAACCAAGCCGATTATGAGCATAACCATCGACATTTCTACAAGCGTGAATCCAGCTTTATTTGATTGCATTAGATATATTCAAGAATAATTAGGCTAAATTAACAGGTGCGAAATTTATACATACTTGATAGAAATATTATTTACTATCGAAAAACGAGCTTTTGCGGTATATACGGGGTGTTGCAAAAACCTTCAAAGATAAGATATTAACCAAAATGACCAAAAAATCTGAATTATTGATGCCTGCCGGCTCGCTCGAAAAACTTAAAGTAGCAGTGCTTTACGGTGCCGATGCGGTATATATGGGAACGCCCGATATGTCGCTTAGAACCAAGTCTAACTTCACGCTTGAGGAAGTTTTGGAGGGGATCAATTTTGCCCATGCTCACGGCACAAGAGCTTATTTGACTCTTAATTTATTCTCGCATAACCGTGATATTGCCAAATTGCCGGAATATCTTGAAACTATCCGCTCGGTTAAGCCCGACGGGGTGATCATCGCCGACCCCGGAGTTTTCCATTTCGTTAAAACCCACGCTCCCGAGCTTGATCTGCATATTTCAACTCAGGCAAATGTTTGCTCGTGGCTTTCTGTGCAGTTTTGGGAGTCGATCGGTGCGGATTTGATCGTATTGGCAAGGGAAGTTTCGTTTGAGGAACTAAAAGAAATTCGTGAAAAATGCCCGGATATTAAGCTTGAAGCGTTTATCCACGGTGCAATGTGCATGACCTATTCGGGGCGTTGTTTGCTGTCAAATTACATGGCGGAACGTGGTGCAAATCAGGGCAATTGTGCCAATTCTTGCCGCTGGCATTATAAAGTCCATATGAAACTTAAAGACGGTACGGTCAAGGAATTAGAGCTTAACGAGCATACGGTCGAGATGTTCGATTTCTTCCTCGAAGAAGAACATCGTTTAGGTGAATTATTGCCGATCGAAGAGGACGAAAGAGGCTCCTATATCTTAAATGCCAAAGATTTATGCTTGATGCCAAAACTCAACGAATATCTCGAAATCGGGGTTGATTCGCTCAAAGTCGAAGGGCGTAACCGCAGTGCTTATTATGTCGGCGTGGCGGCAAGGGCTTACCGCTCGGCGATTGATGATTGGTATGCGGATCGTGAGAATTGGCAGCCCGATAAATATATGCGAGAGCTAAATACGATCCCCAATAAAGGCTATTCATTGGCTTTCCATGAAGGCAGGCTAACCCACCACGCCCATAATTATGAAGATACCCATATATTTTCGGAATGGGAATATGCCGGGATTTTGCGAGAAACCGGTGAAGATGCGTTTTACATGGAAGTGAAAAACCGGATCGAATACGGCGATGTTTTGGAATTCGTGCCGCACGGTAATCGTGAGCCGATTTTACTTCGGATTTATCAATTTGAAAATGTCCGTAAAAATAAAATTACCACCGAAGAAGGCGTGCATTCGGGAACCAATGCGTTGCTAAAAATTCCCTTTGCTTGGTTCCATGAAGAAAATATTGCCGATTTGCAAAAAGATTTCCCGGCTTATACTTTGGTACGCAAAGAGCGGGCATTAACCCAGGAAGAATGGGCGAGGCTCAAGCTCGACCGGATTGCGTTATCTATCGAAGGCGGCAAAGGCAGTGAAGAAAAATATCAAGATCAGCTTGAGATTTTAGTTGAGAATATCGAATCTGAACAAAACGAACGTCGCTTCCGCTCACCCCGTATGGGTGCGGAAGGCTGTTGCGGACGAGGCTGTAACGGCTGTCTACGCTTCTGGAATGACGATAAATACACCAAAGCTCGGGAAGTTCTCCGCTCTCGCAAACAAGGCTCGATGTTGAGCAAAGCCGAAGCAAGCGATATTAACGAATAGGGTCGGACTTATGTCGAAAGATTCGATCATTCTCGCTATGGATACTTCGCTTGCCGATTGCTCGGTTGCTTTGGCGGTGGGTGATCAAATCAAAGCGAGTTTGCTTGCTCCGGGAATCGGGCAACAGTCGAAAATGCTAATTACGATGCTTGAACAGATTTTGGCGGATTCAGGCTTGCAATATAAAGATTGTGACGGGATTGCCTGCACTTTGGGGCCGGGAAGTTTTACGGGAATTCGTGTCGGTTTAACCACAGCTCGGGCGATTGCATTGGTGACAAATAAGCCGCTGATGGGGCTTTCCACGCTTGAGGTGATTGCATTCGCTGCGGATTGTGAAAGTGACATCGTCGCTTCAATCGATGCGTATCGGGGGGAAAATTACGTGCAAAGATTCAATTCGGGAAAAGCTATAAGCGAGGCGATGTCGATCAAAAAAGAAGCAATTGCCGATTTCGCAGGAGATGCTAAAATAGTCGAGACATTACCCAATGCAGAAAAATTAGCTCGACTTGCCGCTTGTAAATTTAGCCAAGGCGAACGGGATTTTTCAAGTTCGCCGCTTTATATCCGCCCGCCCGATGCAAAATTACCGAGTAAGAAAGCCGTTTAGTCTCCTCTCCCTTTGGGAGAGGGAATTAAAGAAAAATATGGAATAACTATGTTCTCACCTAACATAACCGGGTTACAGAAATTTTACTTCTCACCGCTCGGGCAGCTTGTGCAACGCAAAATTGCCAAAATAATTGAGCAAAATTGCGGTGAGATTAGAAATGCCAATATTGTCGGAATCGGTTTTGCGACTCCCTATTTGCTGCCGCTACTGCATGAAACTAACGGGGTTTTCGCCTGTATGCCGGCTGCACAAGGGGTGATGCGGTGGCCTACCGCTTCAAAAAATCTAGCACTGCTTACCGACGAATCTTTATTGCCGTTTGCCGATAATAGCGTGCAGGCGGTGATTGTTGTGCATTGCTTGGAAAATAGCGAGCAAGGTCGCAAAATGCTTGATGAAATCCACCGGGTTTTAGCACCTATGGGCAAGCTGATTTTGATTGTTCCCAATCGCCACGGCATCTGGACGCATTCGGATAATACTCCGTTTTCCTATGGTCGCCCGTTTACATTGTGGCAGCTTCGGCACTTGCTGCTTGAGCATGAACTAACCCCGATCGGCAGCGATTTTGCTTTGTTCTTTCCGCCGTGGTCGCATCGTTATATTTTAAAACTTGCTCCGCTACTAGAAAAAATCGGCAGTAGTTTTTTTCGTAATTTCGGCGGAGTTTGTGCGGTGATTGCCGAAAAACAAATCTATGCGACGATTAAATCTCCGCTGAAAAGTTACGCCAAACCTTCTTATATCGGACTTGCTCGTCCGGTTATGAGTAAAAACTTTAAGAAAAAACTCTAATTGTCATAAAAGCGTAACGATTATTTGCTAATATACCTAAATAAGAAGCAAATAACCTCTACAATGACGAATCTGGGAATTAAAAGGCGGTGTTTATGCAAACGGCAATTACGCAAATTGAGAATCTCAAGCAAAAAAATCCTGCGATTGTTGCATCGTATCCTGTAGAAAGCGTTCCCACCCAAGCAATCGGGAGTTTTGATCACGGTTTAAAAGGAATTGAAATTGCCCCCAAACAAGAAGCTGCTAACGACCGTTCCGAAATTTCTGCCAAAGTCCAAGCCTTGCTTATGAGTGTAAGTGTTGCAATTGCAAGGCTGCAAAACAAAATGGCATCAGGTGCGTCAAGTCCCGAGCTTGTTGCACTTGAACAGTGCTATTCGTCTTTGCAAGGCAATGCTTTGAGTTTGCTGACTGCACTTTCCGACCCTTCCGCAGTTTTCACCCTTGAGGCGTTAAAAAGTCAACAAGCCGGGCTTAATTCGCAATTGGCACGCTTTAACTCCGATAACAATAAAGAAGAGGAGCGAGAAGTAGGGTTAAATATACTCAATTCCCACCCTTTAGTGACGACTCTTGATGCACAAATCGCAGGACTTGAATTGGTCAGAGAGCAAGGTTTCGTATTGATGGATAATTTGCGGCAGGCAAATAACGGTCAAATCGACTTAAATTCGGCGATTATAGTTGCTGCGGTGATGAATAACGGCGGAAATGCCGGTGAGGCATTGCAAAATGCGATCGATCAGATGTCGGCTCAAGCCGCCGCTCATGAAGAATCATTGCGGGCAAGCGGTGCGAGTGCGGATTACATTGCAAGAATGCGTGAATTTATGCAAGAGGAAATTCAAACTCGGGCGGAAAGATTATACTCGGCTTCACTTAACATTCGCGAAAGTCTCTCGCAAGGTTACGATGTTGCTAAAGAAAAAATTGCCGGATATTATCAAAATTGGGTGGTTGAGCCGAGCCAAAGATTTATGGATAATTACCCCGAATATTTGGCAAATGCCAAACAATATTTGGGTGATCGTTACGATGCTGTTCATGATAATGTTACGACAATTGCAGGCTCACTGCAAAATAATCTCGATTCGATGCGTGATGCAATAGCAAATTCTAATTCTCTGGAATATTTGAGCGATAGATTTGGTTCGTTAAAAGAAGCATCTGCAAATCTTGTCGATGCTTTCGGCAGAACTGCACAAGCTCCATTATCGGAGAATTTAGAAAATTTGAAACATACAAGACAAGCATTGGTTGATTTACTCGCAGGCAATGCCCAAAATATTCAGGAAGTGGCGGCTGCTCTTAATATCGAAGTGCATCAACTAGCCACCCAAGTTGCAATATTCCAAGCCGATCACGGGGTTGCAGTGCAGCCCGTAAAAGCTGCCGCCGCAGCGGTTGCTTCTGCATTAGGCGTTGATGTCGGTGGCTGGCATTTACCGCCGCATTGAGTTACTGAAACTTAAAAGACAAGGCACAATTTAAGCCATTACCTTTATTTGTGCTTATAGAATAATTCTGGGTTGTCCAATTAACATTATTATTGTCGTAACAGGTTGTATCAGAGGCTGGTGTTGCTACATTGTTATAGGGCCTACGTAATAGTTTGCGAAAGTTCTAAATGCGGCAATTACTTTGCCGAATTGGGGAAGACCGTCATCGAGTTTTTTGTCTAGATTATGGGCTTCGGATACGGTAAATGATGGTAAATAAGTGTTTTCTATATTGGTTAATTGAGTTATGTTTGCAACCTGAAAATAATTTTCGTTTGCCGATATTACGCCTGTGCCGAAAGTTACTCCACCTATATTTTGATCTCTTGAAGAAACGGTTATATGACTTTCACGAATCGGAGTTTTAGGCAGGTAGAGATCGATTTCACTACCAGTAAGTAAATTTTGTGCGGTAATCGGGGTTGCTGTATTGAAGCTGTCCTTAATTAAACCTGCGGTAGATAAGTCAACCCAGAACATTGCGGTTTCACCCCCGGTTTGGTATGTTGCCGAATTCCAGTTTGGATTATGTCCGCCGATTCCTTCTATTACATCGTTACCGTCTCCTTCGCCTGCATAAGCTCCTCGGGCGACAAAACCGAATTGTGAAGCATAAGGGTCTGGAATATCGCCTGGTAGAAATCGATTATATTTGAGCTGAAAAGTTCGAACTGCAGTATTATATTTTTCAATTTGTGAAACCGTAGCACGGATTTTTGCAGCAGTTATTAAATCTCGCCCAGTTAAGATCCCACCGATAATCAATCCTATAATCAGCATTACTATAGACATCTCTATAAGTGTGAATCCAGTTTTAGATGATTTCATCAACTCTCCAAACAATATTTCAACCATTTTGCGGTTAGTTTTTCCGGTAATGAATTTTGTTTTAAGCGTTCATTGAGGAAGCTAAACGAGACTTGATCGAGTTCTTGATCCTGGTTAAAGCATGAATAAACATATTTGATTTCGCCGGTGATCGGGTCTTCGTGTTTTTGCAAACATTGCCCACAAATTTCCTTCATCATACATTGCATCGGCGAGTTGATGCTCCCGATTGCAACGTGATTTTGCTTAAGGTAAGGCTTTAACTCCTTATGACGTGCTGCGGCGACTGCTGCCATCATACGATCCGAGCCGATTACTACGATATGTTCGACAGTCTCGGTTTTGATCGGGGTTTCACCCAAAGCACCGCTTGCATAAGCGAGCATCCCTTGCAAAATATTGCCCTCAAAGATTTTATCTTGCGGACGGTTAGGTTTGAAATCCGATGCTTCGTCGCAACACCAGACTATAACATCGGCAGCTTTTTCGATTTCCTCGACCTTATAGCGATCGCCTGCTTTTTTGTAGCCGGCAAAATATAAAACCCTGTTGCCTTGCTCACGAGCCTGTTTGCCGATTGAGAATAGCACCGCATTGCCCAAACCGCCGCCGACCAGCATAACATCTTGATTATGTGGGATTTCGGTCGGAGTTCCGGTCGGCCCCATGAGAACTATCGGCTCGCCTTTTTTGAGATCGGCACAGAGATTGGAAGAACCGCCCATTTCCAGCACTATGGTCGAGAGTAAGCCTTGCTCTTTATCAACCCAAGCTCCGGTTAAAGCCAGGCCTTCCATTGCGAGAAGAGTGTCTTTTTTGCGAGGTGCGTTGGCCTCAAAATTCTGCAAACGGTAGAACTGCCCGGGTTGGAATTGTTTTGCAGCTTGCGGAGCTTTGACGACGATTTCAATGATATTGGAAGTAAGCCGTACGACTTCGGCAATCGTGGCTCGTAGCTCATAATTTATATTTTCTAAGAATTCGTTACTTGCAATTTGCAACTTGCTTTCCCTGGTAGCCAAAATGCGTGAGATCACCGGATAGCCCTGTTTGGCACTGCCCATCGCTTTGACGACATTGCCGGCGAAGGAAGGGTGCATATCGCCGAAGAAGCTGATTGCCTTGCCGTCCGGCTCGATATTCATCAACATATTTGCAATTGTCGGTTTGCAATTCTGCTCAGGCGTTACTTGGTTGCCGTCCGCGTCGATAGCTTGGAAATATTTGCCGTGAAGTTTAATTTTGCTCGGTTCTTCACGTTGTAAAACCGTATTGGGGCTGGTTCCTGCCGCTACCAATATGGTTTTTGCCGGGATATAACTATCGTTTTTAAAACGCACGCCGGCTGCGTAGCCAAATCTGTCGACTTCGATTGCGGTCGGCTCAAGATTTTCGACGATGTGAATGCCTTCTTCCAATGCTTTGGCGACTTCTTCGTGATTAAGGCGATAAGAAGGAGCATCAAGCAGGCGTTTGCGGTAAACCATTTTCGCACCGCCCCAACTCTCAAGCAAGCGATTAACGTCGGGTTGCGGTTTTTTGCGTTCTTCCCGAATTGCTTTTGCGTGGGCGATAAATTCTTCCGCAATTTCAGTGTCTTCCTCGCTCCAATTTGCTCTGATGCTTGCTTCACCTTGGGCGGCGACTAAGATTTCATAGCGAGTGAGGAATTTTTCGACCTGGATCGGGTAATAGGCGAGTGATTCGGTGGTAGTGTCGATTGCAGTCAAACCGCCGCCGATAACCACGATCGGCAAGCGTAATTGCAAATTGGCGATCGAGTCTTTTTTTGCCGCACCGCTTAATTGTAGCGACATTAAGAAATCCGACGCAGTGCGAACCCCTCTTGCCAAGCCGTTTGGAATATCGAGAATCGTCGGTTTTCCGGCCCCCATACAAAGGGCGATATGATCAAAACCGAGCTGCCAAGCTGAGTCGATCGTGATTGTGCTGCCGAAACGCACTCCGCCGATGAGCGAGAAATTATCCCGACGTTCAAGCAATAAGCGAATGATTTTTAGGAAGTTTTTATTCCAACGCACGGTGATTCCGTATTCGGCAACTCCGCCGAAGCCTGCCAAAACCCGTTCATCAAGTGCTTCAAATAATTCGTTCACGTCACGGATCGGCTTAAACGCAACACGCTGCCCGTTTTGGTTTACGCCCGAGATTTCTGCCGGCAACGGTTCGATTTTGAGTCCGTCGATTCCGACAACAATATGTCCGTCATTGAGCAAATGGTGGGCGAGGGTGTAGCCTGAAGGACCGAGTCCTGCAACCAGGACTTTGTAACCGCTATCTTCTTTGGCAAGCGGACGTTGCAAATTAAGCGGATTCCAGCGTGTGAGCAGCGAATAAATCTCAAAACCGTAAGGCAATTCGAGAATATCCATTAGGGTACGGGTTTCAACTTGGGGAATGTTGACCGGCTCTTGTTTTTGGTAGATGCAACCTTTCATGCAGTCGTTGCAAATGCGGTGTCCGGTGCCGGCACACATCGGATTATCGATGATGATCGTCGCCAAAGCTCCGAGCGGCACGCCTTCGCTTTTGAGCAAATTCATCTCGGAGATTTTTTCTTCGAGCGGACAGCCGTTAAGAGTAATTGCGAGCGGATTGGTTTTGAATTCATTGCTTTTCGGGTCACGCATGCCTTTGGAGCAGGAATCTTTACCTTGATTATGGCACCAGATGCAATAATTTGCCTCGTCGAGTGCGGTTTTAAGAGTTACGCCTTTATCGGTAAGTTTGAAGCCGTCCCTTTGGTGAACATGCCCTTCGCAAGCTTTGATTGATGCAACGCCGTCGGTTTCTATGCTTTGATATTCAACCAAATTATTATGATCGGTTTTAACCGGGATTTTGAACAAAATCCCTGCTTTATGCTTGGCTTTGCCGGCTTCGCTATGCACTGCCCAGGCGGCATATTTGGTTGCAAGTTCAAGATTCTTGGCATTTTCTTCGGCAGCGTCGAGCCAGCTTGTTACGGTGGTTGCAAATGCGAGTTCAAAATCTTCACCCGTAATAAATTTTGCGAGTTCGCTTGCGATTTGTTCGCCGTTTAAGGCTTGAGCTTGCTCGATCGATATGCTTTTTGCGGCCTTACGCTGCACGAACAAACGTTTGCATGTGTAAAGCGGCGAGAGTGCGGAATGCTTGGCTTTTAACTCGTTTACTTGGCTGCGGATATTGAATAATTCGGCAAGAAAATCCTCGACATGCGGAGCAAGCGTGGTGATGAAACTTGAATATTCTTTTTCGGGGAGTTTTTCGCCTGCCGTACGCAACTCTTGGAGTTTGGCTGCTAAATCAGCGTCGCTTTTGCCTAAATAACCAACAAAGTTAGAGTCGATTGCAACCAGTCCGTTACGTGAATATAATTGATTAAATTCAATATCAAAGCCGAGTTTCATTTTAACGCCTTATGAGAAAATTTCAAAGAGGCGATAATAAAAGCAAAATTTCGCTAAGACAAGAGGTTTTAACAATAATTGAACGGCGGTTTTTCGCTGCAAAGCAAGCGGGCAACCTTTTTATTTGAAGCAAATAAAAAGGAGAAATACTATATTATAAAAAAGGTTTTATTTCCGATAATTTTATAAAATCTGCGAGTCTTTTGCCTTTTTCGGGCATGAATTTATCATCGGTAATTTCTAATTTTGACATGCGATCTATTCTAAAATTACGAAAATCTTGTTTTTCTTCCTCCCAGCCTAATAATAACCAGACCGGTGCAAAGAATGCCAGTCCCAGCGGTTTAATAATTCTTTGCGATATTTTTCCGTCTTCTTTTGTGTAAAGAAATTTAATAATATTTTTGGTTCGAATCGATTTTCTGATCAAGGAAAAATCAACTTCTAACCTCGGCTTGGACTGCGTCGGAAATGCAAAAAGGCAGTTTTCGTTGAATTCTTTGCGGATCGAGACCGGTAGTACAGATAGTATTTTATCGGCGGCAGATCTAGCGGATTTTGCCAAATCTTCATCTGCCCAACTCTGTACCGTTTGCGTTCCGAGCATCAATGCATCTATCTCTTTAACGCTAAAAGTTAACGGAGACAAAATATGATTTCTGTCTAAAATATATCCGACGCCGGGTTCGGAAATTATCGGGCAACCCGAGAGGGTTAAATCGTAAATATCACGATAAATCGTCCTGGTGCTTACTTCGGTTGCCCGTGCCAAGTCAACGGCGGTTACTACGTTCTTTCTTGCTTTGAGATATTCTACGATTCTAAATAATCTATCGGCTCTTCGCATTTATAAGTACCTAAAATTTTATTATAATCATCGACTCTACTGACAACATGTTGTCAGTAGCCCCAATATAAAAATATATTACCGCTAAGCTAAAGTATAGCAATTATCGGGGATATAAAATTATAATTAAGGAGTTAATATGACGGATAAAGCAAGCATACAAGCCACAATAGACGCAATGACCACGGCGTTCTCTGCTCATGACATCGATACGATTATGACGACTTACGAGCCGAATGCGGTGGTGGTCGGTCAACCCGAAACTCCGATTTCGGGAACGCAAGCCCTTCGTGATATGTTTGCCGGTTTTATTGCAATTAACCCGCAATTTAATTTCATAGCTCATGAAATAGTAGTGGCAGGCGATATTGCTTTGCATTTGAATAATTGGAACATGACCGGCACTGCACCGGACGGAACAAAAATCGAACAAGGCGGGCTGTCCGTTGTCGTGCTTCGTAAGCAAGCGGACGGAAAATGGCTTATGGTTATCGATAATCCTTACGGCGACTTTTTGCTTCAAAAATAGCAGTATTATTGCAGCGTGATTTTATAGTATTCCTCCTTTTTATTTAGACTAAATAAAAAGGTTGTCACGCTGCAATCATTTTATTAAATGAGACCGTTGCAAACTAATTTCCAGTTTTTTATACAGAGAAATTTTTTTGAGACGACTTTTTTACTCTCACAAATGATTGTGATTTTGCATAAATTTGGGTATTTTTACTTCAATTTTTGGGATA
>Ga0247838_1001604_pt1 | contig 31606 bp, 19 predicted proteins | sample LaCruzMarch2015__5_FD_189097 | JGI IMG/M metagenome (GOLD analysis project Ga0247838, IMG submission 189097) | Freshwater microbial communities from meromictic Lake La Cruz, Castile-La Mancha, Spain - LaCruzMarch2015_15m | ecosystem: Environmental > Aquatic > Freshwater > Lake | place: Spain... | reverse complement strand
CTTTCTGCCCAAATGACAGAAGGCAGGTTGAGATAAGAATTACGGGAGAGGGTTTACAATTATTACATATTTGTAACGAGGTCATTGAGCATAATATTTATGACACAATGAATAATCTCACTGATTTACAAGCATCACATTTGAATGAATTACTGGAAATAGTTCGAAATGGAAATCATTTTTCTGAACAACCATTAGATTAAATTGTTAAACTTTAAATACACATCTTATGAAAAAATTCTCAATGTTTTTAGTTTTGGTAGCAATAGCTACGTTTTCATTTGTTAAGCCGCCGGTAAAAGTACCTGCTGATTTAACAAAAAGTTATGTAAAGTGGACAGGATACAAGGTTACAGGTCAGCACTTTGGTAAAGTAATGTTAAAAAGTGGTTCCCTGGAGTTCGAAGGAAATAATTTGATTGGTGGTTCATTTGAAATGGACATGACCTCTATCACCGTTGAAGATATGACTGGACAAGGAGCTGAAAAATTAAGTGTACACTTAAAAGCTGATGACTTTTTTGGAGTAGCTACTTATCCAACATCAAAATTTGTAATTACTAAAGTTATTTCAAGAGGAACACCTGGTGCTTACAAAATTGTTGGTAACTTAATTTTGAAAGGTAAGACCAAAGAAATAAGGTTTAACGCGGATTTAAAAGAAAATAACGGTAATCAAACTGCATCTGGAAAAGTATTGATTGACCGTACGGACTATGATATAAGATTTAGATCAGGTTCTTTTTTTGAGAATCTTGGCGATGTAACTATCTATGACGAATTTGATTTAGAAATCAACTTAGTTTACAAGAAATAAGTTTTTAGGTTAATTAATATCCTTGGGTTCGGAGCGTTTGTTCGCTCCGAACCTTTTTTATTTTGTGTTTAATGATTTTGTTTTTTGTGATTCCTGCGTTGGGATGAATAATCGGATATTGGGAAATTTATCGGTATCATGGGCGGGCGAATTCAATTCGCCCCTACGGGAATGGATGGTATTCTAACATTATACCCAATAGATATTAGATTTTTTACGATAAGTTTTATAGTTGAAATTTAACCCTAACTCTCGGTTCTGAACCAGGATTTACAGGATTTTGAGGATTGCAGAGAACGTCTTCGTTTTGGAGATAATGTTTATTCGACGATCTATTTTTTTGTATAAACTCAAAGGGGCATAGCTCTGCTCTCTATTTAAATCAAGGTTGGAAACTGGAAAATTTTAACAAATTATCTGGACCAAAAGCAAGATATTTTTAACATAATGATCAAAGTGCAAACGGTTTAGGAAAAGTTATTCCAGCAATATCGAATTGTATTTTGGTAAGATGAAAAAGCTGAAACGAAAGGTCTTTTTGATAGCTTCTATTTACAAAGTATTGAAAAGTTGATAATAGGCGTATAGGTTGTTTTTTCGGTATAAAAAAACTGTTTAAGCGGTGGAAAGGTTTATTTGTTTTTAATTTAAAGCTATTAAATTTCAGGCCACGGTTTATGTTGTCATAATAGCTTATCTTTAGCTAAATAAATTATACAATGACTATCGCGAATCCTTTATATGATACTATTTTTAAAAAATTAATGGAGAATGATAGGGTGGCTAAGTTCTTTATTGGTACTCTTTTAGAGCAAAATATCCATGCCTTACAAGTTATAACTCAGGAATTTCCCAACCCAGATGATGTCGATATAAGTAGTTCTGGAACTATTGGTTCTAAAGAACAACAAAGTCAGGAGGTATCGTCTAAAAATTTCTTTCAATTAGACTTTATCGCCACGATTTTAACAGATACGGGTGAACCAGAGAAAGTCCATGTCGAAATTCAAAAAATAAAGAATTTTATAGAGCCGAGGAGGCTTAGTAATTTTCAGGCTGTGCATTATAATAGGAGAGGTACCTTCGATTATGAAAAACGTAAATTACCCTCTATCACTATTTATATTTTAGGTTTTAATCTACCTGAAATTCAATCAGCCTGCATTAAATTGGAGAACACTTATGAAGATCTCATTTCAAATAAAATGATCAATCATAAAATTGATTTTATTGAAAAGTTGTCCCAAGATTGTTACATCGTTCAGGTAAATAGGATAACAGAAAGGTTTGAAACGAGCCTTGATAAGCTTTTAAGTATCTTTGAGCAATCTAATTTCTTAGATGGCGGAAAATTAATGAAGGATTTTAATCATGAAATTGATGAAGAAAATATAAAATTAATGATAGATATTTTGCACCATGCCAGCATTAATCCGGAACAAAGGAAAATTATGGAGATAGAACAGGAATAGCCTGGCGGAGCATAAAAAACTTGTTAGAAGATCTCAAATAAAATTATTTATCCGGAATGAGATGTCGAATATTGAGAAATTATAAGATATTCAATAGTTGAAAATGAGAAATAGATACTAACCTATCCTAAAAAAAGTTTACACTTTTCATGCCTGACCCCCTCGGGGGACACATGTCTATTAATCATTTTGCCCTTGGCAGCACAATTTCCCCCAATATACTTTAGGGCTATCCCCATATTCTATAGTACATCGGAAATATTGGTTTTTTGTCTTCCCGGATGATGTTTAAATAGCCTATCTTGCCTTTAATTAAAATAGATTCCCATGATTATCGCTAATCCTATTTATGATGTTGTATTTAAATATCTGCTGGAGGATGCTGAAATTGCCCGCGATTTACTATCTACCATTTTGGGTGAGGAGGTGGTTCAGCTGGAATTTAAACCGCAGGAAACGTCCACTGAAAGTAGCGATAGTATTAAGATTTTAAGATTGGACTTCAAGGCAATCATCAAGAAAAAGGATGGTAGCTTATTTAAGGTGCTCATAGAGTTACAAAAGTCAAAACAGGTATTTGATGTGATGCGTTTTAGACGCTATCTGGGGGATAATTACCGGAAGGAAGACCAGATGATCGATAATGATGGCGTAGCTGTGATTCGGCCTTTGCCCATTATTACCATTTATTTTTTGGGTTTTCTGTTAAATAATGTTCCCTCGGGGGTAATTAAGGTGAAACGGGAATATGTTGATGCGGTCACGGAAGAGATTTTAGGAGTCAAAGATGATTTTGTGGAGTTGTTAACTCATGATTCATATATGATACAGGTGGGTAGGTTACCCATAGAATCCCGTGGTAAACTGGATCGGGTAATGCAGATATTCAGTCCGATGTACCAGGACAAGGCGGACAAGCACCAGGTTGACTTTCAAGGAGATATCCACGATCCTTTGGTTTGGAAGATGGTTGAACGCCTGGGTAGGGCCATTGCCAGTGATGAATATCGCGATAAAATGGATGTTGAAGATGAAATTGATCGGATATTTGAGCGGGAACTAGGGAAAAAAGATATCGTTATTGCCCAAAAAGATAAGTTATTAAATAAATCGGAGAAACGCTACGAGAGGACGAAAAAGCAAGTGGAAAACGCAAATAAGCGCACTGAATTAGAGAAAAGACGAACCGAGACAGAGAAAAAACGAACGGAGGTGGAAAAAAAACGAACGGAGGTGGAAAAAGTACGTGCTGAAGAGCAGAAAAAACGAGCTGAGGTGGAGAAAATACGTTCGGAAATTGAAATTCAAAAAAATGTAGCCTTGCAAATTGAAATAGAATCCTTGAAAAGGCAATTGAACCTTATATAATCGCGTAGCTATTCAGACAAGCTCTATCCTATAATGACTATCTAACATCTTCTTCTATCTCATAAATGAAGGATTTTTGTGGAATATTCTACTGGCTTCAAGATATCATTTTCATTTTCATTGATTGGCACAAATTGCCAGGGTGTTACCTGTTTGTCCCAGGTAAAATCCAGATTTTGAAAGTGTTTTTTTCTGAATTCCTTAGGTGAGAAGCCTCTATATTTTTTAAATAAACGATTGAAATTTGACAGGTTATTAAAACCAGATTTGTATCCTATTTCACTAATGGTCATGTCCGATTCAAGAATTAGTTTACAAGCTTTAGCCAGCCTGAGATCAATAAGAAAATCACTAAAACATCTGAAAGATTGTTTCTGGAAAAAATGACTGAAAGCCGTTTCACTCATTTGTAACTTTGCAGCCACATCCTTCATTTTGAAAGTGGAATCGGAATAATGCTGCATAATACAAGCATACGCAATCTGAATCCGATGATTATTCATTCGCGAACCTGATATTTCAAAGTCAAGAAAAGAAAGAAATCTCCTGTCTAACCCTTTTGAAAGTAAATGGAGTAGTTTTAAAAAGGATATAGTGTTATCAAAACCCTTGTTTTCAGTCATTTCAATCATAATTTTACTCGCTTTTTCAAAAGTTTTTCCAGTAAAATGAATGCCTCTTGAAGACTCTTTCAATAAATTATGAATATTGAAAAAACTGTCTTTTAACAATAAAGAAGTTGAAAAAAGTTTTACATCAAACTGTATCGTTATGACACGATAGGGTTCATTCTTGGTTAAAAGATTTTCATCTCCATACCATTTGTGGTAAACATAAGGACCAATAATTACCAGGTCATTTTCATAATAGATTTCAGTGGAATCTCCAACCACTCTTTTACCTGACATGCCTAAAACAAGGTTAATTTCTACTTCTGGATGGTTATGAATTGGATAGTCAAATCCATTATTTGATGAATCTAAAACAACACAAACATCATTGTCTTTCAGTGGGGTATTTTCATGAAAAACATTCATATCTCAGGCGTTTTTGGCATAATCTTATATTTAATGGAGATAGGCACTTTGTAAAGTTCCTATATGTTTTGTTTTAATTCGATGTATTTCATAAAAGTATTGAATAATATCATTAAAGCATCATTTTATGGGTAATAAATAAAATAATTTTGCTTTAGCAGAATAAATATTAAATGCACATGTCATGAGGTTCTTTAATGATTTTACATCAGAAGCTAAAAGTAATACTATTAAATATTCATTTACTTCGTTATTATTTATGTTATCATTCATAATAACGGCCCAGTCAATAACCGTAAAAGGAATCGCCAAAGAAATAGACGGGAAACCTATGATTGGCGTAGAGGTAATAGAGAAAAATACTGATAATGGGACGGTTACAGATGTTGAAGGGCGTTATTCGTTGAAAGTCAAATCATCTAATTCCATTTTAGTATTCAATTATCTTGGCTATAAAGTTATTGAAAAACCGGTTGGTTTACAATCATTGATTGAGGTTATAATGGAGGAAGAATCCAGGTTAATGGATGACATAATTATTACCGGTTATCGCAAAGAAACACGAACGGATGTGTCTTCAGCTATTTCATCCATAAAGACAAAAGATGTTGAAAAACTGGTTGTTTCTGGTATTGAGCAAGCACTGCAAGGACAAGCACCCGGTATTTCTGTGACTCAGGTTACAGGATCTCCCGGTGACGATATGGCTGTGCGTATAAGAGGCGCTGGTACTTTAGGCAACAATAATCCTTTATTCATTGTCGATGGGGTGCCTACTTCAGGTAATATTAACATGTTTGCTGTAAATGATATTCAATTCATTGAAGTCCTGAAAGATGGTGCATCAGCGGCGATATATGGCTCAAGAGCGTCAAACGGAGTCATTCTTATCACCACTAAGCGAGGCAAAGCAGGAAAAACTTCCTTTTCATTTAATTCTTCTACTGGTGTACAAACACCCGTCAGGCTGCCAGAGTTATTAAACGCCAGAGACTTTCTTTTAATCAGAAATGAGGCAATCACCAATGCCAATAAACTTAGAAATCCTGCAAATCAGATTTCAACCTATAACCCGGCCATCGCAGATACCTTACCAGATGTGAATTGGCTGGATCGTGTTTTTTCCAATGCACCTATTCGTCAGTTTTCTATATCAGCCATGTCAGGAACGGATAATAGTAATGTGTATGTTTCTGCAGATTACCAGGACCAGGATGGTATTTTCAGGGGGCAGAATTTTAAAAAATACCAGGTTAGAATCAACGGGGAAACAGGGAATAAGTGGCTTAAATTGGGAAATAATCTTTCATTTGGGCATACTTCCAGAAAAGTGATAGGCGCCTCGGGCGATGGTTTTGGTCCAGGAAATGAATTGAGTGCCATAAGATTTGCTTTGATAGCTTCCCCAGTCTTTTCAGGTAAGAATAAAGATGGGTCAGATATAAATGTTACCTCGGAGTTAGGCGATCCCGTACTATATGGTGACGGAAATGCGAATCCATTGGTGCTCATAGATCATACCGATTGGCAAATAAACAGAAGTCGAATTTTTGGAAATGTATATGCCGAATTGAATCTGGTAAAGGGATTGAAAGTAAGAACTACTTTAGGTGGAGATTTTAGTTTTGAAAAAGATAAGCTATTTAAGGAATATCTCTCAGATGCCATCTATAATCCTACTTCCCTAAATGAGGGCAGGGTTTTTAATCAAAACTTAATTTGGAATTCGACGGCTACATACGATAAAAAGTTTGGTAAACACAAAATTTCTTCTTTGTTAGGTACGGAGGTTATTCAAAATCGAACCGATTATCTTGGGGCATCTGCCAATAATTTCAGGAGAACAGATCCTTTATTCCGTTACCTTAATGCCTCTGTGGCTGATGACATAAAAAATGTTGGCGTTTCAGGTATTGCTACTGAATGGAGTTTAGTTTCTTACTTTGGACTGGCTTCCTATAACTATAATAATAAATATCTCTTAAGTGTAGCCGTCAGAAAAGATGGTTCTTCCAGATTTGGAAAAGATAATAGATGGGGTATTTTTCCATCCATTTCTGCAGGATGGATTGCCTCTAATGAATCATTTTTAAAGGGGAATGATTTTATTTCAGAATTGAAAATTCGAGCTAGTTGGGGAAAGCTAGGTAATCAGGAGATAGGTGTTTATCCATATAGTTCCCTTGTAAACACGGGTGAACGCGTTTATACTTTTGGAGATAAGATAGTAACTGGCGCTTCTATTCTGGAGACAGGTAATAGTGGTATTAAATGGGAGTCAAGTACGCAAGCTAATATAGGATTTGACCTTGGTTTTTGGGAGGATAAACTGACTGTTATTGTTGATTTTTTCAAAAAAATATCAAACGACGTGCTTGTCAGAGTTCCAATACCACAATCTGGTGGTTCGCAAAGACCGCCTTTCGTAAATGCGGCGTCCATAGAGAATAGAGGTATGGAGGTTGCAATAGCGTATAGGACAGGATCTAAAAATTTCAATTATAACTTTACGCCTAATTTTTCCATCGTCAAAAATAATGTTTTATCTATTGCCGGGAGCGAACCTATTCTCGGAGGATTCGGCCTCTCCGATGGTCCATTGACAAAAACGGAGCAGGGTAGGCCAATAGGTTCATTTTTCCTGTGGGATATGGAGGGAATCTTTCAGACGCAGGAACAAATTGCTGCCAGTCCATTTCAGTCAAAAGATACAAGGCCAGGTGATATCAAATTCAGGGATATAAATAATGACAAGGTCATTGATGATAAAGATCGTTTTCATGCTGGAAATCCATTCCCTGATTTTACTTATGGCATGCAATGTGGTTTTAACTGGAAAGAACTTGATTTTTCCCTTTTGATTCAAGGTGTTCAGGGTAACGACATCTATTTTCTATATGGAAATTTTGCTTACGAAACACAATCGAGAGGCTTTAATTCTTATGCCGATATCCTAAACAGATGGACACCTGATAATACAAATACCCTTATTCCTAAAGTAAGTATTGATGACAGAAACGGTAATAGAAGACCATCCACACGATTTCTTTATGATGGTTCCTACATGAGAATCAGGAATATTTCATTGGGATATGATCTCAAAAAATTACTCCGCTTAGATCAGGTCATGGCATTTAGGGTTTATTTAACAGTACAAAATGCGCTCACTTTTACAAAATATCCTGGCCTGGATCCTGAAATTCAGGCGAATGCCAATGATACCCGGGGGCTTGGCTTATCATCAGATTTAGCCGTTGGCATCGACTGGGGCACAGTTCCTTCTCCCCGCACTTTTGTTGCCGGGATTAAGGTTGATTTTTAGATAATATTGATTGACAATTTAGAAGATAGTTATTATGAAAAGTGCAATGAGGTTTGCGATTATTTTAGTTTTATTTCAACTGTCGGCATGCGAGGCTATTTTGGATAAAGAGCCCATAGCCATACTAGACGCAGGATCATTTTTTCAAACAGAAAATGATGCGGTTCAGTCCATCAATGCCGCTTATAATCCTTTGCTTTTTAATAACGCTAATAACAACTTTTTATGGGCATTTGCAGAGGTAACAGGTGATGCTGCTATTCCCGGAGGTGATGGTTCGAGGCCAGGTATTGTGGAGATGGAAACTTTTTCTTATACCCCGCGTACAGAGGAGCTGAATAGTTACTGGAAATTGCAATTTAAAGGTATAACCCAATGCAATCTGGTACTTGACAATATTGTAAAAGTGAATATGCCGGAGGGATCAAAAAATCAGATTATCGGGGAGGCTCTTTTTTTAAGGTCCTATTATTATTTTTTACTCACTCAGGTTTTCGGGGATGTTCCCTTATATCTTAAAGTGACGCCCCCAGATCAATTGAAAATAAAGAAAAGTTCTAAAGCGGATATATATAAGCAAATATTAAGCGATTGTGACAAAGCGGCTAATCAGCTTCCGCTCTCCCATAATGCATCAAATACAGGTCGGGCTACAAAAGGAGCTGCTTTGGCCCTGGCTACAAAAGTCAGTTTATATGTAAATGATTATAACAAGGTTCTTGAATATACTTCAAAAATAAAAGCCTTAAATACATACAAATTAGTAAAGGACTATAGAGAAAATTTCATGAAATTATCTCAAAACAATACAGAATCTGTTTGGGAGATACAGCATACCAATCTGGAATTGGGCGTTGGAAATTTTATTAATCAATGGTGGGCTTCCATAAAATTCTTGGGTTATGGCTTTGCCGAAGTTACTCCGCTCTACGTTAGTGTTTTCGAGCCTAATGACCCCAGGCTTAAATTCACCGTGGCAATGAATAATGACCCATATTTTGGGTTGATTTACAAAAATTCATTTTCATCCACTACCTATAGCCCTAGAAAATTTTTGCAGCCAAATTCAGAATTGACCCAAAAAGCGGATGGTGATATTAATTATCCTGCCATAAGATATGCGGAAGTGCTGCTATGGGAAGCCGAGGCATTGATTGAATTGGGTAGAATGCAGGAAGCACTTGCTCCACTTGAAATGGTTAGAGCAAGAGCAAGAGCCCAAACTGCTGTTCCGGATGCGTTGCCTGCCATTACATCAACAAATCAAGCTACATTGAGACAGGCAGTTAGGCGTGAACGACAAACAGAACTTGGCTTCGAACTGCATCGGTTTTTTGATCTCGTCAGATGGGGCATAGCCGCAGAATCATTACCAGGTTTCCAAAAAGGTAAACACGAGGTGTTCCCCATTCCTCAAACGGAAATAGACCTGAATCCTTCATTGTTACAAAACCCTAATTACTAATGAAGAAATTCCTTGAATATAAATTGCTGTTTTTATTATTGATTTTCACCACTTTTTTAGCCGGGCAACAAGGCCAGATTAATATTTCTCGTATTGAATCCATGCCTCAACAGCCTGAGCCTTATCTTATGAGGGATTGGAAAATGGTTGCCATCAAATACGATTCTTTTATATACGACAGTAATAAAAGCGGTACATTTCTTCCTTTAGTTTCATACACTTCCAATGGTATTAATTATCCTTTACAAAAGCAAATAAAATTACATACTTATGTGGGAACCTTCTCAAAACAAAATGCAGAAGGGATCAATATTCTGCCTTCATTGGTAGGTGCTGCGCTGGTTGGTCAGAATATCAGGAATATGTATGGAATGGACAGACTGATGATGTCACAGGATTTTTTCAATAAAGCCAACGGGGAAAATATTTATCTGAATAATTCATCTGCCGGAAGTGGGGGTGACTGGTGGTATGATGTCATGCCCAACGTCTATTTTTATCAGTTATATGACAAATTTCCTGATTTTAATAGCGAAGCTACCTTTCAATTTAAGTCTGTAGCTGATAAATTTCTGGAAGCTACACGAAAAATGGGTGGAAAGGGAACACCCTGGGCAGCAGCATCCATGAATTTCAGAGCATGGAATTTCAAAACAATGGAAGGCAATGTCAATGGAGTGAAGGAACCTGAATCGGCGGGTACATTTAGTTGGTTGCTTTATCACGCATTTAAAAAAACAAAAAATAGAGAATACCTGAAAGGGGCAGAGTGGTCCATGGAATATCTAAATGGTCTAATTTCTAATCCTTCCTATGAACTTCAGCTGCCTTATGGCGCGTATGTTGCCGCTAAAATGAATGCAGAGATTGGCGCCAAATATAATGTTGAAAAAATGGTCAATTGGTGTTTTAACAGAGGACCATTGCGTGGTTGGGGAACTATTATTGGTAAATGGGGGAATTATGATGTGTCGGGTCTGGTCGGTGAAGCAAATGATGGAGGAAATGATTTTGCGTTTTTGATGAATGGGGTGCAGCAGGCAGCAGCGTTGGTTCCTATGTTGAGATATGACAAAAGATTTGCTAAAGCTATTGGCAAATGGATGCTCAACTTGAGTAATGCTTCCAGATTGTTTTATCCTGGTTTTTTACCATCTAATCAACAAGATGGAATGGGTTGGTCTCAATTCAATGATACGAATAGCCTGATTGCCCATGAAGCTATGAAGCAAAAATTTCAGAATATTACCCTTTATGCCACTGGAGATGCTTTGGGAGGTGGTTGGGCCGCTACAAATTTAGCTATTTATGGAAGTTCTTCAGTAGGCTATTTAGGCTCTATAATCAGTACAACCAATGTGGATAAAATCCTTCAATTAAATCTTAATGCTACTGATTTTTATGCCAATGCTTCATTCCCAACTTATTGTTATTATAATCCATTTGATTCTCCAAAAGCGGTTCTGTTAGACGTGGGAAATGGACAGCATGATTTATATGAAACCCTGTCAGAAAAATTCATCGCTGAAAATAAAACGGGTATGGTTAGTATCATCATTCCCGGCAGGGAAGCGGTGATAGTTGTTGTCACTCCTTCTGGCGGAATGGTAACTTATGACAAAAACAAGATGCTTATTGCCAATAGGATTGTTGATTACAGCCAAAGCAAAGTCACTTTTAAATCTTCACCGAGAATTAAAGCACTTGAGTCTCAAATCCAACAGGTTGAAAAAGGAAAAAGCTGTGCTGTTTTTTGTACCGCTGAAGATGCTGATTCTCCCGCTTTAACCTACAAATGGTCAACGGATCTGGGAAGTATTACAGGTACAAATAAGGAAGTATTATGGAAAGCACCTCAGGATATTGGAAAATCGGCGATAAAGGTTGTGGTAAGGGATGAAGATGGAAATGAGGACAGTTTAAGTATTGTTTTAGAGGTGGTGAATGAGATTAATAAAGCACCAGTCATTGAAAATTTATTTGCAACAAAATTATATATCGGAAAAAATGAAACGCTTGCTATCGATTGCTTTGCGAAAGATGAAAATGGGGACTCATTAGCCTATACCTGGAGTGCCGGAGGCGGTAAAATCACGGCTTTAGGAAAATCAATACAATGGACTGCCCCTGATAAAGAAGGAATTTATCCTATTTATGTGACGGTAGAAGATGGGAAAGGGGAGCTTACTAAAGGGGTAATCAATATTTTGGTAAAGGATTTTAAAGGATCAGGACAATTAATTGCCTGGTATCCTTTTGATGGAAATGCCAATGATAAAAGTGGAAATGAATTGAACGGCGTTCCTAAAGGAGCCATTCTGACGGCTGATTTTAAGGGCAAACCTCTTGAATCTTATTATTTTAACGGTGGTGCCCAGCATATTGAAGTTCCCTTTAAGCCGAAACTAAATGTTGAAAATAGTATCACTATTTCCTTGTGGTGTAAACCTATTCTCTCGGCAGATAAGGAGATATTTTTACTTTCTCACGGAAGTTGGCAAAACAGATGGAAACTTTCTGTGACGCCAACAAAAAACATTCGCTGGACCATAAACACAACATCAAGAATAGTGGATCTGGACAGTGATATTGTTTTGACATCAGATAGTATTTATCATATCGTTGCATCGTATGATGGCGAGACTATGCTGCTTTTTGTCAATGGAAAATTGAACACATTCAAACCACAGACAGGAAGTATCAGAACTTCCACCTTACCACTATTGATTGGACAGATGTTACCTACTGATGCCGCTTACAATTATAAAGGCATATTGGATGAGATCAAAATATTCGATTTTGGTCTTCATCCCAATGAAGTCACTAAGTTGTATGTTCCTGACATAGTGTCTAAAATTAAAAACATTAGTACTGAAGGAAAACTCCAAATTTATCCAAATCCAGTGGATCAGACCCTTTTTATTAGTTTAACTGAAAAAGATGTACAGATATCGGATATCTCCATTTTTGACATTAAAGGTCAAAAATTGATAAGTAAACGTGTAAATGGAATATCAGATATGGAAATAAATGTTGGGGCTTTACCCGCCGGAAATTATTTCCTTCAAGCTTTAAGCGATGTAGGAGAAATCATTCAAAGTATTCAATTTATCAAACCATAATTCATTCACCAATTAATTGCAAAAATATGAAGCGTTTTTTACCTTTATTTTTAATGCTTTTTGCCATGATAACAGGGGGGCATTCGCAAACTCCTGTGGCATCATATACTTTTTCGGGTAATACCAGAGATGGTTCCGGTTTTAAGAATGAAGCTTCCGCGAATGGAGCTATTTTATCAGCAGATAGATTTGGTTGGGCAAATAGTGCCATTTCTTTTGACGGGAAGCAAGGTGCTGTCACGGCTAAGAATGGTAACCAACTTCAATCTGCTTTCACTACCATCAGTTTTTGGGTTAAAGTGAGAACATTGCCTGCTCAGGGTGAAGTATATCTCTTATCTCATGGTGGTTGGCAGGAAAGATGGAAGATTTCCTTGCCTTCCCACGGAAAACCAGTTTTCACGGTGCGTACTACAACTTGTTGTAATGATATGGATTCCGGAGATGGAAATCAGCTCAAGGTCAATGAATGGAAACATGTTGTTGTGACACATGATGGTGTTACTGATAAAATGTATATGAATGGTGTTAAGGTGAATGAAAAAGCTTATGCGGGTGCTTTGGGTAAAACATCCAGTCCATTGGGTATTGGTTATGATCCTATTGATCAGGGAAATTACTTTGACGGACAACTTGATGAGGTGATGATTTTTGACGAAGCATTGACTGCCACTCAGATTACAGCGCTTTACACTGCTCAATCAACCGCTCCGGTTATTAGCCCAAATATCAAAGTTGCTTCATATCGCTTTGACGAATTTGGCAAAGATGGGTCGACTTTTAATAATACCGCAGTGGTTTCCGGCGCAACATATAGAACAGATCGCTTTGGTTATGGCAATAGCTCACTATTATTTGATGGTAAAAATGCTAAAGTTACCGCTTCAAATTCTGCACAATTAAATTCTAATTTTACAACCATTAGCTTTTGGGTGAATGTTGGTACTTTACCAGCTCAGGGAGAGGCATATCTATTATCTAATGGAGGATGGCAGGAAAGATGGAAAATTTCTCTTCCAGCCCATGGAAAACCTGTTTTTACTACCCATGCTGCATCTTGTTGCAATGATATGGATTCAGGAACGGGCAATGAATTAAAACCAGGGGTATGGAAACATGTCGTTATGATTCATGACGGTACGGTGGACAGAATGTATATGAACGGGGTAAAGGTCAATCAAAAAGCTTACGCCGGCGCATTAAAATCAACGATTCATCCTTTAGGGATTGGCTATGATCCAATAGATAAAGGAAGTTATTTTGACGGCCAGCTTGATGATATTGAAATTTACAATTATGCCTTTACTGATCAGGAAGTTACGGCTTTGTACACCAATCAGTCTAAATTTCCAGGTATTGAGAATGCCTTAGTTGCAAATTACGCTCTGAATGGCAACGGCACAGATTCAACACAATTTAAAAATAATGCCATTTTTGATAGTAAAGCTATTTCGTCAACTAACCGTCACGGATGGGCTAATAATGCCATTTATGGTGCAGCCAAAGCTGAAAACTCGGCTGCTTTACAGTCTGACTTTACAACCATTAGTTTCTGGGTAAATCCGAAAACGCTTCCTGCTTCCGGTGAAGCCTATTTAATGTCCAATGGTGGCTGGCAGGAACGTTGGAAAATATCGCTGCCTTCACATGGTAAACCTGTATTTACTACCAATGCTACCGCCTGCTGTAGCGATATGGATTCTGGCAATGGTAATGAGTTAAAACCAGGTCAATGGACCCATGTGGCAATGGTGCATGATGGTGCTCAGGATCAGATATTTATCAATGGTACGCTGGCCAATCAAAAAGCAACTACCGGAGCTTTAAAGAAAACAAAATTTCCTTTGGGAATAGGTTATGATCCTATTGATAATGGTAGTTTTTTTGATGGTAGCATGGATGATGTGATGATTTTCAATAAAGCCCTAACAGCGGTTGAAATAAAAGCATTGTTCGATGTTCAGAAAACAGCAGTTGTTTCATCTTCATTGGTTGCAAATTATACCTTTGATACAAATGATAATGACCTTACAAACTATCAAAATCATTCTTACGGTAGTTCTCAAAGGACAAAAGACCGTTTTGGAAAAGTTAATAAGGCAAGAAATTTTGATGGGAAAACTACCTTTCAAGAAGCTGCTAACTCAGTACAACTTGCTTCAGATTATACATCGGTAAGTTTTTGGGCAAAAGTCAATTCGCTCCCTGCTTCAGGCGAGGTTTATATACTTTCGCATGGCGGATGGCAAGAAAGATGGAAAGTTTCCCTTCCTTCTCACGGAAAACCAGTATTTACTACCAATGCAACATCCTGCTGTAATGATGTCGATTCAGGGAATGGAAATGAATTGAAAGTCGGTGAATGGAAACATGTTGTTATGACGCATGATAGCGTGGGGGATAAGATTTATATGAATGGAGTCAAAGTTAATGAAAAAGCTTTTGCAGGTGCCTTAAAGAAAACCAAGTATAATTTTGGCATAGGGTATGACCCGATTGATAAAGGAAATTATTTTGATGGTGATTTAGATGAGGTGCAGATATATAATAAAGCATTAACTGCTCAGGAAATAGCAGATTTATACAAATTGCAATCTACTGCACCAGCGGCAACAGATACCATCCGACCATCTGCTCCTTTAGATTTATCTGCTACGGTTAGTTTTACAACCATTAACTTAGCATGGGCATTGAGTACTGATAATGTTGCAGTTACAGGATATAATGTTTATTTAGACGGTAAATTGACTAAAACAGTACCTGGATTAAGTACGGCTTTAACTGGATTAAAAGCTTTGACAAGTTACGTTTTGGGCGTCTCTGCCATTGATGCTGCTGGTAATGAATCTCTTATCTCTACTATAAAGGTGACGTCAGGTCAAGATCCCTCACCTGATACAACACCCCCTACAAAGCCAGGTAACTTTAAAGGAAATGTCGGCTCAAATTCTGTGTTATTGACATGGGACCCATCTGTTGATGACAGAAAACTAGCTGGTTACGTCATATTAGTGGATGGTTTATTTTCAGATTCTCTCTCAGATATTGCTACCTCTAAATTTATTGGTGGTCTGAAAACCGAAACTTCATATACTTTTGAAGTCTATGCATTTGACTTGTCAGGAAATAAATCTGACATTGCAGAGATTACACTGAAAACGTCAAAGCCATTAGATACGGGTGAAGCTGGTCTGGTAGCCCATTATCCTTTTGATGGAAATGCGAATGATGCTACGCCATATAATAATCACGGTGTCATTGGAGGTAATCCTATCTTTGAACTAGCATCTCACCCTGCTGGAGGAGGTAAACAAAATATAAAGTTCGACGGTGATAAAGACTCTGTCCTGGTAAAAAATTCGGTGCAGCTTATTTCTGACTTTACTACCGTAAGTTTCTGGATTAGAGTCGATAATATCAATGTGAAAGATCCGGAGGCTTATGTTATAAACCTGGGTCTTTGGAGTGAGCGGTGGAAAATATCATTGCCTCAGCACCTAAAGATCGTGTTTACTACGAATGGTAACAATACCCAGTTTCCTTCTTTTATTTCTGATATGGATAGTGGTGATGGAAACGAACTCGTTAAAGGGATATGGTGGAATGTTACCATGGTACATGATGGATCAAAAAATATCATCTATGTAAATGGTCAGCAAGTGGCAACCAAACCTGTTCCAACTAAACTGAACAGTACGAACAGAGATCTTTGTTTTGGAAGCAATAACGTAGATGGAGGTCAGTATTTTCCAGGGGCGCTTGATAATGTTAAAATTTATAATAAAGCGCTTACAAGTGCTGAAATTTTAAAATTATTTACCGCTGGAACAACTGGATTGACAGATTTTGCGATTGCATCGTATGGAGATGTGAAATTATCACCTAATCCGGTTTCAAATATCCTGACTATTGAGCATGGTTTTCCTGTAAATTCAAATGTCAAAATTAGGATAATGGATAATGTTGGAAGACAATACGAAGGGTATAATCTTTCAAATCTTGAATTAAGTTCCAGTCAGCTGAATGTAAATACTGACAGATATCCTGCTGGAATGTATTATGTCAACTTTATTGTAGATGGTCGTAACATCGGTTCTGTCAAGTTCATTAAGTTATAATTTCTTCGTTGATGTAAAATGATATTTTACATGATTTGAGCATTTTAATTTTTTAGGAGAGTGAAATTAATTTTCATTCTCCTAAATTTAAAATGGGCGCTAATTCATTATGAACAACCAAAAAAATAACATGGTTAATATTATGCCAGAAGGAAGCATGGTAAAAAGATTTGCTGAAAATCCTTTTATTTTAACAAGTGATGTCAGGCCAAGTATAGAAGGGATGATCGTTGAATGTGTCCTTAATCCAGGGGTGTTTTCTTTCCAGAATAAAACATGGTTGCTTTTACGCGTGGCAGAACGACCTAAACAGAAAGAAGGTTTTGTATCTCTTCCTATCCTTAATAAAGAAGATAATATTGAGATACTTACTTTTTCTCTTTCTGACCCTGATTTGGATCTTTCTGATGCTCGGATGGTGAAATATAAAGATAAAATGTATCTGTCCACCATGTCCCATTTAAGACTGGTTTGCAGTGATGATGGCATAAATTTTCATGAGCCACAAAATTTTAAAACAGAAATTTTTGGAAAAGGAGAACTTGAAACCTACGGGATAGAAGATTGTAGGGTAAGCTTTATTGAAGGTAAATATGTACTTACTTTTACTCAGGTTTCAGCCTTCGGTGTAGGTGTTGGTTTAATAACTACGGAAGATTGGGTAAATTTTGAACGGTCAGGCATGATCATTCCTCCACACAATAAGGACTGCGCCATCTTCGAAGAAAAAATTGGTGGAAAGTATTATTGCCTTCACAGGCCGTCTGGCATTGAACTTGGTGGGAATTTTATCTGGCTAGCCTCTTCATTGGATTTGATTCACTGGGGACAACACAAGTGTGTGATGCAGACTCGTCCAGGTATGTGGGACTGTGCCAGAATTGGCGCCGGGGCTGCACCCATAAAAACCAAAGAAGGATGGTTAGAGATTTATCATGGGGCAGATTTTAATAATAGATATTGTCTTGGTGCCGTTTTATTTGATTTAAATGACCCTTCTTTAGTGCTTGCAAGATCCGTTGAACCTATCTTACATCCGGAGGCAGATTACGAGCTTAATGGTTTTTTTGGAAATGTTGTTTTTACCAATGGACATATTGTCGATGGTGATACTGTTCACATGTATTATGGTGCTTCCGATGAAGTAATCTGTGGGGCTACTTTTTCTATTTCACATATTTTATCTACTTTGTTAAACCTAGCATGATGTTAAGTAAAATAGTAAAAGAATTCGACTTTTTTAGTTCGCATTCCAAAGGAATGAGGGTATTATTATTAACCAACCTCATTTATGGTCTTGTCGGCCCTATTATAGAGTTGTTTATTGGAGCCTATATAATGCGTAACTCCTCGGACATTAGCCTTGTCGTCATTTTTCAATTGGCGGTATATACCGGAATACCACTGACATTTATGATAAACGGCTTTTTGCTGAATAGAATAAAAATCGCATGGCTTTATTCCTTCGGGATGTTGTTAAGTGGAATATCCATGTTTGCCATGATGCTCCTTCAACAATTGGATACCATAGGTGTATTTCTGGCTGGCCTTATCATGGGTTTATCGTATGGATTTTTTTGGGCTAACAGAGATTTCCTGGCTCTCAATACGACCAATGATGGTACCAGGAATTATTACTATGGGATTGAGACTTTTTTTTATACCATAACAGGTATTTTAGTTCCCTTAGCCGCCGGTGCATTTATAGGGGCAACGGATAAGAATGGTTGGTTTGGCGGTCATGTCAATACAGCTTATTACATCCTAACTGCCATTGTTTTTGTGATGTCTATGTTTGCATCGGTTTTGGTTCATCGCGGAGAATTTGTAAATCCTAAGCGTGCCCCGTTTCTTTTCATTAAATTCGATAGGATTTGGAATAAAATGTTGGGATTGGCTTCACTTAAAGGTCTTGCACAAGGATATATTGTTACAGCACCAACGATGTTGATTTTAAGCCTGGTTGGCAAAGAGGGTTCACTGGGACTTATTCAGGGCATTGCGGCCGCAGTTTCTGCCATATTATTGTATGTCCTTGGCAGAGTTACGGGGCCAAAACATCGTTTATTGATATATGGCATTGGTTGCTTGCTTTTTATGGTTGGCGCCCTTTTAAATGCCGCGCTTTACTCCGCTCTTGGCGTGATATTGTTTATGATGTGCCTGCTTTTTGCTCGCCCCCTGCTGGATATTGCCTATTTCCCTATTCAATTAAAAGTGATAGACTATGTGGCAGAGAAAGAGAAAAGGAATGAATTTTCTTATATTTTTAATCATGAATTGGGTTTATATCTCGGAAGGCTTTTTGGATGCGGATTATTCATCGTTTTGGCTAGATACGTGAGTGAATATGCTGCCTTAAGATATGCTCTTTTAGTAATTGCCGTTTTGCATGCCTTAGGGTGGTTTATGGCAAAATCGATATTGAAAGAAAAAGAATTGGCTTGAAAGTATAATATCTGACGTCTAAATGGTAAAAGAATGAAAGTATTCAATATAGGAATTATTGGCTTTGGTGGATTTGGAAAGTTTCTTTTCAATGCATGGAATCAATTGGATAATATTCAGGTTATGACCAGAAGTAACGATTAATCATTAAATTTTTGATATGTCACGATTTGTTTTTTACTTGTTTCTCATATTGCTTGTGCCTTCCTGTTCGGCTTCCTTATTTATGCCTTCAGGAATTCCGGTAACACAGCGAAACATCCCGAGAGTGGATGAAATGCCCTTCCATCCGAAGCCTTATAAATTTCGTGACTGGAAAAAAACAGCCCTTAATTTTGATGATTATGTTTTTGATTTCAGTCAGAAAGGACCGTTTCTTCCATTGATCTGGCTGGATGGTCAGAAAAGGAATTTTCCCGATACAACTTTTGGAATTTATACGGCCCTGGGTGATATAAGGATGGGACCTTCCGTAAATAATGGAGAAAATCATGAAGCCCTGGGCGCCTTAGGTGCTGTTTTAGGTGCAACGATGGTGGGTATAGATAAAAGTAAACAGGAGGGAATTAATTATGTACGCATGCTACGTAATTATTTCAATAAGGACAATGGTTGGAATATTATACAGAATTTCACCAATAAAGGGGCTCATATTGGTGGTGGTTATGGAAATGATTTTTGGTACGAGGTCCATAATAATGTCTTATTTTATAGTGTTGCTGACAAATATCGGGATGAACCGGAATTTGATGAAATTTTATATCAAATCGCTGAAAAATTCTACAAGTCTGACTCCCTGATGGGCAATAGTTACAGCTACTCCTATTTTGATTTTAAAGAAATGAAGGGATATAAAAATCATATTCCAACACAGGAAGATGTTGCCGGTGGATATGCATTTATTTTATATTCTGCTTGGGTAAAATTTAAGGATCCCAAATATCTCAAAGCTGCTCAAAATGCTATAAACGTATTATACAACCAAAAGGAAAATCGTTTTTATGAGGCTATGATGCCAGTTGCGGCTCAGATTGCTTCGCGTTTAAACGCAGAACATGGCGCTAATTATGATCTTAACAGATTTTTGGACTGGACATTTGATGGTTCGGCAGTTGGTCGCGAAGGTTGGGGGGTATTGGCGGATCAATGGGGAGGATTTGATGTGAGTGGTTTGGCGGGAAGTACGGTGCATAATGGTGGTTATGGCTTTCTTATGAATACATTTGACCTGATTTTGCCTCTGTCCGCTATGGTTCGTTATGATCAGCGCTATAGCAACGCGGTTGGTAAATGGGCACTCAATGCCTCTAATGCAGCCAGATTTTGTTATCCTTATGAAATGCCCGATTCACTTCAAGCCATTCCACAATTCAAAGGAATTACCAAAAATGTTATTGCTTATGAAGGAGTTATAAAGGAATCTATCTATCCGGAATTTAAGGGTATTACCCCATTTGCTCAGGGGGATGGACCGTTATGGTTTCCTAATATGCCTCCACAAACCATGTTTTCTGTCTATGGCAGTGGTCATGTGGGCTTCTTTGGAGGAATAATAAGTTCAACTAATGTGCCGGAAATTTTACAGATCAACTGCACCAATGCTGACTTTTTTTCCAGTCAAAAAAGCTATGATACCTATTTATATTTTAATCCTTTTGATACAAACCAGCAAGTGAATATCAATCTTGGAGATGATAAATACCATCTTTACGACTTGAATACCCAGACAATTGTCAAGAAAAATGCCTCGAAAATCGTTTCATTCACTATTTCCGGACAGTCATCAACCATGTTGGTTCTTGTTCCGGCAAATCTTAAATTTAGTATCAGAAAAGGTCAATTATATGCAGGTGATGTGGTAGTGGATTACAGGTATAATGAAAGTGAATCAACAGCGAAAGTTCGATAGAATTATATAATCTGCCGGTTACCTTCAAATAACTGGCAGATTATTACTGACCTTTACTAAAAAAAAGTTTACACTTTTTATCCCTGACCCTAAATTCAAAAAAATATAGCCTTACAAATGGAAATAGAATCGTTGAAAAGGCAATTGAATCCAGGATAATTCCTATTTATAGCTCGTATAAGGTTTTTTGACTTTATCCAAATAAGGTTAGGAACCTTTATTTCGTCTCCGCTTTATTGATATTCTCAATGCCATTTATCAATGCGTCCGGATTAAACGAAATACTATCTATCCCTTGCTCCACAAGAAATTGAGCAAATTCAGGATAATCACTTGGCGCTTGACCGCATAATCCGATTTTCACGCCACATTTTTTGGCTGTTTCAATGACATTTTTCAACATCCATTTCACCGCTTCGTTATTCTCATCAAATAAATGGCTGATAATGGCCGAATCGCGGTCAATTCCAAGGGTAAGTTGTGTTAAATCATTGGAACCGATAGAGAATCCATCAAATACTTTTGCAAATTTTTCTGCGAGAATTACATTGCTCGGAATTTCAATCATCACATATATTTCCAGTCCGTTATCCCCTTGTTTTAATCCAAAATCTTCCATTAGCTTCACCACTTTTTCACCTTCTTCCACGGTTCTGCAAAATGGTATCATGACTTTTACATTGGTGAGTCCCATTTGATTTCGGACCGTTTTAATTGCCTCACATTCTAAGCGGAAACCTTCCCTGTACAAAGGACTGTAATACCTTGATGCTCCCCTGAAGCCAAGCATGGGGTTTTCTTCATCGGGTTCAAATTGTTTGCCACCAATCAAGTTCGCATATTCATTAGTTTTAAAATCGCTCATCCTGACAATGACCTCTTTTGGATGAAATGCTGCCGCTACAAAGGCAATGGCCTGAGATAGTTTATCAATAAAGTATGCTGATTTGTCGGGATGATTTTTTGTGAGCCGTTCTATTTCTTGTTTTGCTTTTTCATCTTTTAACGCATCGAAATTCACTAAAGCCATGGGGTGAATTTGAATAGAATTATTTATTACAAATTCCATTCGCATTAAGCCTACACCCTGATTAGGATAAAATGAAAGTTGTAATGCTTTATCGGGATCGGCCAAAATAAACATGGCTTTTGTCTTTGGGACTTTTGTATTGACAAGATTGATTTCTTTTTCCTCCCAATGCAATTTTCCTTCATAAATTCGTCCTTCATCACCTTCTGCACAAGAGACGGTGATGAACTGACCATCTATAATCTTTTCGGTGGCATTGGTTGTTCCTACCACAGCGGCTACGCCAAGTTCACGGGCAACAATAGCGGCATGGCTTGTTCTTCCGCCTTTATTTGTAATAATAACTGACGCTTTTTTTAGTACTATGTTCCAATCGGGATTGGTTATGTCCGTAACTAATATTTCGCCGGGTTGCAATTTGTGTGCTTCCGCAGGCGATTCCAAAACCCTCGCTACACCTGAAACAATTTTGCTTCCTACGGCTTTGCCGATAGTTATTACCTTTCCTTTTTCTGTTAAACGATATTCTTTAAAGGATATACTCCTGGTTTTGTTATGAATAGTCTCAGGTCTGGCCTGAACAATAAACAGTTCATTGGTCATTCCATCTTTTGCCCATTCAATATCCATAGGCATATTATAATGCTCCTCTATTTTCAAACACCATGAAGCCAATATTTCAATTTCAGCATCTGATAGAACAAATAATAGTTGTTTGTCTATCGGTGTGTCAATATTTTCTATGCTCTTATTCACTGCATTTTGTCCCTGAGCATAAATCATAGTTTTCGATTTGCTCCCTAATTTCTTAGTAACGAGTGATTTATATCCATTGCGAATAGATGGTTTAAATACATAGAATTCATCCGGATTAACGGCTCCCTGCACCACGTTTTCGCCTAAACCCCAACTTCCTGTAAGGTAAATCATATTTTCAAAGCCAGTTTCGGGCTCTATAGTGAAGCCGACACCTGCAGAGGCTATATCGGATCGTACCATACGCTGAACGCCAACGGACAAAGCAACATGCATGTGCTCAAATCCATTATTTATTCTGTATTTGATTGCTCTATCGTTAAATAATGAAGCAAAACATTTCTGGCAGGTATGAAGCAACACTTCTTCTCCTTTTATATTTAAAAATGAATCGTGCTGCCCGGCAAAACTTGCAGTTGGTAAATCTTCAGCGGTAGCACTGCTTCTAACCGCTACTTCCATTTCAGTATTATAACTGGCATTCAAATGTCTGTACGCTAATTTTATTTCATCGGCAAGAAGTTGCGGAATAACGGCATTTAGTATCAATGCTCTTGCTTCTGCGCCTATTTCCCGAAGATTTGAAAAGTTTTGCTGATCCATTTTATTCATCAAAAGAGTAAGCTTTTCTCGAATGTTATTTTCATCCAGAAATAACCAATATGCTTCTGCTGTGGTCGCAAAGCCGTCAGGAATATTTATACCTTTGGGAGTAAGCCTGTTGAACATTTCTCCAAGCGAAGCATTTTTACCTCCCACGAGAGCGACCTGATTGTTGGATAACTCTTTGAATTGCTTTATAAATGTATGTTTCATTGGGTTTTTATTTTAATTTGAATGTAATGTAGGATAAAACCAAAGTTAAGATATAATTTCAATTAGTTCGAAAAATGATGGATGACATTTATCACCATTATTGTGGAAGTTGAAATATTGGCGGAAACTTTATACTGGCAAAAATAGTTTCATTTCCTATTTCCAGACAGTCATCAACCATGTTGGTTCTTGTTCCGGCAAATCTTAAATTTAGTATCAAAAACGTTCAATTATATGCAGGTGATGTGATAGTGGATTACAGATATAAAAAAAAGTGACCTGTCCTAAAAAAAGTTTACACTTTTCATGCCTGACCCCCTCGGGGTCACATGTCTATAGACTATCATGCCCCTGGCGGCACAAATGGGCACAAATCACCTTTTAGCCCCTGGCGGCAAAAATGGGCTCAAATCACCTTTTAGCCCCTGGCGGCAAAAATGGGCTCAAATTACCTTTTAGGCCCTGGCAGCACAATTTCCCCCAATATATTTTAGGGCTATCCCCATATTTTATAATACATCGGAAATATTGGTTTTTTGTCTTCCCGGATGATGTTTAAATAGCCTATCTTGCCTTGAATTAAAATAGATTCCCATGATTATCGCCAATCCTATATATGATGTTGTGTTTAAATATCTGCTGGAGGATGCTGAAATTGCCCGCGATTTATTATCTACCATTTTGGGTGAGGAGGTGGTTCAGCTGGAATTTAAACCGCAGGAAACGTCCACTGAAAGTAGCGATAGTATTAAGATTTTAAGATTGGACTTCAAGGCAATCATCAAGAAAAAGGATGGTAGCTTATTTAAGGTGCTCATAGAGTTACAAAAGTCAAAACAGGTATTTGATGTGATGCGTTTTAGACGCTATCTGGGGGATAATTACCGGAAGGAAGACCAGATGATCGATAATGATGGCGTAGCTGTGATTCGGCCTTTGCCCATTATTACCATTTATTTTTTGGGTTTTCTGTTAAATAATGTTCCCTCGGGGGTAATTAAGGTGAAACGGGAATATGTTGATGCGGTCACGGAAGAGATTTTAGGAGTCAAAGATGATTTTGTGGAGTTGTTAACTCATGATTCATATATGATACAGGTGGGTAGGTTACCCATAGAATCCCGTGGTAAACTGGATCGGGTAATGCAGATATTCAGTCCGATGTACCAGGACAAGGCGGACAAGCACCAGGTTGACTTTCAAGGAGATATCCACGATCCTTTGGTTTGGAAGATGGTTGAACGCCTGGGTAGGGCCATTGCCAGTGATGAATATCGCGATAAAATGGATGTTGAAGATGAAATTGATCGGATATTTGAGCGGGAACTAGGGAAAAAAGATATCGTTATTGCCCAAAAAGATAAGTTATTAAATAAATCGGAGAAACGCTACGAGAGGACGAAAAAGCAAGTGGAAAACGCAAATAAGCGCACTGAATTACAGAAAAGACGAACGGAGGCAGAGAAAAAACGAGTTGAGGCAGAGAAAAAACGTTCAGAAGTTGAAATTCAAAAAAATATAGTCTTGCAAATGGAAATAGAATCGTTGAAAAGGCAACTGAATCCGGGATAATACCTATTTTGCCTTAAAAATAATCTTAGGTCCAAACCAAAGTAGCGTGCCAATTAGCATAAAATACTTATTTTCCTCTTGACTAATTACCTCATAGAATACCCCAATAGAAGGCATAATAGTTAGAATAAGTCCCGCAATCGATACTAATTTTAGTAATATCTTCATTTTGACCATTTTTTTTGATACGCATAAGAAGAAAAAATATAAATCAGGGCAGCAAGAAACCAGCCTGGAAGTCCTAGGAAAAATATTTCCAATCCAGTCGTTTTGGCAATTAAATAGCAGGCTAACAAACTTCCTAGCCAGGTGATTAACGCGGCGATATTAAAGGTAAGATTTTTCACTGCCGCCAGATTAGATTGTAATCCAATGCGAGGAAAAAGCCAGTAGTCGATAAATATAATGGCTCCCATAGGCATGAGAATTAATCCATAAAGGGCTACAAAATCGAGTAATTGCATGACTAAAGCAGGAAAACAAGCGGCTAAAGTGGTAATTGAGCCTACAATTAAGGTTATCTTCCAGGTTTTTGCTTTGGGCATGATAGCTTGTAAAGCGAGTCCTGCCCGATAAATGGTGGGATTAGCCGTTGTCCAACCCGCAATGATTACACATAATGCACCGGTGATACCAGCGGCTGAATAGGCTACAGGACCTGGTGCAAATTCTAAATTTTCATTGCTTTGCTGTAAAAAAAGAGCGTACAAAATACCTGATGCTAACCAGGCAATGTAGTGTCCCACGTACATTCCTCCAGCTGAAGCGAAGCCAGTAGTCCATTTTTTCGCATACCTTAGTATGGACAAATCAGCCATTCCTAAGTGCATAGCCATATTACAGAACCAGGCAAAAAACAAGATATGCCAAAAGGTGAATTTACTTTGACCGGCAAGGGGCTTTCCTGTCCATATTTTATCTTGCGCAACCTGAAAAAAATCGCCCCAGTTTTTTACGCCCAATTCGGGTAAAACAGCTATAGCTGCAGCTAAAAATACTAAAATCATCCAGGGTGCAGCAATGGTTGAAAACTTTTCTACCTTATCATAGCCCAAGGTAGCCACAAAAGTGGTAACAGCTCCCACCAGGACTACGATAATTATCCACGGTAGGCCAGAAGGTAGCCAATCAGTTAATTTTGCCAACGGTATATTAAATGGAATGCCTATGGCGGTGGCTGAAACAGCTATCATGGAACCTGCTAAAAAGCAGAACATGAGGGCATTGACCAGATTGTAAGCATTGGTAAGGTGTTTACCACATATTTTTTCGAGCAGATAATATAACGTTACTCTTTCTCTTACGGCAATGGGTGCGCAGATAAATGCCCATGATAGTACAGCCAAAAAATTGCCAAGGAGTAAACCTAATATAAGGTCCATAGCACCAGCGCCATGTGCAACAAACAAGGGGCCGATAACAAATTCTGTCCCCGCAGTGTGCTCACCGGCATACATTCCTAAAAAACTTTTAAATCCTCGCCAGCGGGAGGCCGGAACAGGTTCTCTTTCGTATTCTTTTACTTCTTCGAGGTGGGCGCTAAGTTTTTCTAAAAGCATGATGAATCGATTAAGGGGTGAGGATGACCAATAAACTGCGAGCTCCCTGAGCCCCAATAACTAAGGATTGTTCTATGTCGGCGGTTTTGGATGGTCCGGCGATGAATACACCAAAGCCTGCAGTAGTGGGTAGTCCTAATATTTTATAAGCTTCATGCATCGTGCCAACAATGTTTTTTTCACTGATGACCATAACTAAATGTTGTGCAATAAAAGGTAAAACACGTACATTTCCCAGCTCGTTCTCAGTTACCCAAAGCGCCCCGTTTTCAGCTACGCCAATAAGTCCTTCAATAATGGCTACCTCAGTTCCTTCATAAAAATCGGGATGAAGGGTGGTAATTCCCTCTATTCCCTCTAAAAAGGGTAGGGCAGTGACCATTCTTTTATCTTCGGGAAAATGGGTGGTAATTACCTGATGTATTTGTGTACTATCGTCAATACAATGTACTTTACTTCCTCCTCTTTCCAATATTTGAATAAACAATTTCTTCTTGTCGGTAGCCAATGTTTCGAAAATTGGAACATCAGGTAGAGGCCATAGATTTGGTCTATTGGCCTTGATTTTAGTTAAAATAGTTTCTTTACTAGGCATCCTTAGCTTGTTTTGCATACCATTCCCTAAATGATTCGACTGGGGCTTTGGGTAAATCTCTATCTTTTGTCCATACTGTAAAGGAGAGAAATCTTTCTTTTCCTGGGAAAAGACGTAATAATTTCCTCCCGATATTACCCAAACGATGGAAAAAAGAGGGAGAGGCCAAGCCATTTCCCATTATGCTCATCATGGTTTTATTTCCCGCTTCGGGCAAGCCTGCTTCGCTGACAATCTGTCGCCATTTATAAAGTTGCGTATGAATATCTATTTTAACTGGGCAAACATCGGTACATGATCCACAAAGTGTGGAAGCAAAGGGTAATTGTCCATGTTTTTTTAAATCTATTCCTGGTGTTAATATCGAACCGATAGGCCCTGGAATAGTGGTCTCATAACTATGCCCGCCACTTCTTCTGTAAATGGGGCAGGTATTCATACATGCGCCACAGCGAATGCACTTCAGGGAACTTCGAAAATCAGGTTTACCCAATTGTTCCGTCCTACCATTATCCACTAAAATAATATGCATTTCACCCGCTGGTTTTGGATTTCTATGGTGGGAGGTGAAAACTGTTACGGGTTGTCCAGTAGCACTTCTAGCCAATAAACGGGTAAAAACAGCGAGGTCGCTTCTCCTGGGTATCAATTTTTCGATACCCATGCTATGTATTTGAACAGGGGTTAAATGAACGCCCATATCGGCATTACCCTCATTGGTACAAACAACTACTTCACCCGTTTCAGCTATACCAAAATTAACGCCGGTTAATGCAACTTGTGCCGTATGGAATTTTTCCCTTAAATGATGCCGTGCGGCTTCGGTAAGATATTGCGGATCAGTGGCTCCCTTTTCTGTATGTAACTCTCTATGAAATAGTTCTCCAATTTCTTCTTTCTTCAAATGTATGGCAGGTAGTACAATATGACTGGGTGGTTCATTCAACATTTGAATAATTCTTTCTCCCAAATCTGAATCGATAACCTCAATGTTATGAAGCTCTAAAAATTCATTGAGGTGACACTCCTCGGTGAGCATGGATTTGCTCTTGACCATTTTTTTCGCCTGGTGCTTATTTAAAATAGATAAAACGATATCATTATGCTCCTTTGCATCAGCAGCCCAATGCACGATGGCTCCATTTTGAATCGCTGCTTTTTCAAATGCTTCCAGGTAATCATCTAATTTTGACAGGGTGTGCATTTTTATATCGGAGGCAAATTCCCTAAGAAATTCCCATTCAGGTATCTCCGAAACAGCAAAGTCCCGCTTTTTTCTAACCATCCATAATGAGGCATCGTGCCAGTCTGTTCTCGCTTCGTCCTTATTGAAAATAGCCGCTTTTTGAGCATGTGGCATCATATTTCGTCCGAATTTAAAATTTCTGCAATATGTATTACTTTGATCGGTATTTTCTGCCTGGATATTATACCCTCTAAATGCATAAGGCAGCTCATATCTCCGGCGGTTATGACTTCTGCCCCTTTTGAAAAATGATCCCGAATTCGATCTTTACCCATTTTTACAGAAATGTCGGGTTCTTTTACTGAAAAGGTTCCCCCAAATCCACAACATTCGTCTTTTCTATCCAATTCAACCAATGTCAGGCCTTCTACCATGCTTAATAATTCATGCAGTTTGGAGGCCGCTGGTTTGTTTACCAATTCACTTGATGTGGCTAAATGTAAACCTCGTAGTCCATGACAACTTTGATGCAATCCTACTTTATGAGGATATTTGGCGGGTAAAGAGCTGATTTGTAATACGTCAAGTAAAAATTCTGTTAAATCAAGGGTTTTTGCACGTACTTTTTTAACGGCATCGGTTTGGTCCAAAGTATCAAAATGATGCCGCACATGATATACACAACTTCCTGAAGGGGCTACGATATAATCATATTTTTCAAACATAGTTACAAAATGAAGGTAACTTCCTCTCGATGCTGCCTCATTTCCAGCATTGGCCAAAGGTTGACCACAGCAGGTTTGTCCTTCAGGATATTCTACATCACAACCTAGTTTTAGCAATAGTTTGTATGTTGCAATGGCGGCTTGTGGATAAAATTGATCCATATAACAGGGAATGAATAATCCTACTTTCAATGTTTAAATTTTAAGTTGTTAGCTAAAAGTATATAATTATTCTGATTTTTAGACTATAATCATTACATTTTTCTTTTTCAAAGTAAAATGTAGATAATTTTAATGTCCCTTTACCTGCATGGCCGCACCTAATGATGCCCCTGATGAAAATTCAGATACAATTATTTCCGTGACAGGAAGTTGTATTTTTAAACTTTGAATGAATATATTGTTTTTTGAAAATCCTCCATCTATATACATTCGTTGAAATATTTTTCCTTCGGAAGCTATCTTTATTGCTTTAATCTGATAAGTACTTAATTCCCAAACCATTTGGTAATAGGCAATGTCAAAAGATGTAAAAAGGGATAAATCGGTTGCTGATGCTGGCATTTCCTCCATATTTAGCAAAGGAAATGAAAAATACCTTTGATTAGATGTTGAAATGGTATCCAAAAGATGATTATCAAAAGGTTCTTTTGATAAATTTTTCAAATCATATTTAAAATAATGACCTATTTCTTCCAACGTTTGCTGATAGGTATAGCCTAAAAAAAGTCTGGCCGCTTTTACAGAATTTCCATTGGGTTGAAGGAAAAGTAAACAGTCGTTTTCTAACTCTTCCGCCGTTAAAGGTTGCGTTGAATAGGGGTTGAATACAATACTCCAGGTTCCCGTCGATAAAAGTAAATAGGGTTCATCCGTTAATAAAGAAAAAGGGTACAAGGCAGAAGAGCTGTCATGTATACCTACGCCAATATTTATTAATTTTCCTGAAATGTTTGTTTCTGAACAGGCACCCGTAGGTGTTATTGGTGGAAATTTTTCTGTTATCCCTTCTCCATAAACCCAGGAATGATAATCATTTTCTGAAAAATTCCATAAGGCCGTGTGGCAACCAATACTGGTTAATTCTGAAATCGGCAATTGTGTGAAAAAATAACTTAGGAATTGAGGTAAATGCAAGCTCCATTTAATACGTTCAAATACAGATGGATATCTGTATTTTATAAAATATAATTGTAAACCGGAATTTAAAAAATCGAGACTTGGCGAAGCGGTTTCTAAGGCCAATTTCTTTTCATCCCCGTATTTTTTATAAAATGATGATCTGATGTTTGATGGTATCGGTTTTGTATAATTATAAAGAGGAGTCAAAATATTACCAGCCTCATCGACATGAACGAAACTCGCTCCAAAAGCAGAAAAATTAAGATGGGTTATCTGATAATTTCCACTGCTGATAAGATTTGACAAAACGTTTTTCATCCATGCTAATATGGCATGAATATCGTCGCAAGGAAAGCCATCTTCATCAGTTATTTCAGGTAAAACAGTGGACGTTTGCCATATTTCTTTGTATGAATAATCATATAAAATGGCTTTTTTATTTGTTTTACCCACATCGAAAATGAGGATGGACATCATTTACAATCCTTTTGCTTTATTTGAAATTCCTCTTTCTCTAATGAGCTGATTTCTTATTTCATTTTCCCTATAGCATTCAATAGGCGAGAATGCCGCTTTTTTTCGCAATCTGGCCTCTCTAAGTAGAGGTCTCACATCTGTTCTATAGGCATCTTGTATCAGTTCCTGAGCTAAAACCACTTCGTTTTTATCTCTCAGCTCATTCAGTTTATTAAAATCTACCAATAATGCCTGTGCATAGCAAAGGAGAATAGCCTCGATACTCTGCATAAGATCTTCCAATGGATCTTTTACATTATGGCTCGCATCGATCATGTATGAAATGGGGGGATTCACCACCGTTGGATCAGCAAGTCCACTCACTAATTCTAAAAAAATCAAATATAACTGGTAAGGTTTTATGCTGCCTACAGTGAGATCATCATCGCCATATTTGCTGTCATTAAAATGAAATCCACCTAATTTCCCCAAAGACAGCAAGGTTGCGACAATCTGCTCAATATTGGTATTTGGTAAATGATGCCCCAAATCGACCAGGCTAAAAGCCTGAGGACCACAAGCGGAAGCCAATAAATGGGAGGTTCCCCAATCTTGAATTACGGTGCTGTAAAACTGAGGCTCGTAGGGTTTATACTCAATATATATTTGCCAATCGGCGGGTAAATGTCTGTATATTTCTTGTAAAGATTC
>Ga0247838_1001560_pt1 | contig 32159 bp, 33 predicted proteins | sample LaCruzMarch2015__5_FD_189097 | JGI IMG/M metagenome (GOLD analysis project Ga0247838, IMG submission 189097) | Freshwater microbial communities from meromictic Lake La Cruz, Castile-La Mancha, Spain - LaCruzMarch2015_15m | ecosystem: Environmental > Aquatic > Freshwater > Lake | place: Spain... | reverse complement strand
CAGGTCCTGGTGACGCCGATGGCTGGGAGCGATACCTGCGATGTGCGCCGGACCTTGAACCCGCTGTTCGTCGAGGCGCTGATGGGCTGGCCCACCGGGTGGACCGGCTTCGCCTCTGTGGCAACGGCGTGGTCCCACTGGTTGCAGCGCATGCGCTTAGAACTTTGGCTGCTGAATTGCTGGCCGATGGATGAGGTGGCGGGATGAAGCAGTCGCGCGCCATGTCGCTGATCGAGGCCGTCGCCAACGTGATCGTCGGCTACGGCGTCGCGGTCCTCACGCAGATCCTGATCTTCCCCATTTTCGGGCTGCACACGACGCTGGCACAGAACCTGAAGCTAGGGCTGCTCTTCACCGTCGTCTCGCTCGGCCGCAGCTACGCCTTGCGGCGGTTGTTCGAGCGATGGCGCCGCCTCTGACCCCGCTGGCGGTGCCGGGCGACGGATGCTAGCCTTGGTACGTGTCCGACTGGCAACACATCGAGATCAACAACCACGGGACCATCGTCGTCCTGCGCCCGATCTCGGACGAGGGTCGGCAATGGTTCGAGGACAACGTCGGCGAACCTGAACCGGGCGGCATCTATACTTGTGAGCCCCGCATGGCGCAGGACATCCTGCAGGCTGCCGCGCGCGATCTGCTGTCGATGCAATGAAAAACCGCCGCCCCTGATGGGACGGCGGCAATGGAGTCTTGGACGGCAAACCTATCAGTCTGCGGGCAGTCGATAGATCCTTCCGCGCCCTTCGACCTTCGCCGAGGTCACTTCGAGCCCAAGTTTCTTCTTCAGCGCTCCGGCCATCGCGCCCCTGATCGTGTGAGCCGCCCAGTCGAGAGCAACCATTATCTCCTCGATGGTCGCACCGTCCGACGCGCGCAGCATGGTGATCAGCTTGGCCTGCTTGGTGCCCTCGCGCGGCGTGCGCGCCTTGGGCGCGGCGTCTGGTTCGCTGGGGGTCTCGGGCGCGGGCCCTTCTGTCGGCGCGTCCGTCGCGCCCACTGGCGCGGTGTTCGCGTCTTCGGGCTCGATGCCGATGGCGGCGAGGCCTGCGTCGGTGGCGACCAGCGTTGTGCCGTGGCCATCGCCGGTTTCGCGCCACATGGGTTCGCCCTTGCGCAGGTCGGCATCGACTTCCTGCAGCAGGCCCTTGGCGATCATCGCGCCGACCACCTTGGCGGCGGCCCCGCCGCGCAGGCTTTCGGGCAGCGGCAGGGCGATGCGCTCGGGCCGCTGGGCGGCGGCGCTCAGGATCAGGGCTTGGGTGTCGGAAAGTTGGGTCATCGTCGTCTCCGTGTCGGGGCACGCGGGATGCGGGCCCTTCTACGAGGCCAAGCCCCGCAGGGCGGGGCTGGCGCGGTGGCTGAGTGGGTTACTCGGCGTGTTCGCCCTCGCCGAAAAGGAAATCGGTGATTTTCCGGAGGTCGCTGGAGACGCTGCTGATCGAGCCGACGCTGCCCCAATTGACCGCGTCCGGATCGAAGTTGAAATGGTCGTCGCTGAGCGCCTGAAGTCGGGCGAGCATCGCGTCGATCTCGGCCTTCTTGGCGATGAAGGCGTCGAGGGCTTTCGTGTTGTCTTGTGCGCGGCGGGTCATTTCGGTGGCTCCCAAGTGAGTTGCATCGTTCTTGTGGAGACACGTTCGCTCTGTCCGGGGCGCTTATCAACTCGATAAGTATATGTTTTTGAATGATAATCGGAGCCGCCAATGCAGGGCATGAGCGAGCGCCAGTACGCCGCGCATGTTGGACTGTCGCGGGGCGCGATCCAGAAGGCGAAGACGGCCGAACGGCTTGTGCTGTTCGCGGATGGCAGCATCAACGCGGCCGCCAGCGATGTGCGTCGGGCGGAAACGACCGACCCGTCGAAGACGAGGAAGCCGCCTGAGCCGAAGCTCAAGCCCGTGCCCGAAGCGGCGGTGGCCGCTGTAGGCGATACGCTGCGCGAACAGGGTCTGGCGGTGCCAGCGGTTGGCGGTGGCACGACCTATCTGCAGGCCAAGACCGCCAACGAGGTGCTGAAGGCGCAGGAACGCCGCATCCGGCTGCAGAAGCTGAAGGGGGAGTTGATCGAGCGGGCCCGGGCGCTGTCGCTGGTGTTCCGGCTGGCGCGCGAAGTGCGGGATGCTTGGGTAAACTGGCCTGCACGGTCGTCGGCACTGATGGCGGCGGAACTGGGCGTGGAACCGGCCGCGATGCAGAAGGCCTTGGAAAAACATGTCCGTGCCCACCTCGACGAACTTGCCGAGGTCCGGCCTGACTTCCGGTGATGATGAGGGCCTGACCGATTTCGACGGCGCAGCAGAAATCCTGCGCACCTGGGGCGCGGGGCTGACGCCGGACCCCGACCTGACCGTGTCGCAATGGGCGGACAAGCATCGGATGCTGTCGGGCCGCGCATCGGCGGAACCGGGGCGCTATCGCACGGCGCGCACTCCCTACATGCGCGAGATCATGGACCGTCTGTCGCCAGGTGATGTGATGCAACGCATCGTGTTCATGAAGGCCGCACAGGTCGGCGCGACCGAGGCGGGCAACAACTGGATCGGCTTTGCCATCCACCAGGCGCCGGGCCCGATGCTGGCGGTCCAGCCGACCGTGGAACTGGCCAAGCGCAACTCGCGCCAGCGGATCGATCCACTGATCGACGAAAGCCCCGACCTGCGGGAACGGGTCAAACCGGCCCGGTCGCGCGACGCGGGCAACACCATGCTGTCGAAGGAATTCGCGGGCGGCATCCTGATCATGACCGGGGCCAACTCGGCGGTGGGCCTGCGCTCGACCCCGGCGCGTTATATCTTCCTCGACGAGGTCGATGCCTATCCAGCCTCGGCCGACGAGGAAGGCGATCCGGTCACGCTGGCGGAGGCGCGGTCGCTGACCTTTGCCCACCGGCGCAAGGTCTTCCTGGTCTCGACCCCGACCATTCGGGGGCTGAGCCGGATCGAACGGGAATACGAGGCCAGCGATCAGCGCCGGTTCTTCGTGCCGTGCCCGCATTGCGGCCATGACCAATGGCTGAAATTCGACCGGCTGCGCTGGCAGAAGGGCAAGCCCGACACGGCGGAATATCATTGCGAAGGCTGTGACCAGCCCATCGGCGAACACAACAAGACGGCGATGCTGGAGGCTGGCGAATGGCGCGCGACCGCCGTTGCCGCCGATCCGACCACGGTCGGGTATCACCTCTCGGCGCTCTACTCGCCGATCGGCTGGCTGAGTTGGGAGCGGATCGTGCGGTCATGGGAGGCGGCCCAAGGGTCGGACGAGGCGATCAAGGCGTTTCGCAACACGATCCTTGGCGAGACCTGGCTGGAAACCGGGGAAGCGCCGGACTGGCAGCGGCTCTACGACCGGCGCGAACGCTGGAAATCCGGCACGGTGCCAGCGGGCGGGTTGTTCCTGACCGCCGGGGCCGATGTGCAGAAGGACCGGATCGAGGTCGATGTCTGGGCCTGGGGTCGCGGCCTCGAAAGCTGGCTGGTCGACCATGTCGTGATCGAGGGCGGGCCGGATCGATATGACGCGTGGTCGGAACTGACGGCGCTGCTGGACCGGTCCTGGCCGCACGAACGCGGCGCGCATTTGCGCATCGCGCGGCTCGCCATCGACACGGGCTATGAGGCCCCGGCGGTCTATTCCTGGTCGCGGGCACAGGGGTTTGGGCAGGTATCGCCGGTCAAGGGCGTCGAGGGGTTCAACCGTTCGAGCCCGGTGTCGGGCCCGTCCTTCGTCGACGCAACCGAGGGCGGAAAACGCCTGCGGCGCGGCGCGCGGCTCTGGACCGTGGCGGTGTCGACCTTCAAGGCGGAAACCCAACGCCATCTCGGCCTGCGGCGCTCGACGAAAGAGGAACTGGCCGACGGCGTGTCGAATCCACCCGGCACGGCACATCTGCCCGACTGGCTGGATCTCTGCCGTGCGCAGATTGCGGTGCGGCACCGAAAACCCCAGAATCTTCTTTACGCTCGCGCGGGACACGCCAAAATGAACTGCTGCCGCTCGTTCGTTCATGCCGCCCCGACGCGCGCGACGGACCTTCCGATAGAGTTCCACGACGAGAAGACCCCCTCCCTCCCTGTAGCCAGAAGATGGCCAAAGCGGCAAATTCCTACTCTGCCCGCAGCAAGACTATCCCGCTGTTTCCGTGGCGAACTCTTGCACTGGCGTTCTCATCAATTCCCCCAGACAACCGCATTCTCGTGTCGCTTGATGAGTTGCCGCAGGTCACGAAAGCCTGAAACGATATGGTGGGATAGCTTTTCGGAAGCCGGAAGGCGTGGCGCGCCCGCCATCCGCAGTATACCCAGCGATCTTTCAGGTTGGGGAATCTTGACCCCCAAGACCGTCACAGCGCGGCTTTTGCGAAAGGCAAAGACCACCGAATGAGGCAACACTGTCAACGCATCGGTTTCCTCGAGATAGTTCAAGACTGACATGAGCGATCCACCCGAATAGCGGATCGACACTTCGGACATGCCGATGGACAACAGGATCGAATGCAGGTCCGACAGCAACGGAGAGCCGGGAAGAGGGGCGATCCACGGCATTTCAAGCAGGTCCTGCGAGGAGACGCGGCGTTTCTTGAGCAATGGATGCCCGGCCCGGCAGGCCACGATATTGCGTCCCGGCAGGATCTCCGTGAATTCAAACCCCGATCCGGCATCGACGACACCCAGCGGGCAGATGGCCAGGTCAAGCTGGTTTGACCTGATCCCGGCCTGAAGTTCGGGGACGTTGCCGTAGGATTGATCGACGCGGATATCAGGTTCGATCACCTGAAATTCCCCGATCATGCGGCTGATGTAGGCGTCCATGAAGAAAGGAACGCCCGAAATGCGGACCGTGCCCAGCGATCCCCGCCGGAAACTCTGGACCGTTTCGGAGGCCTTGCGCGAGGCTTCGAGGATGATCTTGCCATGCGCGGCGAGTTGCCGTCCGATCAGCGTGGGCACGAGCGGCCTGCGCCCCGCTTCGAACAGGGGTTCGCCCAGCCTTTTTTCCATGGCTGACAGGGTGCGCGATACGGCGGGCTGGGACAGGCCCAGCATCGCCGCGCCCTCGGTCACGCCGCCGGCTTCGACGACGGCTGCGAGTTGGGCAAGGTGGCGTTCTTCGAACTTCATAACAATTTGGTATGCTGATCGCGAAAGAAATGATTCACAAGTCTGTTTCGCCCGCTAGGTTGGCTTGCAGGACGATCTGGGAGAGTAACAGGATGGATGGGCGGGGGGAAAACGCAACGGCGGCGATGTCCGATATCGCCCCTGCCGCCGCGTTCCGCAGCCGCATCGGACCCGGGGCCGATAACCGTCTGGCCGAAGCGGTGGTCACGCTTGTCGAAACGTTGGGCAATCTGGCGACCCGCCTGAACCTGTCACGGCAGGAACTGCGCGCCACGATCGGGTTTCTGACCGACGTGGGCGAGGCCTGTTCGGATCAGCGGCAGGAATGGGTCCTGCTGGCCGATACCTTGGGCCTGACGACCACCGTGGAACGGCTTGCAGTGCGCAGGCCGGACGGGGCCACGCCCAATACGCTGCCCGGCCCGTTTTACCGCGCCGATGCGCCGCTGTGCGCGGACGGTGACAGCATCTGCATGGACGGCCGGGGCGAACCGCTGGCCATTCGGGTGCTGGTAACCGATCTGGATGGGCTTCCTGTGCCGCAGGCTTTGGTCGAGATATGGCAGGCCAATGGCGACGGGATTTATGAGAATCAGGAACCCGACCTGCAACCGGAACTCAACCTGCGTGGCCAGTTCCGCACAGGGCCGGATGGCCGGGTCTCGATCCGCTCGGTCCGGCCTGCGGGCTATACGATCCCGGCCAATGGGCCGGTGGGACAGCTTCTGGGCCAGCTTGGCATCCGTCTTGACCGGCCCGCGCATCTGCATTTTCGCATCACCGCCCCACGGTTTCAGCGTCTCACCACCCATGTTTTTGACCGTGCCGACCCCGCGATCGCCCGCGATCCGCTGTTTGCCGTTCATCCGTCCTTGCTGACTGATTTCATCGAAGGCCCGGACGGTTTCTTGTCGACCGAATTCCACTTTGTTCTGGCCCGCGCCAGACCGGGAGAAGAGGTCGTTTGACCCGCCCCCGCAACCCTTTCAGAGGAGACTGCCATGTCGAAAATCGCCGGTTACCACCACCTGACCCTGTCCACCGACGGCGTGCAGGATGATTATGATTTCTATACCAAGACGCTGGGCCTGCATTCGGTCAAACGCACCGTTCTGTTTGACGGGGTGCTCCCGGTCTATCACCTGTATTACGGCGCCCGGAACGGCGATGCGTCCACGATCATCACCACATTCCCGTTCCGAAAACCCGCCGTCTATGGCCGTCGCGGCACGAACCAGTCAAAGGTCATCATGCAGGCCATCCCCGTGGGGGCCGCCGATTTCTGGGTCAACCGCCTGAATGAACGCGGGATCACGGCCACGAAGTTCACCCGCTTCGGTCTGGACCGGGTGGCGTTCAACCATCCCTGCGGCATTCCGCATGAGCTTGTCGAAAACCCGGGTGACAGCCGTGCGTCGATTACCAATGCCGCGCAGGGTATCGGTGCGGCACATGGGATCAAGGGGATCTATGGGGCTGTCGTGTCCGTCATGGACCGCACGGCGATGGACGATTTCCTGACCATCGCCCTTCCTCTGAAGAAAGTGGCCGACAGCCATGAGGGCCTTGCCTTCGAGGTGCCGAACCCTGATGGCCCGTCGTCGCGCGTCGAGGTGCTGCATGAGCCCGATCAGAAGCAGGGGACATGGACGCTGGCCGGGGGCACGATCCACCATGTCGCGCTGAACACCGGGAACGAGGAAAACCAGATGACGCTCCGCGCCCATATCGAAGGGCTGGGGTTCACCGACATTTCCGAACAGAAGGACCGGATGTATTTCAAGTCCTGCTATGTCCGCAGCCCCGGCGGGGCGCTGTTCGAACTGGCCTGGACGGTGCCGGGCGGGTGGGCGCGGGACGAACCGGCGGATGCCATCGGGACGACGCTGGTGTTCCCGCCGTGGTTTGCCGACCGCAAGGACGAGATGGTCGCAGGTCTGGAACCGGCGGAGTTCTGAGTGACCGCAGCGCGCATCATTGGCACGGGGTCCCGCGTGATCTGCATCGTCCTGCACGGACGGGGGCAGAGTCAGGACGATATGGAACAGGCGGTCACGTCCCGTCTGTCCCTGCCAGATGTGCGCTTTGTCCTGCCGAAATCGGCGCGGGCGGCGTGGTATGACGCCCGCGCCGTCGATACGCTGACAGACGTAACGCGGGCGCAACTGGACGAGGGGTTGGCTGCGATTGACACCTTGGTCGCGTCAGAGAGGGCAGCCCATCCCGGTATGCCGCTCGTTCTGGCGGGGTTCAGCCAGGGGGCGTGTATGGCAGTGGAATATGCGATGACGCGGGGGCCGTGGGACGGGGCTTTGTGCCTGTTCACCGGATGTCGCGTGGGGACGGATCATGCCGGCGGATCGCTGCCCGGCCTGCCGGTTTATGCAAGCTGTGGCGATGCGGACCCGTGGATTCCTGCGCCTGCCTTTCTTGAGATGGCGGGGGATCTTATCCGCGCGGGCGTCCGTCTGCGCACAGATGTCTTCTCAGGACGGCCGCATGAGGTCAGCGGGACCGAGATTGCTGTGTTGGGCGGTATCCTGACCGATCTGGGCGCGGGACGCGTGCCGCTTGACGGGTGGCACCCATGACGCCCTTTACCTTTGCGGGGATATCGACGCGGGTCATCTTCGGATCCGGGACCATCGTGCAGACCGGGGCCGAGATTGACAGGCTCGGCCGTAAGGGGGCGCTGGTCCTGTCCACGCCCCATCAGAAGGCTGAAGCGGATGCGTTGGCGCAAAGACTTGGACCGCAGGCCAAGGGTATCTTTGCCGGGGCCGTCATGCACACACCGACCGAGGTGACCAACGCTGCCTTGGCCGCATATGCGGCAAGCGGAGCGGATTGTGTGGTGTCACTGGGCGGCGGATCGACAACCGGCCTTGGCAAGGCCATCGCGACCCGCACGGGTGCCGATCAGATCGTGATCCCCACGACCTATGCCGGGTCGGAAATGACCGACATTCTGGGCGAAACCGATCAGGGCCGCAAAACCACCCGCCGCGATGCATCGATCCGGCCTGAAACGGTGATCTATGATGTCGACCTGACCCTGACCCTGCCGCCGCAATTGACTGTCACCTCGGCCCTCAACGCCATCGCGCACGGGGTCGAGGCGCTCTATGCTCCCGACGCCAACCCGATCCTTTCGCTCATGTCGGTCGAGGCGATGCGCGCTTTCAAGGCCGGCCTGCCACGCGTGATGGCTGATCCCGGTGATCGGGCCGCGCGGGGCGATGTGCTTTACGGTGCGTGGCTCTGTTCCACGGCGCTGGGCTACATCACCATGGCGCTGCATCACAAACTGGCCCATGTGCTGGGCGGGTCCTTTGGGACACCGCATGCGGAAACGCACGCCATCCTGATCCCCCATACCGCCGGGTTCAACGCCGTGGCCGCGCCGGATGCCCTGGCCCCCGTTGCGGCGATCTTCGGCGCTCCGGTCGGCGGCGGTTTGTGGGACTTTGCCCGATCCTGCGGCGCGCCCCTGCACCTTGCCGATCTGGGCCTGGCCGAGGCCGATCTTGACCGGGCCGCCGCGATTGCTGTCGAAAACCCCTATGCCAACCCGCGCCCCTTCGGGCAGGCTGACATCAGGGCCTTGCTGCAGGCCGCGTGGGAGGGCACGCGGCCAAACAACTGAAACAGGATTCTTGGGGAGGAGACCCACCATGCTGACACGACGCAAACTACTGAAATCCGCAGGCAGCACCGGCCTTTTGCTTGGCTCGTCCGGTCTTGCCACGCCGCTGCTGGCGCAGGGTACCACGATCAAGATCGGCTATGTCAGCCCGCAGACCGGCCCCCTTGCCGGCTTTGCCGAGGCGGACGCATTCACCATCGAAACCTTTACCCGCGTGGCCGCCGAACAGGGGCTGGACGTGCAGGTGATCGTGAAGGACAGCCAGTCCAACCCGAACCGTGCCGCCGAAGTGGCGCAGGAACTGATCATTGATGACGAGATTCACCTGATGCTCGTTGCCTCGACCCCGGAAACCACGAACCCGGTCACGACGGTCTGCGAAGGCGAAGGCATGCCCGTCATCTCGACCATGGCCCCGTGGCAGCCCTGGTTCATCGGCCAGCAGGGCAACCCGGGCGACCCGGCAAGCTGGCAGCCGTTCCGCTATGGCTATCATTACTTCTGGGGCCTCGAAGACGTCATTGCCGTCTTTACCAACATGTGGGGTCAGCTTGACACGAACAAGCAGGTGGGCGGGCTGTTCCCGAACGATGCGGATGGCAACGCCTGGGGCGATCCCAATGTCGGCGTGGCGCCGGGCTTCTCTGCCGCCGGGTTCACCACGGTCGATCCCGGCCGCTATCAGAACCTGACGGATGACTTTTCGGCCCAGATCAACGCCTTCAAGGCGGCCAATGTGGAAATCGTGACGGGCGTCGTGATCCCGCCCGACTTTACCACCTTCCGCAATCAGGCCATCCAGCAGGGCTTCAGCCCCAAGGCGATTACCGTGGCCAAGGCGATCCTGTTCCCGCAATCGGTGGAAACTCTGGGCGAGGCCGGGCACAACCTGTCGTCCGAAGTCTGGTGGTCCGCCTCGCATCCCTACAAGTCGTCGCTGACAGGGGAAACGGCAGCGGACCTGGCCGCTGGGTTCACGGCGGCCACGAGCCGCCCCTGGACGCAGCCCATCGGGTTCATCCATTCGCTGTTCGAAATGGCGACGGACGTGATCAAGCGCGCCCCCGACATGACGGACCGCGAAGGTGTGGCCGATACGATCGCGGCCACCAGCCTTGAGACCATCGTGGGCAAGATCGCCTGGGATGGTGCGAATGTGCCCCCGTTCGCGGCGGCCAACGTCTGCAAGACGCCGCTTGTCGGTGGTCAGTGGCGGCGCAAGGATGACGGGACCTTTGACCTTGTCGTCGTGGACAACACAACTGCCCCGGCGATCCCCACCGGCGGCACGATGGAGGCACTGGGCTGACCGCCCAAAGGGGTGCGCAATATGCGCACCCCAAGCAAATCCCATGACGATGCTCAGCCTGTCCAATGTCTCGAAAAGCTACGGCGCCCTCAAGGTCGCCGACGGCATCAGCTTTGACGTGCCACAGGGGCAGGCTTTGGGGATCATCGGGCCGAACGGGGCGGGGAAATCCACCCTGTTCAACCTGATCACCGGGAACGTGCCCGCCGATGCGGGCACGATCACCCTGATGGGTCGCGATGTGACGCGTCTTACGCCGATGCAGCGGTGCCTGATGGGTGTCGGCCGGTCGTTCCAGATCCCGCAACCTTTCGGCAACCTCACGGTCTTTGAAAACCTGCTGGTGGCCGCCACTCATGGCACAGGCGCATCCGAACGCGAGGTATCGCGCCGCTGTGCCGTGATCCTGGAACGGACGGAACTGATCGACCGGGCAAACCAGCCCGCCGGGTCGCTCAGCCTGCTCGGGCGCAAGCGGCTGGAACTTGCCCGCGCGATGGCCACAGACCCCAAGCTGTTGTTGCTGGACGAGATTGCGGGCGGGCTGACCGAAGGGGAATGTCAGGCTCTGGTCGCCACGATCCGGGCGATCCATGCCGAAGGGGTGACAATCATCTGGATCGAGCATGTGCTGCATGCGCTGAATGCGGTGGTGGAACGGCTGCTCGTGCTCGATTTCGGGCGGGTGATCGGGATGGGCGATCCGGCGACCGTCATGGCATCCAAGGAAGTGCGCGAGATCTATCTGGGGATCGACGTCTGATGGCGCTGTTGGAGACACGGGGCCTCACGGCGCGGTATGGCGATTTCCAGGCACTGTTCGGCGTGGATATCGCGCTGGGGCAGGGCGAGACGGTGGCGATCATCGGGGCCAATGGTGCGGGCAAGACGACGCTGTTGCGGGCCATTGCCGGGGTGCTGCGGTCTGCGCCCGCTATGGTGGTGTTTGACGGGCAGGAGATCGGCGCGCGTCCGGCGGACGAGATCATGAAGCTGGGCATCGCCATGGTGCCCGAAGGGCGCAAGCTGTTCCCGTCCCTGTCGGTTGAGGAGAACCTTCTGATCGGCGCGGATGGGCGCAAGACGGCGGGGCCGTGGAATCTGGACGCGGTCTTTGACCTGTTCCCGATCCTGAAGGAGAAGCGGGCGGTGCCGGGGACAGCCCTGTCGGGCGGACAGCAGCAGATGGTGGCCATCGGTCGGGCGCTCATGAGCAATCCGCGCGTGTTGCTGTGTGACGAGATTTCGCTGGGTCTGGCCCCGGTGGTGATCCGCGACATCTATGCCGCCCTTCCCCGGATCCGGGCGGGCGGGGCGAGTGTGATCGTGGTCGAGCAGGATATCGGGCAGGCGATAAAGGTGGCCAGCCGCGTCTATTGCATGATGGAGGGGCGGGTGACGCTGGAAGGCCTGCCGGGCGATCTGAGCCGGGAGGCGATCCATGCCGCCTATTTCGGGGCGGTCGCATGACGGTTCTGCCGACCCTGCGGGGCCGCATGTTGCGGGCGAGGCGGGGGGGCGGTGCCCCCCATCGCGCGGGGCGCGATTCCCCCCGAGGTGTTTTCGCAACAAAGAAACAGGGGCCGTCATGAACTGGATCGACACGATCCTTCAAGGCGTGCTGCTGGGCGGGCTTTATGCGCTGTTCGCGGCGGGGTTGAGCCTTGTGTTCGGGATCATGCGGCTGGTCAATCTGGCGCATGGCGACCTGATCATTCTGGCGGCCTATCTGATCCTTGTGATCGTGTCGGCGCTGGGGCTGAACCCGTTTCTGGCGGCGCTGGTGGCCATGCCGGTGATGTTTGCGCTGGGCTGGTTGTTGCAGCGCGTCGTGCTGAACCGTGTGCTGGGCAATGACATCCTGCCGCCGCTTCTGGTGACGTTCGGGCTGTCGATCGTGATACAGAACGCGCTGTTGCAGGGGTTTTCGGCTGACAGCCAGCGGATCGGGGCAGGCGCGCTCGAGACGGCGTCGGTGGATTTCGGGCCGGTTACGCTGGGGGTGATGCCGATGCTCACCTTCGCCTCTGCCATTCTGGTGATCGTGGGGCTGAACCAGTTGTTCTACCGCACCGCCGTGGGCCGGGCGTTCCGGGCGACGAGCGATGATCCGGTGACGGCAAGCCTGATGGGGATCAAGCCGGCGTCGGTCTTTGCGCAGGCCACCGGGATTGCCATGATCGTGGTGACGATTGCGGCACTTTATCTGGGGATGCGGGCGAACTTTGATCCAACCATCGGTCCGGCGCGGCTGATCTATGCGTTCGAGGCGGTCATCATCGGGGGGTTGGGGTCGCTTTGGGGGACGCTGGCCGGTGGCGTCATCATCGGTGTGGCGCAGACGCTGGGCGCGGCGGTGAACCCGGAATGGCAGATCCTCGCGGGGCATGTGGCGTTTCTTCTGGTGCTTCTGGTGCGGCCGCGCGGCCTTTTCCCACGGGCGTATGACTGATGGTGCAGGATTACAGAGTTCTGACGCGGACGCCTGCCGCGACGGTCGCCGGGATAGTAGCGCTCGGATTGATCGTTGTGGGCTATGCTTTGCCTGCCTTTGCGGGGCGGGGGCTTATCCAGGATCTGTTCTTTATCCTGACCATGCTGGTGTTGGCGCAGTTCTGGAACCTGCTCGCAGGCTATGGCGGGTTGGTGAGCGTGGGGCAGCAGGCCTTTGTGGGCTTAGGAGCCTATGCGCTGTTCGGCGCGGCCATTCTTGGCGGTTGGGACCCGGTTGCAGCCTTGATCCTGTCGGGGTTTGCCGCACTTCTCGTCGCCATCCCGACGGCGTTTTTCGCCTTTCGACTGGCAGGCGCCTATTTCGCCATCGGCACCTGGGTCGTGGCCGAGGTAGTGCGACTTTCGGTTGCTCAGTGGAAGGCTGTGGGCGGCGGCACAGGCACATCTCTGCCGCGCGATGCCGTGGACGGGATGTTTGGGATCGAGACCGTCAAGACGCTGTTTGACGCCAGCAATGCCGCCGCGCGGGATATTCTGGCCTATTGGCTTGCCCTGACTTTGGCCATTGCCACGATCGGCGGGATCTATGCCCTCTTGCGGAGCAAGCGCGGTCTGGCTCTGGCCGCCGTGCGCGACAATATCGAGGCGGCTCGGGCCGTGGGCGTGGATGCGGTACGGATGAAATGGACGGTGTTCCTGACGGCGGCCTTCGGCACCGGGATCGCCGGGGGCCTCATCTATCTGCAGAAGGGGCGGGTCAGCCCGGATGCGGCTTTTGCCGTCACCGACTGGACAGCCTATGTCATCTTTATCGTCGTCATTGGCGGGATCGGGACTATCGAAGGCCCGATCATCGGCGTGCTGGTGTTCTTTGCGCTCCAGTCGCTCTTTGCCGATTACGGGACGTGGTATCTCATGGCGCTGGGGATGATCGGGATTGCCGTCATGCTTTTCGCGCCGCGCGGCCTCTGGGGGCTGTTTTCAGACAAGACCGGGGTGCAGCTGTTTCCGATACGGCGGCGCCTTTCGGGCGAAAAAATCAAGGAGGATTGAAACCATGGCTGATATCACAACCGATGTGCTGATCGTGGGAACGGGGCCTGCGGGGTCAGCCACGGCTGCGCTTTTGTCGACCTATGGCGTGGCCAACATTGCGATCAACCGTTACAGCTGGCTGGCCAACAGCCCGCGTGCGCATATCACCAACCAGCGCACGATGGAGGTGCTGCGTGATCTGGGCCGCGAGGTCGAGGACGAGGCCTATCTTTTCGCCACCGACAAGGACCTGATGGGCAATAACGTGTTCTGCGAAAGCCTGACTGGCGAGGAACTGGGCCGGATGCAAAGCTGGGGCAACAACCCCGCGTCACAGGCGGCCCACCTGATCGCTTCGCCCACGCGGATGAACGATCTGCCGCAGACCTTCATGGAGCCGTTGTTGTTCAAGACGGCCTGTTCGCGCGGGACGCAGGCGCGGATGAGCAGTGAATATCTGTCCCATGTGCAGGATGCCGATGGGGTCACAACCACGGTCATGGACCGGCTGACGGGCAAGGAATTCACCGTCCGGTCGAGATACCTCGTCGGTGCGGACGGGGGCAATTCGCTGGTCGCCGAACATGCGCAGATCCCGCTCGAAGGGCAGATGGGCGTCGGCGGGTCGATCAACCTCTTGTGCAAGATGGACCTGACCAAGTATGTCGCCCATCGGCCATCCGTCCTCTATTGGGTCCTGCAACCCGGATCGAATGTCGGCGGGATTGGCATGGGCGTGGTGCGGATGGTGCGCCCGTGGAATGAATGGCTGATCATCTGGGGCTATGACATCAACGGGCCGCGTCCGGAGCTGACCGATGACGAGGCGAAGGCCATCATCCGCAATCTGGTGGGCGATCCCGATATCCCGATCGAGATGACAGGCATCAGCTATTGGACGGTCAACAACGTCCATGCGACGCGTATGCAGAATGGCCGGGTGTTCGTCATGGGCGACGCCGCGCACCGGCATCCGCCGTCGAACGGGCTGGGGTCGAATACGTCCATTCAGGATGCCCATAACCTTGCCTGGAAACTCGCGCATGTGATCAAGGGGTCTGCCGGGCCGGGGCTGCTCGAAAGCTTTACCGCCGAACGCGCGCCGATTGCCAAACAGATCGTCACCCGCGCCAACCAGTCCATCGGCGAATTCGGCCCGATCTTTGAGGCGCTTGGCCTGTTGGGCTCGGTCGATCCGGTCAAGATGCAGGAAAACATGGACAAACGCTGTGATGCGGGCGACGCCGCCGAACGGCAGCGGGAGGCATTGCGGGCCGCGATTGCGTTCAAGAAATACGAATTCGACTGTCACGGGGTCGAGTTGAACCAGCGCTATACCTCGGGCGCGGTGGTGACGGACGGGCAACAGCCGCCGGCGGCGAATGAGGATATGGAACTTCACTATCAGCCCACCACTTGGCCCGGTGCGCGGCTGCCGCATTGCTGGTTGTTCGACGCGGCAGGGGGCAAACACTCGACGCTCGACCTGTGTGGCAAGGGGGTGTTCACCCTCTTCACCGGGATCGGTGGCGAGGCATGGGAACAGGCCGCCGCCCGCGTCGGCGCTGACCTTGGCATCACGATCAAGGTCCATGCCATCGGACCGCGCAGGCCCGTGCAGGACCATCTTGGCGATTGGTCGCGCGTCCGCGAAACGCGGGACGCGGGTGCTGTCCTTGTCCGGCCCGATCAGCATGTCGCATGGCGGCATGACAGCCTGCCCGCCGATCCGGCCGCAGAACTGCGCCGCGTCCTCACCTCCATCCTTGCAGTCTGAGAGGGCACCATGACTACTGAACAGGGCTATTTTACCGAAGCGAAATCGGCCGATGTCGTCATCAGCCGCAACGCCAACGCGACCGACAAACGTCTGGCAGAGGTGATGGAGGTCATTACGCGCCACCTGCACTCCGCCGTGAAGGAAATCGAGCCGACCGAGAAGGAATGGTTCGATGCGATCATGTTCCTGACGCGCACGGGCCAGATGTGCAACGAATGGCGGCAGGAATGGATATTGCTGTCCGATACTTTGGGCGTGTCGATGCTCGTGGATGCGATCAACAACCGCAAACCGTCGGGCGCATCGGAATCCACGGTCCTTGGGCCGTTCCATGTAGCTGACGCGCCGGAATTGCCGCTGGGGTCCGATATCTGTCTGGACCAGAAAGGCACGCCGATGTTTGTGGCTGGCCGCATCCTCTCCACCGATGGCACGACTATTGCCCATGCCAAGGTCGATGTCTGGCAGGCCAATGACGAAGGATTTTACGACGTGCAGCAAAAGGGCATCCAGCCCGATTTCAACCTGCGCGGGGTGTTTCGGACCAACGACAAGGGCGAATACTGGTTCAAGGGCGTGAAACCCAAATACTATCCCATCCCCGACGATGGCCCCGTAGGGCAGTTGATCGGTGCGCTGGGCCGCCACCCCTACCGCCCGGCGCATCTGCATTACATCATCACGGCGCCCGGATTTGAAACGCTGACGACCCACATCTTTGACCCCGACGATCCCTATATCCAATCGGACGCGGTCTTTGGCGTCAAGGAATCGCTGATGGCCAAATTCGAACCCGTTTCCGACCCCGCCCGGATCGCCGCGCACGGGTTCGACAAACCCTTTGTCGAGGTGCACCACGACTTCGTCCTCGCCCCCGTGAAATGACAACCGGCCAACCCTGCATCATCTGTGTGGCCATCACGGGGTCGCTGCCCACCAAGGCCAACAACCCGGCGGTGCCAATCACAATCACCGAACAGGTGGAATCGACGCAAGCTGCGTTCGAGGCCGGGGCCACCATCGTCCACGCCCATGTCCGCAACGATGACCAGACACCCAGCGCCGATCCCGAAAAATTCGCCCGGCTGCAGGAAGGCATCCGCAAACACTGTCCCGGCATGATCGTGCAGTTTTCCACTGGGGGACGGTCCGGGGCAGGGCAGGCGCGGGGGGCGATGCTGCCGCTCAAACCCGACATGGCGTCGCTGTCAGTGGGGTCGGTCAACTTCCCCACCCGCGTCTATGACAACCCGCCCGATCTGGTCGACTGGCTGGCCGCAGAGATGGTTGCCCATGATGTAAAGCCGGAAATCGAAGCCTTCGACCTTTCGCACATCCTGAAAGCCAAGGAGATGCACCAGAAGGGGCAGATCACCGACATTCCATATGTGCAATTCGTCATGGGCGTGAAGAATGCCATGCCTGCCGACAAGGACGTGTTTGACTACTACGTCCATACCGTGAACCGCCTGTTCCCCGGTGCCCCTTGGTGTGCCGCAGGAATCGGGCCTGCGCAGATCACCCTGAACGAATGGGCCATCGCCGCAGGCGGCCATGCCCGCACCGGGATGGAGGACAACGTCCGCCTTGACCGCGATACGCTGGCCCCATCGAACGCCGCCCTTGCTGCCCGTGCGGCCGATATCTGCGCCCGCCACGGCCGTACCGTCGCCACATGGCAACAGGCCCGCGCAATTCTTGGGCTTGCCCTTTCAAGATGACAGATGACATCGAATTGAGACCCAGTTCAGGGCACGCTGTATCCCGCCGCAGTGCAAAGCCGGTACCATTCCTCACGAGAGAGGGTCACGCCCGCGCTGGCCACGCTATCGCGCACCTTGCACGCTTGCGACGTGCCAAACACGACCTCAATTTTGGCCGGATGCCGCGTCATAAAAGGTAACGGCTGCGACGTCGGGTATCTGGGAGATCTTCCTGGCCGAGATGGCAGAGCTGATCGCTTCATAGCGCTATCGCCTGACCCGGTTCTTGCCCGGGCAACGCGCGACGGAACAGGCCATGGGAAGTCCGACCCCGGCTGGCGCGCGGGTCGCTGTGCTGGATGCAGGCGTTGTCCAGCTGCCCAGCGCCAATGCCGATCTCGGGCTGCCATTGAGCTGGCGCATCAGGCCCGCCGCCCGGGGCGGTGAGCGATCCGGGTGCCGCTCGCCCAGCACCAGTTCGACGCGCTCGTCTCCTTCGACGTCAACAGCGGCGGGATTCACCGTGCGAAGCTCACCGCAGCGATCAACGCGGAAGGGCCGGATGCGGCGAGGCAGTTCATGGGCAGGCTCCGTTCACATGTGATCCGCAAGCGAAGGACCGCCGAGATTGAGCTGTTCCGGACCTGGGACGACGCCGCCATCGGCTATTCCGTCCCGATCTGGCGGAACAACGGCGAGGACAAGCTGACTGGAGTTCTGCTAACGATGTCGGTCGAAGACCTCTTGTGGCAGATTGCGGCCGCCCTGATCCCGGCAAGACTGCCGACGATGGTTGACCTTGCGCCTGCCAGCGCAGGGGCTTCCCGGGCGCGTGCTGCGCAGAAGGCGGCGGTGTGCGCCCTTGCAAGTCTCGAGGCGATGCTCGTTGGCTGTGACCCTCTACTGCACAGCGGCCCCAACCGCATCACACTCGCTGGCGGCAGAGTCAGGCAATGAAATCGTCGGCGGCGGCGAGGCAGTTTGCTTCAATGCCAGTCACCGCCTGGGTCCTGGGGGGGGCGTCGGAAACCTCCGTTTCAAGGTGTCGCAGGCATTTCGGAGACCGCCCGGAGGAAGAGTCCAAACAACCAGAAAAATGCGAGAATGTCGGCGTTGCGGGTCTCGCGGCGAGCCAATGGGAAGTTGAGCTGCTTCAGCCAGCCCATATCAGCCGGATACAGTTTCTTCTCGGTTGTGAACATCACCAGTTGTGACCAGAAGCCGATGGAGTAGCAAGATCTCGGTCTTTTGGAGGCAGTTGGCGTCGAGCTATGCCCAAAAGTTGGTGACGGTCTGATCAGGCGGCTTTGATTTCGTGCTTGATGCCGTCGCGGAATTCAACCCCTTCGATGATTTCCGGCAAGCGGTTCTGACCGTCGAGTTTGCGCCATTTCTTCTTGGCCGACAGCATCAGCTGGTGGGTCATGGCCAGCGCGGTTTGGCGGCTGAGGCAACCTTTGGTCTTGGTGGTTCGGTGGCGGACGGTTGCAAAGGTGCTCTCGATCGGGTTCGTCGTCCTGATGTGCTTCCAGTGTTCGGCCGGGAAGTCGTAGAAGGCGAGCAGATCGGCCCGGTCCTTGGTTAGGCATTTGACCGCCCTGTCGTATTTCACGCCGTAAGCCTCGACGAAGAAATCGAAGGCGGCGTTGGCCTCGGCCTTGGTCTCGGCCATCCAGATGTCTTTTAGATGCGCCTTGGCCTTGGGCTGGACCGACTTGGGCATCGCGTTCAGCACATTTGCTGTCTTGTGAACCCAGCACCGCTGGACCCGGGTCTTGCCGTAAACCTCATGGAGCGCGGCCCAGAACCCCATGGCACCATCACCAACGGCAAGCTCAGGCGCAGCCTCCAGGCCGCGGCGTTTCAGATCCAGGAGAAGCTCTCGCCAGCTCTGCGTGCTCTCGCGAAAGCCGTCGATCAGGCCCAGCACATCCTTGTTGCCCCATTCGTCCGCCCCGATGATCACCAGCATGCATTGGCGATCCTCGTCCAGGCGCGGCGTGAAGTAGACGCCGTCGGCCCAGAAATACACATAGCGCCGCGCCGACAGGTCGCGCTTGGACCAGTGTTCATAATCTTCCCACCAATCCGCCTTCAGCCGGGTGATGGTCGTGGCCGACAATCCCGGCGCGTCCGGCCCCAGCAGCGCCGCCAGCGCATCGGAGAAATCGCCGGTCGAGATGCCCTTGAGATAAAGCCACGGCAGCAGTTCCTCGATCGACTTGGCCCGCCGAAGATAAGGCGGCAGGATCGTCGAGGTGAACCGCAGCGGAGATCCCTCAGGGGCTCGATCCCGGACCCGCGGAACCTTCACCGGCACCGCGCCGATCCCGGTCTGAATATCCCGCTCGGGCAGATGACCATGGCGGACGAGCCGCCTGCGGCCAGCCGCGTCGGTCTGATCGGCATGGGCTGCGAGAAACACGCTCAGCTCCGCCTCGACCGCCTGCGCGATCAGTTCCCGCGCACCCTGGCGCAACAAATCCGTCAGCGGGTCGGGTGAAAATCCGTCTGGCGCGCGAAACGCGACAACCGTATCCTTCGTCATGTGGCATATCCTTTTCTCTGCGAGAACTGCGGCGCGTCAACAACGCCTTGATATGCCACCCAATCCCCCCGTCACCAACTTTCAGCTATAGCTCTTCGGCAAACCGGGAACAATTCTGCTCAGTCTGACCATTTCTCTGCCGTGCTTCGCCTCAGATTACCCTGTCGTTTCCTCCATCCACCGGCACTTGCGCGCCCGTGGTCCGAGAGAAGGTGCCGTCGACGAGTGCCACGACCGCACGTGCAACATCCCTCGAACGCACCTCGACGCGCAAAAGGTTCCGGCTGCGATACTCAGACACGGTCAACCCATAGCGCCGGGCCGACGTTTCCAGAGCGGCTTCGGTCCATAGCCGCGTGTCGAAAACGGCGTCGGGATGCACGGCGTTCACCGTGATCCCCTCGGGCGCGAGTTCCAGCGCCGCGACGCGCATCAATTGTGCCAGCCCTGCCTTCGACACCGAATAGGCCGCCGCACCTGCACCCGGGGCCGCCACGTTCCGCGATCCGATGAAGACCACCGCGGGATCGACACCATGGCGCAGATAGGGAACCGCGCACTTCAGAAGCTTGCGGTGCGAGGTGAGGTTGACGGCCAGCGTTTCGTCCCAGATCTCGTCAGTCAGGTTTTCGATCGGCGCGCCGGTGCGGAAGATGCCGACGTTCGACACCAAAATGTCCAGCCCGCCATAGCTGCCGATCACCTGGTCCAACGCCCTGGCCACCGCGTCCTGATCGGTCATGTCGGCAATGATGCCTTGATAGCCGTGCTGGTTCATGTGGGTGCCAAGGTAGGGGTCGATGTCCAGACCGACCACGACGGCGCCGCGCTCGCGCAGTGCCTCGGCGCAGGCGCGGCCGATGCCGGCGGCGGCCCCCGATACCACCGCGATCTTTCCCGACAGCAAAGGCGGTGTCCCCTGGGCGCGCAGCTTGGCCTGTTCGAGTTCCCAATATTCCAGCGCGCGCAGGTCGGCTTCCAACAGCCCCCGCCAACGGCCGATCTGCCCGGCCCGCCGCAGCGCCCGAAGGTTGGCCGCCGCGACATCGGCCGACACGCGGGCACGGGCCAGCGTGGGGCCAAAGCTGCGCACCATGCCCGACTGCGTGATGGCCCAATGCGGATAGGCGGGCAGCGGAACCAGCGTCGGATCGTCTGCGCAGGCGACATAGGCGCGGTAGCTTGCGGCGAATTCGGCAAGGCCCGGGGCCGGATCGGGACCAGTGACGGCGGGGAACGGCTTGTTGTGGATTACGTGTTCAGGCGTCAGCGTGCCGTTGCGCGCGCGCGCTGCCAGAGCGTCCACCTCGTCGGGCCAGATCTGACCTGCAGGCAGCGACAGCACGGCACGCCCGGCGGCCTTTGCCACCTCCCCGCGCAAGGTTGCGATGGCAAGGGGATCGGGGAAGGTTTCCGGCGGATCAGGCAGAGGGGGCAGATTCGCGGCCAGCCAATCCTCGGCCAGCGCGCAGAGGGCGATCATCCGGTCATAGCTTTCGCGCGCCGTTTCACCCCATGTGAACACGCCGTGATGTTCCAGGATGATGCCCTGTACTCCGCCGATATCTGGCAGGGCAGCCCGGATCTGGCGGGCCAGATCGAAGCCGGGCTTGACATAGGGCAGGATCAGCACGCGGTCGCCATACACGCGCTCCAGAAGCGCCCGGCCCCCGGCATTCGACAGGGTCAGCACCGCATCGGCATGGGAATGGTCGACAAAGGTCGCCGGGAACAGCGCATGAACGATCGCCTCGATCGAGGCCGGGGCCGCGTCGGGGTTCAGCCGTGCCCGCTTGACCTCGGCCACCATGTCGGCATCGGACAGGACGGGCAGTTCGGCCAGTCGCAGCAGGGTGTCCAGCGTCAGGGCCGTAAACCCTTCGGGCCCCATGCGGCCCAGATCGAAGCCCGACGCCTTCACCCAGATCACCCGTTGGGGCGTGCCAAAACGGTCGGTCTGGCTGTCTTTCCACGACGTATTCCCTCCGCCATGCAGCACAAGATCCGGGTCGCTGCCGATGAGGCGTGAAGAATAGGCCCGCAAGGACAGGCCGAGACCAACCTCGGTCGCTGCCTGATCATCCCATAGGTTGCGCACGGCGTTCTCCTTCGTATTGGCACTGCTTCGTCGGTGCCCGTCCCCTGCGGGAACGGACCTGGTCCGGAAAGGTCGGATTGCGGTCGGTCAAGTTGCCTGACGGCGTTCGATATCCTGGAACAGTTGATAAGCATCGGCCCCGCTGCGACCGTCATGGACAACCGCGGCAAGGGCCTTGAGCATGGCTTCGGGGTCGGTGGACTGAAACACGTTGCGCCCCATATCCACGCCTGCAGCACCCTGATCGATGGCGCGATAGGCCATTTCCAGCGCCTCGCGCTCGGGTAGTTTCTTGCCTCCCGCGATGACGATGGGCACCGGGCAGCCCAGCGTGATGCGTTCGAACCCCTCTTCGACGTAGTAGGATTTCACGAACTGCGCGCCGATCTCGGCGGCGATGCGGGTGGCAAGCCCGAAGTACCGGGCATCGCGCACCATGTCCTTGCCCACCCCGGTCACAGCCATGGTCGGGATGCCATAGCGGGTGCCGGTGTCGATCAGCTTGACCACGTTGGCGATGGATTTGTGTTCGTATTCCGCCCCGATGTAGATCTGTGCCGCCATTGCCGACGCCCCCAGCCGGATCGCGTCGTCGATCTCGACCCCCACCAGTTCGTTCGACAACTCGGTCAGGATCGAGTTTCCGGCCGAACAGCGCAGCACGATGGGCTTGCGCACTTCGGGGGCAATGCAGGCCCGCAGGCCGCCGCGCGTGCACATCAGCACATCCGTGTGCGGCGCCAGCGGCGCGATGGTCAGGTCGATGCGTTCCAGCCCGGTGGTCGGTCCCTGGAAATAGCCGTGGTCGAAGGCCAGCATCACCGTCCGCCCGGTGTCGGGGCGGAAAATCTGCGCCAGCCGCGCCTTCATCCCCCAGTCATGGTGCGCCGCCCCCTTGAGGAAAAAGCGGCTGGTATCCGCCGGGCGGTCGCGGCCCCAGTCCTTTCCGTCCTTGATGTCGTCAAGATCAGCCATTGCGTCCTCCATCATCATTTGCCCGGGCCGACACGAAATCGCGCATGGCGCCCAGAATTATCGCCACGGAAATCGCACCCGGGTCCGGGTGCCCCAGGCTGCGTTCGCCCAGGGAACGCGCCTTGCCTGTGGTGGCGACCATGGATTTCGTGGCCGCGACCCCCGCTTCGGCCCCCGCTGCGGCGGCAGTCAGGCAGGCCGCCAGATCCGGGGCAGTGCTTGCGGCGCGGGCAGCATGGGCCAGCGCGTCCAGCATGGTCTTTTGCCCTTCGGTCACGCCGCCACGCTTTGCCACGCCTTCCTGCGCGCCCGCCAGAAAGCGGCGGATGCCGTCGGCATCCACGCTGTCTGCCCCGGCCAGCGCCTTTGCCCCGGCGGTGAACAGGGTGCCGAACACGGCCCCCGCAGCGCCCCCGGTATTGGCCATGATGGCCATGCCCGTCGTGCGGAAGGCCGCGTCGATGGCCGGTGCGCCGGTGTCGAGCGCCGTCAGCACGGCCTCGAACCCCCGGCGCATCCCGATGCCGTGGTCACCATCCCCGATGGCCAGATCGGCATCGGTCAGCACGTCAACCTGCGCGATCACGGCCCGTGCGACCGCCTGAAGCATTGCGACGCTATCCATTGCGCCAAGGCCCGCGTCGCTCATCACACCGCCTCCATGCGCGACAGGCCGACCGAGTGGCAGGGCATGTCCAGATACAGCTTCAGTTCGGGATCCAGTTTCATCAGCGTGACCGAGAAACCCGCCATCTCCTGCACAGTCAGCCAGGTGCCTACCTCGGTCCGGTGCACGGTGATGCCCCGGTCCTGCAGCACCTGCCGGATGCGGCGATTGACCACCAGCATCTCCATCATGGTGGTGGCGCCCAGATTGTTCAGAACCAGCGCCACCTCGTCGCCCGCCGCAAACGGCAGGTCAGGCAGGATGCGCTCAAGCAGTGCATCGGCCACGGCATCGGCGGGGGCGAGCTTCTGCCGCGCGATCCCGGCCTCGCCATGCGCGCCCATGCCCACCTCGATCTCGTCATCGGCTAGTTCGAACGTGGGCTTGCCGGTTTCGGGGATCGACCCTGCCGATACCGCCACCCCCATCGACCGCACGTTGGCCACCGCCTTGCGCGCAACGCGCTCCACCTCGTCCAGACTCTCCAGCGTGGCGGCGGCGGCCCCGGCGATCTTGATCATCAGCACATCGCCCGCGATGCCGCGCCGGTCGTGGGTGCGTTCGGGGGGGGCGGCGGCCACGTCATCGGTAACGCGGACGGTGCGGATGTCGATGCCCTCGTCCTGCAGCATCTCGGCCGCGATGTCGAAATTCATGTTGTCCCCGGCATAGTTGCCGTACAGGAACAAGATGCCCTTGCCGCGATGCACGGCCTTGGCCGCCTCATAGATGATGTGCGGCGCGGGGGCGGCGAAGAACTGGCCGCAGGCGGCACCATCGCCCAGATTCTGGCCGACAAAACCGTGGAACAACGGTTCATGCCCGGAGCCGCCCCCGATCAGCAGCGCCACCTTGTCCGCGGGCAGATCGGTGCGCACAATGGCGTCAAGGCCCGGCAAGCGACGGGTCCGCCCGTCGCTGGCCAGCACCAGACCGTCGATCATCTGCGTCACCGCCTGGCGGGGGTCGTTCAGGATCTTCTTTGCGGGTTTAGCCACGGTCGTCCTCCTTGTGCGGGCTTGCGGCAGGAATGTGATCCAGAATCACAAACAGGAACAACCCGGCCAGCAGCACGGGAAATCCCCATTCGAACAGGATCTTCGCGAACGGTTGGCACAGCATGACAAAGCCAGCGATGATCAGCCCGGAAGCGATGCGATAAGCGTTGTTCATATGGCCCCCCCCTGATGCGACAGCAGCGCGCCCGACGCGGGGTCGAACAGGAAACCGGCGCCGTCGCGCAGGCGGAACGACACCGCATCGCCCTGTTGGGGCACATGCGCCCCTTCCAGCACCTTGCGGAACGACCCGGCGTCGCAATCCACCTGCACCGCCGCTTCGTAGCCGCGGTTGTCGACGGCATAGATGCGGCCGCTTTCGCCCTGATCGCCGACCGCGATATCCTCGGGCCAGACGCCGAGGCTGACGGGGCCCCGCCGGGCTGTGACCCCGCCGAACTGCGACAAGTCCAGCAGTCTGGTCCAGCCCGGCACGCGCACTGCGCCTTCGGCAATCTCGGCGCGGAAAAAAGCCATCGAGGGGCTGCCGATCAGGCGTCCGACAAAGGCATCGGCGGGGCGGGCATAAATCTCGTCGATCCGTCCGGTCTGCAAGATGCGCCCGTCATTGATGATGGCGATGCGGTCGGCAATGGCGATTGCGCCGTGATAATCGTGCGTGGCATAGAGCATCGTCGTGCCGTGTTCGCGGTGGATCAGGCGCAGCTCTGCCCGCAGCTCCTCGCGCAGTTTCAGGTCCAGCGCCGACAGGGGTTCGTCCAGAAGATACAGCATCGGGCGGCGCACCAGCACGCGGGCGATCGATACCCGCTGCTTTTCGCCGCCCGACAGGGTGCCGGTATCACGGTCCAGCAAATGGCCGATACGCAGCAACTCGGCGGTGCGCGTGACGCGGCGGGCAATCTCGTCCTCGGGCTCGCGGTAGGTGGGCGACCGCAGAGCAAAGGCGATGTTGTCGCGGACGTTCAGGATGGGCAGCAGGTTGAACCCCTCGAACACCACCGACACGTCGCGGCTGCTGGGTTCGGCCCCGGTCACATCGCGGCCGCCCAGATGAACCTCGCCTGCATCAGGCACGATCAGCCCCGCACTGGCCAGCAGGGTCGAGCTTTTTCCCGCACCGGTCGGCCCAAGCAGCGCAAGGATTTCATGGGACTGCACCGTCAGGTCGATGCCGCGCAGCGCCAGTTTGCCGCGATAGGCCTTGCGCAGGCCCCGGATGTCCAGCATCGCGGTCATGCGGTGATCCTTTCGCCGAGGCGCTGGCCGGTTGCCGCGTCAAAGAAGTTCATCCCTTCGGGCGCAAGGGTGATGTTGCCGGGGCCAGAGGCATTGCGGTGATCGGTGCCCTGCAGGATCGCCTCACCGATGCGGAAGGTGAAGAACCGCTCGCGCCCGACGCTGTAGGTATCGTCCACCGCCAGCGCATGCCCCGGCCCCGACACCAGCCGCAGATCGCGCGGGCGGATGCCCAGCCGGACCGGGCCATGGGCGCGCAGGCCGGGGGGCAGTTCGCTGTCCGTCAGCACCACGGGGCTATCCCCCAGCCGCAGCCCGCCCGCCACCGGCACAAGGTCGATCAGGTTCATCGACGGCGACCCGATGAACTGCGCGGCAAAGACCGAGGCGGGTTCATGGAACAGGCGCGCGGGTTCCGCCACCTGCACGATGCGCGACTGGTTCATCAGCACGATCCGGTCGGCCAGCGACATCGCCTCGCGCTGGTCATGGGTGACATAGATCGTGGTCACCCCCAGTTCGCGTTGCAGATGCCCCAGTTCCCAGCGCATTTCCTCGCGGAACTGTTCGTCGATGGCCGACAGGGGTTCGTCCAGCAGCAGCACCGCCGGATCGCGGATGACCGCGCGGGCCAGCGCCACCTTCTGCCGCGCGCCGGGTGGCAGCGCCGAAGGGTGGCGGCGCAGGTCGTCGCCCAGCTTGAAGATGCCAGTAACCCAGTCCAGCTTGCGCGCGATGTCAGCCTTGGCCACGCCGCGCGCTTTCAGCGGAAAGACAATGTTTTCAGCAATCGTCAGGTTCGGGTAAAGCGACACGAACTGGAACACCATGGCGATGTTGCGCGCGCTGGGGGCAAGGTCGTTGACCCGCGTGCCGTCAAACAGGATATCCCCCGACGTGGTCCCCTGCAGCCCGGCAATGGCGCGCAGCGTCGTGGTCTTGCCGCAGCCCGACGGACCCAGATAGACCACGAACTCGCCGTCGTTGACGGTCAGGTTGACCCGGTCCACCGCCTTGAAGCCGCCAAACAGGATCGACAGGTCGCGCAATTCCACCTTTGCCATCAGTTGCGCCCCCCCATGCTGGACAGATGGCGCACAAGGATCATCGCAAGCCCCATGATGATGCACAAAAGGATGACCGCCAGCGCCGATGCCTCGCCGGTGTAAAAGAACCTGAATGCGGTCTTGGCCACGGCAAAGGACACGGTTTCGGTGGCCGATCCCGGCCCGCCCCCGGTCAGGGCGACAAACAGGTCATACTGCTTGAAGCTGTCGATCAGCCGCAGGATCAGCGCGATGAACAGCACCGGGGCCGACATCGGCAGCGTCAGGCGAAAGAACACATAGGCCGGGCTGGCGCCGTCAACCTCGGCCGCCTCATAGATCGTGTCGGGGATGCCGCGAAACGCCGCCGTGGCCAGCAGGACGATGAACGGCGTCCACATCCAGGTATCGACCATCGCGGCGGCCCAAAGCGCTGCATCGGCGCGGCCCAGCCAATCCACCTTGTCGCCGCCAAAGAGGGTCAGGATAAAGTTCACCACCCCCCATTCGGAATTCAGCATGTAGCGCCACAGGAACCCCGCCACCACCGGCGACAGCATCATCGGCAGCATCAGCGCGGTGAACAGCACATCCCGCCCCCGGAATGCCTTTTGCAGCTGATAGCCCACGAAGATGCCGATGATCATTTGCGCCGACACACAAAGGAACACGAACTTGCCGGTAAAGACAAAACGATCCCACAACGCGCTGTCGCTGAGCAAATAGCCGTAGTTCGACAGTCCCGCCCATTTCATTCCTTCGGCAGGGCGCAGGGCGGAGAAGTTGAAAAAGCTGTAGTAGACCAGCGAAAAGATCGGATAGGCGACCATGAACAACAGGATGATCAGCGTGGGCGACAGAAAGCCCAAGATCATCAGCCGTCCGGTTGACCGGGGTTGCAGCGGCTTTTCCATCATGACCGCCCCAGCACGCCAAAGGTCATGCCCATCAGAAGGTGCTTGCGGATCAGGTAAAAGAACACCAGCACCGGCAGGATCAGCACCACGCCAGCCGCACAGATCTGCGTCCACTCGATGCCCGTCGCCCCTGCGGCCGAGGTGATCTTGACCGGCAGGGTCTTGGCCTCGGTCGTGGTCAGGATCGAGGCGAAGGCAAATTCGTTCCAGGAAAAGATGAAGCAGAACCCTGCGGTTGCCGCGATCCCGCCCCGCACCATCGGCAGGACCAGCCGACGGAAGGCGTAAAGGCGGCTATAGCCGTTGATCATCGCGATCTGCTCTACCTCTTTCGGCACACCGTCGAAAAAGCCCTTCATGATCCAGGTCGCAAGGCCGACGTTGACGAACACCGCAATCAGGATCAGCCCCAGCCGGGTATCGGCCAGCCCCAGCTTGGCAAACATCATGTGATAGAAGACCAGCACGGCCACCGGCGGCAGCATCCGCGTGGACAGCACGAAGAACATGAAATCGCCCTTGCCGCGAAACTCGAACCGCGAACAGACATAGCCTGCCAGCGTGCCGAAGCCGACCGCCAGCGTCGTGCCGACAGACGACACCAGAACGCTGGTCATCAGTGAATCGAACACCCCGATGGACGACGCGCTGTCACGCGCCGCGCCCACGCCGAACACGCTTTGATAGCCCGAAAAGTCGGGGGTAAAGACCAGCGTCGGCGGCATCGCAAAGAGATCGGCCCGGCTTTTCAGCGAAGAGATCATCAGCCACAGGATCGGGCCCAGGTTGTAGATGGTGTAAAGGACCAGCAGCCCGAACATCACCCAGCGGGTCAGCACGGCCTTTGTTGCGCGGGGGGCGGTCATAGAACCTCCGGTCGCGGGCCAGACCCGCAAGGTGGAAGGAAGGGGGGCACCGGTCCGGCGCCCCCCGGTCGATCAGTTGTTTACCGCCACGACCTCATCCATCCCGACGGGCGAGATGATGGTGTCGGGAACCTCGGGGGCACCGCCCTTGCGGTCGATGGTGTGGCCTGCGCGTTCCAGCGTTGCCTCATGCCGGGTGGCCGCATCGGTCAGCGCCTGCTCGACGGTCTTGGTCCCGGCGACGGCGTTCGACACTTCCTCTTGCAGGATATCCAGCAGCACCGGGTATTCCGGCAGGTGCCAGTAGTCGTTCAGATAGGTCAGCGCCTGCGAGAACTGGGCGTTGTAGCTGTTCAGGTCCTGCCAGTCGGGGCTTTCCAGCACGGCCTTCAGGCCGGTCTGGCACACGGCAGCATAGCGTTTCTGCTGTTCGGGCTGGAAATACCATTCCATGAACTTGACCAGCTCGGGCAGTTTCTTGGAATACTTGTTGATCCCCATGCCCTGCCCGCCGACCGAGAACTGGCGGCGGAACTTGCCGTCGCTGCCGATGGCACCAGGCAGAATGCCGAACTTGGTGCTGTCGGCGAACTTGTTCACCGCCGGGTCGGCGTTCGACCCGTTGAAGTAGAACCACTGCATCGCCATGGCCAGCTGGCCCTGCTGGAACGACGCGTTCACCTCGTCATAGCCCCAGTTGCCGCTGCCGGGCGGGCCGAACTTGAACATGTCCACATAGGCCTGGACCCCGGCAATCGAGGCGGGAGAGTTCAGATAGCCCAGCACCTCCAGCGTGTCTGGATTGTAAAGCTCGCCGCCAAAGGACCACAGATAGCTGTTGGATGCGGTGGTCGCAAAGTCATAGTCGCGCCCGCCCATCTGGCCCCAGCCATACAGGCCCTGGTCGGGACGGGTGAAGAATTCAGCCACCTCGGCGGCCTCCTGATAGGTCTCGGGGACGCGCAGGTCGCGGCCGTACTTGGCCTTGAAGGCCGCTTGTTCGTCGGGATTTTCGAACAGGTCCTTGCGGTACATCAGGCCATAAGCATCCTGGTTCACCGGCAGGCCGTAGAACTCGCCCGACCCGTCCGGATACTCGCCGTATTGCGACAGCGACGAGGCCGGAAAGATGTCGGCCTTGAGATAGGACGACGTTGCGAAGATGTCGTTGATCTTGACGGCATGGCCCCCGCCCGCGAACTCGGCCGTCGACTGGCTGTCCCACATGGCGAAATCGAAGGCATCGCCCTGGATGGCGAATTCGGAGGCGATCTTGTTGTGCCACTCGGGTCCGTAGGGCACCAGCGCGGGTACGATTGTGACGGACTTGTCGGGATAGTCTCGCGCTATGTCGACAATGGCATCCGCGCAGGTGCCCGCGTGCCAGACGAACGTCAGCGTGGTTTCGGCCCGAGCCGCCACGGAGCCGCACAGAATGCCACCGACCGCGGCCGACGCCAGAAGTGTATTGCAGTACTTCATCTCTGTTTCCTCCCAAAAGGACGCCGCGGTCTCACCGCCGTCGGCCGTGCCTTGCGGAAGTAGATGGCAGAACCTGGAATTGATCAAGATAAATGTTCAATCTATCATTTTTTATGATTGCATTTGCAGCATAGCGGCGAGAAAGAGTGCTGCGCCGCAGCGGAATGATTCTGCGCAATCACCAAAAAATAAACATAAACAGATAAGTAAGCGACGATCTGGTGCTAAGGCGTCACGCGAATGGGGTGGTGCGGTTCCGTTTGACTTATCATTTCTTCTCGTGGATTAATGCAGAAATGTTAAGTTCACTTCAGGTGCCCGTCATCGAACCCAACATTCCTGACTCTGTCGATTCGCTGTCCAAGTCCGACATGCGTCGGGCGCGCATTCTTCAGATCCTGATGTCCGGAAGGACAGCCCAGATCCGCGATCTGGCCGACGAACTGCGTGTCAGCCTGATGACCGTGCATCGCGACCTAGCAGAGCTCGAGAAGGAGGGGCTGGTGCGCCGCCTTCGAGGGGCGGTTTCTGCCGAGAAGTCGCTGCTGTTCGAAAGCAGCTACAACTACCGTAACCGCAGGCAGGTCGACGAAAAGCGGCGTCTGGCACGCGCGGCGGTGGCCCAGCTTGAGCCCGGCAACGCGCTGATCTGTGATGAAAGCACCACGACGTTCCATCTGTCCGAGTTCCTGCACGAGATGGCCCCCCTGACGGTGATCACCAACGCCGCCCCGCTGCTTGAGCGTCTGCGCGATGTTCCTGACATCGACCTGATCTCGACCGGAGGCCGGTTCCATCTTGGGTACAACGGATACTTCGGCGCCGTCTGCGAACGGGCGATCCGGTCGTTCCACGTCGACGTCGCGATCATGTCCACCACAACCATACAGGGGTTGTCGTTGTACACGCCCGATGAAACCGTGGTCCGCGCCAAGCAAGCGATGATGGAGGTCGCGCGCAGGCGCATCCTCTTGGCCGATGCGACGAAGTTCAGCTTCACCGCGCTGAACTATGTCGCCCAGATCACCGACTTCGACCTTGTGCTGCTGACCGGGGACGTGCCGCAGGCTAACCTGGACCAGCTTCGCAAGGCAGGGGTCAACTTCGAACTGGTCTGAAATGTCAACTGCGGCACCGAGCAACGCGCCGCTCTGGAGGAATGAACAATGACTGCGATTGGCAAAGCGCGCCGGATGTCGAGGCTGTTTCGAAAGTGTTCGGGGCGGATGCTTTGCCTGCCCATTGATCACGGCCTGATGGTGGGCCCGGTGGCGGGTGTGGCCGATCCCGGCCCGTTGCTGGACATCGCGGTGTCCGCCGGGGTGGATGCCCTGATCGTGACCCCCGGCATGTTGTCGCGGTATCACAAGCGTTTCGAAGGCGGTCCTGCCGTCATTCTGCGGGTGGACCAGACGACGATGTGGCGGACCGGTTCAGCCACCGGGTACAAGGACACGCATACGCGGCAGATCCTGACGGTAGAAGAGGCCGTTGAAATGGGCGCCGAAGCGGTCATCACATATCTATTCACCTGCAATAATGACCCCGCCGAGGAAACCGCGTGCTTCCGGATCTGTGCCGACGTAGCCCGGGATGCCCGCCGTTTTGGTCTGGTGCATGTGATCGAAGCGATGGCCGCGAAAGGCGGCTTTGCGCGCGCCGACGATCCGGAGCTCGTTGCGCTGAACTGCCGGATGGCAGGGGAACTGGGCGCCGATATCATCAAGACTGACTGGTGCGGCAAGGAAGGGTTTTCGCGTGTCGCATCGGAATCGCTGGCCCCGGTTGCGGTCGCAGGGGGGGCCGCGCAGGGCGACGAGGCCGAGCTTTTCGACTTCGCTTCCCAGGCGATCGAAAGCGGGGCATCGGGCCTTATCTTCGGCCGAAACGTGTTTCAACGGGACGACGCTAGTCGCGTTCTGCGCCATCTAGGAAGTCTGGTACATGGTGGGGCAAGGGCATGACGATCCACAGACCGCATGGGAAAGTCCAAGTCGTGAAGCAGCCCTGTGATGTAAGGGTTCAGCGTGCCGTGCCATCAGACGAACGTCGCCTCAAGCGGAGGCGCGCGCATATCCCAGGGGGCATCTTCATCAATCGGCCAGGGAACGTGTTTTAATTGCGGGGGCAGGACGAACGGGTCGGTCCTGGTCTGCTAGGCGCGAATGCAGCTTCTCATGCTTTTGAAAACAGCAGCATAACCCAGAGAAGGTTCGACGGCAGTCGCGTTCCGTCCGCCACTTGCCCCCACG
>Ga0247838_1001552_pt1 | contig 32253 bp, 34 predicted proteins | sample LaCruzMarch2015__5_FD_189097 | JGI IMG/M metagenome (GOLD analysis project Ga0247838, IMG submission 189097) | Freshwater microbial communities from meromictic Lake La Cruz, Castile-La Mancha, Spain - LaCruzMarch2015_15m | ecosystem: Environmental > Aquatic > Freshwater > Lake | place: Spain... | reverse complement strand
TCCCGGGTGCTGTCCTGCCCGTCGTAGGCTTTGAGGATGCGTTGACGTAAATCCAGCGAGAGGGTCTTCATGCCGACACCATGCCGCCAAACTGTAACGGCTACAATATTATTTAAAACGCTCTAGCCCGGCACGCTTCGCCCCTGCCTTTTCCAGGGGGCACGGCCGTCCCGGCCGTGATGTCCGCGGGAAAACGGGCGGGACGCCCGTTCCCCCTGATACCTTTTGCGGCGTTCTCCTAGGCGCGATCCAGGCGCGCAAGTCTCAGCCGTAGCTCTTGGTGAACTTTTTCTTCCCGTCGTCGTTGTCGTCGGGCGCGGGTTCCGGCTCGGCGGGGGCGGCTGCTTCCACTTGGGGCGCGGCGGCTGACGGCGCAGGTTGACCGGACTCGACGAAGGCGAGTTGCAGGTCGGCCAGGACTTGATTCAGCACGTTGGCTTCCTCGGTGGAGAGGTTGCCGCGGGTTTTTTCGCGGATCATTTCGAGCTGGTCGATGAAGATGCGGGCGACGGGCAGGTTGGGCTCCATCGGTTTGCCGTCGGGACCGGGGATTTGTCCAAGCAGGAGGGCGATCTGCTGCGCCTGCATGAGGACGAACTCGATGAACCGGCGGGTCATTTCGCCGGATTGGGTGGATTGTTGGACTTCAGCCATGGTGGTTTGGGTTTTCTGGAGCCGGGGTCACCAGGACGGTGGCGCGGCAGGGTTGATGAAAATACTTGCGGGTGGTGGCGCGGATTTGCTCCGCGGTGACGGCGCTGATTTCCTTCACGCGCTTCGCGTGGTGGCCGGCCCCGAGGCCGAAAAGTTCATCCACCGCGACAATGTGGGTGAAGGCTTCGAGGGACTGGTTGCGGATGGCTTCACTACCGATGAGTTTTTTCTTGGCCCGGTCGAGCTCGGCGTCGGTCAGGCCGTCGCGGGCGAGAGCGGCAATTTCCTCGTCGAGGTTTTGGCGCACAAGATCAACCTTGGCGGGGTCGGTCCCGAGGTAAAAAGTGAAGATTCCGGGAGCGAAGCCCATCATCTGCGAAGCGCCGACGAAATAGGCCAAGCCGAGCTCCTCGCGGATGCGGTGGAAAAACCGCGAGGCCATGTCGCTGCTGGCCGTTTCGATCAATTCGAGGGCCACGCGATCCGGGCTGAGCGCGTCGGCGCCTTGGAATCCGGCCATGAGCACGGCCTGCTGTTTGGGCTCGTGGGCCACGATCTCGATGGCCGCCGTCAGCGGCGGGGCCACGGGGGGATCGGTCATGAGCAATTCCCCCGACGGCAGCGGGCCGAAAAGTTTTTCCACCAGGTGGCGCACTTCGTCGACCGAGATATCGCCGAAGACGGCGAGGACGCCGTTGTGCGCGGTGACGCAGCGGTTGCGGAAGGCGAGGAGGTGTTCGCGGGTCAGCCCGGCGACGGATTCCTCGGTGCCGTTGGCCCGCAGGCCGTAGGGGTGGTCGCCGAAAATGGCGCGGCGCATGGCGCGCTTGGCCACGGTGGTGATCTGCTCGCTCTCCGCCTTGATCGAGGCCAGTTGGTCTTCCTTTTCGCGTTCGACCTCATCGGCCGGGAAGGTGGCTTGGGTCAACACCTCGGCGAGAAGGTCGAGGCCGAGGTGCAGGTCGGGTTTCATCACCTCGACCGAGACGCCGAAGCTGTTGTTGCCGGAGCTGGCGCGGATCTGTCCGCCGACGGATTCGATCAGATCGTTCAGCTCCTCGGCCCCGCGACGGGCCGTGCCCTTGACCATGGTGCGGGCACCCAGGGCGGTGATGCCGTTGGTCTCCGGTGTTTCGGCCAGCAGGCCGCCGCGGAAAACGGCGACCGCATTGACCAGCGGAAGTTTGTGGTCCGGGCAGACGAGAACGCGCAGGCCGTTGGGCAGGGCGAACTGTTCCACCTGGCGTGCATCGCCGGCCGCGCTCGCGCTTGCTTGGGCCGCGAGCGAGCCGCGGGGGTTGAGTGAGGTGACGGTGGCGCCCGCGGCAGTCAGGTATTTTGCCGCCACGCGCTGCAGGTCGTCCGCCTCGACCCGGCCGATCTGCGCGAGGTAGTCCGAGCCGAGGTCGGCATTGCGGGCGAGCAGCCAGCTTCCCCCGATGTCCGAGGCGCGGCCGCGGGCCGTGGCGAGGTTGTTCAGTTGATCGGCCAGAATACTTTTGCGGGCCTTGGTCACCTCGGCCTCGTCCGGCGGCTGTTCCCGGTAGCGGGCCACGATGTCCGCCGCCGCCCGCTCAGCCTCCTCGCGTTTTTCGGGCTCGCAGAGGAAGTCGATGCCGAACAACCCCATCTCGCCGGCCATGTAGGAATAGGCGGAGATGTGGTGGACGAGGTTTTGCCGCTCGCGCAATTCCAGATGCAGCGGGGTGCTGCGGCCGGAGCCAAGGGCGGTGGCCAGCACGTCGAGGGCCGCGGTGTCGGGGTGGGTCAGGGGCGGGATGTGCCAGACCATCGAGCAGCGGCTGAGCTCCGTGTCGAACTCCTCGTGAGCTTCGCGACGGCCCAACTGCGAGGGTTCGCGCGGGATGAAAAGCGGCGGCATGGCGCGGCGGGCGGCGTGGCCGAATGATTCCTCCGCCAGGGCGAAGACGCGCTCCGGATCCACATCGCCCACGACAACAAGGAACATGTTGTCCGGCAGGTAGCGTCCGCGGTAGTAGGCCACGAGGTCGTCGCGGGTCAGGCCGTTGAAGATATCCAAATGACCGATGATCGGGTGCCGGTAGGGGCTTTGGCTGAACGCGGTCGAGAGCATCAGCTCGGTGCTCATGCGGTTCGGATCGTCAAAACCCATGGCGAACTCGCGGCGGATCACCTCCTGCTCCTTGGCCAGTTCGGCTTCCGGCAAGGTGGAATGCAGCGTGGCATCGGCCAGCAATTCGATCGCCGTGGCCGTGCCGTCCGACGGCACATCGATCCAATAAACCGTGCGGTCAAAGGATGTGTAAGCATTGATGTAGCCGCCGGCCTCCTGCACGGTGCGGGCGATTTCATTGGGTCCGCGTTTTTCCGTGCCCTTGAAGATCATGTGCTCGAGCAAATGGGAGAGGCCCCCGCCCATCCACGCGTCTTCATGAATGCTGCCGCTCTGGACCCAGACTTGCACGCTGGCCACCGGGGCGGAGTGGTCGGATTCGACCAGCACGGTAAAACCGTTGGCCAGCGTGCGGGTCCGGGTTCGTCCGCGGACCAGCGCCGCGGTGGCGGGGTCGGAGTGGGGCAGGAGGTTTGGCATGACGGCGCGGTTCCGGCCGCTACCCGGCTTTGGGCGTCGTCAGTTTGGCTTTGCCGCGCGGACGGTCCGCCACGGCGCGGGGTTCAGCCGGGCGGAAGGGTGCGACAAAGGCGTCCTCGAAATTGTAGCAGTTCTCAAAGTCCGACAACTGGTCGTCCTCGGCGCGGCCGAAGACTCCGGCCTCGATTAGATTGAAGACCATGCGGCCGACATCGCCGGTCGAGCGGACGCCCCAATGCCCGAGCACGGTGAGCCCCATCGGCCCGAATTGCTGCAGGGCGTAGGCGCGAAAGCCTTCGAGCAATTCGGCGGCGGAGACGTGGGTGTTGGCCGCGGCCCGGGTTTTGCGGCGGCGCTTCTGACTGAACTCGAGGGTCTCGCGGAGAAAGAGGTAGGCTTCCCGGTGGTAGCGCGGGTCGCGGGCGATCACTTGGTCGAGGGTCTCGGGGAAAGCGGGTTTCTGCATGGTAAAATCAACGTTCTTCAACTTGCTCGGCCGCCGCGGTCACGGCGCGGGTGTCGCGCCAGTGCTTGAGGCCGAGCCCCGCGACAAAGGCGGCCAAGACGAAGGCGACGAGTTTCCGCTCCTGTCCCGTGAGTTCGAACATCGACCCAGTAAGCTGCCGCAAAAGCCCGCGGAGCGCAAGCAGACCGGTGCGCGGATTTTCTAGCCAGCGGGTCCTGCGGATGGGACAATCGTCCAACGACCCATGGAAAGCTCGGCCAAATGGTATCTGCGCAAGCACGAAGACGGGGACATTTTCGGTCCCGTTGATTTCGCCAAGCTCAAGGAATGGACGCGGGCTGCGCAGGTTTCGCCGCTCGATATGGTCAGCGACGACCGGGCGAGCTGGATCAAGGCGCCGATGCTGCAGGAGCTCCACATGGATTATCTCATCCAGTTGGGCGACGATTCTTTTTACGGCCCGACGACCGAGGAGACCGTGCAGGAATTCCTCCGGCTCGGGGAGATCAACGCGGACACGATGCTGATCAACTGCTGCACCGGGACGGAGATGGCCCTGCGCGATAGCGGCTTCTTCCAAGGGCAGCCGCCGCCGATGGAAGAGATCGCCCTGCGCGAACCGGGGCACCGGACCATCCGCCAAAACCTCCAGCAGCGCATCCGCGAATTGGAACTTCTGCTGGTCGAGCGACGCCAGCAACTTGAAATGGCCGACCTCCGCATCCGCCAACTCGAACGTCGCCTGCAGGAAGCAGGCGTGAAGGCGGACTGAGGCCCGGTCGGCCCACCATGGCGAAAGAGCGGCTGGATGTCCTGCTCGTCCGGCGCGGACTCTGCCCCTCGCGGGAAAAGGCGCAGCGTTTCATCATGGCCGGGCAGGTTTTTTCCGGTGGCACGCGCATGGACAAAGCCTCGCAGTCGCTGGCCGACGACACGCCCTTGGAGGTCCGCGCGGAGGATGTCTATGTCGGGCGCGGGGGCCACAAGCTGGAAGCGGCGCTGACCCATTTCGCCATCGATCCGCTCGGCTGGGTTTGCCTCGACGTCGGTGCCTCCACCGGGGGATTCACCGACTGTCTCCTGCAGCGGGGCGCGGAGCGCGTCTACGCCCTCGATGTCGGCCACGGGCAACTGGCCTGGAAACTGCGCCAGGACCCGCGGGTCGTGGTCATCGAGCATTGCAACGCCCGCCACCTGCAACCGGGCGATCTGCCGGAGAAAATGCGCCTCGGGGTGGTCGATGTGAGTTTTATTTCGCTGACTTTGGTCTTGCCGCCGATGGCGGGGCTTCTTAGTGACGGCGGGATGGTGGTGGCCTTGATCAAACCGCAATTCGAATTGTCGCGCTCCGAAGTAGGCCGCGGCGGCGTGGTCCGCGAGGCCGCGGCGCACGAGCGGGCGGTGGAAAAAATCCGCAGCTGGGCCGGCCGCGCCGGATGGTTCTGGGGCGGCGTGACCGACTCGCCGATCACCGGGGCGGACGGCAACCGCGAGTTCCTGTGCCTGCTCCGCCCATGAAACAAATCGGCATCCTCGCGCGGGTCGACAAGCCGCAGGCCGGTCCGCTGATTGCCGACTTGTGCGCCGCGCTCGAGGCCCGCGGGGTCGGCGTGCAACTCGAACAGCGCACCGCCCAGCTCCTTGGGCCGGATGTTTCCGGCAGGACCGAGAAAGAATTGGCCGCCTCCTGCGATCTGTTCATCGTGCTCGGCGGGGATGGAACCATCCTGCGCGTGGTTCACCGCGTGCGCGGGACCATGCCGCCGGTTTTCGGGATCAATCTAGGATCCCTTGGCTTTCTCACCGGGGTGGGCAGCGACGAATGGCCGCGCGCGGTCGAGAGCATTGTGGCGGGAGATTTCCGCTTGAGTGAGCGCTCGCTGCTCCGCGTCGAGATCGAGCGTGGGGGGCGGGTGGTGGATGTCCTGACCGGCCTGAACGACGTGGTGCTTAGCCGCGGACATCATTCCCAATTGATCAAAGTCGAGGTGCGGGTCGATGGCGAGGAGCTCTGTCATTACAATGCCGACGGCTTGATCGTCGCCACGCCGACCGGCTCGACGGCTTATTCCATGTCGGCCGGAGGCCCGCTGCTGCTGCCCGACAGCAATTCCCTCGTCCTCACGCCGATCTGCCCGCACGTCTTGACCAATCGCTCGGCCGTGATGGCCGACACCGCCCGCCTTGAGTTGCGCCTGGTCGGGGCCGCGCCCGGCGTGACGGCCAACGTGGACGGGCAGGAAATCCGCGAATTTTCCGAAGGGGATGTGCTGCGCGTTTCCCGGGCCGACATGACGTTGCAGCTCGCGACGTTGCCGGGCCGGATGTTCAGCGGGGTCCTGCGCGACAAGCTCAAATGGAGCGGCAGCAACGTATGAGCAACGGGAACCTAGTCGAGCCGGGGCGCGTGGGCTTGGAGGTGGCCGCGGCGACTCGGGACGAGGCGATCCGCGCCGCAGTGGACCTGCTGCAAGGCGACCCGCGCGTCGGTCCGTGGGAGGATTTTGTCGCGGCCGTGGGCACCCGGCCGATTGTGGATTTTTGCTCGGGAGAAATCTGCCTCGCGCACGGCCGTGGCGGGGCGATCAAGGGACTGGCTTTCGCCGCCGCGCGGATTCGGTCCGGTCCGGGCGCCATGGCCGGGGTGCCGCGGTTGGTTTTTGTTTTCGGTATTCCCGCCGCCATGGCCGAGGAGTATCTGCGCTCGGTCGGCGCTCTGGCCCGGGTCTGCGGCAAGCCGGCGAAGGTGGCTGAGTTGCTGGAGGCGCCGACGGCCGGGGACTTCGCCGGTTTGCTGGAGGAGTGGATCGGGTGACGGAACCGGTTCTTGCGGCGGAGAGCAGAGACAGGCAGATTGCCCCGATGCCGCTGGTTTCTGTCCGTCATCTTTGCACCCACTTTCCCGTGCTGGGCGGCGTGCTGCGCCGGCCATGTGGCGAGATCAAGGCGGTCGACGATGTCAGCTTCGACGTCGAGGCCGGCCAGACGGTCGGGCTGGTCGGGGAGAGCGGAAGCGGCAAGACCACGGTCGGACGCACCCTGCTCAAGCTGACCCCGGCCACCTCCGGTGAAGTTTTCTACGACGGGCGCGACATCCTGCCCTTGGGCGAGGGCGAGTTCCGGCCGCTGCGCAAGGACCTCCAGATGGTCTTTCAGGATCCCTTCGGCTCGTTGAATCCGCGGATGACAATTTTCGCCATTTTGGCCGAACCGCTGGAGATTCATTTTCCGGCCATGAGTCGCGACGAGCGGCGCGAGCGGGTGGCCGAGTTGCTGCGCTTGGTCGGTTTGCCGGCGGATGCGATGGGGCGTTACCCTCACGAGTTCAGCGGCGGCCAGCGTCAGCGCATCGGCATCGCCCGCGCTCTGGCGGTCAAACCGCGTTTCATCGTGTGCGACGAGCCGGTCAGCGCTCTTGATGTCAGTGTGCAGGCGCAGATCGTCAACCTGCTGCAGGATCTTCAGGAGCAATTGGGCGTGGCCTACCTGTTCATCGCGCACGACCTCGCCGTGGTCGAGCACATGAGCGACCATGTCATCGTCATGCATCGCGGCAAAATCGTGGAATCGGCCCCGGCGGAGGCGATTTACGAGAACCCGCAGCACGACTACACCAAGAAATTGCTCTCGGCCGTGCCGCGTTTGGCCGCCTGATTGTGGAAATCCCATGACCTCCATCCCGCGTAAGGTGATCTCCTTGAATTGGCCGCTGGTCCTCCTGGCCGTGGCCTTGGGGGCGTTCGGCATCTTCGCCATCTACAGCGCAACCTGGATGCGTGAGCAGGAGTTTTGGAACCGCCAATTGGTCTGGCTCATGGTCGGGCTGGTGCTTTTCCTGATTGTTTCGCTGGTCGATTATCACTGGGTGAGGGTGGGGGCGCTGCCGCTTTACATCGCGGGTTTGCTTGGCCTGCTCGCCACCCACTTTTTCGGCCAGGAGGTCTATGGGGCCCGCAGTTGGCTGGATTTCGGCATCCTCAACTTCCAACCCTCCCAGCTGGCCATCATCGCCGGGATCATGGTCATGGCCCTCTTCCTCTCGGACTACGAGAGCGTGCCGCCCCCCCTGCGCATCGCCTTGTGCGGGGTTATTGTCGGCGCACCGTGGATTCTGATCCTGATCCAGCCGGATCTTGGCTCGGCCATCGTCTGGCTGCCGGTCACCCTGGCCATGCTTTACGCCGCGCGCATACCGGCGCGCTACCTCTTGAGCATGATCCTGATCGTGCTGGCGGTCATCCCCTTGGTGGTCAACTTCGGCCTGCGCCCCTACCAGCGCCTGCGCATCGTGACCTTTTTGGATCCCGAGTTGGATCCCCGGGGGGCTGGCTGGACGATCAACCAGTCGCTCACGGCCATCGGTTCGGGCGGTTGGGATGGCAAAGGATTCAAGGCCCCAAACACGCTCAATGAGCTTGGCTTCCTCCCCAGCACCATCGTCCACAACGACTTCATTTTCTCGGTCATCGGCGAACAGCACGGCTTCGTCGGTGGCGCCCTGCTTCTGTTGAGCTTTCTTTGCCTCATCGGTTTGGCGCTCTACATCTCGCTCAAGGCGGAGGATGACCTCGGCCGGTTGCTTGGCGTCGGACTGACCACGCTGGTCTTCACCCACATCTTCATGAACATCGGAATGACCATCGGCGTGACCCCGATCACCGGTTTGCCGCTTCCTCTGGTCAGTTACGGCGGGTCATTCCTGCTCGCGGTGTTGTTTGGTTTGGGCTTGCTCCAGAGTATTTGGATTCACCGGGCGCCGCGGCGCGCAAGGTCTTAAGGCCAAGCCTGATGTGCCAATGAATCCTCGTTCGCGAGGACTGGTCGGGGGATTTTTATCCGCCCTTTTCCTTGCGCGAGGTGGGATATCGCTGGATATTAGAAATTCGGTCTCGCTCCGTCATGCCTGTCCCCAAACTCTGCCTTTTCGCTGTCGTGCTCGCCCTCCTGACCGGTTCAGGTGTGCCGGCTTTGGCTGTGAGCGAGTTCGAGGAGCGGGCTCTGCAATTGCGGGAAAGCGTGCTGCTTCGGGTCGAGCCGCGGCTCCCGCGTCCCACCGCCCAGCGGGCGGGCAACAACCGTCGCTACCCCTGGAAGACCAACATCGTGACCACCGTTTTCTGGGTCGGCGAGCTGCCCACCCAGAACAATCCGGTGCCCAACACCAAAAGCTCCTGGGACACGGAATGGGTGCACAACTTCGGCGGGTATGATGACCCGGACGCCTCCGGGCGGCGCGGCTACATCCCGGCCCGCTTCATCCCCCGGCAGAATCCTTTCTACATCGCGCTGCCCTACAATGACGTGACCCTCGGGCGCACCAAGCCGGAAGCCCCGCGGGTCATTCCATGGTTCCGTGACGAATTCGAGCGGGCGGGCAAGACGGTCTGCAAAAGCCGTTGGTTGGTCGTCCGCCACCGGGGCCGCGAAGCCTACGCCCAGTGGGAGGATTGCGGGCCCTTCCGCACGGATCACTGGCAATATGTCTTCGGCAACCAGCGTCCGCTGCCCAACCTGAACCAAGGCGCAGGGTTGGACATCTCCCCGGCGGTGCGTGACTACCTCGGGATGAAGGGCAAAGACGTGGCCGATTGGCGTTTCGTCGAGTTCAAGGAAGTGCCCCGCGGCCCGTGGGCGCAATACGGGGACAACAACGATTTTGTCCAGCAGCGCCGACGCACCGACGTGCGCTTCGCCGAGTCTGGCACCCGTCCGGACGCGAAGCCGGCCACCAGCAACTAGGCGGCATTCGCCGTAGGTGGCGCCGGGCACTTTCCCGGCCCCGATGAATCCGTCATTGCTTTGTTGGGCGTTGATCGTTACTACAACACGCTTTGGCGCAAACTTGATGAAGATCATCAGCATTAACGGGGAGGACGTCATCGCCCCTCTGGACGGACCCACTTGGAAGCCCGAGCACGACTTGTTCGACAAATGCGTGGCTTACGACGAACCCGAGCGCGCCCGGGCCCTTGGCATTTACCCGTTTTTCCGCCCGATCGAGGAAATGGACGGGGCCGAGGTGCTCTGCGAGGGCAAGCGCGTCATCATGGTCGGCTCGAACAATTACCTCGGCCTGGCCAATGACCAGCGGGTGGTTGACGCAGCCATCGCGGCCACGCGGAAATACGGCCTCGGCTGCACCGGTTCCCGCTTCCTCAGCGGCAACCTCATCATCCACGAGCAGCTCGAGGAGAGTCTCGCCGCCTACATCGGCAAAGACGCGGCCCTGCTTTTTTCCACCGGGTATTTCGCCAATCAGGGCGCCCTGACCTGCCTTTTTGAGGACGGCGATTACATCCTCTGCGACAAGGAGAACCACGCGAGCTTGATCGACGGATGCCGCATGTCCGCGGCCAAGATTGTTCCCTTCACCCACAACTCGCCCGAGTCACTGCGCCGCCGCCTCGCCCGCTTGCCCAGGGAGGCCGGCAAGATGGTCGTGATCGACGGCGTCTTCAGCATGTCGGGGGATATCGCGCGGCTGCCCGAGCTGATGGCCGTGGCCGAGGAATTTGGGGCCAAGTTTTATGTTGATGAGGCCCACGCGCTTGGCGTCATCGGGCCGGATGGCCGGGGCAGTGCCTACCAGATGGGGGTGGCCGATCAGGCGGACCTCATGATGGGCACCTTCTCGAAGTCCCTCGGTTGCATGGGCGGATTTCTGGCCGGTGATGAGGACGTGATCAAGTATGTCCGCCACAAGGCCCGGTGTTTCATCTTCACCGCCTCGCCCACGCCCGCGGTCGCGGGCGGGGTGCTCAAGGCCCTCGAGATCATGCAGGCGGAACAATGGCGCATGGTCAAGCTGTGGGAAAACACCCGCCGGATGCACGCCGGATTCCGCGCGCTCGGTTTCCACATCGGGACGACCGAGACCCCGATTGTGCCGATTTTGGTCGGCGACGAGCAGAAGGCGTTCTTCTTCGCCCAGCGGCTTTTCGACAACGGCATCTTCGCCACCCCCGCGATCTACCCGGCGGTGCGCCGCGGCCAGGCCATCATCCGCACCAGCTACATGGCCACCCACACGCCGCAGCAACTGGACTACGTGCTGGAAACTTTTGCGCGAATCGCCCGCGAACTCCGCATTTTTGAAGACGATGCCTATCAACGCGCCGCCCGGGACATCCCGCAAAGGCATCGCGCTACTCCTCTGCCGAAGCCGGTCCGAACTCTGGCGGTTTGAGAACTGCGCCGAGGACGTCCTCGGCCAGGCCCCGCAGTTCGTGCCCCCGATTCCGGGGAGCATCGTCGAGACCTTCCTGCCCGGGTCGCCTTTTCTCAAAGCGATCGGCGAACTTGCGCCCTTTCTCGCCCTGCGGGACGGGCGCCCGGTCGGACGGATCGCGGCCATCCGCAACCGCCTGCACAACGAATACCACCACGACCTCACCGGGTTCTTCGGGTTCTTCGATTTTGCCGATGACGAGGTGGCCGATGTGCTCTTCGCCGCGGCCTGCGACTGGCTCAAGCAGCGCGGATTAACTTCCGCCCGCGGCCCCTACTCGCCGAGCATCAATGACACCTGCGGCCTCGTGACGGAAGGATTTGAGTCTCCCCCGTGCGTCTTCATGCCGTGGAATCCACCCCGCTACGTGGACACCTACCGACGGCTGGGCCTCGGCGAGATCCGGCAGCTTTACGCTTTCGACATGGACATGACCGTGCCGGCCAGCCCGGTGCTGGGCCGTCTCGCGGCCCATGCCCAGGAAAAGAGCGGATTCACCACCCGACCGTTCAACGTCCGCGAACTCGAGAAAGAGCTGAAGATTCTCCAGCGCCTTTACAACGTCACCCTCGATCGCAACTGGGGTTACGTTCCGGTCCAGTGGGAGGAGCTCGAACATTCCGCCCGGGGACTCAAGACCATCGCGGACGATCGCATGCTCTATTTTGTCATGCAGGGTGGTCGCGAGGTTGGCTATTCCATCTCGCTGCCGGACATCAACGAGTTCCTGCATCGCGCCCTCTCGTGGCCGCGGGGCTGGCTGCGACTCCTGCCCATGCTCTGGATGCTCAAAACGAGCAGGCCGCGCCGTGCCCGCCATCTCATTCTCGGGATCGAGCCGGAATTCCGGCAGCGCCGCGGCATCGCACCGTTCCTTTACCATGAAACCTTCCGGCGCGTTGCCCTCGGCTACCCGGTGACCGAGGTTTCCTGGGTCGAGGCCAACAACGAACAGATCGTGCGCAGCATCGAGATGCTCGGCGGCGTCCGGTCGAAGACCTACTCGATCTGGGAGAAAAATCTGTAACAGCACCATGCGAATTCTGGTCACCGGAGCCACGGGATTTATCGGACGCACTCTCGTCCTGCGCGCCCTGCAGGATGACCGGGTGACCGAGATCCTCGCCCCTGTGCGTTCACCGGCCAAGCTCCGGGACCAACTCGCCCGCGAGGGCGCGGTCGAGACACCCAAGCTGAAGATCATCGAGGCGGAGGCTCCCGCATGGGACTTTCGCCCGCTCGGTCCGGTGGACCGCGTGGTTCACTGTGCCGGGATTTTGTTCGGCCGGTCGCGTGACGAATACTTTCGCGTCAATGTCGACGGCACCACCCGCCTGCTCGAGACCGTGGATGGCACGCCGCGGGTTGTCATCCTTTCCTCCCAGGCTGCCGGCGGTCCCACCCCTTACGGTCAGGAGTCCAAACGCATCGGGCAGCCCGATCAACCGGTTTCCTGGTATGGGGAGTCCAAGCTCCGCATGGAACTCGCCGTGAGGGAAACGTCGCCCGGGTTTCCAATCTTCCTCCTGCGCGCCCCCATGGTGCTGGGGCCCGGCGATCAGGCCACGTTGCCACTTTTCCGCATGGTCCGAGGGCCTCTCTGGCCCAAGCCGGGCCTCAGGCTCAAACGCTTCAGTTGGGTGTCATCGGGCGATCTGGCTGATGCCATCGAGGCGTGGTTCGAGCACGGCCCGAAGCACGGCGTCCACACGGCCCACGTCATTTCGCCCCGCACGATCACCGACGCCGAACTCCTGCGCACCGCCGCCGCCGTGAGCCAGCGCCGCGGACTGCTCGTTCCCGTCCCCCAACTCCTGCTCCGCTCCGTCGCCTATGCTTCGCAGTTCTTCCCCGTCATCGGCGAAAAAGTCCCATCGCTGACGCCCGACCGCGCCCGCGAAATCTGGCCCGACCGCTGGATCGTGGACGGCGGGCCGTTCAACAGCCAGACCGGATGGCGCGGACGGGCCACGCTGAACGACACCCTGGCGGCCACGCTGGCTTGGTTCCGTCGGGAGGGCTTGGTTTAGAGGGCGGGTTCAGCCGCCAATTTCTCGGCCTTGCTTCGTCACAGGTGCTCCCACAGGATGCGCGCTGCATGAAATACGCATCCACCGCCGCCGGCGCCGTTCTTGGACTCCTCTTCATCATCTTCGGCCTGAATTTCTTTCTGAAATTCATCCCCATCCCCACCGCTCCAGAGGGCACTCCTCCGGCAGTCTTCATGGGCGCTCTTTACGGCACCGGCTACCTCGCGTTTGTCAAAATTCTGGAAATCGTGGGCGGCGTGCTGGTCGCCATTCCCAAGACCCGGAACCTCGGCCTGCTCGTCCTCGGGCCCATCATCGTCAACATCCTGTGCTTTCACATCTTCCTGACCAAAGGAGCCACGCTCATCGATCCGATGAATATTCTCATCAGCCTGCTCGCCCTGTTCCTCCTGTGGAGCGGTCGCAAAGCGTTCTGCGGTTTGGTGAACTGAGTTGAGGTTAACGCCTGGCGCTCCGGCGTTGACGACTCACCCGCGCATGCCCGTTTCCTCCCGCGACGATCAGACCAAGGCTCCCTCCCTCGCCTTCGTCGGCGTGGGCCGCATGGGGGCGAACATGGCGCGGCGGTTGCACGCGCAGGGATTCGCCATCACCGCCGTCTACGACTCCCACCGCGCCGGGGCCGAGGCGCTGGCGGCGGAGATCGGTTGTGCCGCCCCGGCCACGCTGGCGGAGGTGACGGCGGCGGCGGAGGTGATTTTTACCGTGGTGACGGACGATGCGGCGCAGTTGGCGGTCTTCGCCGAAAGCGGGGATTCCCTTTTGCTCGGCGCGGCGGGGAAAACTTTTGTCAATTGCGCCACCGTTTCGCCGTCCACACATCGCGAGATCGAAAAACGATGCGGGCAAGCCGGCGCGCATTCGCTCGAGGCCTGCATGGCGTCCAGCATTCCGCAGGCCTTGCAGGGGACGCTCTATCTCATGGTCGGGGGTCGGCGGGAGGTGTTCGAGGAGTTGCGGGACGTGCTTATCCCGCTGTCCGATGAAGGGAAATTGCTGCGCTACATCGGTTCGTCGGGTCAGGCGGCCGAGGTGAAGGCTTTGGTCAACATGGTCATGAACATCAACACCGCCGGCCTCGCGGAGGGGTTGGGCCTGGCCTCGGCGCTTGGGTTGGATCCGGCCATGGTCCAGGAGGTTTTTTCCCAGACCGGCGCGAACTCGCGTGTTTTGGCCACGGATGGCGACGACATGATCCAACGCGAGCACTCGTGTTTCTTCTCCGCGGCCCACGCGGCCAAAGACAGTGGCATCGCCCTCGCGTTGGCCCGGGCGCAGGGGCTCGACCTGCCCCTCGCGGCCGCGGCCAAGGCGCAATACGATCGGATGGTGGCGGCGGGCCTGGGTGATCTGGACAAGAGCGGCGTAGCTGAGCTGACCTTTCCGGGCCGAGGTTCCGCCCAGAAATGACCGACCAACCCGGTGCCCCGCGTCCATGCGCCGCGCTTGCTTTGGCGGCGGCGGGGCAGACATGGCGAACTGCTCGGTGATGGAACGGCGGCGAAGCTGCTTTTGCTGTCAGGTGCCCGGATTCAGGTCCCTCCTTGACCTCCGTCTTCTCCTCTCCTTTAATGATCTTTCCTCCCTGGCAGCACACCGAAAACACATACAAAATGACTAAAATTGGTATCAACGGGTTTGGGCGCATCGGGCGCCTCGTTTTCCGCGCGATCGCGGAGCAGGGACTTCTGGGCAAGGACTTCCAAGTCGTCGCGGTCAATGACCTCGTGCCGGCGGACAATCTGGCCTACCTGGTCAAATACGACTCCACCCAAGGCGGCTTCAAGGGCACCGTGAGCAGCGAGAAATCCTCCCCTGATGTGGCCGAGGATGACACTTTGGTGGTCAACGGGCAGAAAATCAAATGCCTCGCGGTCAAGGAAGGCCCTGCGGCTCTCCCGTGGAAAGAACTCGGCGTGGACATCGTCCTCGAATGCACCGGGCTCTTCACCGAAGCCTCCAAAGCCAGGGGACACATCACCGCCGGCGCCAAAAAAGTCATCATCTCCGCCCCGGCGAAAGAGGAAGACATCACCTTGGTTCTCGGGGTCAATGACGACAAATACGACCCGGCCAAGCACCACATCATTTCCAATGCCAGTTGCACGACCAACTGTCTCGCCCCGGTCGTTCATGTCCTGCTCAAGGAGGGTTTCGGCGTGGACGAAGGTCTCATGACCACCGTGCACAGCTACACCGCCACCCAGAAGACGGTGGACGGCCCCTCGAAGAAGGATTGGAAGGGCGGACGGGCGGCGGCCATCAACATCATTCCCTCGACCACCGGCGCAGCCAAGGCCGTTGGCCTAGCCATCCCCGAGGTCAAAGGCAAGATCACCGGCATGGCCTTCCGCGTGCCGACCCCGACGGTTTCCGTGGTCGATCTCACGGTCAGGACGGTCAAGGAGACGAGCTACAAGGAAATCTGCGCGGCGATGAAAAAAGCCAGCGAGACCTACCTCAAGGGCATTCTCGCCTACACCGAGGACGAAGTGGTTTCCTCGGACTTCATCCACGACACTTCCTCAAGCATCTTCGACGCCGGATCGGGACTTGAATTGAACAGCAAGTTCTTCAAGCTCGTCAGCTGGTATGACAACGAGTGGGGCTACAGCAACCGCTGCGTCGATCTCCTCAAGAAGGTCGCAGCCAAGCTCTGATCAACTGATTCCAACGGCGGCGGCCGGGGCAACCCGGCCGCCGTTTCCATCTCCGCAAGCCATGGCCAAATTCAAAACCCTCCGCGATCTCGACCTCGCCGGAAAACGTGCCCTCATCCGCGTGGACTTCAATGTCCCGCAGGACAAGACGACCGGCGCGATCACCAACAACCAGCGCATCGCCGCCGCCCTCCCGACCATCCAGCACGTGCTCGATCAGGGCGGGTCGGTCGTGCTCATGAGCCATCTCGGGCGCCCGAATGGACAGAAGGTGGAAAAATTCACCCTCGCGCCCGTCGCCACGGAGTTGGCCAAATTGCTCGGACGCCCCGTGACTTTCGTGCCGGAGTGTTCCGGCCCGGTGGCCGAGCAGGCCTGCGCCGCGCTCAAGCCCGGCGACGTCGTGCTGCTGGAAAACCTGCGCTTCCACATCGAGGAGGAGGGCAAGGCCAAGAACGAGGACGGGTCATCGGTCAAGGCCGACCCGGATAAAGTGGCGGCCTTCCGCGCCAGCCTGAGCAAACTCGGTGACGTTTTCATCAACGACGCCTTCGGCACAGCCCACCGCGCCCATTCTTCGATGGTCGGGGTGGATCTGCCGGAGAAAGCGGCGGGCTTCCTCATGGAGAAGGAACTCAAGGCGTTCGCCGCCGTGCTCGACCATCCGCAGCGCCCCATGCTGGCCATTCTCGGCGGGGCGAAAATCGCCGACAAAATTCCGCTCATCACCAACCTGATCGAGAAGGCCGACGAAATCATCATTGGCGGCGGCATGGCCTACACGTTCAAGAAAGTGATCGATGGCATGGAGATTGGTTCGAGCCTCTTCGATCCCGAGGGGGCCAAGATCGTGGCCGAGCTGGCCGCCAAGGCCAAGGCCCGCGGGGTCAACCTCATCTTCCCCGTGGACTACGTTTGCGCAGACAGCTTTTCGGCGGAGGCCAACACGCAGCCGGCTGACGACGCCTCGGGCATTGCGGAAGGCTGGGAGGGTCTCGATGCCGGACCGAAATCCATCGAGCTTTACCGTGCAGCCATCCTGCGCGCCAAGACGATCATTTGGAACGGCCCTCCCGGGGTTTTTGAATTCGAAAAATTTTGCGGCGCGACCAGGGCGATGGCCGAGGCGGTGGCGGAAGCCACGGCTGGAGGCGCGACCACCGTGGTCGGCGGCGGCGACACCGCCACGGCGGCCAAAAAATTCAAGGTGGCGGACAAGGTCAGCCACTGCTCCACCGGCGGCGGCGCCAGCCTGGAATTCCTCGAAGGCAAAGTGCTTCCCGGGGTGGCGGCCCTCGAAGGCTAGGGTATTTTGCGGGCTGACGGCGGCCCGCCCACCATGAGAACCTGCCACATATTCTCCCGGCCGCGAGGCGTGGGTGCCGCCCTCTGAGATGTTCAAGTTTTTCCATCGTCAGCAATTGGTGAAAAAGGGCCTGGCCTGCGGCAAATCGCGCCGCACAGTCGAGGAAAGTGCCTGGCGCGAGGCTTTGGCCTGCGGCTGGTTGCCGCGCGTCATCGTCTTCGCCGCCTTCGCGCTCGGACTCGGGGTGCTTATTTTCGCCGGCGGGGCGCAGGAGGAGCCGCTGAAAAAGTATCTCATCTGCCTCCTCGTTTTCGGCATCTCCATCGCCCAGCTCTGGGTCAATCACCCGCAGGCCTTTTATCGCAACTCCAGCCTCGCGCTGATCTTCGGTATCCTTCTGCTCCAGCTCGGCACAATCAAGGGGCTGCTCATGCTGGCCGACTCGGGTCGGATCGACGTCCAGTTGGTGCCGATGCTCATTCCCTACGCCCTGGCGCCGCTCGTCTTCTCGGTCCTGCTCGGACGTCACCTCGGTCTCTTTGGTGCGGTTGCGGCCAGCTTGTGGGGCGCGTTCCTCATGCCCGTGATCGACACGGTCTTCCTTGTCATTTCGCTCATCTCGGGCGTCGTGGCCGTGCTCTCGACGCTGCAGGTGCGGCGGCGTAGCCAGTTGATCCGCGCGGGTGTCTACATCGGCCTTGCTGTTTGGCTCCTCGCCGCGATTTTCGGCCAGATCGGGCCCCGGATCATCACCTCACCGCACTTGACCGATTGGGGCATGGTCGGCTGGCAGACGCTTGCGGCCTTCGGTGTCGGCGTGGGCACCGCCGTGCTGGTCAGCGGATTGCTCCCCGTCCTCGAGCATATTTTCGGCATCACCACGGACATCTCCTGGCTCGAATCGGCCGACCTCAACCATCCGCTGCTCAAGCGCATGACCCTCGAGGCTCCCGGCACCTATCACCACAGCCTCGCGGTGGCCAACCTGGCGGAGGCCGGAGCCGAGGCCATCGGCTCCAACCCGACCACCTGCCGGGTCTGCGCCTATTTCCATGACATCGGCAAGTTGGTCAAACCGGAGTATTTCACGGAAAACATGGTCAGCGGGGAAAATCCGCACGACAGCCTGGCCCCGTCGATGAGTGCCCTCATCATCATTTCCCACGTCAAAGAGGGCGTCGATCTGGCGCTCAAGCACAAGCTCAATGACTTGGTCGTGGACACGATCCGGGAGCATCACGGCAATTCGCTGGTTCTTTTTTTCCACCGCCGCGCCCTGCGTCAGGCCGAGGACGCCCGTCTCGGCGGCAAGATCATGAACCTGCGGGCCGAGGACGTGCCGGCCGTGCGGGAGGAAAGTTTCCGCTACCCCGGCCCGAATCCCCAGACCAAGGAAAGCGGCATCATCTGCCTCGCCGACGCGGTGGAGAGCGCCTCGCGCGCGCTCAAGCAGCCGACGCCGCAACGGGTGGAGGACCTGGTGGATGAGGTGATCGAGCGCAAAATGGACGAGGGATTGCTCGATGAATGTCCGCTGACTTTGGCCGACATCAAGAAGCTCGCCGCCAGTTTCCGCTTCACGCTACTCAACATGATGCACAACCGCATCGCCTATCCGCAGGATGAAGAAGACTCCCCGGCGAAGCCCGCCTCGGCCGCCAGCGCCTGAACCACGGCCGGCGGAGCCGGTGCTCAACTGGTCCAACCGTCAGCGGACGGTCCCTCCGCGCGTCCTGAATCTTCCGGTCGCCGTCTCCGTGGTCGAGCGGGCCCGTTCCGCGGTGGCTGCCGCCGAGCGGTGCGACTCGGTCCTTCGCGGGTTGTCCGAGATTTCCGTCGTCCTCGTGTCCGACCGCCGCATCGCCGCTTTGCATGGCGAATTCATGGGCGATCCGACTCCCACCGATGTCATCACTTTCCTGCACGGCGAGATTGTCTTGAGCGCCGAGACGGCGCAGCGCGAGGCGCGTCAGCGCGGCTTGCCGGTCGCGCAGGAGATCGCGCGCTATGTCGTGCATGGCCTGCTCCACTTGGCCGGATGGACCGACGCGGATGCCGGAGCGGCGGCGGACATGAGGTTGATTCAGGAGAAAATTTTGCGCCGCGCCCGCGGGTGTCTGTGCTAAATTCGGGCGTGATCAAATCCGCGCCAAGCGCTCAAACCGCCGAGGAGCTGGCCGCCTGGTGGCGGGTGGTTGAGCTTTGCCTGCCCTCGCACCGGCAGGGTGGTGCGGCCACGTTCCAGCCGGCCGGGGCCGAAAGCGTCGAGGCGGAGTGGGACATTTGGTTGGCCGAAATCTTCCATCCGTTTCTCGGTCCCTCGCTGCGGTCGATGCAGGAGGCGTCGACCGCCCAGTCGCTTACCGCGCTGTCTGCCGCCGACGCTTCGCTGGGCGCCACCCTGCCCGGCGCGGTCTCGCAGGCCAGCCTTGCGGCCGGCCGAACGGCTCTGCTCGATTTCGCCCCGCCGCAGGGCGCCCGATTGCTGGAACGCTGGCAGGGAACCGCGCGGGACAACGCTTCGTCCGGACATCTGGTTTCGGTCTTCGCCGTGCGTGGCCACATTTTTCACCTGCCGTCGCTTCAGGTAACCGGAGCCTTGCTGCTGGCTGAATTCTTGGCCGGGGCGATCGCGGCCGGGGCTGCGCCCTCGGCGGACCTGACCGCGGCGATGCTGCAGCGGGGCATCGGGGCCACCCTTTCCGTAACGGCGCCGCAAGTGCTGGCGGTATGATTGAGGCCGGCGTCATCACCGAGGGGGAAACAATCACCGAGGAGGAGTTGGATCGTCCGTGGAATGTTGTCGTGCACAACGATCCGGTGAACTTGATGTCTTACGTCACCATGGTTTTCCGCCGCGTGCTTGGTTTTCCGCGCGACAAGGCGACCCGGCACATGCTCGAGGTCCATCACAAGGGCCGCTCCCTCGTGTGGTCGGGCGAGCGTGAGAGGGGCGAGGCGATCGTCGAGCAACTGCATGGCTATCTTCTGCTCGCGACCCTCGAGCAGGCGGAGCGCTGAACGATGAAATTCCGCCGCCATTCCGCCGACTCCTGGCAACTCTGCGACATCCATCCGCTCTTCGGCAGCCTGCTTGAGGAGTTGCCGCAGGCCGCCGGGCGGCACAAGAAGGCCCGGCAACGGCTTTATCCCGACCCGAGTCCCAACGAACAAAACAAATCGCTGCGCCGGGATTGGGATGATCACGTGCGCCCCGGGCTCGAGCAGCTTTTTGCCTCCAGCCGCGAAATCGTCCAGCGTGACGTGTCCGCCCTCGGCCGGAATGGCCAGGCCACGCAGTTGGTCATTCCCTCGGGCCACCTCGATGCCTGGCTCAATGCGCTCAACCAGGCGCGTCTGATCATCGTCGAGGAAAACAACTTCACCGAGCCCGACCTCGACCACCGCGAGCCGCCCGACCTGACCACGCGCCGCGGCCTGGCCCTGCTCAAGGTGCATTTCTACGCGCATTTGCAGGAGTTGCTCGTCGAGGCCGCGGGCTGATCACCCATGGCCGCGGCCGAGACCACGCAGGCCATCCTGCTTCGCCGCACCCGCTTCGGTGAGACGAGCAGTGTGCTGGTCTGGCTGGCGCCCGGTTATGGCAAACTGCGCACGGCGGCCCGCGGACTCGGCCGCCGCGAAAACCCGCTGCGGTCGCGTCCTGATTTGTTCCACCACGCGGAGATCCAGTTCGCCCCTTCGCGCAAATCGGATCTCCATGCGCTGCGCGAGGTCCGGGTCATTGCCACGTGGGAAGGTCTGCGCGAGGACTATGCGCGCCTGCTGGCCGCCTCGTATTTTGCCGAGTTGTGCGATTTGCTGACCGAACCCGGCCATCCCGCGCCGGGGCTTTTTGACCTGCTCCGTCGCGGACTCGGCCACCTTGATGCGCACCCGCCGACCCGCCGCGCGATCGAGTTCTTTGAGGCCGAGTTGTGCCGTGTGCTGGGATTCGGCCACGAGGAGAATCCCCTGGGCGCGATCGAGGCCCATGGGGGCAGGATTCCCTCCAACCGTCGCATTTTGGTGGAAGTTTTTGGGCGGTCCGCCTGATTGGGCCATTGCCGGGCCGCGGGGATTTACCTTAAGGTCGGGTCATGTCGCCTACCGTCACGACTGACGCCGGTGCCGGGATGCCCTTTGCCGGGCGCGCGGAGTTGGCGCTCTCCCGCGAGGTGTCCGGCGATGCCGCCGCGGCGCGCGGAGACAAGCGCGAGGCGCTCTCCTGCTGGGCGGAGGCCTTGGAAATTCTGACGGAGCGCTCCAAATCGACCGAGGCCGCCCGTGTCTCCTCGAAGATGGCGATGGAGGAGGAAGAGTTGGGGGACTCCGAGGCGGCGTGCGGGCACTATGCGCAGGCCGCGGAATTTTACCGGCGCTCCGGCAAGGCCCATCGTGTGCCGATGTGCCTGAACAATCTCGCCATGCTGCGCAAAGCCACCGGCCATGTGGAGGAGGCGGCCGAGACGCTGGCGCTCGCGCTTGAGGAGGCTTCGCAATGCCACGGTCAGGTGCATGGCGAGACCGCCCTCATCGCCACCAACCTTGGCGCGATTCTGTGCGAGCGCGGCGATTTGCTCGGCGCCGAACAGCGCCACATGCAGGCCCTCGGCGTCCGCGAGCAACTCTTCGGCACCACACATCCCGAGGTCGGTCTCAGCCTCGGCCACCTCGCGGTCATCCACCAGATGCGCGGCGAAACGGAGAGAGCACGAAGCTTCTACTCCTCCGCCCTCGCCATTCTCGACGAGTTTCCCAGCCTGCACGAGGCCGAGCGTGCCATCCTGCGCGAAAACCTCGCCGCGCTTTAGCCGCGGTTCGAAGCGCGCCCCGGGGCGCGGAGTTTCAGCGTGACCCATTTGCCGCGCCGCGCCGCTTTTTCCAGCGAGAGCCCCAAGTCGACGAAGGTTTGCAAAGTTTCAGCCTCCTGGGTCCGGAGGATGCCGGAGAGAACAAGGCATCCGCCCGCGGCCGTCGCCCGCCGAATCCTCGGCGCGGCGGCGCGGAGGATTTCGCTGAAGACGTTGGCCATGACAACCGGATGACGCTCGCGGCCGGGGTTCCAGCGGAAAATGTCGTCCGTGCGGATGCTCACGCGCGAGCAACGGTTGCGCCGCGCGTTGGCCTGCGCGGCCGCAACGGCGCGGGGGTCGTTGTCGAAGGCTTCAGCCGCGGCGGCCCCGAATTTTTCCGCGGCGATGGCGAGGATGCCCGAGCCGGTCCCGATATCCAGGAGCGTCCAACCAGCGTCCAGACCCGCGGCTTCGTCACGGAGAAAGCGGAGGCAGTTGGCCGTGGTGGCGTGCTCGCCGGTCCCGAAGGCCATGGCCGAGCCGATGCGCAAAAGGACGCGCGGGGTCGGGTGGTCCTGCGGCCAGCGCCCGTTTGCATCCATCACCGCCAGATCGCGGGCCAGCCGAAGCGGACGACGAGGGGTGTTGGCCTGAGCCACGAGCCGCTTGCAATTGATCCGGGCGACTTGGCCTCCGAACTCCCGGGCCACGCGGCGGAGAGGCGCGGCCGAATCGTTGTAGGCCTCGAGACGGATCATGCCCACTCCCGGACGTGCATAGATTACGAGGCCGGAGCCGAGGCAGGTGAGCCGCTCGCGCCAGGCATCCTCATGACGTGCCGAGGCATGCCGAACCCAGCGCCAGACTTGGGTTGGAGTGACGGATGTTGCCATCCGCGCAGGCTGGCCGCTCCGGCGCCGGGGCTCAAGCCTGCCGACGGCTGTCCCTCGTCCGCCGGCCCGGCCGGGGCGCACACCGAGCTCATCGCCGTTGTCCCAAGTGACGGCCTCGCTTGCGCGCTGCCATTCATGCCATAGTCTTGCCCCCAGTCCGTGACTCGCGGACGAATCCTTATCACAATTCTATGCACGAATTCACCTACCGCGACGGCATCCTTCACTGCGAGGGAGTGCCTCTAACTGACTTGGTGGCCCGTCACGGCACGCCGCTTTACGTCTACAGCGCCGAAACCATCCGCGGGCATTTCCGCCGGCTCGACCGTGCCCTGGCGGACCTTGACCACCGCGTGTGCTTCGCCATGAAGGCAAACTCGAACCTCGCCGTCCTTGATCTGCTCGCCCGGGAAGGGGCGGGCTTTGACATTGTCTCCGGAGGCGAACTCTTCCGCGTGCTCAAGGCGGGCGGCCGCGCCGGGGACTGCACTTTTGCCGGAGTGGGCAAGACGCGGGAGGAAATCGAATACGCCCTGCGCGAGGGCGTGTATTCGTTCAACGTCGAGTCGGAGGCGGAGCTTCACTTTCTCGACGAGGTGGCCGGCTCGCTCGGACGCAAGGCGCCGGTGGCCTTGCGGGTCAACCCCGACGTCGATGCGCAAACGCACAAATACATTTCGACCGGCAAGAGCCACAACAAGTTCGGCATCGGCATCGACCGCATCCTCGGCGTCTACGCGCAGGCCGCGAAGCTGCCGAACCTGATCATCCGGGGCATCCAAACCCACATCGGCTCGCAGATTTTGGAAACCACGCCGTTCGTTGAAGCCATGGACAAGCTGATCCCGATTGTGCGCGAGTTGCAAAAAACCTACGGCATTGAGTTTTTCAGCATCGGCGGCGGGGTGGGGATCATTTACCACGGCACGTTGGAGAGCGGCTCCCGCGATTGGTGGGACACCGGCAAGGAGGAGGGCGCCCGAAGGATCGGCTTCGACGAGTATGCGCAGGCCGTGGTCCCGCTGCTCAAGGGGCTGGGCCTCAAAATTCTCCTCGAACCAGGGCGCAGTCTCGTCGGCAATGCGGGGGCCCTGCTGGCCACCGTGCTTTATGTAAAGCACACCCCGGCGAAAAGTTTTGTCATCACCGATACCGGGATGAACGACCTGATCCGCCCGGCTCTTTACGAAGGCCACCACGAAATCGCCCTGCTCAAGGAGCCGGCGGAGGGTGCGCCGACCGGCCCGGTGGACGTGGTCGGACCGGTCTGCGAGAGCGGAGATTTTTTTGCCCAGGATCGTCAACTCTCCGCGGTCGAACCCGGCGACGGCCTGGCCCTGCTCAGCGCGGGGGCCTACGGATTTGTCATGGCCTCGAACTATAACTCCCGCCGGCTCCCGGCGGAAATTCTTGTCGACGGCGAGAAGGCCGAAGTCGTGCGCGAGCGGCAGACGTGGGACGACCTGGTGCTCGGGGAGCGGATTCCCTGATGTTTTCTAGCGCGCGGCGGTCTCCCGGCCGGGCGGCAGATCCAGCGGGCGGACCACGTAGATGCCGGCGTGCTTGCTGAATTGCTTCAGGTAATCACTGAGGCGGACATCCTGCAGGACTTCGCGATGGTTTTTCGACGCGTGGAGGAAGCGCAGCACGCCCTTGCTGTCCCGCGAGGCCAGCCCGACGTGCGACGTGTAGGTCTCGTGCCAGGTGGTCACGATGCAAATGATGTCGCCATTGCGCAGCTTGCCCTCGATCTTGGCCACCTGTGATTTCGGAATGTAGCTGATGCCGCGGCGTGAAAGTTCGTTTTCGATCCGGACGAATTCCGGCACCAGCGACGGATCGGCGCGCAGTTGGCGGTAGAGCCTCGGGTTGGCCCCCATGTAGCGCATTTCGCGGTTCAGGCGGATGCCGCCGAGACTGGGCGTGATGTTTTTGACCAGACCCCGGGCCTCATTGTCGTAGAGCCACTGCTCGAGGTGATGCAGTCGGGAATCGAATTTTCCCGTGCAGCGTCCGACGCGGTAGCGGTCGAGCTCGATCAGGCGGAGCATTTCCTGCGGCGAATAGGGGGGCGCATGCATGGCCACGAGCCGCCCCATGGCCAGCGCGGTCTCAAAGAGCGTCCAGCAATCCATGCCTTTCATATTGACCGAAACCGCCTCGATCCGGTCGTCCAGTTCGAGCGTGTAGTTCACGTAGGGCGTTCCGCGCAGCGCAAGGGCGAAGTTGTTGACCCGCTCGCCCAGCGGCAGGGAGGCCCAGCCCGCCTGATAGCCGCGTCGCATCAGTTGCTGAAACTTTTCCTGACCGACGAACGTTTTGTCAAGGGGCAGCCCGGCGGATAAAACCGGCGCGGCACCGCCCATAATCAACAGCCACAGCAGAACAAATCGCCTCATGGGCGGGACCATAGCACCGGTTCTCGGGTTTGCCTACTGAACCTTATTGATAATTATTCTTGAAATAATTTGTCCCGAGCTTATGTTCTCACCGGCATGACCACCCAGACCGCCAGCGCCAAACGTCAGCTCAAGCGTTACGAGGAATCGATCGCCCAGGACGGGCTGCGCCTGACTCGTCAGCGCAAGCATGTCTACGAGGTGTTGCTGGACCGGCAGGACCATCCGACCGCCATGGAGGTTTTCCTCCGGGCCAAGCCGGAGATGGAGACCCTCTCTCTCGCCACGGTCTACAATGTGCTGGAAACCCTGGCCAACCGCGGGCTCGTCCGCAAAGTCCACCTCGACAGCGGCTCGACCCGCTACTGCGCGAACATCGCGCGTCATGGTCACTTCACCTGCACCTCCTGCGGGTCGGTCCTCGATGTTCCCCTGCTGCCCGGGGCCGAACTGGAAAAGCTCCACCAGCTGCCCCGCGGCTACACCGTGACCCAGCAGGAGGTTTCGCTCCACGGCTTGTGCGGCCCCTGCCGGAAAAATCACTCCTGATCACTCATCTATGAAAAACCTGAAAATCCAAGACCTGCACGTCAGCATCGGCGAACGCGAGATCCTGCGCGGGCTCAACCTTGACCTCCCGACCGGCGAGGTCCACGCGATCATGGGACCGAATGGTTCGGGCAAAAGCACGCTGGCCAAGGTCATCGCCGGGCATCCCGACTACACCGTGACCTCGGGTGATGTGCTGGTGGACGGCGAAAGCATTCTTGAGCTGGAACCTGATGAGCGCGCCCGCCGCGGCATCTTTCTCGCCTTCCAATACCCGAGCGAGATTCCCGGCGTGACCATCGCGAACTTCCTCCGCGCGGCCGTGCAGGCCCGCCTGCCCGAGGGCGAGGAACTCGAGGCGACCGACTACTACGCCAAACTTTACGAGAAGATGGACCTCCTGGAAATGCCGCGCACCTTCACCTCGCGGTCGGTCAACGAGGGTTTTTCCGGCGGCGAGAAGAAGCGCTGTGAAATCCTCCAGATGGCCATGCTCCAGCCGTCTTTCGCCCTGCTCGACGAGACGGACAGCGGGCTCGACATTGATGCCTTGAAGGTCGTGTCCCACGGGGTCAACGCCCTGCGCGGCCCGGGCGTCGGGATGCTGGTCATCACCCACTACCAGCGGCTGCTCAATTACATCGTGCCGGATTTTGTCCACGTCATGGTCGCCGGCCGCATCGTCGAGAGCGGCCCCCGCGAACTGGCCCTCAAGCTGGAGGCCGAGGGCTACGACTGGGCCACCGAACCGGAGGCTGAGCCCGCCGGCGTTTGATTTTGCCGGCCGAAAAAAGGACAACACCACTATGAGCGACACCCAAACCCAACTGGAGATTGACCGCGAGAAGGGCAATTTCCGCTACGACGTGGATTACGAGTTCGACGCCGGCACCGGCCTGACCGAGGCCACGATCGACTACATTTGCGACGTGAAAAACGAGCCGGACTGGATCCGCCAGTTCCGCAAGGACGCGCTGAAAAAATTTCTGGCTAAACCCATGCCGACGCATTGGGCCTCGAAAGATCTGGAGAACATCGTTTTCAAGAACATCCGCTACTACCTCTCGCAGGGCGGGCAGAAGCCGAAGAAAAGTTGGGACGACGTGCCGGAGGACGTGAAGCGCACCTTCGAGCGGCTCGGCATTCCGGAGCAGGAACGCAAGTTCCTCGCCGGGGTCGAGGCGCAGTTCGACAGCGAGGCGGCCTACTCGAACATCAAGGAGGCGGTGGGCAAACAGGGCGTGATCTTTGTCGGCAGCACGGACGGGCTGAAGGAGCACCCGGAGATTTTCCGCAAGTGGTTCGGCAAGGTCATCCCGACCGGCGACAACAAGTTCAGCGCACTCAACAGCGCCGTCTTCAGCGGCGGGTCCTTCATTTACGTCCCGCCCGGCGTCAAGGTCTCACATCCGCTTCAAGCCTATTTCCGCATCAATGCCGAGAACTTCGGCCAGTTCGAGCGCACGCTCATCATCGCCGACGAAGGCGCGGAAGTGACCTACATGGAGGGCTGCACGGCGCCGAAGTTCGACACCGCCACGCTGCACAGCGCGGTGGTCGAACTGGTCGCCCTCAAGGGGGCGAAGATCCAATACATCACGGTGCAAAACTGGAGCAACAATGTCTTCAATCTCGTGACCAAGCGCGGATTGGCCATGGAGGATGCGGAGGTCAAATGGATCGACTGCAACATCGGGTCCCGCCTGACCATGAAGTATCCCGGGGTCGTCATGAAGGGCCGTGGGGCTCGCGGCGAGGTTATCTCGATCGCGCTGGCCGGCGACGGGCAGCATCAGGACACCGGGGCGAAAATGATCCACGCGGCCGACGACACCACGAGCAACATTGTTTCAAAGTCAATCAGCCTGGGCACCGGCCGCGCCACCTACCGCGGCCTCGTCCATGTGCCCAAGCACCTCAAGGGCTGCAAGAACAACACCGAGTGCGACGCGCTGCTGATCAACCAGAGCAGCCGCACCGACACCTACCCGGCCATCACCGTGCGCGGCACGGGCAATGCCGTGCAGCACGAAGCCAGCGTGAGCCAGGTCAGCGCCGAGCAGATCTTCTACATGCAGCAGCGCGGCCTGACCGAGGCCCAGGCCATGAGCTTGAGCGTGAACGGCTTTGTCAACGACCTCGTCCGCCAGTTTCCCATGGAATACAGCGTGGAATTGAAGCGCCTGATCGACCTGGAAATGGAAGGGTCGGTCGGCTGACCAGCCCGCCAAGGAGATCTCCATGAGTATGATTGCTGAAGCTGTTTCCGGCGTGGCCCTGATGGAGGGCGCCATCGTCGAGGGCTCCTGGCCCGAGTGGTTCCTCGCCTCGCGCCAGCGCGGTTGGGAGGCATTCCAGTCCCTCCCGCTGCCGGAGGCCAAGAACGAGCACTGGCGCTTTTCCAATGTGAAGGCCCTCGCCCTTGACGGCTTTCGTTATCCCGGTGAAGTGACGGACCCCGCGTCCCTCGTGGCCCGCTCCACCGGCTTGGGCGAAGCCTCGGCGCGGTTTGTCTTCGGCAACAACCGATTGCTCGCCGCGACCGAACCAGCGGCCGAATTGCTGGCGGCCGGCCTTGTTGTCATGTCGCTGGAAGAGGCCGCGACCCAGCACGCTGACGTGGTGCAGAAGCACTTCATGGCCCGGGAAACCAAGCTCGGCTCGGCCAAATTTGCCGCCCTGCACCGCTCGGGCCCGGTTGCGGGCGTGTTCATCCGCGTGCCGAAAAATCTTGAGGTGCCGCACCCGATCGAAATTTTTCATTGGGTCGAAGGCGACCGCTCCGCCGTTTTTCCGCACACCCTTATTGTCAGCGAGGCCCACAGCAAGGCGACCGTGGTGGATTGTTTCCGCACCGCGGACGACCAACCCGCGCTGGCCTGCGGGGTCAATGATCTGGTTGTCGGGGACGGGGCAAAATTGAACTACGTGGCCGTGCAGGAATGGAGCCGCGACGCCACTGCGTTTCATTTGAATTCGACCACGGTCGGTCGCGACGCCACGTGCCTCGGCATGCAGGTCAATCTCGGCGGACGCTTCGTCCGCGGCGAGAGCTACAGCCGCATGGTGGCAGAGGGCGCGCGCAGCGATATGCTTTCGGTCAACATCGCCAGCGGCGAGCAAATGATCGATCAGCGCACGTTTCAAGACCACGCCAAGCCGCAGGCTTCGAGCGACCTGCTTTACCAGAATGCGCTGACGGGCAAGAGCCGGACGATTTTTTCCGGCGTGATCCGCGTGGAGCCCGGCGCGCACCGGACCGATGCCTACCAGAAGGTGCGCAACATCGTGCTGAGCGATGAGGCTGAGGCCAATTCGATGCCGGGCCTGGAAATTGAGGCCGACGATGTGCGCTGCACCCACGGAGCCACGACCAGCCAGGTCGATGACCGCGAGTTGTTTTACCTTTTGGCCCGCGGCATTCGTCCGGAGGCGGCCCAGCAGTTGCTCGTCATGGGATTTTTCAACACCGTCCTCGATCGTCTGCCGGAGGCCAAACTCCGTGGCCACATCGAGGGCCTGGTGGAAAAACGCCTGGCTCAAGCCCTGCGCGAGTAGGTCTGCCCGCCGGTTCCATCGCCCCGCGGCCAGACCAGACTTCGGCATCGTGCCCCGAGCCGGACTTCGCTAGCCTGCGCCCGCATGCAGGCGATCCCTTTGCGCCATCTCTCCCGGCGTTGGGTGGCTGTCATTATTGTTCTGATGATGGCTGCGTTCTCCGTGCCCCCGCTGGTGAACCTGACCCGTCCCGGGACGAACATGGATTACAATCTCTGGCACGACACGGGCCGGATCGCACTCCAGGGGGGCGAGATTTACCCGCAAGATGGAACGGCATTTCCCTTCATGTATCCGCCGCCGTGCGCGTCGATGCTTGCCCTCATCAGCCCGCTCCCCGAAGCGGGTTTCGTTGTGTGCCTGGTGCTGCTTAACTCCGTGGCCTGGGCGGCGTGCATTTTTCTGTCGGTCTATTTGGTCACTGGTCGTTGGCTCGACGCCCACCCGGCGCTCTATTTCTGGCCTTCGCTGGCCGTGATTCCCTTGGTTCACAACACCTACCTGCTGGGCCAGCCCGCGCTGGTTCTTCTCGCCTTGCTGCTTGGTTGTTTCGCCCTGCTCGAACGGAACAGACCTTTTGCCGCCGGCCTTTTGCTCGCCGTAGCTGCCGCGATCAAGGCGTATCCCATCCTCGCCGCGGGCTATCTGATTTATCGCCGGCAATGGCTGGCCCTCGGCGGTCTCACCTGCGGGTTGCTCGCCGCGTTCTTCCTGCTGCCCCTGGCGCTGCGGTCGCCGGTGCAGGTGCGATCTGATTTTGCCACGTGGACCCAGGGCATGATCTTCAAATTCGAGGGGGATGGCATGGCCCAACGCCCGCTGCGTTCTTACAGCTTCAAGAACCAGTCTGCTCAGGCCACGGTCCACCGCCTTGTGCGGCCGGTGCTGGCTGATGGCGAGGCCGATCCGGCCTGGCGGGTCAATGTGATCGACCTTTCATTTGCGCAGGCGAATCTTCTGATGATTGCTCTCGTGCTGGGCCTCTTGATCTTCTACGTGACCACGACTTTGCGGATCGCGCCAAGCCTTCCGGTCAGTGAAGCGTTGAATCAGGGCATGGTCGCCTTGCTTGTGGTCTTTCTCGCCCCGCTCTCGTTCCAATACAGCTACGTGTGGATGCTCTTTCCCTTCACCACCATGCTTCATCTCGCACTGGTCGCCCCGGCGGGATCAGCACTGCGCCGGGCAGCCCTCTGGGGTCTCGCGGGGTCGGTCGGGCTGCTGCTGCTTTCGATTTTGTCACCGCGCTTTTTTGCCGCTTACGGCAACATCTTTTTTGCCGGTTGCGCCCTGCTCCTCGCCCAGGGACTCATTTTGCGATCCGGTTGGCTGCGTGAAATCCAAGACCGCTCTCCCCTGCCCGTATGACGGCGAATTGCGCCGAGATTTCCCGCCGCCTCCGCGCTCGAACCGATCCACGCAGGGCCAAGGAAGCCGCACGGTTTTTCAAAACCGGACCCGGGCAATACGGCGAAGGCGATCGGTTCCTCGGACTGACGGTGCCAATGGTTCGCGCGGTGGCCAAAGAACATCGCGATGTGCCCCCGGCGCGCCTGCTGCCGCTCCTTCGTTCGCCTTGGCACGAGGAACGGCTTTGCTGCCTGATCATTTGGGTGATGCAGTTCGACCGCGCCAAATCGCGTGAGGCCAGGCAGGGGCTCTTCGATCTTTACTGGCGTCACCGGAAGCACGTCAACAACTGGGACCTGGTGGACGTTTCCGCCCCGCGGCTGGTCGGGGAGTTTTTGCGTGCGGAGGATGACCCGGCGCCGCTCGCCTCGCTGGCGCGCGCCCGGAGCCTCTGGGATCGTCGCATCGCCATTCTCGCCACCTGGGCTTGGACCAAGGCGGGCGATGTGAGTCTGACGCTGAAAACCGCTGAAGTGTTGCTGGGTGATGACGAGGATCTCATCCACAAAGCCAGCGGTTGGATGTTACGCGAGGCCATGAAGGTCAACGAGGAGGCCACGCTGAAGTTTCTGCGGGCTCACACCCCCGCCATGCCTCGCACCATGTTGCGTTACGCCATCGAGCGACTGGACGAGAGGCGGCGGAAGGCGATCATGGCAACGCCGTCTTCATCTCGAAAGCCTCGATGATCACGGGTGTATCGTGATCTGCTTCACCCAAATCGACACTGCTTGGATCGAGCCGGATCACCAGAGAACTCCTCGCGCGGTTTTGCGAAAATGGGCTGGATTGCTCGCGCACCTTGCGCTCACGCTCTGCTGTGTTTGAATTCATCGTCCGCGTGGTCCTCTCTCTGCTTGAGTCCGCCATGTCGCTTTTTGGCACGGCTCACCATCTCGAACGCCGCCTTACAGATGCATCCCGGGTTGGACGTTCAAAGATGGACGAGGAAGCCCACACTTGGAGGAGCGGCTTTGCTGGGTTCCTGGTTTGTCGGCTGGTTGCTTGTGCTGATTTTTTTCGGGGGAGCAGGATAAATGTTACATCGCTTTCGATACCGAATACACGAACTTGAGGGAGGTGTTGGATCAGACGGAGAAAGATGGGAAGAAGAATCTCTATCTCTCGTATCAATATTCAGCGGTTTGGAAGGGTTGTAGATGGAAGAATGTCGGATTTCCAAAGGAAGGTGAGCGGATTGGGTTGGATGAGTTCGTCTGTTGGGTTCTTTCGGAGTGTCCGTTGTTGAGAGACGAAAAGGAGGACAAGCTTCCACACTCGATCTTTATCATCTGTCACTACTCGAGGGCTGATCTTCCAGCATTCGAAGAGTTCTTTTCCAAGAGCAATAAAGCAAAGCTCATGAATCTTCGTCGGACGTTTGTCACGATGAACAAAGGAGCACCCATCCGTTTTCCGATCTTTTTCCGAGATAAGAAAGTCGAAGTGGGTGTTGGAATCCGTGACACATTTCTTTTGGCTCCCAGCACTGCAAAGTCTTTGGACAGCATTGGGAAAATCATCGGTAGATCAAAAAATGCTCCGAAAGAATATCTCTCGAAGATGGATGTGTTTCGCAGGGAGGTAGTGCAACAATCTGTCTGTAAAAGTGGTTCTGCCTGACTGACGCACTCCGGGTGTTCCGGAGGCGCAGCGAAGCGGAGCCGTAGGAACACCCGGAGTGCGTCTTGGCCTTTTTTTTCGGGGC
>Ga0247838_1001550_pt1 | contig 32282 bp, 38 predicted proteins | sample LaCruzMarch2015__5_FD_189097 | JGI IMG/M metagenome (GOLD analysis project Ga0247838, IMG submission 189097) | Freshwater microbial communities from meromictic Lake La Cruz, Castile-La Mancha, Spain - LaCruzMarch2015_15m | ecosystem: Environmental > Aquatic > Freshwater > Lake | place: Spain... | reverse complement strand
TGAATTCCGTCGTCTTATGAGCACCTATAAAAGAAGACATAATGTGAACAGTTAATATGCAAGTGTTAGAATTTGAAGAAGTTGTTGATGTGATACAACGATTTTGTCAGCAAATTCCAGTGTATTGTTCAATTGAATTTTCAGTTGATCTTGAGTTTAATCATGCAATGTTAGAATGCAGCAAATCATATACTGCTTCTAAGATTTCACTGGATGTTTGTAAAGATGAAAACAGTAACTGGTTATTTGATCATACAATTGTAGCTGGAGATGTCGTTAAAGCTTTGCATGCGAAACTTAAGGCAGTGTTTGAAGTATTATTTCAGCCACTTGAATTACGTGTTGGTATGTTTTACAATGATGCAGTATTCAAAACAAGAACATCTTTCAATGATCTTTTGAAAAATATTTACATGTATGAAAGATGTACAATCAAAATCAAACCTAATACTGACAATAACACAATACAGCTTACAGCTTCATCACCTGTTGGTATCCGTGAAAATATAGTAATTAATATTAGATGTGTGCCACCTAACTATGAAATTAGTGGAATGAACAGCTCCTTGTCGGAAATCGATTCTACCATATTGAATGAACTCAAATACTTCCAGTGGGATATTTATGGTGTGATGAAAGCACTACATAATGAAGACGCTTCTTCAAATTGGATTATTTCACTTGATAAACACAATGACAGATTATATGTTACAAATAAACACACAGGTTTTGATGTATTCAGTATTCATTTCAGGAATATTGGGTCTCTCCTCCCAGGTGCAGTACGCACTGTCATCATTGATGGCGAAAGGAAAATATATAATAATTATCTTGAATTGCGTGCCATATTACTTGATGCAAAGATTATAACTGATTCTCAATCACATGGACGAAGTGCATTGAGAGGGGTATATCCTCAACAATCTATCATGACATCTGACACATCAATGCAATCATCAGCACAGCTCTGGGGTGCCATACACAGAATGTCTGTTTTACTGGAAAACAAACTGTGAATCAGAAATTGGAATATGACAAAATTGTTGTACATATACAAGCAACCATTTAATTGTTGCTGGTACACGTGTCAGTCCAGAATGAATTCCGTCGTTTTCTCGCAGCTTGCGATGTTTTCTATGGGACAGTACCTGTTCAAGCCAGACGATTTTGCGTTTTTCCAAACACACATGTGTGCTGGCAGCCTGTTTGACATGATGCTGCAGTCCGAGAATGTGAGGATCCATTGTGTCATGTTGAATGATGTGGTCTTTCTGAGCGTGACGGTTATGCGCCTGACGGGCGAGGTCGACTTAGGCGTGCGAATGCTGCTGCGAGACATATCGATTTGCAATAAGCATCTGCGCATCGTGCAGCGTGCTATCAGACGCGTCCATTGGACGCGGTGTTGTTCTCGACGGCTTGCATTGGCCATGGCGCTGCATCCCCGGCTGGGTGATGGCAGTCTGTTTGGTCTGTTAGGAGTTGATATAGTGTGTCACGTTTCCCTGAAATGACGTTGCGGATCGGCCATGCCGATGCTGTTGTCTACCCTACGCTGGAGATGTTTTCAGTTGGCGCTCACCTGTTCAAGCCAGATGACTACCAGTTCTTTCATGTCAGCGCGCGCCGCCACAGCTTCTTCGACATCATGTTGGCGGCAGAGCGGGTGCAGGTAGAAGCGGCTGTGTTGGATTCAGGGTTCTACATCAGCATCACTGTGCGAATGACCAGCGAGACCAGTATGGGGATTGGGATGCTTCTGGATGCCGTCCCTATGTGCAACATGTACCTGCGCATCATCCAGCGCGCCATCAGACGCTTTCACCGGGCCAGGATGTCTGCACGTCGGCTTGCCTTAGCAATGGCGCTTCACCCTAGGCTTGGGGCGTGCAGCCTGCTCGGCGAGCTAGGACAAGATATCTTGTCTCTGTTGAAATAAAACGAACGCCATTTGCCTCTTTCGCTGTGGCCTATGTGTGCCATCATGATGCGATCGCTCCTATTACTGTTGCCGTGCATATCTGCATTGGTATATTTTGACTACAATGGCTTTCGCTATCAGTTGGCCAACACGGCTGTTACTGAGACGGTTGACTTTACCGGGGATGATTGTGCTGCATCCCCGTGCATCGCATTTGCCGTCCCTGCTTCGTGTGGTATATCCTTTGTAACCACTGATCTGCCAGTCGTGGCGCAGGCCAAAAACTGGGGCACTTCATTTCTAGCCGCAGTGGACGGGTTCTATGCGGTCACTAACTGGATGCTGTCTCCTGGATCGTTCTCAATTGTAGATGCCTCATCCAATCCTGGGTCCGTGGCATTGAACGACGCTGGATGGCAGGCGCGAATCATCATGCAGTGCAGAATCCCATGCCCAGCAGGCTCTATTTTGCTGGGGTCTACATGCATTCCATGCAGCGTTGGGCGATGGTCCTTCGCTGGCAGTACGGTGTGTCAGGCATGCACCAATGGGCCAACTGGCAGTGTGTATACGAGCGTTGGTGTGTCCACGAGCAACTGTTCCTTCATCTGTGGCGCTGGATCATACACGCAGCCGCTGCCGAGCCCTCACTTGCTCATTGGTGACCAGTATTCCATCGAAGGAGGGCCTGTTGTGTACAGCCCTAGGAGTTCCGAAATAACCTTTGGGCGCAGTTTCATGGTCTATGCTTCTCCCACCATTGTCTACACTGGGACGGCGGCTGTCAATCGTGTGGACCTGTCCAATGGCACGTATATTACTGTGGCCGGGTCCTCCTCACGTGGGACACTCGATGGCATCGGCACGGCTGCGGCATTCAATTCTATCGTGGGTGGAGGGTTGTGGCTCAACTACATGCTGGCTTTGGATGGCATGAACTGCAATCTTCGGCAGATTGACCTGGCCACCCGAACAGTGGTCACCGTGCTGGGAGGCGCGTGTGGCTTTGCAGAGGGCACCGGCCTTGCAGCGCGGATTCGATATCCGACAGATATTGTTATTTCACAGGATGTTGCCTACATCGCCGACGCTGGCAACTACCGCATCAGGGCGGTGGCGCTGACTACCATGAGCACGACCACCCTCGTTGGCAATGGCGTCGGTGGCAACACGGATGGCGTTGGGACGGCCGCGTCGGTCGACCCAAGGTATCTGGCGCTCAGTGCAGATCAGACCATCCTATTCGTCAAGACGGTCTCGTTGGTTCGACTCATCAGACTGTCGAGCGGCCAGATCTCCACCGTCCCTGCCTCTCTTGGATCAAGTCCGTACCAGATCGCGGCCAGCACGCTGAATCCCAACATCGTCTACTTTGCCACCAGCCTCTCTGTCTCGATGCTGTTCGTCTCCTCTGGACAGGTCAGTCAGCTCCCTTTTCATGCTGGCTTCATATCCCTCGTCAACGAGACCTTGGCTGGCACCATGTGCGTCGCGTGCACTGTATGCTCCGTCGGTCAGTTTGGTGTATGCAACTCCTCTGCATCGGTCTGTGTTCCATGCCCGCTAGGACAGTCCTCGGTGTCTCCTGGGGCCACATCATGCGTCCCGTGTGCTGCAGGGCGATACGGGCTTTCCACGGGGGTGTGTGTCGCGTGTCCAATTGGATCCTACTCGGCTCCTGGCGCCACTGCCTGCATCAACTGCTCTGCAGGCATGTTTTTGTCTGCAGGGATCTGCAGGAGCTGTGGGGGTGGCACCTATTCTATCGGCGGCACCACCTCGTGTTTAGCTTGCAGCAATCTCATTGGCAATGCCACCTACTCGGCCGACCCCGGGACCAATTCCACCAGCTGTTCGTTTGTTTGCCGGCCAGGCTTCAACTACGTGCAGGTGTACGGGGTGTGTTCTCCGTGCGCCATTGGACAGTGGTCGCTGGCAGGTGCTACCGTTTGTTCTGATTGCCTTGTCTTGCCAGACAATGCCACTTTCTCAGGGGTTGGCACAAATGCCACCAACTGTCCATTTGCATGCGACGCCGGCTTTCGACGGGCTGCTGGGTGCATCCCATGTCCAGCCGGGACTCGCATGCTTGCAGGCGCGTGCATCTCGTGCCCTGCAGCTTCCTTCTCTTCCGCGGCAGCCACCGTCTGTGCAGCATGTACCTCTGGGTATTACTCATTGGTCGCAGCATCTGCGTGTACCTCCTGTCCCAACCAAAGCCCGTATAGCATCTTCATCGGGCGCAGCACTTCGTCTAATTGTCCGTTCTACTGCGCCGCTGGGGCCTATATGTTCCGCTCCACTGCCTGCCTTCCATGCGTCAACGGCACCTACTCTGTCACTGGTTCCACTGTTTGCGCCAACTGCTCGACTGGGACTTGGTCTAATGCAGCGAGCACAGCGTGCATCGCCTGCTCGTCGCTGCAGCTCACCGCTTTCGTCAATGGGACTGGTTTGATCGACTTTCCTTATGTTTCAAAGGCTGGATGGGCCGTCTCATCTGTGACTTGCATTCAGTAAACATTCAATCACGCTGATGCAAATCGCGGACCAGCATCTTGACGTCGTATACGGTGGACTGAGACATTATGCATCGTTTGGCATGTCGCCCGCATACGGGTATCGGTACCAGTCTGAGATGCTCGATGTCCAGTACCTTCTTGATGACGTCGACCGCCTTGTTGTCGCATGCGGAGCACTGTGTCAGGGAAGCAGGCTTGGGTACAGGACGGCATCGCGCGCATCGATCAAATGCTCCAGTCCAGACGGTGGACCGCAGGCAGTAGTGACATAGGTGGTAGCTTGTGTCCCGAATACGGAGTAGTCGTCCAAATAAATTGATGCGCGTCGCCGGTCTGCTGCATTGTGAGCATAGGATGTTCTTTGCATTTGGTTTGAGGAGGCAGTGGAACGCGAATTTCTGTGTCAGGGCCGAGTTCTTGGTTCCAAGCGCGCATGGGAGGCATATGTAGACGTGTACAAAGGCATCTTGTGTGTGCGAACAGGACCCTTTTGTAAAAAGCAGCGCCTTCTGCATGTCCAGTATCACGTTTGGCATGGGGTAGATCGCGATGTTGTTCCAGAAGCATTCAACCGTCTGTAACTCAACGAAGGACAGGGATGGATTCACAAGACGTATCTGGGCAATCATGTTGTATGAGGTCACTGGCATCAGCGGCATCGTCATGAGAATTTCCATAAAGTCCTCGCGCGCCAGCGTGGCTGTGATGAAGGATGGGATGCGCTGACATGGCATTGATGTGTGGCCCAATTTGAAGTTGCATGTCTTGAGATGTCGTAGCAAAATGGGAAGCTGTCGTCCTGCCATCGTATTCAACTCGCTCCACCATTCCACGGGAGACTCGTTGTTTAGATTCATGGCCGCGATTCGGAACGTTTCGCAAACCTGATTGAGGCTGCAGCGCGCCTGAGGGGTCCGCACCAGCAGATGACATTCAACTGGGCAGAAGTCGGGTAACACGTTGGCCAGATACTCTGCCATCGCGAATACCATGAGCGCCTCGTGTCTGAAGAGAAACGTCATCTGTTTGTCCGCATCGCTGCAAAGCAGCGCCCGCACCTGGCCAGCCACCCGTGCCCGTTGGCTGAACGTGGCGTGCTGCAGGTTGAATGGATACAGTCCCAGCAACAGGCCGTGCAGCAGATTGATCAGCGCACATCGATGGGTTGTTGGGGCCTGCGTAGGGATGCGTCGGTTCACATGTCGCTTGACCTGCAAGCAGAAGGGTGCCATGAACATTGCCACTAGGCTGCCAGACCAGTTGCTGGCCGCCACACTCTCGCGTAGGAATCGAGTCAGGTCGGGTAGGTTGTGGTAATGGTATGTGTCCTCACGTCGCAGCACCAGCAGTTTGGACGGTTTGCTGCTTGATACATAGTAAGCCAATAGATGGGCGTCGATCTGCGGCCGGGCCAGCACTGGATCAGCCGCCATCATTTGGTGCAGACGCTCTACGCGTTCTGGCACGGTAGGGTCGTCGCCCTCACTCCATGGTACACCTCCTACCTTTAGGCGTCCAATACAGTTCCGAGTGAGGGCGGCCGAAAACACGCATCAGACCGTTGCACCATGTACCGCACCGTCGCCCGTACCTAGCAGGGGCGCGTCATTAGTAATTCCAATATTCAGCATGCAAAGCATATTATCAAACCTGCACAGTGTAGTTGTTCCTTCCGTGCACCGGGCTGGGAAACGGCATGCAGTGTACTGGTCCGTGTGGTGGCATCGTCAGCACAAAGTCTGCCGCGTACTCATTATCTACTGAGCACAGGACCCCATATCGTTGTATCACCCCCGTGTGCACCGCTGGCGGCCTGTATAGCATGTCGTAGTACATCTTCTGTGTGTGTTTCCTGCTGCACAGCACGCACATCTGTGGTGTAGCGGGTAGCGGACCGGGCAGTCTGAGCTCTACTCCGACGAACTGGTTCTCTCGATCGACGAATCTGCATTCACATTCGGATCCCATCACACACTTGCGATCCCCTTGGTATACACACTCCCGCATGAACGACTCCTCATATGCCTTGGTCACCACTGGGACGTGGCATTGTGTCGCAGGCGCCCCTCCAAACAGGGTCTCCAGAATCTTTTGGTATGGTACGTTGCTCAGGATCGTGTCCAGGCTCACAGTCTCGTTTTGATGGTGTTGCTCTTTTGAGTCCAATATTGACTGGCATATACTGCTGCACATATCTTCGAGCGACGTTGGCTCTAGCTGTTCCTGTACCCATCGCGACTTCTTGCGTGACGTATCTCCGCGGTTTCGGTTTGTGCGCTGTCGCTTGCGTGAGTTCCATGCGGCTGGTACCTGCATCTGGATTGGAACGGTTCGCGTGGTCTCATATGACACTGATGACCCGATATTTATTTCAATCGAATTATGAAACGGTGCGATATGAATGCAGGCGACCCTTCAAGATGGAAACGACTTTGGCGTCTTTGAGCATAACGGTCTTGCGTTTGGCAAGCTGGGCCGATATGGCCATCTGCTTGAACCAAGTGGCAATAAACCTCTCTGCCTCAGAACGAAGCAAGGCCTTGCACGCCTTGCTGCTGTGCATGCTGGTGTGAAAGGTTGCCAGCACATCCCGCATGACACGGTCGAAGGCCGCCGTTGGAATTTCCTTGGGCTGGTTTTTGGCCACCCTCTTGCAACCGGTGAATTCTTTGAGCGCGATAGAGTCCTGCATCATCACCGTGACCCGGTCGTTTTCATTTGCCAACGACCCCATGGTGTCGAAATATGCGTGCATATGGTCATCTGCCATCAGCTGCATGACCTTTACAGCCGATTTGCTGACACGATGGATCGTGTTTTCTCGCATCATGCGACCAATAAGACCCAATGAAATCAACGGCTTTGGGCTTGCCTGCAGGCACTTCATCGTTTTCTGTAGGTTGATATTGTACGGATTCATTTTCATCATTGTCATATTGGAAGTTCGCTTGTTTTTCCCTGCATGTATCATTTGAGATAATGTGCTATGTTCAGTATCTTCTTATATATGTTCTTTTCCCATCACAAGGCATTTTCCATAAAGAACATCGTCATGCAGTCCATCAAAGTCCTTGGCCTTTGCCTCTTGGTCTGCAAGGATGTGGCGTGCTGCCAGCCAGCCTCGGACCTGCGCGCGTATCGGAGGGGTAGAGGCGTCGAATGGCAGGAAGCGCACCTGGTCTAGTGCTGCAGGGCAGTAGGACATCATGTATCTACGGGTGAAGTTGGTCATGGTCCCCCATGCGTCCCCGCTCTTCAGCGTGGTTTCATACTCTATCTGCAGCTTCATTTGTAGCCTCTGTCGTACTGCATTCTCTGAGGCCACGTCTCTAAGTGCCGCCGTGTTCATCAGGAACGCCAGCATGTCGTGTGAGTTGATCACAATAGGCTCGTTGTTTCTGTTTACACCCGCAACGGGCAGCGGTGGGCATGGGAACGCAATCATCGCCATCGCGCGCATCTCGCGGGAAGTATCCATGGCATGATTGCAGGTGACTTGCTTCCTGTGGTGGAGATGGTCTCTTTTTGTTTGTTGTATAAATGGTGTCAGTTGGCCTCTGTGCAATGACCTTTATAGCGGGTGTAACAGCCGTTGAAGCATTCAAAGCATCAATGAATGGCTTCAATAGATTTTGTACTTCTTTTATTGCAACTATTCAAAGTGAACCTGACATATCCATTACACTCTCTGTGTCAGCTACAATTGGTGCTGTATTCAACAAAAAAAAGAGTGTTACGTTTCAGTGGAGCACTGGACGTTGGACCTTGAATAGTGTTAAGGTAAACCCTTCAGATATTTCAACTGTCTTACTCTCTGAGTTCGCATGGTTTCAAGGTACAACATTGAAGGTAGTCCATTCACTTGAAGAAAGATGTACAGCTCATGATCTGACGATTGTGTATGAAGAACCTACCGAGCCAGATGTTTATACAATATATGTTAAAGTGTATCAAGCAACACATCTGCGATTTAAAGTGCAAGTCAAACAAAATATCTCAATGAGATCAGTTGATTTCAATACAGTAATATATGATGCTAATGATTCGCATATAGATCTCTCAACACTGGGGGGCTTCTTGACTACAACAGATCAGTTTTTTCAAACGCCTGACTTTGTATTACGCATGCCACGCATGTCAGCAGGTCGACAGGAAACCAGCCAACTATGGCATGCAGTAGGCAAGCTGGCAACACTTGTTGACAAGCTGGTATAAATGAGGCATGTGTTCTCATCTGCTTGCGATGCTCAGATTCCAACACTGGATTCTGTTGCAATGTCTGGCGGGTAGCCTCTGCCAAGTGGCGGTTGATTTTGAGCTAATTCGTTACAATGACGAGACCCTCACGCGAGATCAGCTTGTGAGTGCATTTGATGCGTTGGGTCTGCATAATCCTTCGCTGTACCATCTACGGACCATGGATCTCGACGCTGTTCTCTTGCATGGTCAGTGTCAACCTGGTTGGTACTGGTCAGCAAGCCAGTGCATCGCGTGCCAATGCCTGGTCCGCCTCCCATCAGCCGAGCTTTCCGTGTGGTTTGAGCTGCTATGACAGCGCGTGTAGGAACACGCAGTACAGCGTCAGGCATATGCATACGACGAATGATATGTGCACAAACGGCAATATGAGCTCTGGTTCGTCTGCATGCATGAACAGGATTGTTATCAGCATCAGCAGCATTGATGTGATGACCGCTGGCGCCAGCACGTATTTAGACATCGTCGCTCTATACGTTGGTTGTCACATCTGATGTGATATGGCCTTTTATTTTGTCGTTATAGACGCAAGTTCATGCACAATAAATTGCAGAATCAGAGCGCTCGCCTTGAGGGTCACGATGGTGTCATACATGGACAGATGCCGGATGTAATCCAACATGGAAGAAATAATCACATTCACGAGCAGCAATATTGTGATCTGTGATGGCCAAGCATTTGGCCCTGGCCATACCTGTAATGCGCGTGCTAGCAAACATAGAAACACACACCATAACAACTCGTCCGACGTGATGGAGTTCTGTAGAGTGGATGCTATACGTACTAGAAGGTATCCCTCTGTACCTGATGCCAGTTGTACTGGAATGAAATGGAGGATGGTCATGAGCATGATGAAAAATAGGATAGATGCGTCTGGTTGCATGGACTCGATGTCTACGAATATGTCGATGACCACGCTCGCGATGGACATGGAGCATATCTCCAGGACCACGCGGTATATCGGGGAACGGTCTGTCTTGTTCAGCTGCAGGCTGATCCATTGTGATATCAATGCGCCAATCGTTAGGATGGTTGCGCGTGCATCACGCCATTCCAGGACAAATGAGAGCACATCTGCGTACATGTACATGATCGACGACACAATGAGCATGCCTTCCTGTGATGATTTGAGCGCTGGCGGTATGACTGCGACCATTGACAGCATACCTACGCCTACAATGAGCCCCATCATGTAATCGTGGCCCATGCTCACGAGGGGACGAAATTCCTCTAGAAGCAGCAGCACTCCTATTCGAATGGATAGCGTCCTAAGCACATGCGCTGGGCTCATCATGTGTGACATGATGATCACTAGGCTGTAAATTACACATGTTTCAAGCGAGTTCAGAGAACTCTTCAGCTGCACGCTGAGGAATCGAACTAAGATGAGGGTGGTTGAGATCTGTACCTGCTCCATGACACGACGGCCTGAGTCCATTTTGCAATTGATACAATGAATTGAATATATAATATGTCTATTAACTGTTTGAATGGGTGATGTCATGTATCCCTATCGAGACCCAACAGTTGAATGCCGCAATCGATCGGCTGTCCAATCTCTATGATCAAATCTACCCTACCACATGAGTGCAGCCAGTATTTAAGCATGTACGACATGCAGTGCAATGAGCGGACGAACCACTTTAAACTCAGCCGCCCCTGCAGACATCAACAACACCACCCAGCGACTGACCAGACGGATGAACGTGTGCATCGCGGGCACCCTCGCCAATTTCTTCGCAGAAGGTCAGGGTGCTGCGACCTGGAAGCCCATTGATGGTAAGCAAGTGTACATGTTTGGAAACAACGCGGAGACGGCCGACGTGACCACGTCGATCAATGCCATCAAGAATGCCTACATTGTCTCATGTCGTGTGCTGGAGGTGAAGAATTCCATTCCTGTTCCCATTGGTGTGACCATGAATTGCATCCCCATGAACGAGATGGTGGAGACTGGTGAGCGCTTCGCTTTCACGTCTCTACCTATGTCGTACAACAGCACGCCACACGTGCTCTTTGAGGCTGATATGAACCTCACGGAGGGTCATGAATGGCGCGCCAACTACCGTGATTACAACGCGGACAATCTCACCACACACAACGTGCTCGAGGTGAGTGGCATGCCCTATGTGTTCGTGCATGAGAGCCATCCTGTCATCAGCCTGCTCAGGGCCAACACCGAGCTGCTCGGCACCAAGTTAGACGACCACGCCAAGATCGACGGTGAGTGGTACAAGGTCGGTAAACAGGTCCTCAACACATGTTGTGCCACCTTGCAGAGCAAGGTACTCAATCGGATTAACTGTCAGGACCTCAACCAGATCCAGGTGCAGCTCAAGCGCCTCGACGCCAAGGAGTGGACCGATGTAGGGGAGGTATTGCAGGAGCACATGAACGCTGGCGAGAATTCAATCCTCGACAGGCCTTGCTCCTTCATGGCACGTCTGGAACTGACATACGAGATCCCACATTAAGTATATAACATGAAATATAGGATCAATTAAATGGATGTACCATATTTCACAAACTCTGGCATGTTTCTGCGTGTCGTTATTTTTATCGCGCATGCTATTTCTGCGATCGTAATGCTGCTCAAGGTGGCCAACTCGTTCCAGGATGATTGTCATGCTGCTGTTGTGTATTCCTCCTATCAGATGTCGGGCATCCCACCCACCGCTTCTGTGTTTTATCCTCTCACCATTGAGCGCATCTCTAATGAGACAATATGCAGCCCGTCTGATCCCTTGTGTCACGGAGCGCGCATCCCAGACATGGTGGATGTTGTCTATGGCGACGATTCACATGTCATTGGGTCCAGTTGGAACATCATTGTTACTGTGTTGGTGTTTGAGTGGATCACTGCTAGCTATGCCTTGTTCTATATTGATCCATTCGACTCATGGCTGCCCTTTGCATCCCACCTGTGGTTGGGGTATCATCCCATTCCTGTGCTCTGCACCGGTTGGAATCTATTTCTCCTCATCTACCTATGGGCTGCCCGCCCTACCATCAACTTGCCAGTCAATAACCTTTTCTTGTACCTGCTCTGCCTGGTCAAGACCATGATTGTACAGAATGTGCTGTCGTTGTCGAGGACGTCTGAGCCGTCTATTGATCCTGTGATTCCAACGACAACGAGTGATCCACCACAAAAGGCTCAAATGCAGTGGCACACGGATCACTTTCTTCGAAATCGTAAACGCAACGATGTCAAGGTTGGTTGGACGGTCTTTCATGCAGAGGCACCCTTTCATCAGCAATACTATCTCAAGGGTATCGAGTCCAGGCATATGGGAGTCATCCCACGCTACATGGAGTACTCAGTGACGGCGCCGTTGCTGCTGCTGGGTCTCTTTGTGAATGCTGCCATCTTCTCTGAGTCGTGGAAATTTCAGTTCATGTTTGCTGCCTTGTTTGTCTGCAACCAGTTGGGCGCCCCTCTTCATTTCAGCGTACTGCGTATACCAGATGAAAAAGACGGCAGATATCGCCAGATTGCCATCTACTTCTTTGCAGCCGCTTGGATATCACTTGTCATGACGCTCTATGTATTCATTTACACATGCAAAGACATTCTCATCGACAACGCCGCTGCCGTTCCTGCATGGGTTGTGGGACTTATCTGGTTCATGCTCATCCTCTACACTGTATTCGGCCTCGTGGCATCTAGGTATTACATACCCATTCTGATGGGTGTGACCGCTGCCTCTGCTGATGACTGGGAATGGCTCACCACATACCTCGACATATGCTCTCTGCTTGTCAAGCTACCCATCGCATGGACAATATACGTCAAAGGCACCATTGTTTACTGTAATGTTGTCAGTGCTGTGCTTTGTTGAGTATCATGCTCAACTCAAACAGCAGGCTTGTCGTTATACATAATCGGAACAACAACTCCGTCACGCAGATGCGCTTGATGTTGACCACACCAATCATACCCAACCCCAGATAGAGTGGGAATAAATACCACACCACATACGTTGACTGAAACACGTCAAATCCTGACTCGAAATACGATAGCGATGTCATCCCAAAAAACAGCATCATCAACACCACCTGACATCCCACCGAGGCGTTGCTCTGATAATACAACTCGTCTGCCGTCGTCTCCTTCCCTTGACTGGCAAATAGGTCATCGAGCAGAACCCGGCCAAATGTTACCAATCCGTATACCGTCGCAAGCCCCATGGTCGCCGCCACCAACGTGATGTCGCGTTTCAGTGTGAGCGTGTGGTTCAATAGCACCAATGTTGGCACTGAGAACAGGTACTGCACCATAAATGTAGAGACCCACCAGCGCGTGTCTGTATGGTGGTAGAATGACAGTAGACATATCAAAACTACCAGCATCATGTAGATTGCAAACGCCTTGCCAGATGGCTCCAAGATGGCACAGTGTACCACCATTGCAAACGACCCCAGCACTAGCTGCATCAGGTATGGCATTGACACCTCGTCGTTTGCAGCATACATACGAATCCAGATCAGCACCGAGCACATCATCCCCCATGCATTCAGTGCGTTCAGCAGTGCCACTGGCTTCATCGACATCTCTGTCTCCTCTACAGATGTTGCAGCCTTCATGTTCATGAAGCAGTTCTCCATGCCCTTCTGCGCTGCAGACACGCATGCCCCGTTCATGTGCGAGTTGTACAGACAGCGACACGATGGCGCCTGCTCAAGATTCAGACAGCCCACCGCCGCAAGCCCTATCGGTAGGAACTCCACGTACGACGCATCAGACACATTTGAGCAGTGTCGATAGAAGTCCCGCCACACTGCCATGCCGTTCACCCAATGTGTGTTTGAGCGTCGGGTCATCTTGATGTCAAACTCAGACGCCACGTCGTGTCGCATGTATACCATGATGCTCGTCAGAAAGAAAAGAAATATGTTTGCAGCCGCGCATACGGTCCAGAATCGGCGATGCATGCGTTCCTTGGGGTTGCGTGCAATATATAACATATCTGCGCGTTCATCGACCTGATACTCTGGTACCTGTATATAAACATCATCTTAATATGTCAAAATGGAAGGCCGCACTCAAGAAAGCCGATCAATGGCCAACCCTAGCTACATCCCCGACGGAAACCCCGGTCAGTATGGAGGGGGGACCTACACAGGCCATAGCAACGAACCAACCATTCAGGACTATGAGAATATATTCGGACCCGCTGGACGAGACGTTAAGCTTGATAACAACCGAAGCAAGCGCTACAATCGCCTGCAGCTGCCGCAAGCATTGGTTGGGTCTAATGTCTACCTCACAGATCGTATTGACGGTCTCATCTCAGATGCCACCAACTCCCCGTTTACTAGTCTCATTTTACCCTACAAATACATTGAAAACCCAGATCAGAAGCTTACATGGGCCTCCTGGTCCTTCGACGAAGGCCTCGCCTCCCGGGTCCCCTACGAGGCAGCAGCCCGCACTCTCACCCAATCCAAGCGATCCTACAAGGCCTACCTCGTGCGCCATGGTCTTGCCATCACCATGGAGCACAATTTCATGATGAGCCCCAAGGGCCGCGAAAACTTCCAGAACCAGCTAAAGCAGTTGGTCGGCTCTATCCAGTATTCCAATGACCTGGATGTCCACATTGCCCTCGTCACAGCGCCGTCCTATGCCAAGACTTGGGCTGAGAAGTATAGCTCGTCAGACAAGACCGATTCTCAACTGTGCCGCGAGTTCGTCGACCTCTATGGCTTCCTGCAGAAGAATCCCAATGGACTTGATATTCTCATCGAGGAGGCAAAGTCGGTCCTGGCTACCTGGGGGTCTCCCGCCCCAACGTTCATGCTCTGCAACCAGAAGCTTGCCTTCCAGATGACAATGACCCCAGAGAAGACCAACTATGTAACCCAGGGAATGGACGGCGTCAAGCGGTTGCGTGCAGGACCAGATATTGCATCCTTCAGAGGACTCTCCATCATCAACACGCGTGCCTTTTCCATGGAGGTTGGCACGCCGCCTCGTGATATCCTCCGACGCCGCGTCCGAGTCGCCGAGTATTATCGTGTCCCTCCCCAGGGTGTCAATAGTCGCTGGGCCATTGAGCTCTACGACGAATCACGCGATACTTGGTTCTCGATTCGTCGTGAGGAACTTGATCGCTATGCCCGCCTTGACAACTTCAACAACACCCACTACAACATGCCTGCTGATCAGATCATGGTACTCCGCGACTTCCTCAACAACCCAGCAGACTGTGCCAGGGACAACAATGTCGAGATTCATTGGCCCACCACCCCCGCTTGGCAGACCAAGCTCATCAAGCCCGCTGGCCAATCCCTCAACTTTGCCATCCCTTCTGACTGGGATGCCGTCATGACAGCCATCAATACTCAGAGCAACGGCATCTACGCCAATCGTCAGTTCCGTGCTCACCACTACCGCACCATCATTGAAAACCTCGGCACCGTCCCCTACCTCCGCCCTAACAACATCCAAATCCAGGAGCATCTCCCGCCTACGGCCAACAACCTCCAGGCCTGCGCCTGGCTCTTCACCCAGACCGCTCTCATGCCTCGCATTCTCTCGCTTCTGTGGATGCCTGTCCCCACCATCTCCATGGAGTTCATGATCGCCGCCGTCTTGCCGTTCCTATTCCCAGCTCGCGCTCAGCTCGACGCGGCCATCCAAAGCTACCGTGCCACCTCCCAGGATATCAACCCCTACAACTCGGTCATGACCCTAATCCTCGTCGCCACAATCCATCCCAACCTGGAGGTCCAGCGTCAGATCCTCGAGGCCTTGCGGACTGCTCGTGTCGAAGCCGCCAGCCTACGTGCTGTCGTCGCTCGATTTGTACGTGCATGCTTCCATCCTCGCGCTGGAGAGCGCCCTCGTAACCGCATCCAGCTCGGCAGGATGCTCGACGAATACGTTGGACAAGCCTTCCAGCATCTCCTTGGCCCAGGGTTGGATCAGGCGCTTGCCTTGTATGACCCTTGGCCAGCCGAGCGCGACGTTGGCAATGTCTCCATCATGCACTATGCCAACGTCTCTGAGACCCATCACACCCTCGCCCATCCTGCCATCGAGCAGGCATACGAGCAGCATTTGGAATTCCACTGGAATCATCTACCGCCTATCTCCCCCACTTCCTCTGTATCCAACCTCGACGAAGACCACGCTCTTGCTGTCTTCCTCCAGACCATGATCAAGCGCATGTTCAGAAACCCAGGAGGCCTGACAGGGGATGACATGTTTCCAGCCTTCCTCCCCCATTTGGAGGTCCAGGATCGTGGATCTGAAGACTACGAATATGTTCTGGTTCGTCCCTGTATTGAGCATAACATGCTTGGAATCATCATTGGCAAGGGTGGCATCGACGAGCTTGGGGCGACGCTGTGGGGTCAGACAGAGCTCAGCTGCTATGACGACAGCTTTCACGGTGAGTGGCTTTGTCATTTTTTTATTTTTTTTCAAATTCATCTGCTAACCATGATTGGTAACGTGACCACGTGACTGTAACGTGACCAAAAAAAAAGGGTGTTGGGGGCTTAGTTATAAAGTAAGTTATCTCGTCTTCATTCAGTTTAATGGGTTGGTTATTTATCTAATTTGGTTGTTTACCAGTATCATGAGAGAGCGCTGGTCTTCAATGAGCGTAACATGATCCGTCTACACGACGTGGCATTTGATGGGTACAATGGGTAAGCACTGATGTCATGTGACACTGTCTGTGTGTTAATACTAACACTTTATTGATTATCAGAGGGAAGGATGATCGTGTGGTTGATTGGTCTGATGAAGCTCCCAACAAGCCAAGACCATTCAACAGAGCCGTCAGTGATCTCAGTGTTCCATATCAAGGACCCAGTATTGTCGTGATGAGATTCAAAGTTGATCGAACAAATCCAGCATACAAAACCTACTGGCCAAGTCCAATTGTCTTCCATGATAAATTTATAGGGCAAGATGCACCAAAGATCAGTCCTGACCCTGATTCAGTCTATCTCGTTCAGACAGATGGAATGCGTGTCTTTAACAATGACATGTATCGCGAGCAATACAGGTCCTATTCATTTGACTTGAATTCAATGTTGGGTCGTGTGACTTGATTTTTTAAACAGGGCTTATAGTGCTAGACTTCCAGACATTACTTATTATCACCACATCCGGAAGCCTGCAGGAACTGCTTCAATTGATATGGAAACCAGCCAGAACTCACTTGCATTCCAGGGTACCTTTCGTATCAAGCATCTGGACAAACCAGGCGTGGTCGAAGAGACTCTGGGAAGTGGCCACTGTGGAGTGGATTACATTGGCGCAGCATCTTTGCGCGCAGGGAAAGGGGTTAGGGCAGAACAGAAAGCCCCATCCTTGTGCAGGATGGTCTAAGACGAAAACAATATTTTGTCATGTTTTTGTAATAAATGTGCTTTCAAGTCATGAATTTAATCATCAAAATGCTCGAGAGAGCTCGTAAATCGCGTTGGATAGCCAAAGGGCTGCAGCAGGAATAACATTTATGGAACAAAAAGCAATCATTTACCCCATTTAGACGTGGCCAAAAAAAAAATAACGTCTTAATCCAACGTAAACTTTTTAACGTCTTAATCCCGAATCTCTATGTCCAAACCAAACCAAACAGCGCTTCTAGCCTTCAGGACAGCAGCGACCATCAACAAGGGAGCGCTCGCAAAGCTGAGAGCGTTCAACAGAGAGCGGCGGTTCGTCACACGCGAACGGGCGACACAAGCAGCTATAAACAAAGTGTTGTCGCTCTGCCGCAATGAGCCATCGGATTGAGCTCTGGCGCGCACTGGACAGGCTTACGACACTCGTTGCCAATAAATACGAACTGTCTGTGTCAATGGATGGGGTGCATGACGACGCGCGTAGATCTGCAACCATTCGGTATTATGGTATTCCGTTGACATGGGAGCCAGAAGGCCTAATACATGCTCCAATTGCAATCTTACATAACACACTACTAATTAGAAATGAAAACACGATAGAATCCAAACAAACATTCCTCACATACATTGCACTTGCGCTACAACAATTAACTCTGGAACCCCCTGCCACATCCATTAAGTTCTCAGATAGCTACAACAATCAAAATGATAACTGGATGGACATAGATAAAAATCAACTAATACAAAGGATAACAGACGCCAAAACAACGCTTGAGCACGAAATAGACGAAATCATACAGAGTTTCATTCAAATGTCAATTGAAGAAAAACTGGAAACCCGAAACCCCATACAAATAGCAGCTTCAAATGGCAAACTCGAAAAACGCAGAGACAACCATCGACACGAGATCCCATTCGTGTTCATGCACGACGAGGCTGATCTGGGTGGTTTCAGCCTTGAGACTGTATCCAAACGCATCCATACAACGACAGGTGAGAAGCATTGGAAGCGACTCAGTGGCATCGCGAATGAACTCAGCGGACCCAGAGAGAGTAATAACAAACTCTTTAGTCTCATAGGGAATCATGTCCGTTGCAGGGAAGTGATTGCGAAGGACATCAACATAGCTGAGGGGGAACCTGTACCGAGTCTCTGCTCTCCAACTGAGCTCCTTGATATGAGCCAGAGACCCCACAATGCGGTTTTCGGTAGGATCGAACATCTCATCGTGAAGCCTCGTGCGAGATTCCACGATCTTGAAGTTGAACGACTCAGTCACTGCGTTGATTTCTGATTCGATGCTGGCAAGGCTCTTTGTCCTGATCTCTCCTCCAGCTTCGTTGACAGGGCTGGCATTGCTGTCATCTTCAGAGTCAAAGGCGGAGCTGTCAGATTCGTTCATGATGGGTTGGAGTTGCATGGGCTGCTGGTTTCTTTTATAGTCTAGTTTACAATAAAAAATAGAATCCCGAATCTACAACAGCTCGGCCCGCCTGTTCCGTGTAAACCCATAATATAATCCCGAATCTCTGTAGATCGTGCCAACAGCCGATGCCTGCGCGGAAATGTCCACACAACCGACGCAAGGATCAGTGTCGGGACTGCAAAGGCACTGCGTTCTGCGTGCACAACAAGTTTAAGTTTCGCTGCAAGGAATGTCATGGCATTTCCATCTGCGAGCACGGGATCTGCAGGTCGTACTGCAAGCCCTGCAAAGGCAGCCAGATCTGCAAGCACGGCAAACTCAGGAAGATCTGCGCAGACTGTCCAGGGAATCACCTCTGCGCCGAGCACGGACGAAACAAGTACTCCTGTCCACAATGCAAGAAGGCGGACATTCGCATGACCATTGCGTTTTTATTGAACTAGTGAATAAAATTGCAAGCGCGTGTCAGGCCTGTCTGTAGATCAAACAAGACATTGCGTTTTTATTGAACTAGTAAAAGAACTTGCATGTCTGTAGATCAAACAACAGTTTCAAACAGCCGCCTCTAGAAAGGCAGCGACGACTGATGGGACGTATTCCCAGCTGCTCACGTCCATAGAGATGGAGATCCTATAGCCTTCAAAGACGAGACCGTCGATAAACTCACTCAACTCATTGCCTGCAAAGATCAATGGGAGAGACTGGAAGGCCTGCATTATGATGGGGCTGGATGCATATAGCATCATCACATACCGCTTGTTTCGGGGGGTCACAGTTCCATCTTCTTCGTTGGTGAACTGGGGAGCGTCTTTTCGTGTAACAGCGACCGAGCTCCTCGTGCACTCAATGACAATCCGATCTCTGTTCTCAAGCTGATTGATCCAATCAACCGAACACGATGAGAGTGGCAATGCTGGATTAGTATACTTGTTGAACGGACCTTGCACTTCAGAATCGCGAACCTTGTAAGCGTATAACGCAATCACTTCATGGATTTTCTTGTTGACATCGAAAACTGACAACTGTTGGTTTGCAGATGCTGCGCTGCTGCCACCCGCGGCACCGTTGTTGATGATATCAATGTAATTCATGCAGTCAATAGATACTGAGATGGAAGGGTCCTTATATACTGACAGACAGTAGTTGTGTAAATGAATCATAAACATCTTGTAATAGATCCATTATATGGGTGTAAGAGTGGAAATCAACGTCATATGGGTCTCCATCAATATCGTTTCTGTATGAAAGTTCAAGTTGTATAGCAATAAACCTATCAATCAATTCACTGGAATAGCGTAAATCACGCAGGATTTCTATGTTTGCTTCCTGCATGTTGTACATACCAAATATTGATATTGGCACACCGTTATTTGTTATAAATAATGTCGCTGGTTGTTTTAGAAATACAGCAATCATAGTCCAAATGTCATCAATCAATTTGAATAGAGCGGCTTCTTTCTCTATGAGACAAATTATTTTCATATATATATTGTATATTTATATAAGAAGGCGAACCAACTGTTTTGCAATCAGATTCAAAATGATCTTCGCTGTCACAGTGTTTGTCTTGTTTGGGAGCTGGGCGATGCTGTCATTTTGGAACACAGACGAGAACGACGACCAGTCTCCGTCATCTGATTCGACCAACGACTCAATCTGCACTCTGAGCAGAACCAGTTCAATCGGCTCGACCGTTGTGTACGAATCACGCAGCCGCAGCTCGTCAGTTGACACGGCCCCTTTAAGAGAGTGACGTCATCATGACAATGAAACTACCGTGGCCGAACCCTGTGTTGGTATTCGCACGAAAGGGATCGTTGTTTCAGTTTCGCTCGTTGCATCATGTTGTTTTGATACGAGAGACAGTGTCTCGCATATCAGTACAGCAAATGACAGACCTGAAGGATATGAACAAGCGATTTGAAGACAAATTAATGGCACACCCGTTCATCGTTCTTGACACTGGAGACAGCGCCACCGCATTCTCACCAGATGGCGCAAGCGGTCCAGTAGATCTTGATTCGCTGCCACTAATCGACATGGAGGCACCTATCGATGAAGGCATCATACTCGTGAACTGCTCCAACACCATGACGGTGTATAGTCTCAAAGATAACACATTCAGTCTCCGCATGCATGATCTCCTCATGTCCAGTGTCATGTGCATGCCCACGGTTTTGCATGAAAATGATATCCCTTTTTTACTACAACGCCGACATGAATACGCCGATAAGCAAATTGCCAACAGCCGCATCGTGCTACAGAGCGATTCCTGCATTTCACTCTACAACATATGCGATTTCTCGCTGGTCAAGACAATCTACAGACGCACTTCGTGAAACTGCACCCTGCCATCGGCCCTGAAGCAGATCACGCAGGCCTGCAGCACCTCCATTCCAGCGGCCTTCTTGGCTCTCACATACTTCATGAGCTGATGCACGTCAGCACGCCGCACCCTGATGCCGACTTTGAGCTCTACCAGGGTTGAGTGGTCAACTTCCATATCAATGCGTCCAACCATCACCTGTGCATACGCCGTCTGCACAAAGCAGTCAACCTGTGTGATGAATGGAATGTTGCGCTCATATAGGAACTGGGAGATCATCTTTTCGTAAAAGCACTCTGTATGTCCAGTTGAATGCTCGTCCATAATTGACTCGCATGCGACATGCAGCGTATCCATCACGTCACGCGGTTCAGGCATCTTACATGATCGCTTCACACGCGCAAGCATTTGGATTACGTGTTTGAAACGGATATTTATTGCAGATCAAATCTGATGTAACCGTTATCACACTTAAACTGTCACGCCATCCTGCGCACAATCTCAAACCCGACGTAACCGTCACCAACCGAACGGATCCAGTCGTCGTGAAACTGTATGTACGCCTGATGGGTCCTGATGATAATGTCCAGAACGGAACCATCCGTGAGAGCATGCCGACCCATTCGCACCGTCACCGCCCCATCAACCATTGCATCAAAGGCCGTGTTGCGGAGCATTGGCAACAAGGTGCTTCCGTTTAGGTTGAAGCATGCCTGAAGCCGGTTACACATTTCATCCGTCCTGTCGGCCGTAAACTCGTCACAAATCAGGACCTGAAACGAGACTTCCATAAACGTGATCTTTGTGTGCGGCATCCCCATTGTGATGATCCCGTTTGCACCGTGCGAATAAAAGCCATTTGTGGCCAGAATCTGCATCTGGCCGCCGCCAATCGGGAGAGAGAGCACAAATTCGTTGACATCACCCTGCATAACTGCAGATCGGAACATACGAGACTCCCAGTTGGCGCCAGCATATCGCCGTGCGATGCGATTAATTGCAACCCAGTCGACGGCATCGCGACTATCATGAGCAATAAAGGTAAACATGTATGGATAAACTACGCCAGCTGAACTATCGACTTATATATGCATGTTCAACAAGTGCTGTGCTATGGAATTCAACCAGCTCGTGTCATTGAAAGAATTTGCCGGGGTCTTCACGTCGCTCGTGTGTTATTCACGCATAGGCATAGACAACCTTCTATACTCAGGGGGCATCAATCTGGCAATGGTTCTATTTGTGTTTGGATTCCCATTTCTGAATCCATATCTCACAACATTGATGTATCTTGGTCCATTATGGGACCAGAAAAACATGTATAAAACGCTGGCAAGCTGGCTCGTATCTGTATGTGCGCAAGTGGGAGGTGCATGCACTGCTGGCACCATGCACACCCGCCTAAAAAAAATGTATGGACAAGAGGCGCTGAACACGACATACACATACATCAGCGACTTGCCTGCCAGCACGTGTATAGCAGACGAGATGTTTGCAGTCCTGTTCGTGTTGGTTGGATTGCTTCATCTTATGAGAGCGCTGACTAACGCGATACTGACCCGTCGATTCTGGGACAGTGATAACAAAAACGCTGCCGCACTATCAATCCCGTTGATCACATGTGCTGTTTTTCTGGTCGTTGCCATAACACACGCGTTTCCATCAGCCAATCAATCATTGCACATCACCATATTCTTGGCTGTAATTGAAGCCCAATCAAGCGACGTGTGCGCCTACAGAAGCCTAGGAGGATTTCTGGGCACTCTTCTAGCATTGACCTATTATCATCTGTATTACAAAGACTGCTGGTTGGATTATATTAAACAGTCCGACGAGCCCGACAACGATGGCCAAATATACAACCGCTCTGGATCCTGAGATTCATCATCTCGTCATGAATTGGATATAAGTTCACAAAGACTAATCCATAAGATGTTCGACGACACAACAACTTGGCTATACACAAGATTAAAACCAGTCTCACCATTTTTGTTTCCTTTCACAAAGGAATTCACTGGCACATTTGCAGCCTTGGTGTGTTATTCACGCATTGGCATGTATAACATGCTATACGCTGGCGGGATCAACGTAGGGATGATACTAATCGTGTTTGGCTTTCCAACCCTCAATCCATATCTGAGCACATTTCTATTCTTTGGCCCTCTGTGGCTTCCAGAGTCCAAATGGACCATCATTGCAAAATGGGTTGTTTCTGTAGTTGGACAATGCTGTGGTTCATGCAGCGCGTGGTTTTTTCGTAAATACCTATCAGATATGTTTTCAACTGAGAGTCTGGGAAACAGCTACAGCTATATTCCATTGCCATACAGCACAGACAGTCACATATGGCTGTTTGACGAGATGTTTGCCGTTTTATTCCTATTGATAGGTCTGCTACATCTGATGAGATCCATCACAATGCCCATAATGACAAACTATGTATGGAATCCGTCTTCATCAACTAGAGAGGATTCAACCCAACCAATTTCTGTTTCGCTCATCATGTCAATCGTTTTTCTCATAATTTCAATCACACATGCGTTTCCATCTGCTGATCAGTCGCTGCATGTGACCATATACATGTCACTATCTGAGCTACGGAAGGGTGATGTTGGATGGTATCGGTTGTTTGGGGGTGTGTTAGGTACAGGGCTTGCACTGTTATACTATCATATCTATTATAACAGCAATTCAATAGATCCAGAAAGCAATAAACCTCAAGTAGATACCACACAACAACTGAAATCACGAAGTCAAATGGATATGAATCTGCAATTCTTTCGTCGGCGTGTCTAATGAATAAACGCATGTATGCATATACAAACACACGCAGTTGCAACGCATATGCTGCAATTCACATGGCTAGATGTGATTGCACCAGTTACATTCATCCTGCTCACTGCATGCATGACGTTCGTCATATACATGGGCACGCGCAACCCAGACTTGATTATGCAAGAATTTGAGATGGTTGTAATTGCGTACGGATATACCAACGCATGCGTAGGATTCATCGTCGGGTACGCAATCCTACGGTCGTTTGTCGAGACAGAGTATCTGGAACACGCACAGGAGCAAACACCAGAATATATATGTCATTTATGCAGCGGTGTGCGCACACCGCTGCTCTAGATAACGTCTAAAGTATATGGTATTGAATACAGACCGACGCAAAAAACGAATGAATTCATTTAGGCAAACAACCCAATATCCGACAGCGTGTACCAGACACACCGGTTCTCGTGCACACGCCGAGTGAAAACACCCATTGGAAGTGCAACGTGCCGCTTCATCCATGCAGTCCAGTTATGCTCATACTTGGCAAACAAGTCGCCGTATATGTCCGTCAAAAGACCAAGAAGTCGCCACTGTGAAAAGCTTAGAGTGGCACCAGTCAACTCTTCGTCTTCAATTGCAGCATAGACTTGATCACAAATCTCCGAAAGGAGCATAGGCAACGCAAACGTCTTCGACTTCCACTTGTAACACATGTCTGATATCGCAGACAACCGGAACAGCCGCACAGCAAGAAGGATCATGTAATCCCAGTTGGGCTGTTTCTTTTCAATCATCGTCACATCAAACGTATTGTCATGCAGGCAGTTGTAGACGGCCTGCGAGCTTTGCATGTAGAAGTATTGTACCGATCATACATACGCCACTTATATATAATCTAAAAAAAAACACAGTCAAACGAGTGACGTGTATATCGATCCCAATATCGAATCAAATGGAAATCATAATCACCAGACTGAAGCCTCTGTCGACTCTCTACCCGCTCGGTGTTGAACAGGCGGTCACATTGATACAATCAACTAATATCCGATCCGCCATGGACTGTGTTCTAGACGCCATGCGCCAACATGATATGGAGCCAATATTCGACACGCATTTCAACTTGGTGCAATGGGATGACGCGAGGTTCGCCCTCGAAGCGCTGCTGGTCGCCACGTTCCCAGATGCATTCGAGCTGGCCTGCTTCGATGCCATGGCAGATATGAAGAACATTCTGATGTATGAAGCAAGCCTCATCTTGCGCCAACAATTCGGGCGTTTGCTAACAGAAGGGACCTATAACCACATTCACGGAATGACCAACCTACTCAAGGGATTCGTCCTCATCTATTACTTTGTATTTTCAGTCGAACCCCCCCCCATCGAGGCATTCATCGACGCATACAACGTACTCCGCGCATTGGACTGTGTATTCGCCAAGCATTGGTGCGAGATGACGAGGCTACAACTACGGCACTATGTCAAGAGTGTCATATGCGCCCGGCGTGATGCCCTTATATCACACGGCTTGCACACTATGGCATCTGAGATCGACAGGCGATGCACTGCATAAAAAAATAAAACAAATGCCTCATAGACACAGCCACTGTACACACGCATATGATCGGAATAATGTACAACGCATGTCACGGTGGTTTTTCATTTAGTCAAGCAGCTATAGACGAATACAATCGACGCAAAGACCCTTTGGTACCAGATCTCAACTCAAATGCCCATGGGCTTGACAGAACAGATCAACTCATGATCGATATATGCGCAGATATGCAATATGACGCCAATGGGCTCTACGCAGCCATCAAGACAGAGTACATCCCAATCCGTTTCAAAGACCATTTTATCATCACAGAGTATGATGGATATGAAAGCGTAAATGTCGACTACAACGGGTACACACTAGACAAGATAAAGGACATACTGCACAGCGATTTTATTGCAAACGACCAGAAGATCGGTCTTCTGCTGGAGATTGTCAACGAAAATGTCCCATCTGGTGCATTTGGCATCGAGTAGACTCACACGACGTTTGGTTCAATCAATGATTCGGCTTTTCCCAATGCCTTTTCCATAGCATCAATGCAGTTTTCGAATGTCACGAATCCGTTCTCAGACTCGCCATCAGGGGCTTCGTCATTGAACGTAGGAGCAAACTCCAGCAACGCGACAGTACATTCATCACTGACGTCGACGGCAGCCTCTTCGTCCATCTTCACTTCCAAATCCTGAAGCTTCTTCAGCGCGTCCAATGCAGCACTGGCCAGTTCATATGCCTTTGGGGCATTCCGCTTCTTGATGATCGCAAGCTTCTTGATGGTATCAGAGCGCTCATCGTCTGACTTGAAGGGCGAGCTTGTAATTCGGACACTCATTGATCGACGCATCGTTTTTTTGAACTGATTTGGGGATAAACGTCTATTTATCCCGAATGAAAAAAAATAATTCACGTGCGCCAATCACGTGACTTTAATAGAATCCCGAATCTTTTTTGACCATGCAAGCTGTGTCAGATCATGATTCGAGGGTAGTATGTAGGTGAGCGTGGCTTTGCAATAATACTCAGGGTCAATCAACAGATTGCAAATCACGTCCTCCAGAAAGCAGACACGCTGCATGCAACTGGTGGTGCGCAACACATCACATGGAGTGGCTATGTGCAGATGCAACTGCCATACAGACGGCGGGTAGTGGAAATAGATCATAGGCGTGTCATACATTGTGGGAATGCAGGCACCAACCTGTCTCTTGATTGAATGCAAAATGGGAATATGCTCCCCACGAAGACATCGCATGCTGGTTAGCGACTCGTCCGTAAACACAACCAGCCAATTGAGGGTTGTTGAACCCGTCGACACATCAGTGTCTGGAAGGATTACAAAGTCGTCACAGCGATACAACACATTCTCCTGCTCCTTCTCACCCGATATGATTTTATAGATCCATTGTTTTCGTATTATTTCATTGCGAATGAATGCCTGCATGGTGGTGCTCTCGTGGGCGGTAGCCGTCTCATGGATCACGTTCCGCGATCGTGCGCGAACGACCCGGTGTTTCATCTCAAACACGTCCTCCAGCAGACTTTTATAGGAATGACCCTTTGGGTATCCTATATAAACCACAGATTCATATGGGCATCCATAGTCACAATGCAAGAATACCAGTTGTTGGACGGGAAAATGATGCCCACAACAACCATCTCCAAGATTGTGTTCATCGACACAAATCCTACTCATCAGATAAAGACCATCGCTGGCACGAAAATAGGACGATTCCCAACTGGATATGAACTGTACTGCACTATGCATCTCAAAGGCTCTACCTATGTGTTTCTGGTCAATCACATTAACATTGGTGGTGCCATCCATTTCTACCAAGTGACCCACGTCTCCATATACACCAAGAATGGGTTCAAGGCCGCAGACGGGGGTTCCAATCGCCTCACCGCCGCGCACATCCAACACCTCACCACCACGATGGTTGCGATGCCTGTGTTCGTCAACCCTAAGCACACAATCACACCACACGTGATTGCATGGTTGCTGATCATGATGGCTGCCAAGCTGTTGCAACACTACAATGGAATGGACATAAACTCGGTGGCACAAGCCATGCTCATCGAACTGTCGGTAAGCTGCATCAGACTCCGCCGAATTCGTCTCGATCGACAGCTTCTCGTTGCTGTTGGCACGCAGGCCACATACCGCATCGCACAGACGATATACCCAGCCAAAATGCATTCAATCCTGTGGCTTACAGCATTCCACTACCAACCCACCACGTGCATCCTCGTGTCTTTCGCGTGCATCATCGATCACATATTGGTTCTCCTCATGCAATTTAATGCATACATGAAATACGCCAACAGACTAGACTGGGTAATCATTCCTGTATCGGCGGGACTCGTGCACAAGTACCACCCCAACTGGTTTATTCAGTATATCGTTGTTATGTCTGCATGCTGCGCGGCTCCTCTTCTTCTGGATCTTCATCCGCTGACGGCGGTGCTGCTGGAGCTGGTTCCAAGCTGCTGGCCGCAATAGACGCCGCATACATGTCCTCAAGCTCTTGAAGCTGTATCCTCATCTTACCGATGCGTTTCCTAAGGGCGGCTGAGCGCTGATGTTTCTTGCTGGTTGGTGCGACCATTTGATGAAAAAAATTAAATCATCCCAACCCAACACACGGATGCGTATCTTTTTTTTTGAGTACTATATTAGGCATGTGTCACGCCCAGCGGGCATGAGCGAATTCCAATCCATCCACAACTGCATAACAATGTATGAGCGCTTCTGCGATGACGTCAGCATCCCAGTAAAGAGATACGCAGAAAATCTGCATGTCATGATGATTCTGTTTCAAATGAACATTGACACACGCGAGACATATTCGTCTGTGTTTAACTCCAATCCATTTCTCGACTGGGCACAGGCGGCCACCCTGAACACATACAAGATATATAGAGATACTGGCGCATGGCTCGCGCTCACACGATTCATCAATCTAAAGACAACCACGACAGGAGATTTGGATGACATTAACTGGAAGCTATTTGTACAAAACCACAAAGTATTCTCGCATTTTCAAACGAGCCTGAACACAGCGGGTCTGCATCTGAAGCCCCTACATCTAACCCGTCTATTCCTTCTACTCAACACGTGCAACCTACAGGCACAAAATAGCATAGAGATGTTTTTCTCCGCAACCTTCAACAAGGCAGTGAAACACGAGGCATTTCACTTCTTCAGCCTTATGGCAGACATCCCATTCGACCGTAGCGATCGCACGGCCGCAGTGATCATACTGCTGCGAGACTTCTTATGCGTAGACCACGAGGCGTACAAAGGAGAGGTGGATCTTCTCAGAAGCAATGAGTCACGACTTGCACACATATTCAAACAGAAGCACATGCAAGCCACCTCGATGCGCCCTCGCTTGCGTTCCAAGCTGCGTGTCAAACAAGGCACACCACTTGCGCTCCTCGACAAGTTCCAACCATGGTCAGAGGCCATTCGCTTCCCCAACATATTCTCCATCATGAACCGCAAGCGCCTTTACTACACAATGGCGCAGACCCGCATCAACCGAGAGACATACATCAACCTCTACACAAACGAACACGACCTAGCCAAAACAGTATTGCAGTACCACGTCAAAAACCCAGACATCGACATTATAACTGACATCGTCATGCAGACCCGCATCACATCAGAACCGTTCACAGAGCTCCATTTGTTCCGTGAACACTGCTTCAACAGTTTCTCGTTGCAACAAGTCAACAAACTTCGGCTCAACGACCTGCTACACCTCTATATCGCAGCCTATCAAGCTGACGTCGTCTGGAAGCACGTATGGAAGGCCATATTCCCTGTCCTATCAATCCAAATCATCCGCGATGTTGAAGCATTCGTCCATAAACACTCTATTAACCATCAGATGGTGATGCACATGGTGTTTGCAGGAGATGAGAATGTGATCATGATGCCACAGCCTTTACCCAACGCTGAACCCATCTTGTGTCAGGCAACATCACAGCCCCCCATTAACCATCAAATGGCGATGTGTATGATCATGACGCCACAGCCTATACCCGACTCCGAACCCGTCGAGCGTCAAGCGGCTCGTCTTGATCCAAAGTCGCAGGCAGCGCCGTTGGAGGCGGACGGGGTCGACTACCCCGACTGAATACAAGCGGCTCATCGGTAATGGCCAGCAGACCAGCTGTCTGATGCGGAAGCTTCATCAGAAACTCGTCATTCAACGCATCCCACGCACCACACCACTGCACCGTCACGGGACCCTTCATCAGATGCTGCATCGCCTGCAGCCGTCTATGTCGCGCCACCGATTCCGTTCCCGACTGGTCTCGCCCGCCGTCGCACATGATGTCAAACACAAGCAGACGAGGCATGCCCCGCTCAACGAAAAACTGTGCCACCACGATTGTCATGTCTGCGCACATGAGCCCTACCTCGGGCCGCGCATAAAATACAATGTCAATCAACGGCGCATAGATAAGCGTGTAGCCGTTCACACGAATCAACAACACAATCTCAGCTCGTGCTGGCACCCATGTGAACAGCGTCCCTGGCGTGTCTGTCGTCTGCACGCGCCGGCAATATGCCGTGTGCGGACCCAGGCAAAGATATGGCTGCAGACACAACATCGCAAGCGACATCACGACACAAGGTGACGTCACACGGACACGAGAGTCAAACAGCTGCTTCTTTTACGAGTCTCAATAGCGTGCGCGGCATTCAGGGCACGTGAACGCGAGCCAGCTACCGAGGCAGCGGCGATGCGCCACATGAGTGCATGCGCTGGGGTGCACAGCGACATCACCCCCCGTGGGGTCACGACAGATCGAGCAGATGCTGTCAACATAGCAGCGCTCAAAGCTCGGCGAGCGAATGACCACCTCACGGATTGTGCCAATGCCCCCTGCCTGGATGTAAAACACAACAGGAGACCAAACATCGTCTGGAGCGATTGTACGGACACTCACTGGAATGTTGTCAACCATACCAACAGTCTGGGCTGCATTGAACGGCGGTTCCGTATGATGCGTCAACATCTGCGTAGGACCTCTGATCTCAACATCAATCACACGATCGCGAGTCACACGACTACGCACAGCCAGCACGGATAACGACATAATGGACAGGAACTGAACTGATCAAACAGCTTGTTTATATAGGCTCTGAACAAACACAAAACATTAGTTGCGATGTTTTCGCAAACATGCTTTTGTATGTTACTCTTGACACCAAAACAAAACGTGAAGTTTTTTTTACTCAAAACTGCAAATCACCAGAAACGGCTGCGGCACAGTGGGCAGCTGGCGTTTACCCATTGCCAACGCATGATGCAGTTCACATGAAACGCATGTCCGCATCCAGAAATCATCACATCATCTCCAATCCCGTCCAAGCAAATAGCACACACATCAGTCTGCGGCGTGTTGCACAAGATGAGTCGGGAGTAGCCAATGGCCATAGGCGTTTGCCAAGGCAACAACATGCCATTTGACATTGCCAGCATCACATACAACACACTGGTACTCGGGGGAATGAATCCAACGGCCGAAAAGACGCGCATTGTCGTCTCAATCACACATGCAGGCATGATGAAATCATTTTCCCAACAGAATGCAAGAACAGCACGAAGCAACTCAACAGTACTGCCAGTCCAGTGAAGATAATCAGACTCATCTTCGTTGATGACCCAAATCTTACACCGTGCATGCAGATGTGAAGCTGACAACCCCATGACGATCTCAATATATGCTCTTAGTGCATGAAATACATCTCCAACGACACTCAGAAGAAAATGATGCTGTGCATTGACAATATCAAGCCTGTACAGCCGACTTTGTTCAGAACCCATAGAACATAAATGTATCAATCACACAAAATACCTTAAATACACCAGCCATTTAGACCGACACAGAAATAGGATCTCCGTCCATGCGACAGATGGGACACCGACGCATCAGTGATAACTTGGAGTCGTTAAATGCAACCAGACGAGCGCCGTAGGCATTCGAAGCATCGTTGAAATCCCTGTATTGCATAGGGAAGACCATAAGCCATTCATCAAGAATGACGTCACATTCGTCGTCATCGTCTGACAATGGAATACACCCAAAGTCAACTGGATTTGGCGGCAGTCGGCCGGGAAGCGTGCACTTCACGGCAGAGAAGCAGGACGCACACACGCGATGCCCACAGCCATACGTAACAAATTTCATAGTACAGTCATCCAACAGGCATACGGGACACGACTCGCAATCCATAGCATCGGAAAAGACGAAGCTGCGCCCATAGCGCAGATCGCAGCTGATGCAACGCCCGTGATATATGGTGGAAACCCAAGCTGGAAGCTGCGTGAATCCACACAGTGGCGCATTGCCGCACGGCATGTCCATCGCAGACACGTGTTATTGTCTGGTCACGTAATATATTAAACAATATATAAACTTAAACGAGATACAATGCATTCAGCGTGTGCAGAGTATCAGTCATTCACTGGAGATGAATGTTTAATATATAAACACACACCCAGCGCTTTCAACGAATCCTATCAATGACTACCCAATCACTGCTTATTGAAGCGGCGCGCTGCAAGCTAATCCCACACATCATGCGCAGCGGACAATATGAAGAACACCGTGAAGGTGTCGACACAGCGGGAGATGCCAGATGGACTCACAACATATATCACTGCTTCCGTCCAGCTACTCTCAATACGTATCACTATCTCGAAATTGACTTTTTCAGCGACAACCGCTTCACGCGTATCACATGGGGTACCAAAATGATCAAAATGTGGACTATTGACGGAAAACAATTCAAAGCAACCTTCAATCAAACACTTCGTCAAAATGCGCCAACCCAAGAGTTTGCAACGTTTGACGACATGATGGATCATGCCATGCGTTTTGTCGCCTAGCTTTCTTGCTGGGGGCGCCCCCTTCCACGACCGCCACGACCGCCACGGCCGCCACGCCACATCATGGGATGCTCGTTTCTCTCGCCAGGGTCGCCTTCAGGGACGATCCGCTGCCTGCGTGCCTCGCGCAAAGTTCGCGCGTCTTCCTCCAGCTTGAGTTTCTTGAAGTGAAATTCAAACTCCGCTTCCATCAGGCGAATGCTGTGGTTGAACTTGCGCTC
>Ga0247838_1001549_pt1 | contig 32298 bp, 39 predicted proteins | sample LaCruzMarch2015__5_FD_189097 | JGI IMG/M metagenome (GOLD analysis project Ga0247838, IMG submission 189097) | Freshwater microbial communities from meromictic Lake La Cruz, Castile-La Mancha, Spain - LaCruzMarch2015_15m | ecosystem: Environmental > Aquatic > Freshwater > Lake | place: Spain... | reverse complement strand
TTCAACCGGCTCAAGCAGTTCCGCCGCATAGCAACCCGATACGACAAGACCGCCGTCTCATTCCTTGGCTTCCTGGCACTCGCCGCCGCAAAGCTATGGATGCCGACTTATGTCAACAGGGCCTAGGTTGCGAGGACCGTTGACCGCCACGTCGAACAGGTAAGTCACCGGCGGGCCAGTGAACACCCAGGCAAATAGAAGGATCGCTGCGGTGGCGGCCCGCGACTGCCATGTTGCGTACAAGCTGCGCTCCATGTTGTTCAATTCGATCTACGGCGGGTGCCTCGGGAACTATCAGCGTGCGTGGTTCGTGTCGATCGTCTTGGCCGCCCACCACGCGTCAGTTGGGGCGTGGGGGCTCGGGCTTGTTGCTCCCCCCTCTACGGCCTCGGCCTGATCCTCGATGCACTCGAGGCCAGCGCCTTGCGGCAGAGGCCTAGCCGGAAAATGAAGAACCCGGCGAGGAGGTGGAATCTCCCGCCGGGCTCAAGCACGAGGCAGCGAAGCCTCGTACCGAGTGTCATTTAGGCGTCATGGAGCGCCGGCGCAAGGGGGATCGGGCTGGCGATCAGGCCGGGCGGGAAAATTGCGTCGGGGCGAGGAACTGGCTCGCGACGTTCGCCAGAATCGGGCCATCGGCCTCGGAGGCGTTCTTTGCGGCGATCCACTCGGGGTCGGAGACGAAGGCGTTCCAGCGGGCTTCGCGGTCGGCCATCGAGGCCCAGCGGATCATGTAGGTGAGGTCGTTGTTGCTCTCGCCGATAAGCGTGGTCCAGAAACCGGCCTGCTCGATGCCGTGCTTGTCCCAGAGCTTAAGGGTGTCGGTCTCGAAGCGCTTGATGAGCGCCGGCAGGCGGCCGGGCAGGCAGGTGTAGACGCGCAGTTCGTAGATCATTGAGTGGTCCCTCGATTTGTCGCGAGGGTTGAAGCATGCCGGGGCGGTGCGGGCAATTGCCGGTTCGGGTCAGGTGCGCCGCAACCGGAGGATGATGGTGGCGACCAGCCAGCAGAGGGCGGCGGCCGCGAGGGTGTAGACGGTGTCGTAGACCGCCTCGGACGCTTTGAAGCCCTGGCCGGAGGCGATGTCGAAAAAGGCGTCGAGCCCCTCGTTGGCGAGCTGCACTACGGCGACGGCGATGAATGCCAGGCCCGGCCGCCGGAAGATCAGCAGGGCCACGGCGAAGATCACCAGCGCAAACAGGACGTGCAGGGCGTTGGGGCTGAGCCCGGTGACATCGAGGAGAATCTGTTTCAGGTCATTCCACATGCCCAGCAGTGAGCATGAAGCGATGCCTGAGGAAAAGAGAAACCGGAAGCGCGGGGCAGCGCGCTTCCGGTTAGCCAGGGTCCGCTTTGGAGTTGCGTCGGGGAAGTGACGCGAGCCCTGGTGGTCAACCCATCCAATCCGGCCGCGGTCGGGGGATCGGGGCCAGCATCGAGGCTTCGGGGGAGGCCTCGGTGGATGGGAGTGGCGTGGGCGACAGCACGGCGAGCGCCGCCGTGCCGTCTGGGCATTCGAGGAACGAGCAGTCCCTGAGAACCTGCTCGACGATGGCCTTCTGGCCGATGGCGAGCGCCGTCTTCGAGGCATTGTCCAGGTCGCGCCCCAGATCGACATCCCTGGGCGCGATGATGACGAACATCACCGTAAGCCAGAATGCGGACCTCAGGAAAAACATGGACTTGACGCTCCCCAATGACAGTTCACCGGCAGTTCGCTGCCTGCTGGGGAAGATAGTGAGCCGGCCCGCTTAAGCGCCGTTTCGAACTTTCGATAAAATTCGAGGCAAATGCTGCAGGTCATCGCGGGCCTGTCGTACGGGCGCGGGCAACGAACTGTTTACGCTACCGCCAGAAACCCCCCGCGCAAGCCTGTGCATAGGGGGCGCAAGGGCCCCCGGCCGGGTTCCGCTTAAACCTGTCTTAGGCGTTGGAGTGGATTGTCCAGATCAACAATAAGGGCGGCAGAGTAGTGAGTTCGAGTATGCGTAGCCTGCGGTCCTGGCTCGAGGGTAAATGGCGCCAGCGCCAGTCGAGCAATGCAGGAGGGCGGCCCGAGGCCATCCGCCGCAAGGCCATCGCCACCAATGCCTCGATCGTGCTTGCCGTCAGCCTGATCGGTCTGCCCGGCGGGCTGTACCTGCTGGTGCAGGGCATGCTGCTGCCCTTCGTGATGGCCGTGATCGGCACCGCCGCCGGCATGGTGGCCGTGACCCTCTGCCAGCGTGGCCAGTTCGAGCGCGCCGCTGCCACCCAGGTCTATGCCACGCTGATGAGCGGCTTCCTGCTGACCGTCGCCGACCCCGGCATCGTCGATTTCGGCTTCGCCGTGGCGCTGATGGCACCCGTGCATGCGAGCCTCCTGACCCGCACTCCGGTGAAGAAGCGCGCTTGGGCCATTCTCGTGGCGGTGGTTGCCGGGGGCGTCGCCTCGTTCCAGGGCCTGCTGGTGTGGCCGGAGGCGTTCCGTCCCGAGTTCGCGCTCCTCGGCGCGCTGACCTTCGTCGTCACCGCCAGCCTGATCGCCTACTCGGCGAACCGGCTGAACTCGGTGTTCGAGGTCTACGAAAAGGCGCAGATCAGCGCCTACAAGCACCTGATCGAGCATGTGCAGGATGCGGTGATGCGCTTCGGCGCCGATGGCAGCGTGCTGTTCGTGTCGCGCTCGGCCGAGCGGCTGTTCGGCTGCCGCCGCTTCGAGCTGACCGGTTCGGGCCTGCTGGACCGTATCCATGTGATGGATCGCCCAGCCTACATGACCGCCTTTGCCGAAGCCAATGGCGACGGCCAGACCCGCCGGGTGCAAATCCGCATGCGCCACGACGATGCCGATTCGGGCACGGCGCCGAAGTTCATCTGGGTCGAAGCTTCGCTGTCGCCGGTGGTGGATGCCGAATCGGACGAGCCGCGCCACGAAGTGGTGGTGCTGCTGCGCGACATCACCGAGCGCCATGACCGGGAGATCGAACTGCACCGCGCCCGCAAGGCCGCCGAGGAGGCCTCGATCGCCAAATCGCGTTTCCTCGCCACCATCGGGCACGAGCTGCGTACGCCGCTCAACGCCATCGTCGGCTTTTCGGAGATGATGACGTCGGGCGTGGTCGGCGACCTCACGCCGCAGCACAAGGAATACGCGACGCTGATCCACCAGTCGGGGCATCACCTGATCGATGTGGTGAAGATGCTGCTCGACATGTCTCGGCTCGAGGCGGGCAAGTTCGAACTGCAGACCGAGCCGTTCATGCCCGACATCCTTGTCGAGCCGTGCTTCAAGATGGTCGACGCCATGGCGCGCGACAAGTCGATCCGGCTGATGAGCGACATCCCGCGCGCCATGCCGATGCTGGTCGCGGACGAGCGGGTGTGCCGGCAGATCCTGATCAACCTGCTCTCGAACGCCATCAAGTTTTCGCATGAGCACTCGGTGATCACGCTGGAGATGCGCCGGCAGGGCCGGTTTGTCGCCATCGTGGTGACCGACAGCGGCATCGGCATGGGCGATGAGGCGGTGAAGCGCCTCGGCGAGCCGTTCTTCCAGGCGCAGGGCGGGCTTGCCCGTCGCTATGAGGGCACCGGGCTCGGCCTGTCGATCGTCAAGGGACTGGTGGAACTGCATGAAGGCGAGCTGCACGCCAGCTCCTCGCCGGGCGAAGGAACGGTGATGACCGTTTTGCTGCCGATAAACGGTCCGGAAACCAAGGTAGGGGAAACTGCCTCTGTCACGCCCCTCCATCGGGAACCGGCGCAGCAGCAAATGCCCACATGGTCCGCAGACGAAAGAAAAAGAGCCCTATGACGGCAGCATCCTTTGCGCACCTGCCTTTGCAGGTCGGCGGCGTCGCACTGGCCCACGCGGGCCGGGCGGCGCTCTGGGTCATCGCGCGCTACATGCGCGCACCTCTCACCAACTCGGCGATCCTCGCGCTGGTGGTCACTTCCGCCATGGCCGGATCGAATGCGCTGTACGGCCAGGAGGCGCGCCACCCCGCGCCACTGTTCATGCCGGCGGGCCAGCAGGCAGACGTCGAGCCGGTAATTCCGGCGGTGAAGCCCAAGGACCTCGGCAAGAAGCCGCTGGTGATGGGGACGCCCAAGGCGTTGGAAAAACCGGCGCTGGTCGACACGACGCCCGGGCCCATCGGCAATGCCGAAGTGTTCGAGATCCAGCGCAAGCTCGAGATGCTGAAGCTGTTTACCGGCACGATCGATGGCTACTACGGCCCGCAGACGGCGCGCGCCATCAGGAAATTCGAGGAAGTCCAGGGGCTGAAGCCGGTCGGGGAACTGACATCGGACATCGTCGAGCGCATCAAGAAGGCGCCGCTGTCGGTCGCCGATCCGGCGCCGGAGCCGGCCACGGTCATCGTTGCGCCCGCGGCCGAGGAGAAGGCGGCGGTCACCGTCACGCTGCCCGAGGTGGTCGCCCCGAATGTCGAGATGCCACTGCCGGCCGCGCTGCCTGCCGCAACGGCGGCAGACCAGCCGGTGAAGCCGCAGAGCCTCGCCTTGCTGCCGGAGCCCGCGCCACTGGAACTGACCACCGGCTCGATCGGCACGCCAAAGGCCGAGGGCGCGACGCTGCTCGGCCGCCCGCTGCCGGAAACGCCCGAGGAAGCGCTGGAAATGGCCGCCGACACGGCCGGCGAGGCGATCGACACGATCATCTCCGGCGTGCAGACGGTGGCGATGAACCGGCCCGGCACGGCAACGCCCTACGCTGCCGAGGGGCAGGCGCTCACCAGCGATGTCGCCGAGGCGAGCCCGGACAATCCGCAGGTCGGCGTGCCGCTTGCGATCGACGACGAACCGCAGAAGCCGGGCACGATCGTCGCGGTGCTCGATACGCCGGCAACGCCGCAGGAAGTGGCGCCGGTTTCGGTCAACGATCCGGTGACGGTGGCCAAGGTGCAGCGCGGGCTCGGCAGCCTGGGCTTCCTGCATGGTCCCGCCGATGGCGTGGCCGGGGAAGCGACCGCCAAGGCGATCCGGAACTTCGAGGTCTACTTCAACTACAAGGTGACCGGCCGGATCAGCCCGGAGCTACTGGATCTGCTGGTCGAGAACGGCGCATCCATCTAGTAAGGGTGCATGTTCCGAACTGACATCTGGGTCGCCGGCTTCGTGCGGCGGCACAACGACATCGGCCATATCTGCGTAGTGACCCGGCGTGGCGACCCCCTCGCCGGGCAAATCTTCGTTTCGGTCGATCACCTCAACGGCACCGAGTCGCTTTACGTGCCCGCGCCGATGAGCCTGCGTGGCGACGATACGGAGAGCCGGCTATTCTCGCTGCGGCTCGACAAGGCCGAGCCGCTGATGGTGCGCGAACGAATCCTTCGCGAAGCGGATTTTGATCCGGACCTATGGGTGGTTTCGCTGGAGATGCGTGGAGGAGAGACCGGCCTAGAGCTGGTGGGGTAGCGGCAAGGCCGTGTGCGTTGCCTCTATCTCTAGCTGGCCCTCGCGCCGATCCGCGCCAGAGCCTCGATGGCCTGGTCGACGACCGGGTTGCGTTCGCGAACCTGCGGGATCGGGATGCGGCGGCGGTCGACGGCGCGGTACTCGGGCTTGGTCATGTCGAGGAGGTTCACCTCGCCGCGCCAGGCGCTCATCAGGAACGAGGTGGCGTCGACCGAGACCGTCTCGAACATCTTCGAGAACTGGGCCAGCGCCTTGGAGCGGTCCTCGTCATGCGAGGTGGCGTGGATGAGTACCTTCAGGCCCTCATGCGCGTCGCAGCCGAAGGCGCGGAGCACCACGAACAGCGCGGCGCCCGAGGTGTCGTGGGCGATCTGGCCGCACCGCACCTCGTCGAGGCCGGTGATCTGGTGCAGCAGGCGGGTGACCTCGGGACGGCGGTTCTCGCTGAACAGCTTCATCAGCGCCCTGGTGAGTTCGGCGGTCGCCACCGAGAGCTGCTCGAGCGTGCGACGGATCGGGGCGGCCGGCGTCTTGCGGTCGGCGAAGGCGGAGATGACCTTGATACGGTCGGTTTCGCCCAGGTCGAAGAAGGCCGGGGCGAGCAGGGCGGCGTCGAAATCCTCGCGCGCCGCCAGCGACCAGGCGACCTGGTGATCCATCTGCGCGGAGCGGGCCAAGGCGGAGAGGTAGGGGCCGCGCGGCACGATCGCCGTGTTGGTGGCCAGCGCGCGGTAGACCTTGCGGCTGTTCATCTGGAACAGCTTGGCGAGAACTGTGGCAGACAGGTCGGCGCGGCGAGCGAGTGCGGCGCCCAGCATCACGTCATTGGCCGAAATAACCTTCAGCATGGTCTCTTCGGAGAGCTTTGGGGCGCTGACGAGGAAATCGCCGAGATCGTCGCCGAGGTGGCGGACGACGAGTTCCTCAAGTTCGGGCGACAGGTTCTCCGACCGGCCGAGAGTCGCGGCGGCCTTGGCTCGCGCCGCGGGTGCGGCGGCGGGAAAGAGACGCTGCACCAGAGCGGCGAACTGTTCCATTTCGGCACTGGTTGGACGGCCGCGCCGGGCGAAGGCGTCGCAGGCGGCGCAGAGCAGCGTGTTCGTACGGTCAATTCCACCGGTCTCGATGAGCAGCTGGAACGTCTCGTATGGCTGGAAACCAATCATTGTGTGCCCCGAACGCCCCGGTGACTCAGTGGGGGCGCCTCAAGACGATCATTTCCAGACAATCGTTAGCGAACTGTTAACCTTGACGAACTCTTAATGGTTAGACGGGCGCAGTGCGTCGAGCCCGGACTGCTGGCCGGCATGATGCCGTCCGGAAACCTGCCCATCCTATCGGAGGCTCGGTTGGGAAAAATCGTTCAACTGCCAAAGCGCGGACGCAGCGCCAAACCGGAAGCTCATGAGCCAACCGCCCATGCGCCGGCCGAGGTCATATTGTTCACCGGGGTACGCTATGAGCGGAACGACACGCCAGGGCTGCCCACCAAGCCGGCCGGTGCGGCTCCGGGCAAGCGCCGCCGCGGCTAGCTGGCTCGCGGCCGCGATCCTGACGCTGGCGCCAGCGGCGCCGGTGCACGCCCAGCAGCTGGGCGATTTCGGCCGCATGGAGCGCAACTTCCTCAACGACGAAGTGCTGCCGCTTGTCGACAAGAACCGGCGCGGCATGAATGGCAGGCCGCTCGACGGATTCAACCTGACCGACGAGGAAGTGGAGATGCGCGACCGCGTGTGGCGCTTCCTCGTGGCGCCGCACGCCAAGGACTGGGCCTGGCCCTACAGCGCCGAGATCCGGCCAGCCAAGGCGGGGGGCGACGCCGGCAAGCAGGTGGGGAAGTACTATCGCTGGCTGACTGGCGAGCGCTACGCCTCGTCGCGGGTCCGCTACAACACCATCGCCGAGCATGTCGGGGCCGATGTGGCGACGCTGCCGACGACCTTTCATGCCATCTGCGCGGTGATCCAGGTCGATAGGCAGCGCGGCGTGGCGATCGCCGAGATCGCCGGGCTCGAGCCCGAGATGCTGGCGCGCGTAAACACGCGCGATCGCGAGAATGCGACGTTCATCCAGCGCTTCGTACTGGCGCTGAGTTTTCGCTACGAGTCCTACCAGTACGCGCTCGACCACTTCCTGGTGGAGACGCCGCACCACGAGGCGCTGCAGGTGGATACGGCGTTGACCGAGCTGGTGATCTGGGTTGAGCGCGCCAGGGCCCATGATTTCTGCGGCGACGGATGGTCGGCGCATGGCGACGGCACGGCGGCCTTGCCCGGGCGCGTGCTGCTGGATGCGCCCGACGAAGGGCCGTACCGCAAATAGCGGTGTTAACCCTTCGTTGACCATGATTTCAGCTTCCACGCATCCCGCACGGGGGCATGCCCATTGCATTTGTATCAAATGCGAGGCGCACCATGTCTGAGACCCACGAGCCACTTCCCGACCGCTACATCGCCGAATTCCTCGACCTGGCGACGTCGGCCCATGTCCATTTCGACCTGGTCAATGACCGGCTGACCGTCCGGGCGGTCAATCCGCACTGGGAAATGTGGAAGCCGTTCCGCCACCTGCTGGACGAGATCGGCGCCCGCCGGATCGAGCAGTACCTGCGCGACAACCGCCGGCCGACGACGCACTGACGGTTCAGGTTGCGATGTTGCCGCAGCGCAGGCCGGCCAGCGCCTGTTCGTAGCGCGCCCGCACCGCAGGATGCGGCGGGGCGAGGCGGACGACCACCATCAGGTCATCCTGCTGCGCCTCGACGATCAACAGGCCGTCGGCGACGTCCAGCTTCTGTTCTGCGAGCAGGCGGGTCTGGGCCGCGTTGAACAGGCCCAGATCGAGCTGGTTGCTGGTGCTGTCGCGGTTGGTGGTGGAATAGATCACCGTGCCATTGCGGGCGTAGACGGCGATCGACCAGAAGGCCTGCGGCAGCGTGCCGGTCACGGAGCCTGGCCCGCTGCGCAGGTCGATCATGCAGACGGCGTAGGCAAGTTCGGGATCGAGGCGGAGCGGGTTGGGTTCTCCGGCGCTGGCGGCGGCGAGGACGCGGGTGCCTTCGGTCGGACCAAGGGCAACCACCCGCTCCCAGGCGGCCGTGGGCGAGAGCGCCGGCAGCAGCAGGATCACCGCGATATGGATGATGCCGCCCAGCACCAGGCCGGCGAAGATCCAGAGTCCGGTGCGGATCATGCACAGGCCTCGCGAATGATCGAGGGCAGGGTGGCGACATTGGCGCCGGTGCCGGACAGGCTCGACGGGTCGTAGAGGGTCAGGACGAGGTCGAACGGTCCATCGCCCGCAATCTCCAGCCAGTTCCGTGGCGCCAGCGCCTTGGAAATGTAGAGCTCGACCGAGCCGTCGGAGGCGCGGGACAGCCGGGCGCTGTGGAAATCCGTCGGGCCACCCGGACGGGTGACCGGCGCGCCGGTATCGGGCGCGACCGGAACCAGCGTCCAGAAGCGCGCCGGCGGCGTGCTGCCATCGATGCGGTAGCGGCAAGCGCGGTCGAGGCGGCGGTTGTCGCTGTCGAGCGTGGCGGTGAACTGCAGCCCTTCGGAAGCGCCGAGTTCGAGGGAACCGGAGCGGGCGATATAGGCGCGGGTGTAAGGGTCGGGGCCGGGAACGCCGACATCGCGCCACGCCTGCCAGGGGCCGATCTCGACCGCGCCGAGCAGCCGCCCGTCGTTGAGCGCGTACCAGCTCAGCCCGAAGCCGGTACCGAGCGCGACCACGATCATGAGCGCGAGATGGATGAGAAAGCGCAAGCTACATCGCGCCCGTGGCGACGGGGATGGTGCTGGCCTCGGCGGCGCGGGCGCCCGGATCGGCCGACGACGTGCCGAGCGCGTCTTTCAGGCGCTCGGCCACATCGAGCAGCTTCTGTGCCGCTTCGGGCTTGAGGCCGGGCGGACGCTCGGGCTGGAGGCTCTCCGGCGCGGCCGGGCTGGCCTCCGCGATGACGAACGGCGCTGGCTCGAAATCGACGCCGTCGACCGGCTTGATCTCGATGTTGGTGTGCGCGTAGGCCATGAATTTCTGCCACGCGATGGTGGGCAGCGTGCCGCCGGTGAGATCGTTGGTGACGGCGTAGTTGTCGTTGCCGAACCAGACCGCCGCCACGTAGTTGCCGGTGAAGCCGCAGAACCACGCATCGCGGTAGGAAGAGGTGGTGCCGGTCTTGCCGACCGAGGGCACGCCTTCGATCTGGGCGCGGCGGCCGGTGCCGGCTTCGACCACGCCGCGCATCATGCGGTTCATGTACCGCACCGTGCGCTCGGAGACGACGCGCTCGCGGTTGGCATCGGGGTCGGCGTCGAAGAGTTCATTGCCGGCGGTGGTGGTGATGCGGGTGATGCCGAAGGCCGGGGTCTTGTAGCCGTGATTGGCGAAGGCGGCGTAGGACGAGGCCATGTCGATGACGCTGACCTCGGCGGCGCCGAGCGCCAGCGAGCGGGTGACCGGGAAATCGTTGCGGATGCCGATCTTGCGGGCAAAGTCGGCGATCGGCTGGCGGCCGGTCTTGATCGACAGGTTGACCGGCACGGTGTTGATCGACTGCTGGAAGGCCGAGATGAGGCTGATGCGGCCGACCTGGTTGCGCGAGTAGTTCTGCGGGCACCAGTTGCCGATGCACTGCGTGGCGCCCGAAACTACCGTGTCCGGATCGTATTCGGGGATCATCTCGAAGGCGGTGGCGTAGTCGAACAGCTTGAAGGCCGAGCCCGGCTGGCGGTTCGGCACGATGGCGCGGTTGAACTGGCTCTTGCCGTAGTCGACGCCGCCGACCATGGCGCGGATCGAACCATTGGGTTCGAGCACGACCATGGCGGCCTGCTCGACCTGGTACTGCTCACCCTGTTCGCGCACCACGGACGTGACCGCATCCTCGGCGTAGGACTGCAGCACCGGATCGATGGTGGTCCGAACGACGAAGCTGTTCGAGGTGGTGTTGGTGGTGGCGATCAGCGCCTTGGTTTCCTCGAAGGCATAGTCGAGGAAATAGTTGGGGGAGTTCGCCTCGTGCGAGCGATCGACTGGCGTCGCCGGATTGCGGCGCGCGGCGGTGACCTGGCCCTCGGTGAGGTAGCCGGCATCGACGAGGTTGGAGAGCACTAGGTTGGCGCGGCCGCGCGCCGCGGCGAGATCGACATGCGGCGCGTACTTGGTCGGCGCCTTGAACATGCCGGCCAGCATCGCCGACTCGGCGAGGTTCACCTCGGTGACCTTCTTGCCGAAATAGAACTCGGCGGCCGCCGCGACGCCGAAATTGCCGCCGCCCATGTAGGCGCGGTCGAAATAGAGCTTGAGGATCTCGTCCTTGGAGTAGTGCCACTCGAGCCAGATCGCGAGGAAGGCTTCCTTGATCTTACGCTCGAGCGTGCGCTCGGAGGTGAGGAACAGGTTCTTGGCCAGCTGCTGGCTGAGCGACGAGCCGCCCTGGGTGGAGTTGTCGCCCTGGGCGTTCGAGAGCAGGGCACGGAGCGTGCCGATGGGATCGATACCCCAGTGCTGGTAAAAGCGCCGGTCCTCGGTGGCGAGCGTCGCCTTGACGAAATACTCGGGCAACTGGGCGAGGGGCACGGAATCGTCGGAGCGGATGCCGCGGCGGCCGACCTCGTTGCCGTAGCGATCGAGGAAGACCACCGAAATGTCCTCGGCCTTGTTGAAGCGGCCGGACGCGGTGGCATCGAACGCCGGCAGCGCCAGGGCGGTCATCAGCACGAGGCCGATGGCGCCGAAGCTCAGCCCGTCCGAGACGATCTCGACGAAGAAGCGCTTGATGCCGGAGACGCGGAAGCGCGAGAAGAAATCCTCGACCGACGTGTACCACCGGCCGAGCGCCTGCCAGAAGTCATAGAGCGCGGAATCGAGCCAGGCGTCTGCCGCCAGCATGCCCGATTTCTTCCGCCGCTTTTCCTTGTGATAGAACGGATCCTGCACCGAACGCTCCGTTGGCCGCCGCTCACATTGTTGCGCCTTGAATCTGAGCAGATCGTGGCGCATTGGCAAGTCGTTCGCTTCGATATGATCAGCCGATGCATTGTGCAAGCGCGGGCAGCGGCAAATAAGGAACGGCATGGCCTTCTGGGAAGAAAAGACGCTCGAGGAAATGACCGAGGTGGAGTGGGAATCGCTCTGCGACGGCTGCGGGCGCTGCTGCCTGATGAAGCTCGAGGACGAGGACACCGGCGATATCTATGTGTCCGACGTGCGCTGCCAACTGCTCGACGGCGAGAGCTGCAAGTGCTCCGACTACCCGAACCGCCTCAAGGTGGTGCCCGACTGCATCAAGCTGACGCCCGAGAATGTCCGCACCATCGAGTGGATCCCGGTGACCTGCGCCTACCGGCGCATCGCCGAGGGCAAGGGTCTGGCCTGGTGGCACCCGCTGGTGTCGGGCGATCCGGAATCGGTGAAGCTGGTCGGCGTCTCGGTCCGTGGCCGCACGGTACCCGAGCACTCGGTCAAGCCCGGCGAATGGGAAGACCACGTCGCCGACTGGCCAAACTGGGAACCACCGGAGACGATTTAGTCGTTGGAGGTCCGGGGCGCGTCCGGCCGTCGATGCGTCGCAGCAGGACTGTCTCATCGGCCGGTGCGGCTACACAGATGGCGTTCACGGCTTCGTGATGGAAAGACCCGTCGCGGAACAAGGCGGCTGAAGGCTGGCTGAACGGCTGATAACCAAAGCAAGTCAGCGGTGCTGCCGTATTTGGCCGGGCTTCTGGCCATGTTGATGAACGGCAGATGAACGAGCCGGTTAGAGGGGATTAAGCGTCGGGGTCCATACAGGGGGACAGACCCGACCATATCCCGCTTTTGAAGGAGCGCGTTGCCCATGCATCTCGGCAAGAAATTCGCACTCGGCATCCTCGCCGTCGCCCTCGCCGCCGCCCCCACTTTCGCCCTCGCCGCCGACCCGACCGGCATCTGGCAGGCCCATGACGGCAAGAGCCGCTACAAGATCACCAGCTGCGCCGAAGGCGCCCTGTGCGCGCGCCTGATCTGGCTGCGTGACAAGGACGACAAGAACATCGGGTACCTCAACCAGGTGATCGTCCAGGGGAAGCAGTCGGCTGAAAACCAGTGGACCGGTACGGTCATGCAGGGCGGCGACATCTACGACGGCACCATGGTGCTGACCGGCGAGGACAGCCTCAAGGTCAACGGCTGCATGGGCGTGTTCTGCCAGACCGTCCGTCTCAGCCGCGTCTGACCCCGACACCGCATAGGCAGCTCTCAAGAACTGCCGAACTGGAAATCCCGCGTGAGACCGCCTCGCGCGGGATTTTTTGCGTCCGCAGTTACGCGCGGGGCGCGGGGCGGGGATAAGTCCGTCCAATCAGCGCGCATTGGCGCAAGGTCGATGCCGCCGCCGACACAAGGAGGCGGGAAAGATCGGTATTTTCAGTGGTTCGAATATCAGCCGTGCTGGAACTTGTTCTGGCGCCGGGCAGCAGATTCGCTGTCTGGCGTGCGACGGAGACGGGCCTCGGAGGGCCAATCGACGGCCGATGAAAAAAATCTCGAAAAAGATTCGCCCCATGTCGAAAACGCCGCGGCAGCTTTCGTCCTTGGGACATAACTGAACCCAAACTGGTGAACTGAGATGACCCTGACGACCACGACCCTTTACGCAATCGCCCTGATCCCGATCTGGCTGGTCCTGTGGATCCGCGTGACCTCGATCCGCTCCGCGATCGGCTGCTCGATCGGTGATGCCGGCGACATGAAGCTGCTCCAGAAGATCCGCCAGCACGGCAACTTCATCGAATGGGTGCCGCTGATCCTGGTGCTGATGATCCTGGCCGAGGTCCAGGGAACCGACGCGCTGTGGCTGCACGCCGCCGGGGCGCTGCTGGTGATCGGCCGGCTGGCTCACCCCTTCGGCCTCAAGATCGACAATGCCGGGCACCCGCTGCGCTACGTCGGCAACGGCACCAACATCCTCGCCGTGCTGGTGCTGACCGTCGCCCTGGTGCGCATCGTCACCGGCTTCTGATCCCTCAGCCCTTCGCACCCCTTGCGTCTGCAAGGCCAGTCTCTCACACGTTCCAAACAAGGACCAATCCGATGCAATACATGCTGCTGATCTACAACGACCCGAGCCTCGAACCCGCCTATGGCACCCCCGACTTCGAGGGCATGATGGGAAGCTTCTTTGCCCTCAACGAGCGCATGAAGGCCGACCAGGTGCTGGTGTCGGGCGAAGGCCTGCAGGGCATCGAGACAGCGACGTCGGTTCGCCTGCGCGGCGGCAAGGTGGAGACCATGGACGGGCCGTTCGCCGAGACCCGCGAGCACCTCGGCGGCTACTATGTGATCGAGGTGCCCGATCTCGACGCCGCCCTGCGCTACGCCGCCATGGTGCCATCGGCCGCCTGGGGCACCATCGAGGTGCGCCCGCTGATGGCCTACAATCCGGCAGCACAGTAACATGACCTCGGCCGCCTCCGGTGCCGTCGCCGCTCTCCGGGCTCTCGATAGCCTGGCCCGCGACGACCGGGGGCGGCTGCTCTCTGCCCTGATCGCTCGGCTGGGCAATTTCCAGCTGGCCGAAGAAGCCCTCCAGGACGCCATGGTGTCCGCGGTGACCCACTGGGGGCGCAATGGCCTGCCGCACTCGCCACAGGGGTGGCTGCTGCAGGCGGCCTACCGCAAGGCCATCGACCGGGTGCGCCAGCACAAGTCGGAATCCCGCAAGGTCGACGACCTGCGCCCGCTGACCCGCGACGAGCTGGAAGACGACCCCGACGACATTCCCGACGACCGGCTGCGCCTGATCTTTACCTGCTGCCACCCGGCGCTCGAGCCGAAGTCGCAGGTGGCGCTGACGCTGCGCACCATCGGTGGGCTGTCGACCACCGAGATCGCCGCCGTGTTCCTCGATGCCGAGCCGACGATGGGGCAGCGGCTGTCGCGCGCCAAGGGCAAGATCGCCGCTGCGCAGATCCCCTACGCCGTGCCGGGCCCCGAGGCGTGGGCCGAACGGCTGCAATCGGTGCTCGCCGTGATCTACCTGATCTTCACCGCCGGTTACGCCGCCGGCCCCCGCAGCGGACGCGACCTGGCCGAAGAGGCGATCTTCCTCGCGCGGCTGCTGAACCGGCTGCGACCCGACGATGCCGAGATCGAGGGGTGCCTGGCGCTGCTGCTCATCACCCATGCCCGCCGGAACGCCCGGACCGATACCGACGGCGTGACGGTGCCGCTCGCCGAACAGGACAGGGCGGCCTGGGACAGGGCGGGGATCGAGGCGGGGTTGGCGCTGATCGAGACCGCGATGTGGCGGCGCACCCCCGGGCCTTACCAGATCAAGGCCGCCATCGCCGCCTGCCATGTGGCGGACGGCGGATCGGACTGGGCGCAGATCGTGCTGCTCTACGACAGCCTGCTGCGCCTCGAGCCGACTGCCGTGGTGCGGCTGAACCGGGCGGTCGCCCTGTCGGAGGCTGGCTGGCCGGTGCAGGCCATCGCGGTGCTCGACAGCCTCGAGCCCGAGCTGCGCGCCTACCAGCCCTACCACGCCGCCCGGGCCGAACTACTTTCGCGGGATGGAAAGCTCGACGAGAGCCTTGCCGCCTATGAAACCGCGATCGCGCTGTCGCAGTCAGCTTCGGATATCGCGTTTCTGAAGGGCAGGGCGGCATCCGTGAGCCGGAAGCGGCAGGCAGAAGGTTCTGCTCCCTCAGGTCCGGTGTCGCCGGCCTAGCCGAAGGGCTGCGCTGCCCAGGATGGCGCCTACTGGCTAGCCCTCGCGAGGTCGGTGCCGGCGGGGGTGAGGACGAGGAGTTCGCCGTCGGTGCCGGCGGTGACGCGCTGCAGCAGGCCGTGGCGGATGGCTTCGTTGACGGTCTCGGCTTCGACCGCGACGTCCTCCGCCTCGCCACCCTTCTGTTCGAGCCAGATGAGGAGCGCCATGGCTTCAACGGAGAGGCGCGAGCGCTGGGCTTTGGTCGATGCGGACTTGAACATGGTGGCGTAATCTCCGGCGACGAGGGTCGCCAGCTGGGCTCCGATTTCGGGCAGGCGACGCTGCAGGGCGAGTTCCAGCAGCAGGTGATCGATGGTCTCGCCGAGCTGACGAGCCTCCCGCTCGATGCCCAGGTAGATGTAGTCGAGGCTGGCGCCGGTCTGCTCGGCCACCTGGATGCAGTAGGTCATCGGCATGATGTTCTTGACCCGCCATTGCACCAGCGCGGGCGGCGTGATGCCGAGGTAGCGGGCGAGCGCCGCGTCGGTTTCGGTGGCGGTGAGCTGCTTCATCCGCGCGATGATGTCGAAACTCGACGGCTTGGTGAACTTGGGCATGGTGAGACGAACCTCACCTCCGGTTTACAAATGATAACGATACCCCGGTATCAGCACTCGCTGGCAGAGAAAAGACAGGGGTACTGAATTACTTCAAGTATCGGAGTTAAGCGGTTAACGCGCCACCGTTCTCTCGATCTACCTTCTGCTCGTCGGAAACGTGCAGCCTTGCTTGCAACATTCTGATCTGACTGCGGTTCCAAACAAAGCGCCGTCCGACTTATCCCCGCGTGACGGGGATCGTGTAGGTTTGGTGCATGGTAGCAGAAGTGGGTACGGAGGGCGGTGCTCTCCATGAGGCTTTTCGTCACGGAGGCGCGGTGTCCGAAACTGAGCAGGCACCGATGTGGGATCTGGTCCGCGTGGCGGTCGAGGCCGGCGACCGGACCCGGGTATCGATCTGCCGGGAATTCGGCATCAGCCGCGGTGAACTTGCCCGGCGCATCAAGGCGAACAAGTGGGACGTGCCGGAGCGCGACGACGCGCTGGATCGGAGCCTGTTGCTCGATGGCCTGTTCTGGGCACTGGAGCGGCAGATCGACAGGATGGGGACGCTGGATTTGGCCGACGCGACAAAGGAAGCTGCCGTGCTGATGCGGCTGGCGAGTACGCTCGACGACCTGATACGACTGGGAGACAAGACAGCCGGCTCCGCGCCGCGTAGCGCGCGGCAGACCAAGGAAATGACCGAACTGAGAGAAAAAATCGCGCGACGGATCGATGAACTCAAGCTCCAGTGACGACCTTGCCGTCGCGCTTTCGACGGGGCGGCGGATCTCGGAGGGGTTGACCGAAGATGAGTGCCGGGACGTCAGCCAAATCTGGAACGGCTTCTGGGCGAACCCAGCGCAGGTCGAGCCCACCGGCGACTGGACGACCTGGCTGCTGCTGGGCGGTCGCGGTTCGGGCAAGACGCGTGCCGGTGCCGAGTGGGTGAAGGGCCTCGTCAAAAAGCAGGTGTCGCCCATTGCCATTGTCGGCGCGTCGATGATCGAGGCGCGGCAAGTGATGGTGTGGACCAAGCGGCCTGCTGGTTGTGCACGACAAAGAAACGCGGCCGCGAGTGAGTGGGCACGACATCTACTGGCCCAACGGGGTGCAGGGGATGATCCTCGGAGCGGGCGACCCGGAACGGTTCCGCGGGCCGCAGTTTGCCGCAGCCTGGTGCGACGAACTCGGCAAGTGGCCGAAGGCGATCACCAGTTGGGACATGCTGCAGTTCGGGCTGCGGCTCGGCAGCCGGCCGCGCCAGATGGTGACGACGACCCCGCGTTCAACGCCTCTGTTGAAGCGCCTGATGGCCGACCCGCAGACGGTGATGACGCATATGCCGACATCAGCGAACCGCAACAACCTGGCGCATGCCTTCATGGCGGCGATCGTGGCGCGCTATGCCGGATCGGTGCTGGGGCGGCAGGAGCTCGAGGGCGAGCTGATCGAGGATTTGCCCGATGCGCTGTGGAGCCGCGGCATGTTCCGGCGGGGTGACGGAACTGGGCGCGAGCGGTGCGTGGTGGCGGTTGATCCGCCGGTGACCGGGCACAAGCACTCCGATCGCTGCGGTATCGTTGTGGCGGCGCGGCGCGATAACGAGGCGGTGGTGCTGGCCGACCTGAGTTTCGGGCCGGCGCATCCCGATGCCTGGGCGCGGCGGGCGGTGGCGGCGTTCCACGAGTTCGAGGCGGATTGCATCGTCGCCGAAACCAATCAGGGCGGCGACATGGTGCGCGCGGTGATCGCGCAGGTCGATCGTGAGGTGCCGGTGCGCGAGGTGCGGGCGCGGCAGGGCAAGTGGGTGCGGGCCGAACCGGTCGCGGCGCTCTACGCCAGTGGCCGGGTGGCGCATGCGGCGGGGCTGACGGCGCTCGAGGACGAGATGTGCGCGTTCGGGGCGGACGGGCTCAGCGAGGGACATTCGCCCGACCGGGTGGATGCGCTGGTGTGGGCGCTGACGGAGCTGATGCTGAAGCGGGGGGAGCCGCGGGTGCGCAGCGTGTAGGACGCGGTGCCATCAACACACCCGACCTGTCATCCCTGCGAAAGCAGGGACCCACGTCATCACCTGCGCCGATTTCGAGTTGGGTCCCTGCTTTCGCAGGGATGACAGCGTTGAGGAGCGGGGACCATCAGTGGTCCGCCCGCTGGCAAGTTCTTGGAGATTTCGATGCCCAACTGGTTCACCCGCCTGACTGGCGGGGTGGCGGCGCCTGCGGAACGCAAGGCGATGCAGAGTTTTGTGTCGATGGCGGCGCTGGGGGAGGCGAGCTGGAGCCGGCGGGGGTTCGTCAGCCTCGCGGGGGCCGGGTTCATTAAGAACCCGGTGGTGTATCGCTGCGTGCGCATGGTGGCTGAGGCCGCGACCCGCGTACCGCTGGTGGTGGAGGAGGGCGGGCGGAAGCTTGCCGAGCATCCGCTGTCGGCGCTGCTGGCGCGGCCCAATCCGCGGATCGGCGGGGCGGAACTGCTGGAGGCGGTTTATGCCTACCTGCTGACGGCGGGGAACGCCTATCTCGAGGCCGTGTCGCTCGATGGCGAGGTGAAGGCGATCTACGCCTTGCGGCCCGATCGGGTGCGGGTGGCGCTGGGGCGCGACGGGCATCCGGTGGGGTATGGGTACGCGGCCGGGGGGCGGACGCGGCAGCTGAGCCTCGAGGCGCGGCCGGTGGCGGAGGTGCTGCACCTGGGGCTGTTCCATCCGCTCGACGACCACTACGGCATGGCGCCGCTCGAGGCGGCGGCGCAGAGCCTCGATATCCACAACGCGGCGGCGGACTGGAACAAGGCGCTGCTCGACAATGCGGCGCGGCCGAGCGGGGCCCTGATCTACACGGCCGATACCGGGCTGACCGAAGCGCAGTTTTCGCGGCTGAAGGGCGAACTCGAAGCGAATTTCCAGGGGGCGAGCAATGCCGGGCGGCCGCTGGTGCTGGAGGGCGGGCTCGACTGGAAGCCGATGGCGCTGTCGCCGGCGGAACTGGATTTCGTGGAGCTGAAGAACGCAGCGGCGCGGGAGATCGCACTGGCCTTCGGGGTGCCGCCGCAGCTGCTGGGGATACCCGGCGACAATACTTACGCCAACTACGCCGAGGCCAACCGGGCCTTTTGGCGGAGTACGGTGATCCCGCTGGTGATGCGAGTGGCGGATGATTTGAGCTTCTGGCTCGGGGCCGGGTTCGGCGGGGTGAAGCTGGTCGCCGATGTCGACGGGGTCGAGGCGCTGGCCGAGGATCGGGCGGCGCTGTGGGCGCGGGTGGGGGGCGCCGAGTTTTTGTCTGACGCCGAGAAGCGGGCGATGCTGGGGGTTTAGGCGGCCCGCTGCTTGCGGCCGGTTCATCGGGGACGCAAGCTTGGAAGCGATGCTGCAGATCAACGACATTGCCATCAGCCCTGCCGCCTGGTCCGTGCTCGACCGGCTGCTGCTGCCCTTCGCGGCACGCGAGGACGCTCCGGTCCTCGTCTATTGGTCGCGCTTTGTCGAACCGGACGGCACTACGGTGGCAAAATTCCAGTCGGGGTACGGTTTCTTTCCGTCGCGGATCGAGGACTTGAGCCCCGATTGCGGCGTACTGCAGTTTCCCGGGCGACGGTCGCTCTATCTGGTGCCGCGGACCGGCTGGGATGCTGCAGCTCACTACAGGGTCGACTTGATCAGCGAACGATTCGCGGTTTTCTCGATCGACCCGATGGGGTGACTGACCGACTGCAATCGGAGCTTGTCGCTCCCCCCTTCCGCCTGCCGGCACCTTCCCCCGTAAACGGGAGAAGGATTGATGTTGGCCGCACGGTGGACTGAACGCCCATCCTCTCCAGCTTGCGATGGAGGGGGGTGGAGCAGACACGGCGCGGATTTCCGTAAGCAGGAGACCACCATGGACGAGCTCACGAAATCGGTCGTGACGCGGGGCGATCTTGCGCATCTGGCGCTGTTTCTTTGGGCCAGCGGCGCGACCGGGTTGCTGGTGTGGAGCCTCAGGGAACTGGTGGCGGCCAATCGGCGGTTTGATGATTTCGTCAAGGAAATCACGCAGCTCAATCAACTGTTTCGGCGGGAGAAGTGATCTTGGGGAGCAAGAAGGGGTCTTACCATAGTCAGCAGGTGTTCCGGCAGTTTGCCTGGAACCTGGCGGGGACGCTGGCGAAGCCGGCGGGGCAGGCGCAGAAGCCGCGCCCAGCGGTGAAGCGCTGATGGGGACGATACCGATCGATGCCGACGGGCGGTTCGCGGGCTATGCGAGCGCCTTCGGGCGGCTGGATGACGCGGGCGATATCGTGATGCCGGGGGCGTTCGGCAAATCGCTGGCGCGGCGCGGGGCGAACACGCTCCGCATGCTGTTCCAGCATGATGCCAAGGAGCCCATCGGCAACTGGGAGGTAGCCCGCGAAGACGGCTACGGGCTGTGGGTCGAGGGTCGGCTGGTGCCGGGGGTGCCGCGGGCCGATGCGCTGCGGGCGCTGATCGAGCGCAAGGCGATCGATGGGCTGTCGATCGGCTTTCGCACGGTACGCGCCACCCGCGATGCCGGGACGGGGCACCGACGGCTGTGGGCGGTGGAGCTGTGGGAGATCTCCGTCGTGACGTTTCCGATGCTGGCTGAAGCCAGGATCGCGGCTGCGGCCCCTGAGCCGCTCAACCGGTCGCTGGCGGCGGCCATTTCGCTTCTGAAGCACTAAGGGAAAATCGATGACCGATACTGTGACCGACCGCCTTGAAAACAAGGCGGCAGCGGGCGTTGGCGCGCGCGATACCGAAGGCATGTTCGCCGAGTTCATGGGGGCGTTCGAGGAGTTCAAGCGCACCAATGACGGGCGGTTGGCCGAACTGGAGCGTCGCGGCTCGGCCGACGCGCTGACCGAGGAGAAGCTGGGGCGGCTCAACACCGCACTCGATGGCGCGAAGGCGGCGATGGACCGGGTGGCGCTGGAGCGCTCGCGGCCGGCGCTCGAAGCCGGGCGTCCCGAGGCGGGCGACGAGTACAAGGAGGCGTTCGCGGCCTATGTGAAGCGCGGCGAGGAGAAGGCGCTGTCGATCGGCTCGAACCCGGATGGTGGGTATTTGGTGCCGAGTGAGACCGAGAGCGAGATCACGCGGCGACTGACGGCGGTGTCGCCGATCCGCGCGATTGCGTCGGTGCGGGCGGTGTCGTCGAGTGTCTACAAGAAGCCGGTGTCGCTGACCGGGCCGGCGACGGGCTGGGTGGCGGAGACCGGGGCGCGGACCGAGACCAGTTCGCCGACCATCGATGCGCTCGATTTCCCGACGGCCGAGCTTTACGCCATGCCGGCGGCGACGGCGGCGTTTCTCGATGACGCGGCGGTGGATGTCGGCGCCTGGCTGGCCGAGGAGGTGAACGCGGCGTTCGCCGAGCAGGAGACGGCGGCGTTCGTCAACGGCAACGGCACCAACAAGCCCAAGGGCTTCCTGCAGGAAACGCAGGTGGCCGAGGGCAGCTGGATCTGGGACCGCATCGGCTACCTCGCCACCGGGGTGAGTGGGGCCTGGCCGGTGGACGATCCGTCCGACAAGCTGATCGACCTCGTCTACACGCTGAAGGCCGGCTACCGGCAGAACGCCAGCTGGGTGATGAACCGCAAGACGCAAGGCGCGGTCCGCAAGTTCAAGGACGCCGACGGCAACTACCTGTGGCAGCCGGGCGTGACGGCCGGGGCCAAGGCGACGCTGCTCGGCTTCGAACTGGTGGAGGCCGAGGACATGCCGGATATCGGCGCCGGCACGACGCCGGTGGCGTTTGGCGACTTCCGCCGCGGCTATCTCGTGGTGGATCGCACCGGGGTGAACGTGCTGCGCGACCCGTATACGGCGAAGCCCTATGTGCTGTTCTACACGACGAAGCGCGTCGGCGGCGGCGTGCAGGATTTCGACGCGATCAAGCTGCTGAAGTTCAGCGCGAGCTGAAATCCGTGATCCTGGCCGACTGACGCGACCTGCCTGCGCTCCGGTGCTCACGTACCTCTAGTACGCTCCGCTCCGGTGCTCGGCACGCCGCGTCATTCGACTCAGGCTGACGGACTTCAGTCTCGCGCTGCAGTGTTTGTGGCTGGGGCGCCTGCGGGCGCCCCTCTTCGATTCAAACCCAGGATCATCCGATGATTTCCTACCTTCTCGCGGGGCCCGCGGAGGAGCCGGTTTCGCTTGCCGAGGCCAAGGCGTTCCTGCGGCTCGATGCGGACGATGATGACGGGCTGGTGCTGACGCTGGTGTCGGCGGCGCGGCTGCATGTCGAGAGCATTACGGGGCGGGCGCTGGTGACCCAGAGCTGGCGGCTGGTGCTCGATTGCTGGCCGGCGGGCGGCGTGGTGGCGCTGCCGGTGTCGCCGCTGGTGAGCCTCACCACGATCACGGCGTTCGACGAGCAGGGCGACGACCACACTGTGCCGCTGGCGCAGTTCGAGGCGCCGACCGCGGTGACGCCGGCGCGGCTGATCCTGCCCCGGACGGTGGACGGCATGCCGGTGCTGCGCGAGCGGTTCGGCATCGAGATCGACTATGTCGCGGGGTTCGGCGCGGCGATCGACGTGCCGTCGGACCTGAAGCGCGGGGTGCTGGCGCTGGTGGCGCACTGGTTCGAGCACCGCGACGCCGTGATGGTGGCGGGCTCGGGCGCGGTGATCCCGCCGGGGTTCGGGCAGATGCTCTCGCCCTACCGGCAGGTGCGGCTGTGAACGCCCCGATGCTTGGGGCGCTGACCGATCGGGTGTCGCTGCAGCGGCGGGTCGATACGTCCGAACTCGAGGGCGGGGTAACGCACATGTTCATGACGGTGAGTTCGCTGTGGGCGCGGGTGCGGACGCTTTCGGCGCGGCTGGCGATGGCGGGCGATGGGCGGACGGCGGAGGCGAGCCACTCGGTGGTGGTGCGGTTTCGGACGGACGTGGTTGTCGGCGATCGGTTCGGCTGGCGTGGGCGGTGGCTCGAGGTGGTGGGGGTCGCCGACATGGACGGGCGGCGGACGTGGCTCAGCTGCGCGTGCCAGGAGCGGGGGATGGCGGGATGAGTTTGTCGTGGAGCGTGTGGCTCACCCCCACCCTAGCTGCGCTAGTCGGCACGCCGACAAGCTGCGCTACCCTCCCCACAAGGGGGAGGGAGACCAGTGGCACATGCCGCTCCACATCGACTCCCTCCCCCTTGTGGGGAGGGATTGAGGGTGGGGGTGGCAACGCGCCATGACCCATCCGATTGTTGCCCTGCAGGCCGCGCTCGTTGCGGCGTTGAAGGATGATCCGGGCCTCGCCGGCGTGGGTGTGTTCGATGCGCCGGGGCGGGGGGCGGTGGCGCCGTACCTGGTGGTGGCGCGTCACGATCTGCTGCCGCGTGATGGCGATGAGGCGCCCGGGTTCGAGCATCGCGTGGCGGTGCATTGCTGGGCGGCGGACCCGAGCCGCAAGGCGGCGCTGGCGCTGGCCGAGCGGGTTGTGGCGGTGGCCGAGGGGCTGGCGGCGTCGGGGGTGCGGGTGACGCACCGGTCGCATGAGCGCACCGACACGGCTGTTGACCTCGAGACCGGGCAGGCGCGGGCCGCGGTGGCGCTGCGGTTTTATTCTGAACCCAATTGATAAGGACCTGACATGGCGGCCCAGAGCGGCAAGGACATGCTGTTGAAGCTCGACGAGACCGGGTCGGGCAGTTTCGTGACGGTGGCGGGGCTGCGCACGCGGAGCCTCGCCTTCAATGCGGCGGCGATCGATGTGACGGACGCCGAGAGCGCCGGCCGGTGGCGTGAGTTGCTGGCGGGCGGCGGCATCAAGCGGGCGGCGGTGGCCGGCTCGGGGATTTTCAAGGATGCGAGTTCTGACGCGACGATCCGCTCGCTGTTCTTTGCCGGGACGATCCGCAACTGGCAGCTGATCCTGCCGGATTTCGGCACGGTGGAAGGGCCGTTCCAGATCGTGGCGCTGGAGTTCTCGGCGGATCATGCGGGCGAGGTAACGTTCGAGCTGGCGCTCGAGAGTGCGGGGCAGCTGGGGTTCAGCGCGGCTTAAGCGGGCGGCGGTTCGCCGGCTGGCCAGTTGCGACGCGAATGGATCACGTCCAGGATCACGACTTCCTGGCCACCACGGCGCAGCCGATACTGCAGGATGTAGTTGATGTCGGTCAGAGACTTCTCATAGGTCCGCGGCGTGCGGCCCATGCGGCCGGTCAGAGTCAGGGCAAGGGCGTTCCCGCCTTCGAGGATTCGACGACCAACCCGCATGGCTTCGTGCGGGTTGGTCTGAAAGATGTACTGGTAGATGCGGGCGTGCGAGCGCCGTGCCTTGGGTGACCAAGTGACGTCCATCAGGCGCCAGCTGCCTTCTTGCGCACCGGCATGGCCTCGTCGGCAGCCTCAACGAAGTAGCGCTCCATTTCTTCTGATAGCTGCTCGGTGGTGTAGAAGTGCCCGGCTTCAACCTCGGCCATGGCTTCATCGAGCCCGTCGATGATCTCCAACTCCTGCGCGGTGAAGCGCTCGAGCGCCTCGACTGCAACGTAGGATCGGCTGCGTTCCATGGCTTTGGCCAGTCGGTCGAGCTTGTCGCGAAGCTCGAGGGGAATGCGGACGGTGATGGTCGTTGTCTCGGCCATGATGGTCTCCTGACTTAGTACACAAGCTAACACAACCGAACACACCTGAACACAGGAGGCGACGCATGGCCAATGCGCAGCGCGGGGAAATCTGCGCGGTTTTCGAGGGCGAGGAGCGGGTGCTGTGCCTGACGCTTGGGGCGCTGGCGGAGCTCGAGGCGCGGTTCGGGGCCGGGGATCTGGTGGGGTTGTCAGACCGGTTTTCGTCCGGCCGGGTGACGGCACGGGATCTCACGGCAATCATCGGGGCGGGGTTGCGCGGCGGTGGCAATGCCATCACCGACGACGACCTGGCGCGGATGGCGATCGAAGGCGGGCTGAAGGGCGCGGCGGAGATCGCAGCGCGGCTGCTGCGCGCGACGTTCGGGGAGGCGGCATGAGGGCTTTCCCTTGGAATGAGGCGATGCGGCTGGGGTTCGGGGTGCTGCGGCTATCGAGCAAGGAGTTCTGGGGGCTGACGCCGCGGGAACTGGCGGCGGCGTTCGAAGGGGTGTCGGGCCGCGCCCGTGGTGGGGCACCTGGGCGCGATGCCCTCGCCGGACTGATGGCGGCGTTTCCGGACGAGGTGCAGAATGGCTGAAATGTTCGAAGGGCTCTCCGATGTGTCGGTGGAGCTCGAGCGGATCGGGGATTTGGCCGATGGTGTCGGCAAGGCGCTGAGCCGAGCGTTTCGCGGTGCGGTGCTGGACGGGAAATCGCTGAACTCGGTGCTCGGCGAGGTGGCGCGGAGCTTTGCCGACATTGCGCTGAAGGCGGCGCTGCAGCCGGTGGGGGCGCTGGTGTCGTCGGCGGTCGAGGGGCTGTTCACGGCAACCAATCCGGCGCTGGCGGTAAAACCGTTCGCCAAGGGCGGGGTGCTGGCGGCGCCGACTTATTTCGGCCTGGGGCAGGGACTGGGGCTGGCCGGTGAGGCTGGGGCGGAGGCGATTTTGCCGCTGGCGCGCGGGAGCGATGGCCGGCTCGGCGTGGCCGGCGGCGTCGGGACGGTGAACGTGACGTTTAACGTGACGGCGAGCGATGCACGGAGCTTTGCGGCGAGTGAGGCGGAGATTTCCGCGATGCTGCTGCGCGCGGTAAAGCGCGGGACGCGGGGGAGCTGATGGCATTTCACGCAGTGCGGTTTCCGCTCGACGTTGCGCTTGGCGCGCGGGGTGGGCCGGAGCGGGCTACGGATGTCGTAACGATGGCGAGCGGCCGCGAGGAGCGCAACAGCCGGTGGGCGCATGCGCGGCGGCGGTACAATGCCGGGTATGGGGTGAAGTCGCGGGCCGACATGCTGGCCGTGCTGGCGTTTTTCGAGGAGCGGCGCGGGCGGTTCCATTCGTTCCTGTGGCGGGACGGGCTGGACTTCTCGTCCAACGGGACCGCGACGCCGACGGCGCTGGACCAGGCGATCGGGGTTGGCGACGGGGTTGCGGTTTCGTTCAGCTTAACAAAATGTTACGGGGCGAGTTTCGACCCGTATCTGAGACCCATCACCCGGCCGGTCGCGGGGTCGGTGATGGTGGCGGTGGCGGGAGTGGGGCTCGCCACCGCCGATTTTTCCGTCGACGCGCTGACGGGCGTGGTGACGCTGGACGTGGCGCCGGGGGTCGGCGCGGCGGTGACCGTGGGGTTTCTGTTCGACGTGCCGGTGCGGTTCGATACCGACCGGCTGGATGTCGAACTGACCAGCTTCGATGCGGCCGAAGCACCGAATATTCCACTGATCGAGGTGCGGGAATGAGGACGCTGGAGACGGGCGTTGCGGCACACCTGGCGAGTGGCGCGACGACGCTGGCGACGTGCTGGCGGATTGCTCGCGCCGATGGGCAGGTTCTGGGGTTCACCGACCATGACGAGGCGCTGAGTTTCGACGGCACCGAGTATCAGCCGGCGCATGGGCTCGATGGGTCGGAAGCGCCTAGCAAGTTGGGGCCTCAGGTCGATACCGCTGAGGTTGTGGGGGTGCTGTCGTCGGACGCAATTGCCGAGGCCGACATCCTGCTCGGGCGTTTCGACGGGGCCGAGGTTGAGACCTGGCGGGTGAACTGGCGGGATGTGTCGCAGCGGTGGCTGGTGCGGCGGGCGACTATCGGCGAGATCGTGCGCGAGGATGGGGTGTTTCGCGCCGAGCTGCGCTCGGGGCAGGCGGGGCTGAATGTGCCGAAGGGCCGGGTGTATCAGGGGCTGTGCGACGCCGAACTGGGTGACGCGCGGTGCGGGGTGGATCTCGACGACGAGGCGTATCGGGCCGCGGCGGTGGTGGCCGAGGTGCTGGACCGGTTTCGGTTGCGGATCGACGGGATCGATAGGTTCGACGAGGGCTGGTTCGCGTTCGGCCTGGCGGCCTGGGCTTCGGGCAAGCGCGTGGGGCTGCGCGACCGGGTGGTGACGGCGGTGCGCGAGGGCGGGGCGGATATGCTCGGGTTTGCCGCGCCGGTGGGCGAGTGGGTAATCGCGGGCGATGCGCTGGTGCTGACGGCGGGGTGTGACCGGCGGTTTGCGACGTGTGTCGGGCGGTTCGACAATGCGGCGAATTTCCGGGGCTTTCCGCACATCCCAGGGTCGGATTTCGTCCTGCGCTATCCGCGGCCAGGCGATGTGCGCGATGGGCGGAAGCTGGTCGGATGAGCGCGATCGTTATGGCGGCGCGGGGCTGGGTGGGTACGCCCTATCGGCATCGCGCGGCTTTGCGCGGAGTCGGGTGCGACTGCATCGGGCTGCTTCGGGGGGTATGGGCCGAGGTGATCGGCGCGGTACCGGAGCTGCCGCCCTATCGCGCCGACTGGCGGGATGGAGCGCATTCGGCGGAGTTGCAGGCGTTGGCCGAGCGGTGGCTGCTGCCGGGCGAGATGGAGCCGGGGGCGGTGCTGCTGTTTCGCATCGGGGCGGGCATGGCGCCGCGGCACTGCGGGATTTTCGTCGGCGAGGGCCGCTTCGTGCATGCGCAGGAGCGGCTTGGCGTGGTTGAGGGCAACCTCACCGAGGGGTGGGCGAGAAGGGTCGTGGCGGTGCTGGCCTTTCCAGCGTCGAAGTGAGGCGCTGGTGGTGCTCCACTGTGGCGAAGCCGCGGGGGAGGGGGAGCACCCGCAGGGTGGTGGAGGGGCGATACGGGCAGGGCCCGTGCACGCATGCCACTGACCCGCCGTTGAATCTGCACCGCCCCCTCCACCGCCTGCGGCGGTCCCGCTCCCCCGTTTCACGGTGGAGGAGCCAGGTCGGGTTCGCGGCCATCTCGGCATTTCAACTCTGTGTTCGAAGGAGAGCCGTTTTGGCAACTCTTGCACTATCCCTCGCCGGTCAGTTCGTCGGCGGCGCGGTGGGTGGGCCGATTGGCGCGACCATTGGGCGGGCGCTGGGGGCGCTGGCTGGGTCGGCGATCGATGCGACGCTGTTCGGGGAGAAGGCGGCGGCCACCGCGCGACCGGATATCCGGCTGCAGGGATCGAGCGAGGGCGGGGCGATTCCGCGGCTGTATGGATGGAGCCGACTGGCGGGGAACATCATCTGGGCGACGGAGCTCGAGGAAATCACCGCCGAAGGGCGGGGCGGCAAGGGGACGGCGCCGGCGGCGGATGCCGAGATTTGTGCGAGCTTTGCCGTGGCGTTCTGCGAGGGCGAGGTGTCGCGGCTGGGGCGGGTGTGGGCCGATGGGCAGTTGCTCGAGCTCGAGGGTTTGAATGCCCGGTTTTACCGGGGGACGGAGGATCAGGCGGCGGATAGCCTGATCGAGGCCAAGCAGGGGATCGCGCCGGCCTATCGCGGGCTCTGCTACCTGGTGTTCGAGCGGCTGCCGCTCGGCGAATTCGGCAACCGGGTGCCTAATATCACGGTGGAGCTGTGCCGGGTGGTAGGGGACCTCGAACCGCTGATCCGGGCGGTGACGGTGATCCCCGGGGCGACCGAGTTCGGCTACGACCCGGTGGCGCGGGTGCGGGTGCTGGGGCCGGGATCGGCCGGTGTCGAGAACGCGCACCAGTCGGCCGTGCTGAGCGACTGGACGCTGTCGATCGACGAGTTGCAGGCGCTGTGCCCGAACCTGGAACGCGTTTCGCTGGTGGTGAGCTGGTTCGGGGATGACCTGCGGGCCAGCCATTGCACGATGCGGCCGAAGGTGGAGGCGGCCTCGCGTTCTGTGCGGGGGGCGGAGTGGAGCGTCGCGGGGATTTCGCGCGGCTCGGCAGGGGTGGTGTCGACGCATGCGGGCGGGCCGGCCTATGGCGGGACGCCGTCGGATGCGGCGGTGCGGGCGGCGATTGCCGACCTCAAGGCGCGCGGGCTGGAGGTGACGCTCTATCCTATGCTGCTGATGGACATCCCCGAGGGGAACGCCATGGGGCAGCCGGCTTATCCGTGGCGCGGGCGGATCACCGGGGCGGCGCCTGATGTGGAGGCGTTCGTCGGCTCGACGTCGGACTGGGGACTGCGGCGGATGGTTCGCCACTACGCGACCCTGGCCCACGAGGCCGGGGCGGATGCGCTGGTGCTGGCTTCCGAAATGGTCGGGATGACGGCCGTGCGCGACGGTGGTGGCGGGTTTCCGTTCGTCGACGCGCTGGTGACGCTGGCGGCGGAGGCGAAGGGGCTCGCGCCCGATGTGGCGCTGACCTATGCGGCGGACTGGAGCGAGTATCATGGGGTGCAGCCGGCCGATGCGCCGGGGGACAAGCTGTTTCACCTCGATCCGCTCTGGGCGTCGGACGATATCGCGGCGGTGGGGATCGACAACTACATGCCGGTGACCGACTGGCGCGACGGCGAGGCGCATGCCGATTTCGCCCTGTGGGACGGGCCGCATGGGCTCGACTACCTGACGGCCGGTATTGCCGGAGGGGAGGGGTTCGACTGGTTCTATGCCACCGATGCCGACCGGCTGGCCGGGGTGCGGACGGCTATCGCCGATGGCGCGCATGGCGAGGACTGGGTCTGGCGGTTCAAGGACATCGCCGGCTGGTGGAGCCATGCACATCACGACCGGGTGGGCGGGGTGCGTTCGGTTTCACCGACGGCCTGGGTGCCGGGATCGAAGCCGGTGTGGTTCACGGAACTCGGCTGCGGGGCGGTGGACAAGGGCGCCAACCAGCCAAACGTGTTTCCGGACGGGAAGAGCGCCGAGGGCGGGCGGCCGTATTTCTCGTCTGGGGCGCCGGATGGGTTGATGCAGCGGCAGTTTCTGCGCGCATCGCTCGGCTATTGGGCGGAGAGCCCGATGGTGGAACGGGTGAGCTTGTGGACCTGGGATACGCGGCCGTTTCCGGCGTTTCCCAGTGACGCCGGGACCTGGTCGGATGCGGCAAACCATGCGGCGGGGCATTGGCTGACCGGGCGGCTCGGGGCGCTGGCGAGCGACGAATTGGCGGCGGCGGTGGCGGCGGACTGGGGCACGGCGGTGTCGGGCACGGCGGCGGTGCCGCTGGTGCACGGGCTGGCGGTGGAGGGCGTGGTGTCGGCGCGCGACGCACTCGATGGGATGCTTGGGGCGACCGGGTTGTCGGTGCGCGATGGCGAGGACGGGCTGCGGCTGGTGTCGCCGTCGGTGCGGGCGGCGGTGGCGGTGGACGATGTGGTGGTGGCCGATGGGCCGATGCGGTCGCGGCGGCGGCCTGACCCGTCCGAGGCGGTGGGGCGGCTGGCGCTGACCTATGTCGATCGCGAGCGCGACTACCTGGCCGGTACGGCGACGGCGATGCTGGCCGGGGGTGGAGCGGTGGCCGGGGTGAATGCCGGGCTGGTGCTCGATGCGGCGGGGGCGCGTGTGGCGGCGGAGCGGGCGCTGGTGGCGGCGAGTGCACAGCGCGACACGCTGGAGCTGACGCTGCCGCCATCCTTCGCGGCGCTCGAGGTAGGCGACGTGATCGCGGTGGCGGGCGAGGGCGAGGGGCCGTTCGAGATCACCGAGATCCGGGATGGGTCTTCGCGGAAGGTTTCGGCGCGGGCGGTGGCGCCTGTGCTGCATCCGGCGGTGCTGAGCGAGCGGGTTTCTCGCGGGTCGGCCGCGCCGGCGCCGGCGGCCGAGCCGGTGCTGGTGGCAGCGCATCTGCCGGGCGAGGCGGGTTCGCCGGGGGTGTCGCGGCTGTTGCTCGCGGTCTGGGCATCGCCTTGGCCGGGGACGGTGGAGGTGCAACTGGCATCGACCGGGGCCTCGCAGGCGCGGCTGACGCGGCCGGCGGCGACGGGGGAACTGGTGTCGGCACTGGCGACGGGGCCGCTGAACCTGTGGGACCGACAGGCGCTGACGGTGACGCTGTTCGGCGGGCACCTTGCCGATGTCGATGAGGCGGCGGCGCTGGCGGGGAGCAACCGGATTGCGGTCGAGACGGACGCGGGCTGGGAGGTGATCGGCTTTGCCGGGGCCGAGCTGGTTTCGGCCGGGACATATCGGCTGACGCGAATGTTGCGCGGGCAGGGCGGCACGGCGGTCGGGACCGCCGCGGCCGGGGGGCGGGTGGTGGTGCTAGACGACGCGGTGGCGGTGCTGCCGGTTGAGCCGGGCTGGGCCGGCGATACGCTGGCGCTGCGGGCCTTTGCCGGGCGGCGCGATGCCGAGGGCACGGCGTTTGCCGCCGAGGTCGAACTCGGGCCGCTGGTGCCGCTGGCGCCGGGGCATCTGCGGGCGGTGCGCGATGGTTTGGGCGACGTGGCGCTGGGCTGGGTGCGGCGGTCGCGGGCCGATGCGGGCAGCTGGGCGGCGGTCGAGGTGGGGCTCGACTATGGGCCCGAGGCGTATCGGGTGACGATCTTCGACGGGGCGGCGCCGGTGCGGGAGTTCGAGGTTTCGGCCCCTTCGGCGAGCTATCCGGCGGCGTCGCAGGTCGCCGATTTCGGGTCGCTGCCGGCGGGGTTCGACTTTGCCGTGAGCCAGTTGAGCCCAGAGTTCGGCCCGGGGGCCGCCGCGACGGGGGCGTTCAGTGCGTAAGACGGTCTTCGATGGGATCGGCCAGCAGCTTCAGGCGGCGCGGGCACGGTTCCTCACATCCATCATCACATCCAACCTGAGGAGTTTTCTGATGAATCTCAACCTTCTCGACGGCTTCAAGACCTACATCGTCGCCACTGCCATGGTGCTGGCCGCCCTCGGCCAGCTCGTCGGCGTCGACATCCCGAGTTTTGATGGGCATGCGGCGGGCCAGCTGCTGATGGAGGGACTGGCGATCCTGTTTTTGCGGAAGGGGGTAAAGGGGTAGTCTGCAAGCATTCCGCTGAATCATGGCTACCTATGCTTGCAAATTGGATTAGCAAGCATATCCTCAACCCATGCAAGCAAGCATGAGGTGATTCTCGTGACTGACGACACGCCGCAGAGCAAAGGCGGAAAGGCCAGAAAAGCGCTGCTTAGCCCCGAAGAGCGCTCGCGGATTGCGAGAGATGCAGCGCTGTCGCGCTGGGATAGCGATGCTCCCAAAGCTATTTTTGGTGCTCCTGACAAGCCAATCCGGATCGCAGATATCGAGGTGCCCTGCTACGTTCTCGAGGACAAGCGACGGGTTATCTCTATGAAGGGAATGCTCGATACATTTGCCATGGCACGCGGCGGCGCGATGGTGAAGGGCATGAATCGATTGGAGCTCTTTGTCTCTAGGGATCGAATTAAGCCCTACGTTTCCGAGTCGTTGTTCGAGCGCATAAAGCACCCTATCAAATTTCGGATTGGTGGAAGCGTCGCTTACGGCTTTGACTCTGACACCCTGATCGACATTGCCGAAGCAGTAATTCAGGCGGACGCTGCTGGGGTTCTACAGACTCAGCAAGCCGGAATTGCGCACCAGTGTCGGGTTATTACTTCTAGCCTTACCCGTGTCGGCCTAATCGCTTTGATCGATGAAGCGACCGGCTACCAGACCCGTCGTGACAGCGACGAGCTTCAACAAATTCTGACGGCTTACCTACTTCCTGAACATCGTCCGTGGCTCCAGACCATCCCAGACGAGTTCACAAGCGAAATCTATCGTGTCTACGGCTGGACGCGAACAACCAACAATCGCGGGCCGAGGTACGCTGGG
>Ga0247838_1001530_pt1 | contig 32601 bp, 28 predicted proteins | sample LaCruzMarch2015__5_FD_189097 | JGI IMG/M metagenome (GOLD analysis project Ga0247838, IMG submission 189097) | Freshwater microbial communities from meromictic Lake La Cruz, Castile-La Mancha, Spain - LaCruzMarch2015_15m | ecosystem: Environmental > Aquatic > Freshwater > Lake | place: Spain... | reverse complement strand
CGGAAAGAGCTGGATAACCAAGGGCAGCGATTTCAGCAAGGATGCGATCTCGGCTCCAGCCAGCGGCAAGGGCTTCCGGCTGCACGAAGGCATAGAACTTGTACCAAGCATGGGTGAGCCCCTCAGGAGGCAGGGGCACACGCACGGCGGGCAGGTCATGCAAAGCCTCGGCCAGCTGCAGCGCGTTGCGGGTACGAGCGGCAGTCCACTCCGGCAGGCGCTGGAGTTGGATGCAGCCGATGGCGCTCTGAAGTTCGGTGAGGCGGAAGTTGGAGCCGAAGCGCTCGTGGAGCCAGCGAAAACCAGGGGGGTGCTCGCGGCCGAACACAGCCTGGTGGGTTTTGCCGTGGTCCTTGAAGGCCCACATGGCATCCCAGAGATCGTCGCGGGAGGTGGTGACCATGCCGCCTTCGCCAGCGGTGCTCATGATCTTGTCTTGGCAGAAACTCCAGGCGGCCACATCAGCAAAGCTGCCAACGGGTTGACCATTAATGCGGGCGCCATGGGCCTGGGCGCAGTCTTCAATAACAGCGATTCCATGGGCACGGGCAAGATCACAGATCGCGGGCATGTCGGCCGGCCAGCCGCCCAGATGCACCACCGCTATGGCCTTCGTGCGGGGGGTGATCAATGGCGCAATCAATTCAGCAGTGATCGCACCAGAATTGGCATCCACATCGGCGAACACGGGCTTGGCGCCCAGCAGCACCGCACTGGAGGCAGTGGCGATAAACGTGCGGGGTGTGGTGATCAGCTCGTCACCAGCACTCAGACCAATGGCGAGATAGGCCACGGAGAGGGCCAAGGAGCCATTGGCCATGGCGATGGCGTGGCTGCTGCTGCACCAATTAGCGAACTCCTGCTCAAAAGTTTTCGTTTCCTGGCCCGTCCAGGTGTTTACCTTGCCGGAGGCGAGCACACGGCTGGCTGCAGCGATCTGCTCAGGGTCGAACTGGGGCCAGGGAGCGAGGGGAAGGATCACCAAATTAAGATACTAAAAACAAATAAAAAAGATTTAAGAGCACCCTTCGACGATCAGGAGAACAAAAGCGATACATTCAGTTGTTACAACTTAGCGCCTGGCGATCAGGCCAACAAACAAATAATGCAGAAAATTAAAACTAAAAATTAGACATATTAAAATAAATCCCGTAAGCAAAAAATACCTGAGAGCAGAGAAGCTAAAATCTTGCAAGAAATCAAATCAGAGAATCAGCGAGACGATAAGCTGCCCTTGATAATAACAAACAAAAATAGATTGAAAGCATTCTAAACTTGGCGAGACTCAAGTGCTTTCCTGCAGCAAGAACGAAAATGATCAATCTTAACTTCAAGACTCGAGCTATAAGTAAGTGGATCGCAAGACCATGAAGATAAAGGGATCTGGGAACAGATCGATGCATCTTCCTCAAAAATACGACGATTCATCTCAGCCGTAGAATCATAGAAAGCAACTAAAGCCTCTTTCATTGATATGTTTTCCACGACAGGCGTGAAAAGGCGGGTAGATACATTTGTCATCTCTGCCATAGGATCAAACTGAGGAAAGTACGTTTGAAGAGCAAAGGATAGCCCTTCTGTACTTGAAAGCATTGCAAAGGGAAATAAATATAGCGAGTTGTAGCCATTAATTTCAAAAGTTTGCTTCAAAGCTTTCTTTAAACGACCTGCCAAACGCGTAACGAGTGTATTTCCACTAGTAGCCTGCCATAATGAAGCCCAATCCCATAAAGAATTTATGCCATCGGTGAGATTAAGTTTACCAAGAGTATTAGTATGAATCGAGCTAACATGATAGGCTTCTAGAGCATTTTCGACGGCCAACTTCCAGTTGCTTTGATAGGTAATGACTTGCTCACCGTGGAAAGCACCTAAACTCTCACCAATATCTTGTAGCATAGTGCAAGTATATTCCCCTAGCTGTGTGTCTAAAGACATCACAGGGCTTAAAGAGACAAAGATGAAACCACCCAATTGCTCAAGATGCCACTGCTTAAGGGATGCTTCACGGGGGTCAGGCTGGGAAGAAAACGTATCAAAACGTGGTATGGATGTTCCGCTTGGTTGAAAACTCCATCCATGATATGGACAACGCAATGGTGCACACCCAGTCGACTCAAGCAATAGCCTTGATCCACGGTGAGGGCACAAATTAACAACTGCAAACAGAGACCCACCATGATTATGAATCAACAAATCATGATTCGCTATAAGAACACGCCGGTAGGCTAAATGAGTTCTGATCTCGATCTGATGGCCCACACAATGCCAATAATTCTCAATACAGATGCGATCAAGAGAGCTAGCTAAATCAATACTTAATGGCATGATATAGTTCCGGATTTAATAGTTAAAAATAAATACACATAATACGCTAAAGCAACTTAGCTGGAGATGCATATGCCGTACGTCCATTTGGTATTGAGCGCATTACCACTGCGCCAGCGCCCACAACGGCAGAATTTCCCACAATCTGACGTGGCAAGACCCGTGCACCTGAACCAATAAATACCTCACTGCCAACCCTAACGTGTCCAGTTAAATCTATATGAGAACTAAGAGTAGTGCATGCGCCAACGCGCACGTCATGTCCAATCGAGCTATAAGAATTTACTATCACAAACTCATCAAGCACAGCATTCTCAGAAACCAAAGAATAAGGTCCGAGAATACACCCTTCTCCAATAATAGCCGTGGAAGCAATTAAAGCAGATGGGTGAACAAATGAAGAAAACTTGGATCCGCCGTCCTTTAATTGATGCGCAATGCGACTTCGAATAGGAGGATTAGAAATAGTCATATAGAGCTGATCACCTACCAAAGGAGTAAAGTTATTGATTGGGCCAAAAAAACTTAGATCTCTTCCTCCTGCCCGCATTGTGCTAACGCTGTCATCGATAAATCCGAGGGTACGCTCATCTAAGTTATCCAGGTAAATATGCAAGAACCAACTTACAAGCTCGCGCCCAAAATCGCCGGCACCTACAAAGATAACGCGTGGACGATTTAAAGTTTCAGAGAGCACTGTATCCACCGTCAATCACCAATGAAGATCCTGTAATCCAGCGACCACCGTCTGAAAGAAGAAAACCAGCAAGCTGAGCAACATCATTGGCCGAACCGAAGCCCAGAGGATGTCGAGAACGGTAATCTTCTAAGGCATCTTGGTTCAGACTCTGGGTGAGTCTTGCGTGCATGGGAGACTCAATGGCACCAGACACTAAAGTATTAACCCTAATAGACCGTGGTGCAAGTTCTACGGCTAAATTGCGAGACATTGCCTCAATAGCCCCTTTTGTTGCTGCATAAGCAGAAAGACCTGGAGTTCCACAAAGAGCAGAAACGGATGACATAAATACAATAGATGCCCCATCAGAAAAAAGACCCTTACTAGCCACTGCTCGGGCGAGAGAAAAAGCCGGGTCAGCAGAAGAAGCCATTAACTCATGGAGATCAGAAGTCTTTGTAAGGCGTGCAGGCTTTATGCGTTCAATACCTGCTGAATGAAAGGCCCCACTTAGTGGGAACCATAATTCTGGCAAAGATTTAATTAATGCGTAAAGGGCATCTGGCACTGAAAGATCACAGGTAATTGCCAAATGAGAATTTCCATTTAATAATTGAGATACCTCTTGGAGGCGTTCTGAATTACGGCCGATGAGAAGAAGTTGGGCCCCAAGCGAAGCCATTAGCTGGGCTGACGCAGCACCAATTCCTGAACTTGCGCCTGTAATCAAAATTCGCCTTCCCTTTAGGGAATCTGGTGCTAGTACAAGCTGAAATGAGTCGTATTCCATTAATTGAGTTCTATCAAATCTGCAACTGCTATCGGACCAACAGGAAGTGAGGCAGCCGCCCAAGAGAAACCTACGCCATAGCCAACCAGAGCTAACTGGCGACGATTAACAATTAACTCATCACGCAAATTAGAAGTAAGCAGTAATGGCAATGTTGCACTACTGGTATTACCAAAGCGATCAATATTAATAGGAAATTTCTCACTGTTAATACCGCACTTTCGGCGAATATGTTGAAGAATCAAATGATTCGCCTGATGCAGCAAATAATGGTCATGGCCTTTACCGTGAAGCAAATCGATTGACTGAACTAATTGTGGTACTTCAGTTAGAGTAAATTCAAAGACTCGAGAACCATCCATAGAAAGAAAACCTCCTGGAAGCACCTGAAGGGCATCTGCTCCAGATCCATCTGTACCAAGAAGGAAGGACCATGAGTCATCCCCCTGCTGTTCTATGGCTGTAGCTGAACCGGCATCACCAAATAGCAGTGCGGTAGCACGATCGTGCGGGTTCAGAATGCAACTGATTGTATCTCCTGCAAGCAATAAGATCCGGCGAGCACCACTAGACATAAGAGAGCCTGCAAGCCAGAGGCCATATGGATAAGCTGAGCAACCAAGATTTACGTCAAAAGCAAACGCATGCTTAGATAAGCCAAGACGATTGTGGATACGACAAGCTGTCGCAGGTAGTAACTGATTAGGTGTTTGTGTCATCAGAACAACACCATCAAGGCTGGCAGGATGCCAACCCAATCGATCGAGTAAGTGAGATGCTGCCTGCGTACAAAGGTCAGCAGTTGTGATTCCTTGGGGAACCTGGTGCCGATAAACAACACCGGATGATTTGGTTACATTTAAAATCTCCTCTGATGAAAAGTAGTCAACAAAAAATTCGTTGTCAAAGCGCTGCTGCGGGAGACAAGCCACCACTCCAGCTATACGGATTCCATTTAAAGAATACGATGATTTTGCGGTGGTCTGATAATCATGTGACACGCTCATATCATTTCCCCAACTTATCAGCAACAAGAGCCAACAAATCAGAAACTCCGCCGCAATCACTTAGCGCCTGCCCCCCAACTATTACATCAAAGTGTTCGTCAATCAGTGCAATAGAGCTAACAACAGCAAGTGAATCCCAATCTATCTCTGAAAAGGAGAAATCAACTGTTACCCGAGCTGGATCAACCTCTAAAATATCGGCAAGTTCCACAAGAAATGCTATTGTTTTTTCAGAAGTAGGCATTGGCTAAATAGCGAGGGGATAAAGATAAAATGTTAAATCAGTATTGTAGCAAAGCTCCAGGAGAGCCCCACTCCAAAACCCGCCAAAAGAATTTTACGCTGAAAATTCTCATTGTTAAGAGGCAGAAGAGCTTCAAGCGCAATTGGTATAGAACTGGAAACGGTGTTACCACTGTATCGCATAGCAATAACGCCCTTGGAGCTAATACCAGTTTTGGAATATAGCCGCTCAAGGATAAATTGATTTGCCTGATGAAAAACAACAGAATCAAAATCACTAAGTGTTGCATTAGTCTCGCAAAGATAATGAGTCAATGCTTTGGGAAGAACGCCCAATGTAAATGCTAAAATACCTGCACCATCCATACGCAATGGCTTTTGGTCTGCAACCGGCACGCGCCATCCAGAATAATCACAGTGGAGAAGTTTTCCTCCTTCCCCATCAATTCCAAAGCGGCACAAGCCTATGCCTGGTTGAGACCCAGGCTGATCAGGGCCAACTAAAGTTGCACTTGCGCCATCACCAAAAAGGGTGGCGACACTTCGATCGTATGGATCAATTAGCTTCGTATATGTATCACCAGTCAAAAGTAGAACTTGCCTGGCAGTACCAGATACGATAAGACCATTTGCAACAGCCAATCCATAGATGTAACCAGAACAGCCTTGGTTAAGATCGAGAGCACCACATGAACGTGGGAGCCCAAGTTTATGATGAATATTGCATGCGGAAGTTGGAAGAGCCTGATCTGGTGTTTGTGTAACGAAGAGCAGCATGTCAATTTGAAGAGGATTGACACCTGGCTGGGCTAATAATTTCTGAGCAGCAGATTCAGCAAGATCTGCGGCAGTTTCATATTGTGAGGCAACACGGCGTTCAGTAATACCAGTCTTAATATAAATTTTTTCTGCCGTCCAGGGAGGAAACCGGTCTGCAAGTTCTTGGTTTGAGAGAACTTTCTCCGGCAGGTGAGATGCTAGTGCTAGTAGTCTAGGCATGAAGATACTTTAGGGAAGATTACCGAGTAAAAGGAGTCATCGTGGCCTCACCAGCAGCACTGATTCCCTCGCGGCGAAATACCTTCGAAATAGTACTTACGAATATCCGCAAATCAAGCCAAAAGCTTTGGTTATCCACATACCAAACATCAAGACGGAACTTCTCTTCCCATGAGATGGCATTACGGCCATTGATCTGCGCCCAGCCGCTGAAACCAGGCTTCACATCATGGCGGCGTGCCTGCTCAGGGGAATAAAGGGGCAAGTATTGCATCAACAACGGCCGGGGGCCGATGAAGCTCATCTCACCGCGCAAAACATTCAGCAACCCAGGCAACTCATCAACGGAACTGTTACGCAACCAACGGCCAAAGGGCGTAAGCCGCTGGGCGTCTGGCAGCAATTCGCCATTAGCGTCGCGCTGGTTGGTCATCGTGCGGAACTTAAGCAGCCAGAAGGGCCGGCCTTGATATCCAGGCCGCTTCTGCAGGAATAGGGCGGGGTAACCGAGGCGGGATCCAACTAATAAATAGACAAAGAATAGTAGTGGGAGTAGTAGTATCAGAATAGCAAGGGAAAACAGAAAATCAAAGCAACGCTTAAAGCAAGCATACATGAAGAAGGGCTTGTTACTCATCACGACAAAGGCAGGTCACAAAGACAAAGAGATGGATAGTTTTTTTCTTTTGAATAGCACAAAAAAAACTAAGCCTACATATTTAAGACTAAAAAAATGAATAGCATTAAAAGCGGAGCGGAGCAAGAATAATCTATCCCTGAGCCCCAGCCGGGAAAGACTGAGCCACAATTGATCGGCAATGACGCCCTGTGCACTACCCATCCAGGCCAAATAAAGCAGGCCGTAATAATGCTGGCCATTCAATAGGCTAAATCTCTTCTGCAAGCCTTCAAAAGTCATGATATTCGCGCCCCAAGCATTTGATTGATGTTGGCGGTAGTAAATCATTGAGCGCCTATCATGACACCATTTAAAGCCCTGAGCATGCAGATAAGCAGAGGTGAACAAGTCGTGAGAAAACACGTGATGCAAGAGATTCTTCTCTGCAATCTGTAACAACCTTTGCTTGAGAGATAAAAAAGCTCGTCGGCTCATGACATAAGTACAACCTGCACTTTCGGCAAAGAAAAGGCCGAATAGCTTCTTTTTTATCCGCCACCGCTGAGAGATGGTTGAGCTGGAGGGGGGGGAAGGATGGTTCCAGATCAATAGCTCGGAGGAGTAGCAGTCGCATCCTGTCTTCTCCAAAAGTTTAATAGCCTCTGAAAGCTTATTGGAACTCCAAACGTCATCTTGATCGGCGAAGGCATAGAAGTCTGCATCTACAGAGTTATTTAGCACAAGGTTGAAGAAGTTAGCACTGGCCACGCCATGCTGCGGGCCATCTATTATATTGACTTGAGATACAGCATGGGCTGTCGTTTGCAAATATTGCTCAGGCAATAGTCTCATTAGAAGAGATTTATCCTCGCTGTCGTCAGAAATCAGGAGGCCTATACTCAAGCCTTCCTGGTGAAGAACTGATGTGACTTGATCACAGAGATAGACTGCCGGCCTGTATGTGGCCATCATGACTGAACATTTGAGTCGATCGCTCATACAACTTGCATGAAAATAAGAATTAAGTTCGTCATTCAAAATCAACACCGTGATGGCCCTACAGAAACAAGCAAGAGCACGTGGCTCGCTGGCAAGAAGCGAGAGATATCTGGACCTATGAAACGGCAGTGCAATTAAGAAGATCCTAGGGTATATGCCAAGACCAAGATAGATTTAAGTGATTGGAGGAGTAAATCCAGTTTTTGAGGTTGGTACAAAGATCACGATTAACTTTTCCAGGTTCACGAATAGTTCCGAGATGGGCTGGTTCTTTAAGGAGGCCCCAGCCGATAAAACCTGAAAGGGGTGTGACGCACCTTCAAAGGGTGAAACCACCAATTAGAAAGTACTACAGCCATACCCATAGTTCAAGGACATGGCATGCATGGAAACAATCGGCAAGGGAGCCGATATCATTACATGTAGCCAGCATGGTTGAGTAAAGGAATTAATATCATTTAAATTGCAAAAGAACTGCCTTGAAGAAAAGCTCAGCATATACAATCAAGAAAAGGATCAATGGCAGCCTCGATGAGTAGAGAGCAGAAGGCAAAAAGAATAAAGGCGCCATAAAGATCCAGTACTTATAGTTCGAGTATCCAGGAAAGATAGATAACGCTATAAGAACACCAAGCAGTGAAACAATGACCAGTTGATGGTCCAGCAAGCCTCTCCTATGGGTAAGGAATTTCCTAAAAGGAGCAACAATGGCTATTATTAGAGCTGCCCGAGAAAATATTTGAATGCTATAGCCAGATGCAGTCCCAAATGAAAGGCTCAGCAATGTAAAGAAAGGGCGAACTAGAGTAGGATATTTCATTGCGGTATCCTGATTCAACAGTCCACTACTGGCTACAAAAGCTATACTCTTTGGTGCAGAATTTGCAAATATAGTATATATAGATGACAGATACGCAGAGGAAAATGCAACTAATAATATTATCAAGAATATGCAGAAATAGGTAACAAGCAAGCCGACAGTCGGTTTCTTTAGTGTAAATCTTAAGAAGGAAAGCGGCTGAATTTTAAAGTACTTTAAAAGCAGCAGAAAGATGGGCAAGGCCAGAAAGGCAAGAACGATATCTGCCTGATTGTCTTTAAAATAAACAGACAATCCATACAGAGCGGTAGGCATTAGCAACAAGTACGGAATATGCTTGATATACCCTCTTTTAATGCCATCACGGCTATCGAAAGATATAAATAGTTTGATAATAGCGAAAAAAGAAATAATGCCTAAGCAATTGATAAAAGCCTCATTTTTTGGTGATATTAGTGCATAGGATGTACTTGGTGCTGCAATAATAAGAAGGCCAAGTTTTTGAAATATGCGAAAATAAACCAGCTGCAGCCTTGAAGAAAATGACAAAAAGATCTGAAGGCCGATAGAACAAAAAAGAAAAGGAAGGCAAGCATATATATATAAAAAAAAGGATGGCAGCTCGATGGTATTCGCATAGATGCCTCCTGTTAAAGTCAGCCGAACCAAATCTGATGGGGCTATCTCAAGAGCACTACATGAAAGCCTATCAATTTCCAATTGAAGAGCAAGACTTAGATGGTCGGGAATGGTCGCACATAAGTCAGGCAGATCACCCAAAGGGTAAGCAAAATACCTGAAGATGCTAATGACTAACGCTATTACTAATAACATTTTAGCAGCCCTGAGTAGCTAGCCAGGTTAATGGTTTACTGACGATAACTTTCCCATTCGCTTTAAAACACCATGCAGGAATCCAAGCGCAACCATTCTTAAAGACAGTAGCTTTTTACCACTAAGTAGTGGATAGCCGACGACTCTTCTAATCGTTTTAAAACCCTCGAGAAGATTCCAGCCAATTGGGAAGCTCTTCCATAAAATCATATATATTGAATTTCTAACTATATAATAATGGCGAATTGGATTAGCATGGATTGGCTTTAGTGATGTGCCATATTTAACGAAGCTATCCCCAATATTATGTGAAAGTATAACTTTGGCAGAAAAGTAGATACTGCATTGACTCATCCAAGCTCGCAGACACCAATCATGATCTATCCCATCAATAAAGAGATTCTCATCCATTACGCCCACAGTGGAAAACGACTTTTGCGTAAAGAGGCATCCTGAAGTGGCCGCAGTAGGATGTGCTGTATTAATCAAATAGTTTGAGCCAAGAATCGCATTAGTGGCTAATCTGCTCCGATGCTTAATATCAATAAGCATCGGAGCAAGGCAGACTATCGAGTGATCAACTGATGATATGCTTTGATATTCATTAATCATTCCATCGATATAGCCATCGCTTATCCGAGAATCCTGATCAAATAAAAACAGATATTGAGAGGCACTTGATATGAAGACTTTAATGATGGCATTCAGGGCAGTTGCCAAACCGAGATTTTCTCCCAAGAAGATTATTGAGTTTGAGAGGCTTGAATAGATAGAAATATCTTGATCGGGTGACAATGCATTGATAAAGACATGTATTTCACAGCTTTGCCGACGAAGATCTTGTAGCAATGATATCGTTGAAGAAGGGTGGTTATAAAGAACAACTCCTGCAAAGGCTTTCATAAGCAATTAGGCGAAAGAGTAGATAAATGCTCTAAGATCTTGACCCGAAGTTTTGCGTACAAAGTCTCCGGAGCTTCTTCAGGATTGAATCCGCTGTGGCGGTCCTATTGAACGGGTCCGTAGTCCTGTTGCAGGCCGTAACGAATTGCTCGATTCTGGCGATCAGTTCTTTAACGCTGCAGAAGCTGCCCCGTCGGTTCGCCCCCCGCTGCGTAATGATCCCAAACCAGGGCTTCTCCTGGTTGAGCCAGGAGCCGTAGGTGAAGGTGTACTGCACATAGCGCGGGTCCCGCTGAGCCAGCCAGCTCCTGGCCCTGGCGTGCTTGTGGGAGCACTAGTTATCCACGATCACGTTGATGTCGATCTCATCGGGGGCGGACTTCCCGATCTGGCGCAGAAACGCCAGAAATTGCCTAAGAGCTCTTGGCTATTGTTTTCTTTACAAAAAACACATATCCGATCATTACAAACATAGAAAAAATCAAACACGAACAACAATCCTGGCAAGCTTTAGGCCAATCAATATGAATCGGGTCAGGATAACTACTGGTAGATACTTGCGTAGCATCCTGCTCTGAGCAAACCCATTGATGTGCTCAATATAAAGTTGCCACGATCTGTAACCAGAAGAGAAGCCTTGAGCATTATAAATTGCAATGACACTATCAACCACTAATGGGCCCGAATCCATGGACTCAAGCACCTCGCAAGTAAAGATATAATCACTAGTGACCTGGAGATTAGGGTTGAAGCGAATATTCATCGCCTTAATATATACCGCATCGTATATTATTGACTGATGGATTCTAGGCATTCCAAGCAGCCAATGTATCTGACCAGCGCTTCCTCCGGTTTTCCTAAAGTCGTACATTCCACAATCGGGCTGCCCCAGTATTACGGTATCCGCAAGTATGCAAGGACTATTACTACCTATAATACACGGCAGAGCATCAAGAAAGCCGGGGGCAAGGGTATCATCTGCGCCCAAAAACAGGAGCTTTCTACTTGAAGCCACATCAACTCCCCGGTTCATTGCAATATAGATTCCAGGCTGGCGACACTCTGCAAATCTGATGACAATCTCTTCAACTGAAAATTCATTGAATAAGGATTTTAGCAAAGATATCGAGCGATCACCCTCCTGCTCAGCATGAACGAATATAAATTCAGCCAAAAAATCCGAATCGGCACAAAGTTCAAGATTTTTTTTAATATTTTGAATCCATGCCCCAACATTCTTGACGGGCATGATGATAGAAATAACAGCCGTCTCACCCATAACTTTTGGCCTAATAAGTATTTGGTTGAATTTGTCAAGCCCCGTCATGCCAAGCCAAGAGAAGTCTTGAGAGATTCGTTGACAGTCATCGAAAACATTCTTAGCTGCTAGGGAGGCACGTTCTTTGTGCCAATGGTTTGTTCATCTAGAAAACAATTCGACAGGTCTTGGTGCTCTCCGTGGTCTGCCATGGCCGAGCAATTGCGCCGCCGTGGCGGACACTTGAGCATCCAAATGCCAGTGTCAGCGACTAGGTGGTAATCATGCTGCTGAAGCGGGCCGAGAGCCTGCTCACCGGGTTTATCGCGATCACGGCCATGGCAGATAGTGCCTTTCCCAGTGTCGAGCTGCTCGACTGGTTTGAGGGGCCCTCGAGCTTGCGGTACGTGATATGCGCCTGCGCGGCGACACCTGGATTAACGGGACTGCAGCGCCGATGTGCTGTGAGGTTTGGCAGCTGCACCTGTCCCGCGATCATTGCCGCGGGTTTCGGGATCTGCGGATCTGGGATGGAAGCCGTCGGGTCAATCTTGTCATGGACAAGCCAGTGGGTATCACCGCAGCGAAACCCTGGTATCTGGTCAGCAACCTAGAACCTAATCTTAATCTGGTCTGGATCTATGGCCAGCGCTTCTGCTGCGATCAGTTGTTCCGCGACCAGAAATCAAGGAATTTCCAGCTTGAGCGTAGTGGGCTGAGGGATCCTATTCGAATAGATCGGCTGCTACTAGTAGTTGCGATCTCCGTGCTGATAAGCCATCAGCAAGACTATGCCCTCAGCCTCGCTGGTGAACGGCGCCGCGTCGATCCCCACAGGAAACGCCGCCTCAGCTTTGCCCGTATCGAACTGCCTTGGTTGCAGCAGAGCGTGATCGCAGCCGGCCGTGCCCTTCTAGCCTAGATGCCCAGGGTTGCCCTAAAGTTCAACCAGGTCACGTTTTCGGCAAGCTGATGAACCTGGCGTCCTCAAACCCCCTAGGCGGGTGTATACGTTATACGTGGTTGGACTACACAACTAACCAGGCCGAAACTTGATTAATTTCTTGATGGCAGAATCGTATAATGGATAAGTTGACAGAACCGCATCAACATTTAAATGGCTAAAGTCCCAATACTTCAACCGACCGTTACTGGTTGCATAGCAATAACCGCCTGATTCGCCGCAGAGAATTTCAAATGGATTCACAATTTTTACCCTAGAGTCTTCAGCCGCCCACCGACCAAGTGCTTCAAGATAGACCTTGCGCTGATTCTTTTGTGAATTAGCAATAAATTTATGATCACTTGCATGCTCCTTACTGCAAAGCGGATTCAAGCGAGTCAATGCACCTCTTCCGCATATATCCGAAACGGTGTTATCGAAGCCCAAGAATTTAGGATTAGGGGCAACTACTATTAAATAGTTGCCTTGATTTAAAACATCTTTAAAGGCAATTTTAAACGCCCTTGCCTTGGCCATCTGCTCGGCTTCTGACGGGAAATGAAGGACCGGGTCAGCAATAGAAGCAATTATAAATATTACGGGACGACGCAGTTCTTCGAAAACCCACATGGGGATCTTGTTTACATCTTTGCACTTCGATTCAGCGACGAAGGCTGGATCCTGCGGGACCAAACAACCGTGATATGCATAGTTGAAGACGGACATACCCTTCTGTTTAGCAATCTCCTCTGCAATCGGAAATAGTTGGTGAGCATGACTATCGCCCAGTATCACAACAACTGGCAATTTCTTATTGGCACCTTCCTCTTCCCAAAAGCAATTCCGGATCGAAGAGCGAATTGACAACCGAGATACGCTATAAGCGGCAGTTTGGCAATCAACATTTTTTCTTCTAGTCACAGGTCCAATATAATTTATCTGACTCTGTCGACCCCTTTGAAATGTTCCAATATCTCCACGATCCAGAACTATTTTCTGAGAAATTATAGGATTTGACAAGGCAGCAACAGGTCCCGATGTCGCGATGAGTGAAGTTATTCCAATAGAAATTACTTTGAATGGGCTAACACACTTTCTATTTCGGAAAGGTTTTTCTATCCATTCGTAAGAGGCAATAGCACAGGCATAAATAAGAGCCAAAAAGGGCAAAGTACTCCACCAAGAGATGCCGATGGTCCAACGACTAATAGCAAGGACTGTCCAGTGCCACAAGTAAAGAGAATAAGAAATAAGGCCGACATAAACTACCTTCTCAAGCGTAAAAAACTTATAGGCGGCAGTTCCTTTTTTTAGGCAGCCAATCAGCACTGCTGAAAGGACAACAATGGAAATGGTTGCTGGAACAGCCGCTGCAACTGGTAAAAACATCACCCCAATCATCGCTAACACAACTAAGAGGGGGGGAACTCGCTCGATGCCTTGCTCAATCTTCGCCCGCTTGTGGAACCCAACAAAAAGCAGACATCCTGCTGCCATCTCCCAAAAGCGAGGCAACATTAAGAAGTAGGCTGCTGGCTGATTGACGTAATAGAGATAATTAAAACTTATGAGTGAAGCAACTGTAAGTACACCAACTAATAAAACTAGGTTTCTTGTACCTTTTGCAGTCTGCTTACCGAACCCAGAGAACCAGATTAGGAATGGAAACAGCAAGTAGAACTGTTCTTCCACGCCAAGCGACCAAGTGTGCGTAAAGGGATTTAGTTCGCTTGATTGGGCAAAGTAGTCAGTCGATTGCCGGAAGAGGTAGAGATTTGATAATCCAAATAGTGATGCGATCCCAGTTTTAAGCGCTTTTGCTGGATCTGAATTGAACAAACAGATCAAAACACTCGTTAGCAGAACGAAGACAACTAACGCAGGCACAAGTCGCTTAATCCTCCGCTGATAAAAGCCACTCAGAAATTCGCCAAAGCCTTTGCTCCCTCTCCCTGATAGCGAAGATGTAATCACATAACCTGAAATTACAAAAAAGATATCAACTCCAAGGTAGCCACTCGGAAGAAGATCCTTGTTGAAGTGATTGATGATGACAGCAATGACCGCGAATGCCCTCAGGCCATCAATTTCGGGCCGGTATCTGCTTTGCACAAGGTTAAGCCGATTGGAGGACTGTGGCAAATCTTCTATTGTTGCCATGCTATTAATTGGCTCCGAGATCCCAACGTGTGTCTAGCCCGTGCCGGTTCTACCGATCTGTTGCGGTGAAAGGGATCTTGCGTTTCTCCTCAAACTAGCGGCTGATCTGGTGATAGAGCTTGCGCTGGTTGGTCATGACGTTCAGCGCGACATAGGCGCCCTGCTTGAGACACCAGAGAAAAACACCTGAGTTGTATGCAGGGCATCCGCCTGGATCAGCTTTCCTTCCAGATCCATCGTGCTTAGCAGCTCCTTGAGCGCCGTCCGTTCGCTGGACTCATGGGTGTCGTAGCTCTTCTGAGCTAAAGCAACACCGAGGACACGGGCGTAGACGGGGGTGAGGGATAGCAGCCGGGCATTCGGATGGGTAAGCATGGGTGGTGAGGCAAGTGGGCCGACGGTGACACAATTCGGACTATGGCGACCTCAGAACCACTGGTCAGCTGAACGACGTGGTAGGACCACACAGTTAATGCACGTAATATCAATCAACTCTTCAACACATCTCGGCGCAGGAAAATGCCATCCATTTGCAAAGACTGGCCAGTTCGCGGATCTGTGAATCCCTTCTGTAAAGCCCAAAGCATGAAACCTTCTTGATCCAATCGATCAATAACGTCTCTCCATAACTTTTGCCCTTCATACAAAGGTATAAGAGAGAGCTCGCAGATCAAACCTTGAGCCCGCCCTAGAGTTTCAGCCGCTCCATCAAGCACTTGCCATTCATATCCTTGTGTATCAATTTTGATAAAAAGCTTTGAATTGCGATTAAAATATTGGCTTGCAATGCTATCTAGCATCTTGATGGACACTTTTTCGCTTGAAACATAGGCGGAGCCTAGAGCTGCTTCAGCATGTGATGGATGCATAGAAAGGACAGACGAGGAAACGGAATTACCCGCTATATTAATTTCTACTTCTCCATCATAGTTTCCAATTGCGCATCTCTCATGAAGCATCCAGCGCGGGTCGCGTTTAACAGACTCAGTCAGATACATTGTTGCCGATTTAAGAGGCTCGAAACTAATAATTTTACCCTGATAACCAGCATTGCGAATGTATTTAACAAATTGGCCTGTATTGGCTCCAATATCAAAAACCGTATCCGTTTCCACGAGCTTCAACGCAGAAACTATTTGGGCGCAAGCAGAGGAGGAGGGTATCATGCGGCAAACTTCAAATCCAAGCAAGTTGGCAATTTGCTTGACTATACTTTTCATTGGTTTAAAGATCATGACGGATCAATGAATGAGTTGAAAGTAAAAGAAGGCTACTTATGGGCACATAGAAAAGCCAAGAGCCCTACGCGTTAAGCTTTCGAGACACATTTTTAAGACTACTTTTGGATACTATTCAATAACCGCCGCCAGCAATTTCCCGAAGTAATATATAGATTATGCTTGATCTCGAAGCCGCAAACAAACACACAATTGAAGAACATGCAATTATATGCCTTCATTATTTAGGTATTAATCATAAATTTGCTACCTGGCAATCAGCGAGAGCACCACAACATTATGATCAGGCCAAAGACCCGACAAGCCATTAAACTTCCGGGTGTAACCAATACTCATCAATGCGCGCACAAGTCTTATTGGAAATTTAAAGCCTTGATGCAAATGACGAACGCGTAAATAATCTTCCAAAAACAATCCATCAACCATGGAGAAATACCGCAAACTAGGAAATACTACATGCTCGGGAAAAGACGCATACCACCAGTTTTGACGTGCGACACGGGCCATTAGGCACTCAGGGTCGCCCGTAACAATAACAATGCGACCGCCTGGCGCCAAGAGATCCTTACACTTAGTTAAAAAGATTGAGATATCATACAGATGCTCGACAAGATCAAATGCGGTTATAAGATCAAAACTAGAGTCTACCTCATCGAGAGCGCTAAACACTTTATGATCTTTAGCAGAACAAAAAGATCGTGCTTCGCGGGAGTATTCGACACCAGATGTTTTCAGACCAAAACTTCTGGCATCATCCAAAAATGATCCATCATTGCATCCTATATCTAATACATTCTGGGATTTAAGGAGCATATCTTCAAGGCATTTTCGTACAGTTGCTGTCTTTTTATTTAAAAAAGTTTTGCCAGTCTCAGCAGCATCACCAGACCAACGCGAAATAGCATTGCTTCCAGAGTAAAGCATTACTGAATCGGCTTCATTCACAGAATTCTGCTTGAATAATGATTTACAACTTAAACAGATCCAAATCTCAGGTCTTTGCGATTGAACTATTGCAGAGCTTGAATAAAGCTCAAGTTTTTTTAAAGATTGCTTGCCCAGCTCTCTTATAAATTGATTCCCGCAGGCAGGACATTGAGTATGCCAGAGATTATTTTCAATCAAGTTCATAGTCTGATTCATTGATTACTTCATATCAAGGTAAACATTACATACTTGGAAGCGATGCATGCCATGCTAACTATTGATATTGACACAAATGCATAAAAAGCGATTCGGTATTTTTTTTCTTGGCCTTTAAGCGCAACAATTGTCAATATACACGTTATAACATATGCAGTGTTGCAAGCCACTAAGCCTAGCAGCCCAAAACTATCCCCCATTCCAACCATTCCAAGCAGCACTAAAACAGTAGAAATCGAGACAACAATCGAAATAAACTTAAAGTCTTGCCTTGAAAGTAAATAATAGTAACCATAGCAATTAGTTGAGTATATACCGTAAATAAAGCACATAAGGGCTATGGATTGCTCGGCAAAAAAGATTTGATTTTGATCATGCAGGCTCGGGAAAAATATGCTTCTGATAATCGGTGATAACAGAATCAACGAAAGACCGAGACTTGGGCCTGCAATTAGGCTTATATTTGCATACTTTTCCAGACTCAGTGCTGCTTGTTTGTTGGAATCAACCTTTGGCACAATATGTATTATTGGTTGTACAAGTAGAGCCGAAAGGGAATTTATTTGTCCTGCCACTAGTGAGGCGATCGTATAAAATGCTAAATTTTTTGACCCAAGCGCACTGCCAACAATCAACTTGTCTACACTTGAAAAACAAAGTGAGCTTAAAGAGCTAGCAAATAATGATAATGACTTTTTCACCGTATCTATCAAGCTTGAAATGTTAGCGCAAGCTGCAATCCTAGCTTCCCTGCCGCGCACCTGAACAGCCCAAGATCTTATAACTATAAGAATAATCATTGCCCATCCGGCTGTTGCATATGATTGCAGAGCAAGATTTAGATTAAAAGACGATTGAGTCAAGGTCGTTGCAAGATTAACTCCTAAAATAGTCAAGACTTGACCTGAACTAATCAAAGCCAAATCCTTGTACCTATTTTGACTAACAAGTATTACCGATGCTACTCCTGCGAGCATTTTTCCTCCGGTGAGACCAAAAGCGCACCCGCTAATCGCATCTGCAACAACTAATTGATTCTCCTCATCGTGGATGAATGCTACTAGCCAGGGTGCCAACAAAAACAATAAGCCAGACACCAAACCAGCCGCAACAACAGCCAGAATGAGAATTGAGTTTATTTTTTGTTCGTAGTTTTCCCCTTTACTATCTTCTTTGCTTAGGCTTCCGGCATAAATGGTTAGGCCGAAATCAAGAGCGGCACTTGTAGTCGTTATGGCTGTAACGAAAGCCCACGATCCAAAATCAGACTGAGACCATGTTCTTGATAATATTGCTACAGAAAATACTCCTCCGCCAAGCCTAATAAATCCCGTGCCGAGGTTAAAAGCTGAGCTATTATTCATTTATAATCTAAGGCCCACCATGAGTGAAATAAGCAAGCAGAATAATTATTTAAAAAATAAATTTACCTTTAGACTTCATACGCTTTGGCGATGTCTTTTGCATGGATAGGGTTGAAAATTAAGCTTTTAAGTCGCGCTTGCTGTTGCATTATATCCTTAGGACTGGTCTGCAGTCTATAAATATAGCCTACGGCATTTGGCTGTAATATGCAACATGGATGATGATGGACTGTGTTCCGAATGGACTAGAAATTCTTTTTTACCTTTCAAAGTCAAGCACAATCTTATATCAATTTATTCTACCATTCTGGGTAACTGCCTAATATCTAAGTTGGGAGTAAGGCTCATCTAATAGCTCAGAACAAAATAAATCCGTTGAAAGGTAAAGCCCAAAGTCGATGTGGGTTTGCCTTTGCGGCTACATCGCCCGATCCGGTCAGCTCAGCTATAGCTTTACCAGCCGCTGGCTGAGATCCTCGCGGAACTGGGCCACGGTGCTGCGCAAACACTCCGCCAGCGCGATCCGCGCTCGCTAACCCAAGGCTGCCAACCTGTTCACATCTAGCTGTTTCTTCGGGGTGCCATCGGGTTTGCTGGCATCCCAGAGGATCTCGCCCTAAAAGCCCGTTGCAGCGGCCACAGCTTCGGCAAGCTCGCGGATCGTCAGATCCACACCGGTGCCTACATTGAGGAACTGCTGCTCTTCCGGCCCATACAGATTGGTGGGCAAGTGCTGCGTAGAAGGCTTCGCCTACAGGCTGATGGCATCAAAGCCGTGCTGCCGGTGCAGCGCCACACACAGCTTGATGCCGGTGATCTTGGCGATCGCATAACACTCATTGGTGGGCGCCAAGGGCTCGGTGAGCAGCGCTTCCGCGCGGATCGGCTGGTCGGCAAGCTTGGGGTAGATGCAGCTGCTGCCCAGAAACAGCAGGCGCCGCACCCCAGAGCGCCAGGCCATTTCGATCACATTGGTCTGGATCTTGATGTTATCGAGCAGAAAATCAGCTGGGTAGCTGTTGTTGGCCTGGATGCCGCCCACCTTGGCCGCCGCCAGCACCACCACCGTGGGCGTGTGCTCGGCAAACCAGCGCTGTACATCCGGGCCGTTTTCCAGATCCAGCTCGGCGCGGCTGGCTGTGAGCAGGTTGGAGTAGCCCACCCGTTGCAGCGCCCGGCAGATGGCGCTGCCCGCCATGCCGCGGTGGCCGGCCACGAAGATGCGGTCGGCGGGGGTGATCAGGCAATCCATCAGCTGATGCCTCCCGCTTGGTCCACAAGTGGACTAAGTTGGTTTCCGATGGATCCGCACCCCATGGCTGAGCGTGTTGTGAATGTGCATGAGGCCAAAACCCACTTTTCACGCCTAATCGATGCCGCCCACGCCGGCGAAACGATCCTTTTGGCCAAAGGAGGCAAGCCCTGGGCGCGCTTGGTGCCTCTCGAGCAGCCTCGCCCGCGCCGCCAGGCCGGAGTCCTGGCTGGCACCATCACCCTGCCAGCACCGGAGCTACTGCTGGAACCTCTGCCGGAGGAGGAGCTTGCTGCCTTGGAGCAGCCTCTCCTCTGACCTTGCCCGTGATGACGCAGCTGTTGCTCGACACCCATGCCCTCCTGTGGTGGCTGGCTGAGCCGGATCGTCTCTCCCCTGCCGCCCACGCCGCCATCAGCGATCCCGCCAATTCGGTCGTTGTGAGCGCCGCCTCCGGTTGGGAGATCGCCACGAAGGTGCGCCTGGGCAAGCTGCCAGCGGCCAGGGAATTGCTCGAAGATCTGCCCGGGTTGCTTGCAGCCCAAGGGTTTCAGCTGTTGCCGATCACCCTGCAACAGGGCCTGCATGCTGGCAGCTACCCAATGCCCCACCGCGACCCTTTTGATCGTCTGCTGGCCGCCCAGGCTGAGCTCGCCAAGCTCACCCTGGTGACCGTGGATCCAGAGCTTCAGGCGTTCCCCTGCAGGCTTCTCTGGTAGCGCCATCAGCCCTTCTCTCCAGCGGCAGCCAGGTCGGCAGGGCCCTGGAAGTCGAGCAGGGCGTCGGTCAATGATTCCAGCTGCTCAAGCGGCAGCGCCTGGATCTGGGCTGTGCTTAATAGACACCTCCCAGATGCTGGCGACCGACACCACGCAAGGGCTTGCGGCCATCAGTTCACGGGTTTCGGGGCCAAGCCGAGGATCGTTTAAGAGCCACCAAAGCATCACCTGAGTGTCGAGCAACAGGCGCATCAGTTGTTGAACAGCTCATATGCAAACAGCCCTGCAACGTGTTGATCCACAGCTTCACTGAAAGCGGCATCCACATGGGCTGGCGCGAGAGCTGGCTCTTGGCAGCAAGCATGTTTATCTGCAGGATCAACTGCCTAGGGATTAACAGGCTTAGTTAGAAAGACGGCCTCGGCGGCAACCAGTCGTCATGGCTGAGTCCAGAGGCAGCGGCCCACCCTCTGCACGTGCTCTTCCAGCTCGGCGGGAAGCTCGTGGCGCAGCACCAGATCCACCTGCCAGGGAAGGCAGAGATCATCCACGTCGTTCATCAGGCGCAGTCGATCGCGGTGGTTCAGCTGCGGGGCCTCCAGGCAGAGATCAAGATCAGAGCCTGGCTGCTCACGCCCCATCGCCCGCGAGCCGAACAGCCAGATGCCCTGCACTTGCGGCTGTGCTGTGAGCACAGCCAGGAGCCGCTCTTGCGCCTGTGCCGGGATGTTCATGGCGCTTCCTCCTGAACCCGTTGCTCCAGCCTGCTGCGCAACTGCTGAAAACAGGGCAGATAGCAATCGATGATCTGAGCCCCAATGGCATCCGCCGTGGCGCGGTTGTAGGTATGGCTGGTGAGATTGCGGTCTTGAAGCATCAGCATCCAGGCTTCGCCGTGCTCGATCAGGCCCAGACGGAAGGCTTCGCGCAGGGTGTCCCGCGATCCCAGCAGAGAGGTATCGCCCTGGCTGCGCAGCAGATCACGCAGCGTGTTCCAGGCGAGCTCGTAGGTGTATTCAAAGGCCTTGATCAGCCCCTGCTGCTCGCGTTCATTCAACGCCGGAGGCTCTAGGAAATCTTCCAGGCGATCCAGAGCCTTGCAGTAATTGCTGAAGCGCTGCTGCCAGCGGATGTCCTCCGCCATCAGCCCACGCCAGCTGCGTTGGTGGGTGGGTTTTCCATGGAGCCCACCACCGCGAAGCCCTTACGGCGCAAAAGGGCCTCCTTGGCAGCCTCTTCTTTATCGGTGGCAACCATCTCTGCCACCAGTTCCTCCAGGGTGGTGGTGGGCGTCCAACCCAGTTTCTCGTGGGCCTTGCTGGGATCGCCGAGCAGAGTTTCCACTTCGGCCGGGCGGAAATAGCGCGGGTCGATCCGCACCACTACTGCTCCTGTGTCGGCTCGGCGGCCGATTTCCTGCAGGCCTTCTCCCTGCCACTCCATCGCGCCCCAGCCCAGCTCACCGGCCGCCAGCTCAATGAAGCGGCGAACCGATTCCTGACGGCCCGTGGCAATCACGAAGTCTTCCGGTGTGCCGGGCTGCTGCAGCATCCGCCACTGCATCTCCACATAGTCGCGAGCGTGGCCCCAGTCGCGCAGGGAATCGAGGTTGCCCATGTAGAGGCACTCCTCCAACCCCTCATTGATGCGGGCCAGGCCGCGGGTGATCTTGCGGGTCACAAACGTTTCCCCCCGCCGCGGAGATTCGTGGTTGAACAAGATGCCGTTGCAGGCATACATGCCGTAGGCCTCGCGGTAGTTAACCGTGATCCAGTAGGCGTAGAGCTTGGCCACGCCATAGGGGCTGCGGGGGTAGAAGGGCGTGGTTTCCTTCTGAGGGATCTCCTGCACCAGGCCGTAGAGCTCGCTGGTGCTGGCCTGATAGATGCGAGTTTTGGCGCTGAGGCCCAGCATGCGAACGGCCTCCAGGATTCGCAGGGTGCCAAGGGCATCGCTGTTAGCGGTGTACTCCGGCGCCTCGAAGCTCACCGCCACATGGCTCTGCGCGCCCAGGTTGTAGATCTCATCCGGCTGCACCTGCTGGATGATCCGGATCAGGTTGGTGCTGTCCGTCAGATCGCCGTAGTGCAGCACCAAGCGCGGATCGCTCTCGTGGGGATCCTGGTAGAGATGATCGATGCGGCTGGTGTTGAAGCTGCTGGCCCGGCGCTTGATGCCATGCACCGTGTAGCCCTTCTCCAGGAGGAGCTCCGCCAGGTAGCTGCCGTCTTGGCCGGTGATGCCGGTGATCAAGGCAACGCGGCCAGTGCAAGTGACGAGCGTGGGGCTGAGGGTCATCGGCTGGGGGTAGGGGCTTGAGGGAGAAACGGTGGTGGCGTGCCGACGCTGTGTCGCTCTGAAACACACCCTTAGAGAATCTGTACAGACCGTACGGAAGCCTGGACAGTGCTTGGGGGGTTCATGCTCGTGCTCATCGCAGCGCCAACCTCATCAAGCGCCAGCCATAGACATACCTATGGCGTATGAACGCAGAAGGGAAAGGAGTAGAACTCAACCTTCTCGCCTCAACTTGCCAAAGATCGCACAGCAACAGAGCCAGATCTCGTCATGTAAAAAATTTTTAATTCGCAGGTTAAGAGCTAGTCTCACCCCCCCCTCGCTCCCAGTCATCACAGCGGCACTGCTGCCGCAAATCCGACCGCCCCGGTAGATAAGGTCGAAGTTAGATGTGTCATTCCATCCCGGTGCAACCGTTGCAACGACGAGTTTGGTGGGTGGGCACAGCCGTGGCATTGGCTGTTCTGGGCCTGCAACCCTGCCTGGCCAACACCCCAGCCCCTACGGCCGCCAGCCGCAGCCGCGTCGTATACGACAGCTACATACTCGGCCCGGGCGACACCCTGCAGATCGAGCTCCTCGACATCCCCGAGCTCAGCGGCACCGTGTCGATCGGCCCAGATGGCACCCTCTATCTACCCCGCCTGCGCGCCCTCTACGTGGAAGGGCTCACGGTGGAGGAGCTGCGCTACTTCCTTACCGAGCAATTCAAGCGCTACGTGCGCCAGCCCGAGATCTACATCCGCCCGGTGGGCTTCCGCCCGATCCGCATCTACGTGGGCGGCGAGGTGAAGCGGCCTGGTTATTACACCCTCAGTGGCACCCAGGAGCTGGGCAGCGTGTCCAGCTCAGCAGATACGGCGATCCGTGCCAGCGGCGGCGATCAGCTCAACAGCAGGCCCGACAGCACTGCCTCTCCAGGTTCGGGCGCCAGTAGCTCTGGCGGCGGCGGAATCACTACCTTCGGGGCCCTGTTCCCCACCGTGTTCGACGCGATCCGCACCGCCCAGGGGATAACCCCCTACTCCAACCTGGCCGAGGTGCAGGTGACCCGGCGCCAGCCCGTGAGTGCCGGCGGCGGCAAGATCCGCACCCAGCTCAATTTCCTCAGCTTGATCACCGAGGGCGATGAATCCCAGAACATCCGCCTCTTCGACGGCGACGTGGTGAGCGTGGCCAAAAGCCCTGTGGTGCTGCGCGAGCAGCTGCTTAAGGCTGGGCAAACCAACCTCAGCCCCCAGTTCATCCAGGTGTACGTGAGTGGCCGGGTCAAGACCCCCGGTGGCATCACCCTGCCCCAGGCCTCAGCCCTCAACCAGGCCCTAAACCTCGCTGGCGGCCCCTCCCTGCTGCGCGGCAAGGTGGAATTCATCCGCTTCACCCGAGAAGGTGAACTGGATCGTCGCCTGTTTACTTACAACCCCAACGCGGCCAGCGACTCGGCGGCCAATCCGATCCTGATGGCCGGCGACATCATCCGCGTGCAGGATTCGGCCCTCTCCGCCAGCATCAACGTGATGAACGAGCTCACCGGCCCCTTCGTGGGGGTGTACTCGGTGTACAGCCTCTTCCGCTGATGAGCCCCTCCCTGCCCCAGCCGGCTCCAGCCGACGACGAGATCGACCTTGGCCAGCTCGCGGCCTCCCTGCGGCGCCGCTGGCGCCTGATCGCCCAGGTGGCCGGCGGCACCCTGCTGCTCTCCGCCGCAGTCACCCTGCTGCAGAAGCCCCTGTGGGAAGGGGAATTCCAGATCGTGCTGGCCGATCCCGAGAAGAAACAGGGCGGAGGAGCGGCCCAGAATCCGGCCCTGGCCTCCCTGATCGGCACCGGAGCTGGCGGCAAGGACAGCCTCGAAACTGAGGTGAAGATCCTCGAGAGCCCCTCGGTGCTCAAGCCGGTGTTCGACTTCGTCAAAACCAGCAAGCAGCGGGCCGGTGAAAACGTAGATCGGCTGCGCTACGCCGACTGGCTCAAGGACGACCTCAAGATCAAGCTCGAGAAGGGCACCTCCGTGCTCAACCTCTCCTACCGCGACACCAACAAGCCCCTGGTGCTACCGGTGATCGATCGCATCTCCAAGGCCTACCAGGATTACTCCGGGCGCGACCGCGAGCGCGGCCTGGTGCGTGGCGTGGCCTACCTCGACCAGCAGATCGAGCTATACCGCCTCCGGGCCGTGGCCTCCCTGCGCGCTGCCCAGCGATTCGCCATCGAACAGGACCTCACCGCCCTCAAGGGTGGAGGCAAAGGGGACGATGAGGTGGTTAATTCCCTCAACATCGAAGCCATTCGGGTGCAGGCCGCCAATGAGATCCGCAATATCAATGAACAACTCAAACAACTGAGATCCCTTGGCAGCGACCCAAACACCGTCATGTTTCAGGGCCTGCTGATTCCCGAGCTCGCCGCCCAAGGGCTTCCCCAGCGCCTCAACGCGATCGATAACCAGCTGGCTTTCCTGCGCTCGAAATTCACTGAAAGGGAGGATTCGATCCGGACACTCAAACAGGAGCGGACCCTGCTGATCGGCCTACTTAAAATCAAAGCTTTTGGCTTCCTAGAGGCCAAGCGCAGTGCCGCCCAAGCTCGCCTCGCCGCCGCCGATCGCCCGAAGGGCGTGCTGATTCGCTACCGCGAACTGCTCCGCGTCGCAGCCCGCGATGAGGCCACCCTCAACAAGCTGGAAGACGAGCGCCGGGTGCTGGCCCTCGAGCAGGCCCGCAAACCCGACCCCTGGCAGCTGATCTCCACCCCCACCCTGCTCGACAAGCCCGTCTCCCCCAGCAAGGGCCGCAACCTGGCCCTAGGGCTCCTGGCCGGCCTGGTGCTCGGCTCCGGCGCCGCCCTGGTGGCCGAGCGCCGCAGCGGCCGGGTGTTCGCCACCGACGAGCTCCAGGCTGCCCTGCCCGGCCCCCTGCTGGCCCTCCTCGATCCCGCCGCGCCTGAAAGTTGGGCCGCCACCATGGCCCTGCTGGCCTCAGGCCCCCTGGCCGGGTCGTCCACCGTGGCCCTGATCCCTGTAGCCGGCCAAGGCGAACCTGAGCTGGCTGAGGCGTTGCAGCTGGCGCTCCAGCAGGCCGCCCCCGGTGCCCAGGTGCTCTGCACCAGTGATCTGGTGGCGGCCGGCACTTGCCAGGCCCAGCTGCTGGTAGCCCGCCCGGGCGCCATCACCCGTCAGCAGCTCGACGCCCTACGCCAGCAGCTCCAACTCCAGGGCCGGCCCTCCCTGGGCTGGCTACTGCTCCAGAGCACGGATGCCTAGGCCTCTGGCCAAGCTGCTGCCCGTCGCCGCGGCCCTGCTCAGCCTGGGCCCCAGCAGCTTGGGGGAGCACGGCTGGGCCCAGCCCCAGTGGCAGCCGCTGGCACCCGTCCCCGGCAGCACCACCGCCAGCCCCCAGGGCTGGAACCCCGTGCCGCCCGCCACCGATCCGGCCCTGCCTGGAAGTAGCTGGCAACCGTTGCCCCCCGCCGATCCCGGCAGCAGCGCATCGCCCCAATGGGCTCCTGTGCCTGAAGGTGATCCCTCCCTGGCGCCGCCACCCGAGGCCAGCGCCTCAGCCAGTGCCCCAGCTAGCGCCGCGGAAGCCGAGGCCGTGTTCGCCGGCCTGCTGCCCAACCGGGCCGACTACCTGCCCATGCTGCGCCTGGGCCCCCTGCCCACCGCCTGGTTGCTAGATGAAAGCCTGGCCCAGCTCAGCTTCCAGCAGGTGAGCCCCGCCGATGGCGGTGCCGCAGGCGGCAGCGGCAACCAGAACTACGGCTTCCGCGCCGATGTGGGCCTCTCCAGAGCGCTGCTGCTGTCGCTCACTTACACCTACGCCGACGACCCACTCTTCGCCCTCATTCCCAGCCGGCCCAGCCAGCCGGCCAACTTCTGGAGTGCCGCCGGCGCCAGCCTGCGCGGCCGCCTCGCCGGGGGCCCCAACTGGCAGCTCGCCGCCGAAGGAGCCCTCGAGCTCTTCACCGTGGGCAGCGGCTGCGGCGGCTCCGTGAGCTGCGATGGGCCCGGCACTCCCAACATCTTCAACGACTCCGGCCAGCTGGTGTTTACCCGCAACTGGGTGGGGGCCCTCTCCCTGCCCCTCACCTGGCAGGCCAGCCGCCAGCTGCAGCTCTCGCTGGTGCCGGCGGTGAGCTTCCTGCCCGACTCCCAGGGCGCCGACCAGGGCGGGGCCGGGGAGTTCTACGGCACCACCATCAGCCTGGGCCTCGGCGCCAGCTACCGCCTCGGCAACCAGGTGCAGCTTTTCACCTCGGCGCTGCTGCCCCTCGGCCCGGGCAATAACGCCTTCGATGGCGATCTGGTGTACTCCCGCGTGCCGATCCTCACCGCCGGCGCCAACATTGCGGTGAACCCCCGCATCGGCCTGGAAGCCAGCATCACCAACGGCTTTGGCCTCAGCCCGGCCACCGCCATCCTGGCCCTGCCCAGCGCGCCCACCGAGCCCATGCTCAATGGGCGCTTCACCTGGAATCCCGGCGCCATGGATTCCCCCAGCCCCCGCTATACCCGCCGCCAGGCCTCCCTGGCCCTCGGCGGCCTCAGCGTCAACACCGCCCTCACCCCCGCCGATGGCACAACCCAGCTGTGGTTGAACGGCGACAGCCGCGGCAACCTCTTCGGCGGCGCCGGCTACTCAGTGTCCAACGACTTCCAGTTCCAGATTGCCGGCGGCCTGTTCAACGGCATAGAGCCCCGCAACAGCTACGTGAACACCTTTGCCGGCAACGGCGACCTCAACCTGCGCTTCGGTGGCAAGGCCATGGTGTTTCGGCCCAGCAAGGGCCTGCCGATCTGGGCAGCCGGCCGCATCTCCGTTGGCCGCAACGAAGACGAGAGCAGCAAGCAGGGCTACCTCTTCTTTGAAAGCATGAACACCTGGGAGGCCTCCCCAACGCTGGCCTTCCACCTCAACCCCAAGCTCGCCTTGAACGGCGACGGCACCAGTTGGGGCGTGGGCCTGGCCGCCAACCTGCAGCTGGGTCGCCGCTTTCAACTAATCCCAGAAATCAACCTGGTAGCAACCGATCTCGGCGGCGACAACGGCTCCAACGGCAGCCTGGCGCTGCGCTGGCTGGCCTCGGCGTCCACCACCCTCGACGTCTACGTGTCCAATGCCGCCGGCCTCTACGACCTCGGCCAGCTGCTCGGCAACGAGCAGCTGCGCGTGGGCGCCCGCCTGGCCTTCAGCTTCTAGCTCTCAAGCGCACCCGGATGCCATTGCGGGAGCGCAGGGTGAGCCGCGCCACCAGCTCCGGCTCGTGCTCAGGATCGGGCAGCACCTCAAAGCGGCGCACCAGCTCGGCCAGCACCAGCAGGGCTTCCTGCTGGGCAAACGCCGCTCCCGGGCACTTGCGCGGCCCCAGGCCGTAGGGCAAAAAGGCATCGCGGGCCCAGCGCCGATCGTCTGCAGTGGCATCACTCAGGAAGCGCTCAGGCCTAAAGGCATTGGGCTCGCTCCAGTGCTGCTCGTGGCGCTGGATTACCCAGGGGGAGATCGTCACCAAGGCCCGCATCGGGCAGCGGCTGCCCGCCAGCTCGGTGTTGGCCTGGGACTCGCGGATGAAAAAACTTAGCGGCGGATATAAACGCAGGGTTTCATTGAAAATGGCGGCTCCATAGGAGAGCTGGCGCAGATCCTCGAAGCCCAACGGTTGATCCGGCGCGCCGGCCCGGGAGCCCAAAACCTGCAGCACCTCAGCGCGCAGGCGCTGCTGCACCTCGGGGAAACAGCCCAGCAGATACACCGCCATGCCCAGGGCACTGGCGGAGGTTTCGTGGCCCGCCAAAAACAGGACACACACCTGATCCACCAACTCCTCGCGGCTGAAGCAGGCACCTGTTTCGGGATCACGGGCTTCGATCAGAGCCGCCAGCAGGTCGTCACCAGGGGCGCTGGCATCAGCCAAGCGGGCATCGATCGCAGCGGAGATCCAGGCGCGGATCGGGGTGGCATGGGTGGCCAGGTAGCCCTGCAAGGGCCGACGCGGCAGCCTCAGGAAACGCAGCATCAGCGCTTGACCAGCGCGCTTCTGGTAGCGAGTGAAGGCCGCAAAAATCGCCTCCGCTTCCGCCCCCTCAAGCGGTCGCGACAAAATAGTTCGCACGATCACATCAGCAGTCACCAAGGTCATCTCGGCGTCGGCGTCAATCGAGCGGCCAGCCACCAGATCACCAGCCACCTGGGCCTCCAGCCGAGCCAAACTTGCCCGACAAGCTGCTGCCATCTGAGGCAAGACCCGCTGCAGCTGGGCCATTTGCAAGGCCTGGTCCAGGAGCCGGCGCTGCTGGGCCCACTCGGCGCCGTTCACCGCAAAGATTCCCCGACCGATCAGGGGCTCCAGGATCCAGAGCATGTAGGGATGCTTGGGGAAAGCCTCCACCTCGCTCACCAGCACCTGGCGCACTGCCGCCGGCTCATTCACCAGCAACAGGTTCAGACCCATGAATCGCAACGCGCCAACCGGAATGCGGAAGCCCCATTCATCGAGCAGGCCAAACCAGGAATAAAGGCCCCGGCGGATGCGGCGCAGAAAATTCGGCGTGTAGGGCTGGGGCGGCGGATAGACGGGCTCTTGGGTCATGTTGCCAGCAGCAGCTCGATCAGATCAAAGCCACCGCTGCGCCCTGGCTCCGCGGTGCGCAGGTATTCGAAGTGCAAATCAAATTGGTGGCTGAGCAGATCAACCAATCTGCTGAGGCCCTGGCGCTGGGCCAGGGGGATCAGCCGCAGCTCCGGGTAGGCCTCGGGGCCCTGAAGGGGCACGCCGCAGCTGAGGTAAGGGTCAACCGCCGCAAAACACAGGTAGTCGTCGCGGGAGGTGATATCCAGCCAGGGCAGCCGCGGTTCCTCTGCCAGCAGGGCCAGATCGTCATGAAAGGCGCGGGCCTTGCCATGCACAGCCAGGTTGGCCAGGTTCTGGCCCAGGCTGAGCAACTGCAACCGCCCAGCCAGCTGCCGGTCCACACCCTGGCGGCGCAGTTCTGCAGCCAGCATCGCCATCACGAAGGAGCCGCTGCTGTGGCCTACCAACAGCACCTCAACAGCAGGATCACTGGCCTCCAGCTCGCCGATTCGCTGAGCCAGCTCCGCTACTCGGCGCCGCAGATCGCCGTCACGCGCCTGACCCAGCCGGTGGGTGAAGCGAATTGAGCGAAACAACCACACCACGCCGAGGTGGTTGGCCAAGCGCCAGGCAAACGCGCAGCCGAAAAGCACTACAACCAGCTGCAGCACCAACAGCAAGCCGGCCGGCAGCAGCTGCAAATAGCTCAATATTCCCAAAAAACTGCAGGCAATAAGCAGTACAAGCAGCGTTGTACCCACGTAGAGGACTGGATAGAGGCCACACAAGGCCACCTGCTCAGACAAGCGGCGCATTTTTAAATATCCACCAGCAAAGACGTACCAGCAATAGATGCTGATGCCATCGCGCAAAAGCACCAGTGGATTCTTGGGCCAATGGGCCCGGGCGATGTCGTCCCAGTGCAGGAAACAGAAATCCAGCCGTAAGGCCAAATCTTCCTGCACCTGCCAACGGCTGATCAGGTGGTCCTGCTTTTGACCACGACGGTGGCTTGTCTTCAAGCAACGGCCGCTCAACTGCTTGAGCTGACGCACCTGCTCGCCAAACATGCGGTAGTAAAAACTGGCCCCGCGGGGATCGAAGCCACTTAAAAAGTAGACGCGCCGACGGGGGCCATCCTGGTCAAGAATGTCGGAATCGCTCCTAGTGCCGTGCTCGCAACTTTTCTGCCGCAACGACTCTGTCTCCCGTTCGCACTGGCATTAGTAGCATCTCAGCAGGCAATGCCGATACTTGCCTCACCCGCTGCTCGAGTCAACCTGAAGGGAAGCCAGGGAAATTACACCGCATCCGTCATGGTGCCGGTGTCAGCCCAGCAAGCCTGGAGCGTGCTCTCCAACTACGAATCCATGCCAGGGCTGATGCCCGACATCCAGCAGACCAAGGTACTGAGCCGCTCGGGACGCCATATTGAACTCTCGCAAACTTACAAAGCCCCTTACACCTTTGGACTGAGCATTAAGGCAAACCTCCAGGTGCAAGAGACTCCTCCCACCAAGATGAGTTACTCCTTGATCCGCGGCGAGCGCATCAAGCAATTAAGCGGTAACTGGACGATTACGCCGGTCAAAGGCGGCGTGCTGCTGAAGCACCAGCTGCAGGTGGTGCCCCAAATCCCCAGCTTCCTGCTGGGCACCTACTACGACCTCACCGAAACCAACCTGCGCCAATCGATGCAAATCCTGGCCAAAGCGATGATTAATAGCGTCAGCCGCGCACCCTCCTAACCCCGCGCCCCCGCACCTCGTAGTGCACTCCGCGCCACTCCACCCTCCTAGCCAGGGAGGCCCGCAGGGTGGCCAGGCCGTATACCCACTGGGCCAGGGGCAGCCAGCGCAACAACTGCCAGGCGTGGGCGAGATCTTGCGGGGGAAGCTCTCTCCCTAGAGGGCGCAGCGACCGGCAGGCCACCGACTCGATCAACAGCAGCAGGGCCACACAGCCCAGCTCGTAGGCCAGCAGGGCAGCCAACAATCTGGCTGCCGCAGACCAAAGACCCAAACAAAGCGCCACCAGCAGCGCCGCCAGCACAGCTAGCAGCAGCAGCCAGCTACCCAAGCCATGCAGGGCCACCAGGGGCCAGGCCGGGTGATGCAGGCGGGCCGTTAACAGCTGGCGGCTGATCCAGCGGCGCAACGGCCGCAGGGCGATGCCGTCGTCGCGGTCGAGGGCGAGCAGCTCCGGCCGAAACTGGTAGCGCCAACCGCTGCGGGCCAAGGGTGCTGCCAGGGCGGTGTCCTCGCAGAGGCTGGTAGCCAGCAGCTCCCGCCAACCACTGGGCTCGATTAATTCGCGTCGCACCGCCAGCGATCCCCCCCAGGGGATGCCCAGCAGGGTCATCAGCACTAAGGCGCCGCCGTTCCAGATCGCCCGCACCAGCCCGGGGCCACTGCCCTGCTCCGGGGCATACCAACGGTTGCCCGACACCGCCCCGACGCCATCCTGGCCGCAGCCCGCCGCCAGGGCCGCCAGCCAACCGGGCGCCACCACCGCATCCGCATCCACCAGGGCCACCAGCTCGGTGGCTGCATCCAGCTCGCCGAAGGCCTGGCGCAGCGAGGCGCTTTTGAGCGAGCCCTGGGCCGGCCGGGCCGCCAGGGGGGTGAGCCGGGCCGCCTGCCAGCCAGCCTGGCCCGCCGCCTCCAGCCGGGCGATCGTTTGCTGGGCCAGGAGCCAGGCCGGATCCTGGCGGGAATCGACCACCACCAACAGGCTCCAGGGGCCCGGGTAGGCCTGGCCCGCCAGGGCCATGAGGGCATCAGCCAGGCTGGGGTCGGCTCCCCGCAGGCACAACACCACCTCGGCCGCCGGCGCTGGCTGGGCCAGGCCGGGGAGCCGCCGCCGCCGCACCACCACCGCGAAGGCGAGCGTGAGCAGCAGCTGCAAGCCGAGGGTGGCCAGCAGGGCGCCGGCTAGAAGCGCTGCGATCACAGGCAATTGATCACTGGAAACCGATCACTGAGAACTGATCACAGAGAAATAATCACAGAGCTGCGGCTCCGGTGATCAGGCTGCGGGCATAGGGGCCGATCAGTTCCTCGAAGCCCGGGCAGCGCACGCCATGGGCCGCCAGGGACGCCACGGTGGCCAGGCAGCTGGGCCGCGCCCGCACCCCGGCCTGATTGAGCTCGGGGTAGGTGAGCTGCTCGTCGCCCCAGCGCCGCACGAAGAAGGCGCGAATGCCGTGCAGGGGGTTGGCCCGATCAGCATCGATCGCCTCCAGCCAGCGCTCCATCGACACCAGCTCCAGCGGTGCCCCCCGCTCGATCAGGTTGCCAAGCAGATCGGCCAGCAGCATCGGCTGGGGGTGTTGCAAGTGCACGTTGCGGCCCACCGCTTCCGGCGTCCAGGCCAGAGCCGTAACCGCATCGGCCACGTAGTCCACCGGCACCAGATCCAGCTCCCAGGGCAGATCGG
>Ga0247838_1001526_pt1 | contig 32609 bp, 22 predicted proteins | sample LaCruzMarch2015__5_FD_189097 | JGI IMG/M metagenome (GOLD analysis project Ga0247838, IMG submission 189097) | Freshwater microbial communities from meromictic Lake La Cruz, Castile-La Mancha, Spain - LaCruzMarch2015_15m | ecosystem: Environmental > Aquatic > Freshwater > Lake | place: Spain... | reverse complement strand
CGGATGCAGGATTGGAAGGTGGTGCTGATGGAGCAGCGCGCCAAGCAACTGGCGTGCTGGATCGAACCTTTCGTGAAGCTGCGCGCGCCGAAGCTCTTCAACCTGCGGCGCGACCCATTCGAGCGTGCCGACGAGAACTCGAACAGCTATTGGGACTGGTTCATTTCACATACCTACGTCGTCTACATGATGCAGGCCGTGGTCGCCAGCCAAATCGAGAACTTCGTGAAGTTCCCGCCGCGGCAGAAGCCGGCCTCGTTCAACCTGGACGCCGTGATGCGCGATCTTGAGGAGGCGGGCAGCGGCCGCAACCATTGACCTGCGCGACCCATCGGCCGCCCCGATGGGGCCGCGTCCTGGTGGCCGGTTGCGGCAACTCCCAGGCTGCCAAGGCGGCGCTGCGCTGTTGCACGGACGGTGCGGACGCAACCGGCGTCATGTCCGAACATCGAGCGACCGCCGGCGCTAGCAGGCGGTCGGGCTTTCGGGGCCGGGCCCCAAATTCGGCCACCGATTGATCGTTTTCGGTTGTCCCAGGCGAAATCTGCGGCTCTCGCGTTGGGCCAGGGCTTCAAATTTCGCGTGGGAACTCGCTTCGAGGCGCAGTCCGAGCGGCTGATTCGGTGGCACGACCGGGAACCCGCCGGTCCGCCGACGGGACCTGGCGACGCGCCACTGGCGGCCGGACGAGCGCCCGCCGGTGCGACAATTGCCGATAATATTTTTATGTGGAGTGGAGAAAGTAACGGACAGCCGGGCCTAACAGCCTGTCGGACTTTGGGAACCGCGCCCCACCGGGCAGGTAGGTTAAGTGGACCCAACATATCGCGTGACCATGATCCTGACGAACCGACTGAACCAAACGATTGGAGAGCGACTCCCACAAACCGGTTTTCCGTTCCACTGCGTAACAGACTCTATGACCAAACCGTTCTTAGCCTGGAACTTAGGTTTAGTCGGTGCGCCCGCCTGATGCGATAGAAAAGGTTATACGGGAGGGTGAGGCGACTCTTTAACAGCCAATGAGAGTCGTCTTTGCGTATATGTGCCGACGGCACGACAGAGGGCTTGGAGTGTGGCCTGAAACTCGGGCAGCATCGGGCTACCCATGCTCGGCGCTTTGTCGTCCGGAGTTAAGAAGTACAATCTGCTCTGGAGAAAACTGATGGCTCCGTAATGCTCCGTGAGAAAAGCCGAGGTTACTAACAGATAGTTGCGATTGACTATTGAGTGAGCGGAAGCGATTAGGGCTGGTAACCAAATGGCGAACAGTTCGAGTTCAAGGCTATGGTGTACGGCTATGAGATATATATTGGAACAGATGATCGCTAACAAGGCGAATAGCATAAGCCCCCCTGCTACAAGTTCGCGCGTTCGATTACGAGCTAGAGCCTCCTTTGCTTCATGAAGAGTTTTCCCAAGCTGTGCTTTTAGTTGTGAAATGAAAACGTTGTCCGGATCGATTGTATTCTGATCATATTGGATGGGAGGCATCTGAGCAGCACGCCAGATCGCCATGCCGGGAAAGTCATTGGAGGGTCGGTGGCCAAGTAGTGCTACAGCCAGTTGATAGGCTCTTGTCGAGCAAAGCGCGACCTGAGCGGCAGCCCGAAGCGCCCATTTTTGGCTCTTCATTTGAAAAGCTGTCGCTGCTCCGCCAACCAATAGTATTAGTTCCGTACTGAGCAGCGGTGGGACAGCCCAGTTAAACGCAGGATTCTGCGAGGAAGCGAGCGCGAGCAGTGCTAGTAGGGAGAGCACAGCGGGAAGCATCGCTAAGTATGTTGCCCGTCGCCGGAGTAGTGTTTGCCAATCGGCACTGAACAGTCGACGCGCACTGCAAACTGTAGAATGACCGAGTGACTGGACTTTTTCATTTATAATTCCAAAGTCATCGTCATCGGACTGATATATCCAGTTTCCTCTGGCAGCGGGGATGGTTCCTCTACCAAGACTATATGAGAACGAAGCGTCGTCTGAAACGATGGACCATGCGCGTCGTACGTGGATAAGTCGGCGTGCGATGAATCGATTGCCAACGCTCGCAATCACGTCGTACGTACCGAAAAAGACGGATGGTTGAATTGGATAGTGCTCTCCATCGTACGCGGCCACCAAGATGTTACCTGGATCGGCGCGAACTGATCCGTCGGCGGTTTCGACGTGTTGGACGGCGGTGAGTAGCTCGGCTGTTCTAATGTCTGGTGAAGTCAAAATAAGTATAGCCGGGGCGACTGTTCCGCGGATTAGACCATTAGGCTTCTCAATGGGTGGCAATACTGCCATCAGGTGTCCTCCACGCTCGAATTACGGGTTACGAACAATAAACGATTTCGGCCGAGTCTCCGCATGGCCACAGTTTGGTTATGGCATTCGGATGGTCTGTGCTATTGCCGCCGCAGTCTGATCATCCAAACGGCATGGCTGCTGTTGAGCACATAGGCCCGGCTACGCCTCGCCCGCAAGCGCCGACAGGCGTGTGCGCCAGTGCTCGCCCATCGTCCTTGCAGACGCGTTCCCATGGACCGCGGCATGGATGCGCTCGACCTGATCGATCAGTTTCAGCAGCGATTCGTTCCAAGGGCCACCATAGAACACGGCGCCATCGCCCAGCCAGGCCTCCAGGACATGCTGGGCCTCCTCCGCCGCAGCTGCCAGAGAAGCCGTTTGCGTACGCACAAACGTCAGCAGCATCTCGATCCGCACGAGACGGAGTGCCAACTCCGCACCGACGGCCGGCAACGCAACTCGCAACGAGGGCAGCGATAGTTCCGTCTCAGTCTCGGCATCCGCGAAGCGACGCAGCTGCAGGCAGTTGTCCACGAACCCGATTAGTGCGTCGGCTAGGCCGATAGTGAGTTTTGGCGCTATCTGCTCGCCAGGAATGCGGCGGAGGCCGTCAACGGCGCGACGCTGGAACTCGAACGCTTCTTCGTGGCGCCCGAGCACTCTTAGCATCGACGCGTGATTGACGAACACCGCCCCGAGCAACGGGTAGAGGTTGTACCGGCCAGCGGAGAAGATCAGCCGCTCCGATGCTGCCACGGCTTGCTGAGAGACGCGCGGCGCGCGATCATCGCCACACTGGATCATGCGTGCGGCACGCTCGTGCAGGAAGAATGCCAGTCGTTTGAGAACCTCGTCCTTGGCCTGATCGATCCGCTGGTCGTCGATTTCTGCGAGCAATGCGTCGCCCAGGCTGGCGACCGCCGCTTCGTCGCCGGCGTCACAACGCTCGTCCCATCGAGCCAACGCCTCGCCCAACGTCGCCTCCGCGTCCGCCGCTGGCGACGCCTCCGGAGCTTCGTTGGTCGAAGTGGCCTCCTCGTCGTCTTGGACGCCTGCAATGGTTGCATGGCGCAGAGCGACGAGCAGTCGAGCGCAGGCGGCGTTGCCGCGGCCTGCGCCCGCCGCGGCCAGATGCGTCGCGCGCGCGAGGTCGCGCGGAGCGCCTGCGCCGTCGCCATACAGGTAGCTCAGCGCTAGCGGAACGTTGGCAATGAGGTCGCCCGCGGCGACCGACTTCTCGAGCATGGCCCGGCCGCGCACTGAATCCTTCGCGATCACCTTGCCCTGCGTCAGCGCGATACCCAGGTTGGTCTGCGCCATCAGGTTCCCGCGCTCCGCAGCCATCTCTAGCCAGGGTACGGCCCCCTTCTCGTCAGGCATGCCGCCAAGCTCGCCGTGACGGTGCATCTGGGCGAGGCAGAACGGGGCATCGGAATTTCCCCCCGCGCTTGATCGTTCGTACCAAGCTGCAGCGCGTGTAGGATCGCGCGCCAATCCCTTCAGGCCGAGGCCGAACGACCGGCCAAGCTCGAACATCGCGTCCGGGTCGCCATGCAGCGCCTTGGCGAGCACCGGCTTCAGTTCTTCCGGATACGAGTCGGGAGTGTCCAGCACGTCGATCGGCGTGGCGCGGAGGGACGGCGCGCTGTCGATCGCGTCGTCTTCGGTTGGCTGCATTAGGGCGCGCCAATGCGCGTGGTCGTGGCGAAGGGCGGCGGCGGTGGCCAGTCGCCGCAACGCCTCGCGACGCAACCCCAGCAGCGGCAGCGGCGGCTCCATCCGTGCCAGCGCGCGCACGTTCCACACGAACAGGCGGGCCGCAGCGGCGACGATGCTTTCTCCTTGGGGATCAAATGCGTCGGGCCCGTCGGCGTCGCGTGACAGTACGTGCTCGAGTTCGCCATCGGAGGCATCGGCCGCGCGGGCTAGTTCAAGCGCGCGCAGGTCCCGCCTAAGGAACGGCAGATCGCCGACGGTCGCAACTATATCACTGTCGGACAGCCATGGAGCCGCGCGCTCTCCGCCCATGGCCCAGGACATGCGCTCCAACTCGCCACTCCAGCGCGCAACGGATGCCGCCGACACGGAATACTTGACGAGAACCTCGCGAACTTGGTGCAGACTCTCCCACGCACGTCCTAACGCGCCAATGCGCATGTTGAGGTGGATGTCGTCCATCACGGTCGCGAACCCGAGGTCGTAAATCGGCGATCGGGCGAGCCACGCGTGACTGGGTGCTCGCGGCGCGTCAACGATATGGTCGAGATCGACGAGTTCCCGGCCGTACTTGGCCTGCAGCAGGACGAGCTGACCGTTCCTCAGCAGCACCACAAAGCCCCCGGTCTCAAGCGTGCAGATGAGCCGCCCACCAACATCGGCATGCCATTGCGCCACCAGATTCGACCCGGCGTGGAGCGCCGCGCCGCGGCTCGAGAGCGACAGCCTCGGCCTGTCCGTCCCCGACGTCGCGGCGCGGTCGCCGTCGTCGCCCGTGCCATCGAGGTCGATGGGATCGGCGGACTCGCCTAGCGCATGCACATCGCCGCCGGGCTGCAGCACGTGCCACAGGGCGTAGCGGGTCTCTGCCTTCAGGTCGCCCGTCGATTCCAGAGCATGACGCGTCACCACGCGAAGGCCTCCGTCTGGCAGCGCGCGAGCGGCCTCCACGAACGTCTTGCCCGGCCGCTCCGGCCAACGGGTGTCGGGCGGTGCCACGAACACGTAGTCGGGAGCTTCGGCGCGTGTGTTCGTCCGCAGCATGTCCCACGCCTCGACGCTGCGCTTCTCGACCAGTAGAAGCCAGCGGCCGTGCGCGAAGGACAGCTCGCTTTCGTGCGTTTCGTGCGTTGCCGAGGGGGGCTCGAATTCAGGTCGCCGGGTCAGCGTCTCGTACGTGAAAGCGTAAGGCGCATGGACCTCAAGCGCACCCTCTGAGGATAGGACGGCGACACGGAGCTCTTGGCGATCCGTGCCGAACGGCTGCAATCCGCTTGGCCCGAGACGAAAGGGTAGCGCGGTATGCGGCGATGCGCCATCGCCCAGCGTCAGCTGCACCTCGATCTCGGATGCCGCGTCGGTGATGTGGAACTTCGGATCACGGCTCCAGCTGACCACGGACGGTCCGAGCGATCGGAATTGCGCCTGCGTTACGGAACGGTCGTTTTCCATCGGCAATCCGTGCGTCACGCGTTTGCGAACCTCCGGCGAAGGGTAGACCCGCAGCAAGTCGACGTAGGCAGCGGAACTGTCGCTCCGAAAATCGATGGCGACCATGGCGTAGCCGACTTCCTCACAGTCCTTGACGTCCAGCACGGCGAGGGAGCCGAAGTCGATGGGCGGCGCGTCGCCGGCCAGATCCAGCAGCGCGGCGTCGAGGATCCACACCGCACCGTCGCGGTCCAACAATGCGACACGTCCGCGGCCCACAGGCACGAGCCGCGTGATGCCCGCGAGCGTATTCTTCAGGGTCCATCGGGTGCTCTTGGTCAACATGTCGAAAAGGCGCGGGCCGTCGTTGGCGAGCAGCAGCAGGCCGGTCGGCGACACGAGGACACAGTCAGTCACCATGTGGGCGTTGTCGAATCGGGCCAGTGGCTCGATGCGGCCCACGTCGAGGTGCACGATGTCTATGCCGGTGCCCGACCAGGCACATAGCCGGTCGTCGTCCAAGGCGAAGATCCCACGGTGGACAAACGAGTGGGCGCGCCTGAAGTAGGACGGCAGCACGGGGTCGTTGTGGAGCGTGCCGCCGCGTAGCGTGGTGCCGCTCGCGCGGTCGACGATGGCGTAGGCCACGCTCGTCGCCAAATCCTCCGCGTCGTCGTTGGCCTTGGACCAGAGGAAGAGCGCCTCAGCCATTTCGTCATTGTCGCTCTCCGCGCCGGCCACTCCCGCGCTCGCAAAGCCGTGCAAGCGCCGAGCGGATAGGATGGCGCTCACGCCGCCCCGGTAATTGCCGGCACACACATGCGTCAGACTCTGGGCGCGCCAGTCCCAGTCGTAGCGGGAGCCCGATCCTGCCAGGAACGCAAGCTTCGAGCCGACAGGGAGCACAAACTGCATCTCGTCGTGGGTAAAGAGCCAATCGATGTCAGCCACGCACGAGCCGGTCGATAAGGACCACACCGCCGCAGCGACGAAGCTCCAAGTAACGACGTGGTGGTCGTCCAGTTCGAGGATGCCGCCGGTCGATAACGCGCCCAGATTGCCCTGGCCCAAAGGCAAGAACATGTCGGCACGCAGAAAGCGATCACCGACTTGTCCCGAGGACGCATGGAGCGAGCCGCGCTCGGCAGGGCCTTCCGTGCGCAGCGAGATTTCGGGCGCCTCGCTGTCCAGCGACCAGACGCTCAAGGTCAGCTCGTCGCGACTGATACTAACGTAGCGGCCACCGCTCAGGGGATGCACGGCGGTGATCTCGCCGCCGTGCGGTTGCCGGCGCGCGAGCTCGCGCGCCGAGGCCAAGTCCCAGCAGCGGGCCGTGCCGTCGCGGCCCCACGAGACGATTCGGGAATCGCCGATCGACATGACGCCGAGAACTGCGCCGACGTGGCCGATGAACTCGCGCAGCAGCCGGCCGTGGGTCAGATCCCAGGAGCAGATACTGCCGTCGCCTGACCACGACACGGCGCACGCACCTACGGCGATCATGCCGAGCGCTTCCATGCCGTGGCGCTGAAGCGCTATCAGCCCGGTAACCTGCGGGCGCTGCCATGGGCAATGCAACCAGAACCACTGGCAGTGATCGGCCCCTAGCCAAGCTTCGGCCGCCTCGCGGACAGGATGACCGACCGCAGCCTCGCTGGCGACCTGCAACAAGATGCGATCAGCCGTCCACGACGCATCGCCTCGCCCCAGCAAATGCCGGTGCGCCACGAGGAAAGTGTATATTTGCCGGATCGCGTCGGAGTCGGGCAGCACCGCCGATGCGAGCGCATAGTCCGCCTCGAGTTCCAGGGTCTGGCCCGCCTGGCAGCGCGCCATCTGTACGTCAAAGTCCGCCATCAGCGCGCTGAGGGCGGCTAGGTCTCCGCTATGCGCCAGGTGGTAAGGCAGCACCCGCAATGCCCTCGCGTTCGGTCTGCCTCCGGCCAGCCGGCGTGGGTACAGTTGGGCGTCGCCGAACAAGGCTGCCAGTTCGCGATGCGCAAGTCGCCGGGCGTCTTCGCCCAAGCGCTCGTATACGGCAGCCTGCACGGCCTGGTGGAAGAAGGACAGCGCGACGACGCCGTCAACTGCACGCTCGGTGAGTAACTCACGCAGGTCGCTTGCTATTCGATACCACACGATAGGCGGCAGCGTTTCGACCAAAGGCGAGGCCCCATGGTTGGCCTTGAATTCAGAGAAAATCATGCCGTCGCGCCGGAATTTCTCCAACAACTCGCGTTCGTCAAGGCCGAGTTTCGCGACTGCGATCAGCCCGAGCGCCTTGTTCATGAGCTGTTCGCCATGGTATCCGTCGGCGCGGATCGAGCTGAGGGCGGCGGCGATCATGCCCGGCAAGCTGTCCGGCATGCTCGGCTCGAATTCGTGCGTCCACCGCGCTGCCTGGAATGCGGCCAGCCGCAGGTACAACGCCTGACCGTCGATTGGTCGTGCGGCGGCCACCAACGCGTCCAACTGCCGTGCTTGCAGTTGCCGCCCTTTCAGCGCCAAGTGGCGGCTCACCACCAGCGCGGCTTCATCGTCGTCCAGCACGGGCATTTCGAAGATCGCGCTTGCCGGCAAGAGCGACCGCAGTTGGTCGGCTACAGGACCCTTGCTCACGCTGATCACCACCCGCGTCTCGCCGGTCAAGCGCTCGGGCAGCCAATCGACTGCCGCGGACGGGTGATCGGCTTCTATGCGGTCCACCGCATCAAGGAACAGAATGAGCGCTCCGGCCTCGTGTGCCAGCCAGTGCCGGAACGCGGTGGCGGGCATCGACCGATCGACCGTGGACGGCAGCACGTCGTCGAGCAGATGCTCCGCGCGGCTGAATGCTCGCGTGGCGCCCGCGAAGCGTAGGCACTGACGCGAGCCCGCGAAGCGCGACGCGGCTTCCCGCGCGAGCGCCGCCATGAGCGCGCTCTTGCCGCACCCACTCGCTCCGACGATGACGACCGGATGGCGCACGGGCGCCGTCGCTTCCAGCGCCTCCCACAGGCGGCCCTCGAAATGCCGCCTGCTCACATAGGTGCGAAGGAGGCGCGACTGTATCCTTCGATGTTCCTCGTCATCTTCGTCGCGTTCGCCAGCCGAAACCTGCAGCCGCTCGGCGCGTTGCCGCACAAGGGCGGCCAGCGCTTCAAACACGCGTTGCTCGAACTCTTGAAGATACTCCTCGGGCAATGCGTCCGGACCGGTGCCCGGCGTGAAGTCCAGCACGGCACCGGAAGCCGCGCCACGCACCCGCTTCAGCAGAGATGACCAGCTTGCCTGCGCGTTGCCTGGCGTCGGCTCTCGCGTGTCTGGTCCGTGCCGGAAGACTGCGACACAATGGTCGCCTGGCCCGGGCAGAGAGAGTAGGCCGGCCTCGACCTCCAACTCCGTGATCGAGCGCGGTGCCACTGCCTGCTCGATGCTGTCCTGTCGCGTGAATGCTGCTCCGTCCACAAGCGCGTCGCGCAAGTCGGCCTCGATCAGCTCCCAGATCGACCGTTGCGCCGAGCGTCCGCGGCGAGCGCGTAGGACGCTTGCCGGCGGCAACGCGTTGCGATCAAGCCGGTACCAGCGCCGCAGACGCCGTGCGCGCGAGCGGTGCGCTGAGTCCGCACAGGACGCCAGCGCACCGGCGATCGCCTCAAACGCGGACGCCTCAATTGCCGTCGGCAGCGTCATCGAGCCCCCCTGGCTGCTCAGAAGCACTAACAGACTGGGGCCAACAACACCCGTGCCTACCGACCTTCTCACCTCTTCGAGGCAGATCGTCGCCGTGCGGTGGTCGATGCTCGCCTCCTCGCTGACTCCCCACCGCAGGTCGACTGCCTCGAAGGCTAGATCGTGGCCGCGGCACAAGTTGGTCAGGCGCGGAAAGACTCTTCTTTGCAGGACATCGCGTTCGGCGCGGAAGTCGCGAAACGTGGAAGCGACGAACAATCGAATCAGGCGCGACGACATGGCTCCTCCGGGGTCATGGCAGAAAACGGAAAATTCTGTATGGTAAGCCTAGGGGCTGTTGACATTCACGTCCAACACGTTGATTCGCAAGCCGAGGCAGTTCGACTGGCGAATCGCTAAACAATTGACTGGGCAGTACCTCGGATGGGATGTCAACACACCCTAGTTCGTGTGGGGCGTCGAGATGTCCGGTCCGGCTGAGGTATACCCCAGCCGAGCGTCACTCTTCGGGGCTCTGTCGGCTCTGCCCTTGGATCGTTGGCGTCGGCCGCCGCGGCAAGGCCATGTCGCGCGCCAACTGGAGACGGTCGGTGCCATCAAGCAGCCCCAGGCGTTGGATCGCCAGCCCCGCGGCCTTGGCAACTGACCAGTTGGTCAAGTGCGCCCCGTCGGTTCGGTTGGCGCAACCTCGTGAGGCCCTGACGCCGACAGTTGCGGCAAGACCTCGCCGCTGACCCGTTGGCTGACGACAGTCTTCACCATTAGATGGAGCCCGCCCCAGCGCCTAGCCTCGCAACCTGAACATCCAGTCCAAGGCAAACTTCGCGAGCCTTCCGTAGGGCGGCTGCAGCACCGCCTGGATCGACGAGATGCGCGCCTGGCGAAAGACCGGCCGGAGCTTCGAGAAGGTCAGGAAGCCCTCGTAGCCATGGTAGTGCCCCATACCGCTCGCACCGACGCCGCCGAACGGCAGGTCGTGCTGCCCCACCTGCACGATGGCCTCATTGACGCCGACGCTGCCCGAGAGGACCTCGGTGATGTACCGCTCGGCGAGTCGCTTGTCGTTGGTGAACGGATAGAACGCGAGCGGGCGGTCGTGAGCGTTGACGTAAGCGATGACCTCGTCGGCCTCGCGATACGGTTTGACCGGCAGGAGCGGCCCGAAGATCTCCTCCTTCATGATCGTCATCTCGTCACTCACCCCAAGCACAATGTGCGGGGCGATCTTTCGGCGACGGGCATCGAGCTGCTGGTCCGGCGCCAGGTTGATGACGGTCGCCCCGCGCGCCTGCGCATCCGCGAGCGTCGCGACGAGCCGATCAAAGTCGGGCTGATCGATGATCGTGGTGTAGTCCGGGCCGTTCAGATCGGGATACCGCTCTGCGATGAGCCGCTTGGCATGCGCGACGAACGCGTCGGCGCTCCCTTCGGGCAAGAACAGGTAATCGACGTTGACGCACACCTGACCGGCGTTCATGCACTTGGCCCAGAGGATGCGTTCGGCGGCCGTCGCCAGCGGAAAGTCGGGCGCCACCACCGCCGGGGCCTTGCCGCCTAGCTCCAGCGTCACCGGACAAAGGTTCGCCGCCGCCGAGGCCATGACGGCGCGTCCGACGCCGCTGGAGCCGGTGAAAAGCAGGTGGTCGAACGGAAGTTTCGAGAACTCCGGGCCGCGCCCGAGGTCCTCGAAGAACGCGACCTTCCCGGTCGGCAAGTAGCGCGGGAAGACCTCGATCAGGAGGCGCGCGAGGTGTACGGATCGATCCGACATCTTCACCATGGCGTGGTTGCCGGCGGCAAGGATGTCGACGAGCGGACCGAACGCGAGCTGGATCGGGAAGTTCCAGGGAACCATCACGCCCACCACCCCGAGAGGCTGGGGGACGACGTGGTTGGTTGCGCCGGGGAAGATGAGTCGGTCGACCGATCGGCGTTGTGAACGCATCCACTTCGCGAGCTGCCCGGTCGCGTCGCGGATGCCCTGACGCACCGGGAAGAGCTCGAGCAGGCGTGTCTCGGTCGCCGGTCGCACGCCGAAGTCGGCGTCGATGGCCGCGATGATCGCCGCCTCGTTCTCCTGGAGGAACCGGTGCAGCGCCGCGAGGTGGCCTTTGCGCTGTTCCAGGTCAGGGTACGGATTGGCCCGGTGGGCGGCGCGTTGCAGTTCGAGGCACTGGGCAAGGGTCAGGGCGGACGATTCCATGGCTTCGATCTCCTCGTTCTCTGGCCTTGCACCGAACGTGCGTGAGCGATGATCCCCCGCCGCAACCATGGCTCGGCCTCTCGGCCGATGAGCCCGGCCCCGTCAGCATGAACGGCGTCGGCGCAGGCACGAGGCGAGCCGCGACGCCGAGGGCGCGAATGCGCGGACTTGCAATTAGATGCGTCATGGGGATAACGGCAGGGATAGGAAATCCGAATGCACGGGGAAGGCGGCTTGCAGCAGGAACATAGCATCGAAGGAATGTACTCTGCAAGGGCGCAGTGCGAGCCGAGCAGTGCGCGCTAACCGAGGTCTTCTGTGTTCCTCTTACCTGGACGTGGGCACCGGGCAATCAAACCTTCCCTGGCAGGCGTCCGCCGGGCTTGCCTTGATCATAACTCCGGCCGCCCGGGCGGCGGTTGGCGCCCCGCTGTAGGTCGGCCTTCAGGCCGACCGGGGGCGCCGCGGTCGGCCTGAAGGCCGACCTGCAAACCCGCGGCCGGAATGATGATCAAGGCCCGCCGGGCTTGCCTACCGGTTCAACTGGGGCGAGGTCTCGCTCCTCTACCTTGAGCGCCGACTCGTCCGCACCTATCCTGATCAAACCCCTACTCCGGCAGCAGTCTTGGCAGGTCGCTTTATTGCCTTTCTTTTGACACTATCTCCGCCGAGGCCGGTCGCCAAGTCCGCAGGCGGGCCTCCCGGCTCCGCTTCGATCACTCCCCCAGACGGACCGCACCACGCGGCCGAGGTGTCAGTCATGAGTTTGTTGCAGCAAGTCGTTGAGGGTCTACACGTCGCGAAGATCGAGGGTTTGGCCAAGACCTTCACCCGCCTGGGGCGGATCGGTTTTTGGCTCCAGGTGGTGCTGGGCTCAGTCCCCCTGGTCGTTATGTTCTATGTCTTTGTGTTTTCAGGCAGCATCTCAGGCCCGCGCAGCGGCCTGCCGATCGTCGGGCTGCTGAGCCTGGCAAATATGCTGGTGCTCCTGTTTACGATCGTCTGGTTCTATCGTTACCCCGGTCTGGGCCGGCGGATTGCCGATCCGCAAACGCGTCCGACCGAGTCGGCGGTGCTCGCGACCCTGTGGACCGGCCTGGTCGCGAGCAGCCTGGGCATCCTGTTCTCCATGGTGGTGATGCTGCTGGAAGTGGGACAACTCCTGTTTTACTTCCTCGCCGCTCCCCAGGCGGGGATCGCGACCATCCAGACGGCGGGCGGCGGGGCCTCCAGTTGGGTGTCCGCGGTCGATCTGGTGAGCCTGTTGGCCTTGGTGCAGATGCTGGCCGCCGAGGTGATCGCCCTGGTGCTGGGCCTCTGGCTGATGTTCCGTACCACCCAGGTCGCCGGCCAATTCCCCGCGACCGCTCAGACATGACCCGGGGAGGTCAACCAACTACCTTCCGTGTACGATCTTGGACACCCCGGCGCATGAAAGGGCCGCCGTAGGGGCGGGTTTGAAACCCGCCCCTACGTGGTTGCATCGCGGCGGGACCTTGATACCGTTTTCACCCAATCCCAGTACAGGAGCCTGCGCCGCCATGAATGTCCTAGCCACCTTCTCTGGGCCCGCCCGCGGCCTGATCATCGCCGGGGCCGTCGCCCTCGTCGTGACCTTGATGAAGACCGCGGCGCCGCTGCTGACGCCGCTCCTGCTCGCCATCTTCATCGCGATCGTCGCCACCCCGGCGCTGGCCTGGATGCGCCGCAAAGGCGTGCCGAAATGGGGCGCCCTGTTCGTGATTGCGTTTGTGCTGCTCGATGTCGGCAGCCTGCTCGCGCTGGTGACGACCGGGTCGCTCGAGGGCTTCAAGGACAGCCTGCCGGGCTATCAGGAACGCTTCACGGCACTGACCCAGCAATTCGGCGGCATGATGGCGGGGACCGGGGTCGACAACCCGGCCGCGGCAGCGACGGACCTGCTGGACCCGGCCAAGCTCAGGGCCCTGGTGCCGCGATTGTTGTCCAGCGCCAGCGGCGTTTTTGCGACCGGGCTCCTGGTGTTGCTCACCGTCATCTTCATCCTGCTCGAAGTGCCGACCATGATGCCCAAGCTGAAGGCGGCCTTTCATATCACGCCGGACGGTGAAGAACGCCTCCAGCGGATGTTGGACAACATCAATCGCTACATGCAGATCAAGGCCCTGACCAGCCTCGCCACCGCCGTCTGTGTCTGGCTCCTGCTGTGGTTTTTCGGGATCGACTTCGCCATCCTGTGGGCGGTGATGGCCTTCTTTCTGAACTTCCTGCCGGTGGTCGGCAACATCCTGATGATGATCCCGCCGGTCCTGCTGGCACTGGTGCAGGTCGATCTGGGCACGGCATTGATGGTCGCGGCCGGATATCTTGTGATCAACACCGCGATCGGCAATGTCATCGAGCCGCGGATCATGGGTAAGGGGCTCGGCATCTCGACGCTGGCGGTCTTCATCGCCCTGCTGGTCTGGGGCTGGCTGTTCGGCACCGTCGGCATGTTCCTGGCCGTGCCGCTGACCACGGCCCTGATCATCGCGCTCGATGCGAGCCCGCATACCCGCCCGCTCGCGATCCTGATGGGGCCGGCAATCAGCGAGGAGCCCGCGGAAGCCTTGGCAGCGGAGCCGGACGCTCGCCGCTCGGATGACTGAGGGACCTCGTGCGTCGGGCCCTGATCCTGGGCCCGGCCACCTCGCGATCTGTGGGGCCGCCAGTCCGCACAGCGGACCCTACAGATCGCGGCCTTACGGGCCTTGATCATCGTTCCGGCCGCTGGCAGTCCGCCCGCAGCCGGAGGTCGAGACTTTAGCCGGTGGCGGTTCCCGATATATCCAACAAAATCAGTTGCACCTGCAGGCCGGACCGGCTAAAGCCTCGACCTCCGGTGGCCGAAACGATGATCGAGGCGGCCTTACGTGAGCGTCCGCGCGACGAAGCGATCAGGGGCCGTCGCGGTTCCGGCCCGCCATCCACGCCCTGGTTCTCGGGTCGGAGAGGGCTCCGTAGCGGTCCGGCGTCATCCTGACCACCTGGAAGGCTTGATTGAGTTTGCAATTGAAATGCAGCGGAAAATCGATCGCATGACGGTGTATTCCGCCGAACTTTAACTATCGGGAAAGGCTTTTGCAACCCGCTTGGCAAGGGGATCGAGTGGCCCAACCTAGTGCCGACACGCAGGAATCGTCGAACCATTTCGGGCGGTCGGTAACGCAGGGGCTATCCCGCACGTCGATTACGACAACGACAACGATCGGCAATGGCCTCACGACTTCTGCGGTGTTGTACCAGGCGGCTCAGTGTTCGCTGAGGCCATCGTTGCGCCAACCGTCAATCCGATAAGATTGATAAGGAGAAACCGATGCAATTCGCCACCCTGCTCGCCGGGCTCGATCGTCCGGCCCTGGCCTGGGCCGTCGATGGCTTGGGCCTCGCGCTGCTGATCGCCTACCACCTGTATCTGCGGCGCCTCTTTCTCCGGGAGCCGGAGCGGACCTATCGCGGCCGCTCCAACCGGCTGCGCCGGGCCTGGGTCGCGACGGTGCGCGCCGGCAACCTGGACCTCCTGGCGGTCCAGACCCTGCGCAATTGGGTGATGTCCGCGACCCTCTTTGCCGGGACCGCCGTTGTGATCGCGCTCGGTGTCGTCGCGGTGGCCTTCGACCGGATCGACCTGGGCGGCCTGTCCCAGTCATTGAGCCTGGCGCCGGGCGCTCCGGACCTGGTGCGCTTCAAGCTGGTGGTGCTCGCGGCCATCTTCGCGACTGCCTTCCTGCATTTCGCCCTCGCGCTGCGCTATTACAACCACACCGGCTTTCTGATCAACCTGGCACCGGAACACTTTACCGGCTCCGCCGTCGATGAGATTACCGATACGCTCAATCGCGCCGGCGGCCACTTCCACCGCGGGACCCGCGGCTTTCTGTTGGCGATCCCGTTCGTGCTCTGGCTGATCGAACCGGACTGGTTCCTGGCCGGTGTCGTCGTCTGCCTGGTGCTGTTGTATCGCTTCGACTTGCGGGTCGACGGTGAGCCCGCGCGGGCGGCGGCGGCCCCCGGTGCCTTCGACCTCGGCGACCCCTTCGCCCTGCAGGCCGACGCGGTCCTGCACGCCCTGCACACCACGGCGGACGGTTTGACCGCCGCCGAGGCGGCCAAGCGGCTCGCGGCCGTCGGTCCGAATCGGCTCCCGAGCCCGCCGAAGGACGGCCCGATCAAGCGCTTCCTGAAGCACTTCAACGATATCCTGATCTACATCCTGATCGCTGCCGCCGCCGCGACCGCGCTCAAAGGTTACTGGATCGACACCTGGGTGATCCTGGCGGTGGTGGTCATCAACGCCATCATCGGGTTCATCCAGGAGGGTCGGGCCGAGGACGCCCTGGAGGGCATCCGCAAGATGCTCTCGCTGCACGCCCACAGCCGCCGCGGCGGGCACTGGGTGGAGGTCGAGTCGGCCGACCTGGTCCCCGGCGACATCGTGCGCCTGCGCGCCGGTGACCGGGTGCCGGCGGACCTGCGCCTGCTCGAGGCGGTCAATCTGCGCATCGAGGAATCCGCCCTCACCGGCGAGTCGGTGCCGAGCACCAAGGGCAGCGAGCCGGTGGACGACGCGGCCGGGATCGGCGATCGGCACGGGATGGCCTACTCGGGCACGCTGGTGGCGGCCGGACAGGGCACCGGGGTGGTGACCGCCACCGGACCCCACACCGAATTGGGCCGGATCAACCGGATGATCTCGGAAGTGGAGACGCTGGACACCCCGCTGACGCGGCAGATGACCGCCTTCGGCCGGGTGCTCTCCGTGATCATCCTGGGGATGGCCGTGGCGATGGTCCTGATCGGCTGGTTCCTGCACAGCTTCGGGGTCGAGGAACTGATGATGGCGACCATCGGCTTCGCCGTGGCGGCCATCCCGGAGGGCCTGCCCGCGATCATGACCATCACCCTGGCGCTCGGCGTCCAGGAGATGGTGCGGCGCAACGCCATCACCCGCAAACTCCCGGCGGTCGAGACCCTGGGGTCGGTCACCGTGGTGTGCTCGGACAAGACCGGCACCCTGACCCGCAACGAGATGACGGCCCGCCATGTCGTCACCCCGGTGGACCAGTATGACGCCGCTGGGATCGGCTATGCCCCTGAGGGTCATCTGTCGCTCCACGGGCAGCCGATCGCGGTCGCGGCCCACCCGGACCTGCAGGCACTGATCGAGGTCATGGCGGTCTGCAACGACGCCGAGATCGCCGAGGAGGACGGTCACTGGCGGGTCATCGGCGAGCCGACCGAGGGGGCCCTGCGCACCCTCGCCCACAAGGCCGCCTTCGCCGCCGCGGATTACGCGCGCCTGGCCGTCGTGCCCTTCGACTCCGATCTGAAGTTCATGGCCACGCTGAACCGCCTGCCCGGGGGCGGCCGGCGCATCCTGATGAAGGGCGCGCCCGACCGGCTGCTCGATCGCTGCGCCGGTAGCCGCGCTGCCGACGGGTCCGTGGCGCCGCTGGACCGCGCCTTTTGGGAGGACTGGATCGACCGACTCAGCGCCCAGGGGCTGCGCGTGCTGGCCGCCGCGAGCCGCGAGGTCGAGGCGGACCAGGACGATCTGGACGTCGCCGATGTGGAGCAGGGGATGGTGCTGCTGGGTCTGGTCGGTATCATCGACCCGCCGCGACCCGAGGCGATCACGGCCATCGCCGCCTGCCGCCAGGCGGGCATCGCGGTCAAGATGATCACCGGCGACCACGCCGGCACCGCCAGCGCCATCGGCCGCGAGATGGGCATCACCACGGACGACCGCGCCGTCACCGGGGCCGAACTGGAGGCCGCCAGCGACGCGCAACTGCAGACCATCGTCGCCGAGTACGCCATCTTCGCCCGCACCAGCCCCGAGCATAAGCTGCGGCTGGTCCAGGCCCTGCAGGCCAATGGCGAGGTGGTGGCGATGACCGGCGACGGGGTCAACGACGCCCCCGCGCTGAAGCGCGCCGACGTCGGCGTCGCCATGGGCATCAAGGGAACGGAAGCGACCAAGGAGGCGGCCGAGATCGTGCTGGCGGACGACAACTTCGCCTCGATCGAACGCGCCATCGAGGAAGGCCGCACCATCTACGACAATCTGCAGAAGTCGATCCTGTTCCTGCTGCCGACCAACGGCGCCCAGGCCCTGGTCATCCTGGCCGCGATCCTGTTCGGCTTCACCCTGCCGCTGGCCCCGGTGCAGATCCTCTGGGTCAATATGGTGACCGCGGTGACCCTGTCCCTGGCCTTGGCCTTCGAGCCCGCCGAACCGGGGGTCATGAGCCGACCGCCGCGACGCCCGGGCGCGCCCATCCTGGGCTGGTATTTCATCTGGCGCATCGCGCTCGTCTCAGTGCTGATCGGCGTCGCCACCACCGCCGTCTTTCTCTTCGAGGAGGGGCGCGGCTATTCGGTGGCCGCGGCCCAGACGATGGCCGTCAATACGCTTGCATTCGGGCAGTTGTTCTTCCTGTTCAACAGCCGGTTCCTGCACGCCTCCAGCCTGCGGGTCAGTCTGTGGTTCACCAACCGCGTGGTGTGGCTGGCCGTCGGCGTACTGGTCCTGTTGCAACTCCTGTTCGTCTATGCCCCGTTCCTGAATCGCTGGTTCCACACCGCGCCCCTGGCCCCGCGCGACTGGCTGCTGCCGGTCGGCATCGGCGTCGCCATCTTCCTGGTGGTCGAGTTGGAGAAGGCCGTGGTGCGGTGGGTGGCGACCCCGGGAGGGACACGGCGCAGTGCCTGAGAACTGGCGCTGCGGGGCCCGTTGTGGCCTTGGTCGTAGTTCCGGCCGTAGGGTGGACAAGCGATAGCGCAGTCCACCGAATACCGCGCAACCGCTGGTGGACTGCGCTGCGCTTGTCCACCCTACGATGCCAGACCTGACCCGGCGACCACAGATCCGTTGCAGGAGCGATCCGCACGGTTCAGAATCCCTGCAACGAGCGAATGCCTCCGCACGAGACCCCCATGTACTCGACCAACGTCCGCGACCTCAAGATGGAGGTACCGATGCAAGTTTCAGTCACCGAGGCCAAGAGGCAACTACCGGACTTGGTGCGACGCGCCGAGGCTGGCGATGAGGTCATTCTGACCCGCAACGGTCATGCAACCGTTCGTCTGGTCCCCATCAAGACAGCGCCGGACAAGAAAACCCGGCGGACGCTGTTAGAGGCATTACGGGCGTCCGCGTCCCCCACGGCCGGGCCGAGCGCTGCGCGCAGCCAGGATTTTCTCTACGGTGACGATGGCCTGCCAGTATGATCGCGGTCGATACCTCGGCCCTGATGGCGATCCTCTTGGACGAGCCGGAAGCGGATGCCTGTATCGCCGCACTTGAGACCGCGGACGAGATCCTGATTTCCGCCGGCACGGTGTCCGAGGCACTGATCGTCTCGGCACGGCGTCACGTCGGCGAAGCAATGACCAGCCTGATCGATGGCCTTGGCCTTGAAGTGGTGCCTGTGACAGCAACCTCGGCCCGGCGCATCGCGCAGGCTTATGAGCGGTGGGGAAAAGGCATGAATCCCGCGGCCCTCAATTTTGGGGACTGCTTCGCCTATGAGGTAGCCAAGGAACATGGCTGCCCTCTGCTATTTGTCGGCAACGACTTCGCGGGAACCGACATCGAAGGCGTGCTTTGAGTTTCGTATATCCATGAATGCATATAAAACCTACGTCGAGGTCGGGGCCTCCGGTCGCGTCGTTCTGGAGCACCTGCCCTTTCCAAAGGGTGCCCTGGTTGAAGTCCTGGTGGTCGATCAACGCGCGCAACCTGGAGATGCAGAAGACTGGCGCGCCCTGTTCAAAGAGATCCAGGCATTACCACAATCACAAGCAATGACAGATGCGGAGATCGCCAAAGAGATCAATGATTACCGGAGTGGCGGGTGAGGGTTGTGATCGACACCGGCGTTCTGGTGTCTGCCGCAATCCGGGATCGGCTGCCTGAGAGCGTCATTCTATGGTGCGTCGCGCAACCGGATCTCGAATGGCTGGTCACTCCCGAGATCATTGACGAGTACATCGATGTCGTCAATCGGCCCAAGTTCAAGTTGTCGTCAGCCGTCATCGCCCGTTGGTTGGATTTGTTGAGCAGGCGCACCCGGATGATCCAGCCGACCGTTGAGATCCACTTTCCGCGAGACCGCAAGGACGCACGATTCCTGATCTGCGCGGAGTCCGGACGTGCCGACGCCCTGATCACCGGCGACGGCGATTTCAGCGAGGCGCGGCCCTTGATCGGCGCGCCGATCATGAACGTGCGCGAGTTTGCCGAACGGTTCGCCCCGGAACTTATCGCTGCTTAGCCAATGAATCCTGATTCCGGCGGCTGCCCCCAGTCCCGGGGAAAGTTTACTCAATTACGCCTACCGCAGAGTATGGAATAAGTAAAAGGTCCCCGGAATTTTACTCGCTATTGTCAGGTATCACGCAGCCCGATTTCCGCTTTTTACGCGAAGGTCGCTACCGGAACCGGGCGAGTAACTGCTAACGCCTTACGATGCGCCTTCACCCGCTCGATCTCATGCATGGTAGCTGCGGTAAAATATGACTCCCCGCAACTGCCGCAAGAGATTGATGGAATGCCTTCAATAACAAGTAACTTGTCACCTTTTCCAAAACTCCGCGTCACAAGGCGGTGATGGAGGTTTGAACTTCCGCAGTAAGCGCAATTCTCAGATGACGTAGACGGTGATGAAGATGAGTTCGCCACTGAAGCCGATCTTGACGACAGCTTCTGCTTCATAGTCTGCGATGCTTCTTCCGTTGACGACGTGCTTCGTTTCATCTGTTTCTCCGTCATGTTGTCGTTCGACAATCCGGCCAGTGAGGACGATGCTTTCCAGGTCAAGGATTGTCAGGTCATCGTCTTCGAGTTCATCTGCTGCGTGATGCGAGACGACGTAGTTCTTTGAGCGAATCAGCTCGCGAAAGATGCCGATCGTGGTCACAAGTTGCGTTTAGCGCCTCCTGGTCATGGCCGCTAATGTTCAAGCTGACCGAGAGACGACGGCCGGATGAACGATTTTTTTTTCTCAGTTGGTTGGGCTTAAGTCAGTGACATTCGAGCCTGGCCCCTTATCTTTGTCTGTCAGGCCCGAAACGTTCGGGATCGGATTTCAAACCCCGTCCCGTTTGAATCGAGGCCAGACGTTGCATCGGGCTGCCGGCGTTGTGAATTAGGATAAGCGGGGATTGAGGAAGCGAGAAACCGTGGTTTGTCCCCGCATACCATGCGGGAACTCACGTATTTCGCTTTCAAAGCTCATCTACTGCCCATGCTGATTCACCCAGCTATCCACAGCAAAAACATCGACCTCGGTTCGGCGAACTCGTCGGCTTCCTGGTCGATGTGAGGCCAAACCGACAGCGGGCTTATATATGTCCAGTCCCCGGCCCAGTTTGAAGAGGACGCCGTGGTCACAAACAACATAGCGGTCGTGGACGGTGTGATCGATCTCGATAGATAGATTCATACCGAAGCTGCCGAATAGATCCTTGCCGATCTCCTCGGCGATAGCGACGTTCGCGCCGTTGCCCTCTGTCCAAGATTCGGACGTGAAGACGAGAATCTCTTTGGGCTTAGCGACCTCGGAGACAGCTAGCAGGAATTCCTTGAGGTTGCGCACCTGATGGGGTAGCGCGAGGTAAGGGTCAATAAGAGCGATGCGCGTGCATCCAGCGAGCAAGGCCGTCGGGAACAGGCGATTAAATGGCCAGCCTGTATCGCCTTCCCGCAGGATGAACCGCTCGACAATCGTCGTGGCACCACTTTGTATCTCTTCGATCCACTCGCGTCCAGATGCGTCGCTTGTCCAGACCGGCCCAGAAGGCCCCACACTAACGACCGTAACGGGCGACGGTAGCTGTGCGGCCGATTCAGAGTCTTCCGCGGAATCAAGGAATGGAGAGCAGGAGTTCTTAACGCCTCGTATCGCTACGGATAACGCCTCGCAGTCGCGTGCGAAAGCCTCCCGCTCCCCACCGATCCGAGCCATAGCGGCAGCCTTAATATCTTGCTCAGCGCTAGCCAGCATAGCTTGAACTTCGGCTAGGGCTTTGCGCGGGACGCCGTCGGCTTCGGCGGCGAGGAACTGTCCAAAATCCCCGCTGCGTTCATTGAGATGGGTCGTCAAGGCGTCCCTAAGTAGCCGTTTGACCTCAGCATAGAAAAGACGAACCTCCTGGGACTGATTGACAGTTGTTCCCCGGCCAATAATGTCGGAAACTTTCTCGCGGGCCGTGGAAATCTTGTCGGAGACCTCGTCGGAGACGAAGTCGTCTAAAAAGGAGACGATACGTTGCTCCTCGGCGGCGATGAGTTCATTGGCGGCGGCAAGGGATTTCTCAAGTGAACCTGCTAACGTTTTCGGCAGATCAAACGCCAGAGTCCCTCCCAATTCGAGTTTTCCGGCCAGTTCCGTGCTCGATTCCGAGAGCGCTGTGACGTGTTTCTCGAAGTGCTCCACGAAGAACGCGAAGTGCGCTGTCATGTCCGAAAGCATTTGCTGGACTCGCGGGAAAATCCGATTTGCTACGCGCCCCTGGAGATCGTGCATATATCCCCACGTGCCCGATCGGCGGGTTCTCCAGTGTTTGCCTACATCGTTCGTTTCAAAATCGGCCAGTTCTCGCTCTGCGAGAAGCCCTATCGTCTCGATGATGAGACCGTTCCTCCGACCTGCGTCTGCAAGATTGTCGTGTAAGAATCCGACGTCCGATTCTGTTGATGACTGAAATATTTCTCGCTCCGACTCAAAGTTGCGGCGAAAAGCCGCAAGCCTTTGCTCGGCTACCTCGCTGTCTTTGATGTCACGTAGGGCCGTGAGGCGGTTTGCGATAACCCCAAGAAGATCGTCCAGTGCTGATTTCGCCCCGAAGGCAATGTTGTGCGCAACCAAGGCCAGCCGCGACTCAGTCGAAAGCAGTTGGAGCAACTGCGACTTTACACCTTCGATGCCGCCAGGATCATCGTGATGTATATGGTGGGGGACATCTTTGCCCTCCTGCCAGTCGCGATGCTTTCGTGCCGAGGTGAAAACGAGGCCGACAACGCCGAGTTGTTCGCGATAACGGCGTATCGCAGGGGAGTCATCACTTCCCAGTTCGTTGAGTGTCGCATCGATTTCTGCGCGAATGCGCCGCTCTTCACGCCGGATTCGGTGTGAGAGGGGTTCGGCATCCTCGTCATTGTCGTCTGCGGCGGCTAGGTGCTGCTCGTAGGTCTTATCGACCTGAGTGATCACGAAAATGAGCTGTTTGACGGTACCCCGGCGCAGCAACGTCAGTATGAAATCTTTCTCTGATTGTCCATAAGAGGCACCAGACTGAGTGAGGAACAGGACTGCATCGACGTCCTCGACAGCTTTCTCGGTCAGTGTGACTCTGAAACGCTGGGTGTCGTCCAGGCCCGGGGTGTCTACAAGTAGAACACCTTCGTCTAGGAGTAGCGATGGAGAGGTTATCTCAATGCTCGTTACCAAACAGTGATGTGGACGCGTTCCGGAGGTAAACTCTTTCAATCGGTTGCGGAAAGCGTTCTCGAACTTCCTATCCCCTGGCTTGTCTAGTGCAATTTCGATCGTGTGGCCGCCGGGTCTTATGTAGGTCTTTTCGAGCGCAGGCAAGTCGAACGTTTCTACGATTTCCCCTTCCGAATTCTTGCGCGCTTTACCATCGAAACTTTCCCACATCTTTATACGATGGGCATCGATATGCTTGGGGTCCTCGCGGTACAGTTGGCGCAGTCGGTTCCACGCTTCTTCCCCGACGAAACGAATTGCGGCCTTGACCTCTTGTCCATGACGGAAAGTTGTCACGGCAGCCGTCTCGGGGTCCGTGTTTTCGCCAGCTAACCGCGCAGAAAGTAATTCATTGACGAACGCTGATTTTCCGGCTTTGAATCGGCCGACCACTGCCACTTTGTAGCAATCCGGGACCACCTGGCTTTTCAGGATCGCGTGCAACGCTTCGGCAGTCTTTTCGCAGTCGCTCCCGATGCCCCATATCGGTTCGCGTCTGTCGAGGACCTTGGCGAGCAAGGTCTCGCGGAGGGTTTCCACGCTCGCGCGCAGGGAGTGGATTTCGACTCGTATTTGTTTAGGCGACTTCACTTGATTACCCTCTTTCCTATTTACTAAAACTGTTGCAGTTGGTGTCAGATTATCGCGAAGGCTTGATCTGCTTGCAGCAACAAGGAGCAGTACGCGCCCTGATACAGGAAGTTCCTCGACCTGTTGAGTCAAGACAATGGAGCCGAACCGCCGAGGACATCTCGTAGACTCTGGCACTCCAGTACGCGATCGGCCCAAGCCTCAAGCTCGGCCTCGCCGGCTTGACCCAGGCGCTCCTCAGCCCATGACGGCAGGGGGCCGAAGCGGCGAGTGAGTTGCCGGCGCAGCACCTTAGTCTCGCCCTCCTGCAGGCCTTCCCGCAAGCCCTCATCCTTCCACTCCTGGGGAAATAGGGGACGTACCACGAAACCCCGTCGTTAGCTGCCAGCACCCCATGCCCCACTTCCTCAATCTGATCGGCCAAAGACATCCTTCAAGCTCCGGCACTCCAACACCCGATCAACCCACTCCTCAAGCTCGGTCTCGCTGGCTTGACCCAGGCGCTCCTCAGCCCATGACGGCAGCGGGCCGAGCCGGCGAGTAAGTTGCCGACGCAGCAACTTAGCCTCGCCCTCCTGCCGGCCTTCCCGCCTGCCTTCCCGCAAACCCTCATCCTTCCACTCCTGGGTCCACGTCTTGACGCGTTCGGCCAGCATGTGGTGAAGCTCCTGTAGCTCGCTGAAATTGGGTATCTCGACGCCGGGCACGCGCGCCGGTAGTAACACGCGCTTGAGCCAGACCACGAAGGCACGGCGCAGGCTCGCATTCTCCGCCCCGGCCAGCCATTCGACCAGGCAGTCGATGACCCGCTGGATGTTCTCCGGCGCTTGGGCATTCTCCAGGCGGAACAAGGCGACGACGACGTTGGGCAGACGCGCGAGGTCGGCCTCGGGGTAGCGGCGTTCTTCCAGGAGAAGATAGCGCAGTTGGGGCTGCCAGTGGCGCAGTTGCGGCGGCAGGCTCGGGTCGATCAGGTCCGCCTTGGCGGTCCAGGGCTCGGCGCCGTTTTGGAGCACGATCGGGAGCACCAGCGGGAGTGGGTCATCCGGTCGGAAACCCATCTTGCGATGCGAAAACAGCAGCTTATAGGAAGGGTCGTGCTTCGCCATAGGGACTTGTCCCACGGGGTCCAATGTTACAAGGATACCCATTTCGTGCGCCTGATGCAGTACCTGGCGCTGGCCACGGTTTCCGGCGGAAAACCGGGCAAAGACTCTGATTTATCAGCACGAAATCAGGGACTCCGCGGTCTGTTCACGGTTTCGCGCGCGATGACTTGTCATTCGGCGATGCGCTCGACCTCCCCAATGACTTCGAGCAAGAGCGACGGCTTGATGTGGAGTGTCGACCGCTCGGGTATGGCGCGGAGCAGATCCAGCACCTCCTGCCCGCTGCGCTGGCCGCGGCGAATCGCGCGCAAGAGGATGCCTAGGGTTCCGTGAACGGGCAGTTGGAACTCGCGTGCGGCAAGGCGGGCTGACGTGTCGTCGGTCAGGAGTAAGTCGGCGCCATGTTCTTCGGCAATCTGAAGCGCCTGGGTTTCACCGGCATGCAGGGGCATCAGGCGCGAGAGCGCGGCCAGGGCGGGGCGAAGCGGATGCTGTGGCCTAACACGGGCGAACGACGGTTTCGGCAACTCGAAAATGTCCGGCCGGTGCCGCTGCGCCTCGGCCCACACCACCTCGGGCACCAGCACCGACGGGAAGTCACAGAGCAGGCGGAGCGAGTCCAGTTCGTCCAGGTGAATCAAGGGCCCGGCATCGCAAACGACAACGCGAGCGAGGCGGCTATCCGTCGCCACGCAGACCCCACTCCAGATCCTCACGAACGAAGGTTTCGCTCAACTCCGCGCTGTGCGAACTCAAGTAGCGACGCAGTGCGTCGGTGAGGATCTCGTCGAGGTCGCTCGCCCAGCCGTCGCGGATCAGGATCGCCGCCTGCTGTGCCAAGCGATCGGGGATATCGGCCTGAATGGATGTCGTCATGGCTGGTTCGGTCGATGCGCTCGGTGACCAAGTAAGGAAAAGGGTAACCGATGTGGTGAGGGAAAGTAACCAGATCGCTCGCACTTTGAGGACGTCCGGGCCGCCCGGCTCGCTGCGCGAAACGGAGAAACCTGGAGCAGACCGCGGTTTCCGGCGGGCAACCGGGGAAAGGCGCTGATTTATCGCCACGAAATCAGGAAGCCGCGGTCTATCCTCCGCTTCAAACCGGCTCTTGCTCTTGGCGCTGCGTCGGTCGGCCCAAAGTCGATCTCAGGGAAATAGGGGACGAGGGAAATAGGGAACGTACCACGAAACCCCGTCGTTAGCTGCCAGCACCCCATGCCCCACTCCCTCAATCTGATCGGCCAAAGACATCCTTCAAGCTCCGGCACTCCAACACGCGATCACCCCACTCCTCAAGCTCGGTCTCGCTGGCTTGACCTAGGCGCTCCTCAGCCCATGACGGCAGGGGGCCGAAGCGGCGAGTGAGTTGCCGGCGCAGCAACTTAGTCTCGCCCTGCTGCCTGCCCTCCTGCCTACCTTCCCGCAAGCCCTGCTCCTTCCACTCCTGGGTCCAAGTCTTGAGGCGTTCGGCCAGCATGTCGTGAAGCTCCTCTAGCTCGCTGAAATTGGGTACCTCGACGCCGGGCACGCGCGCCGGAAGCAGTACGCGCTTGAGCCAGACGACGAAGGCACGGCGCAGGCTCGCGTTGTCCGCCCCGGCGAGCCACTCGACCAGGCAGGCGATGACCCGCTGGATGTTCTCCGGCGCCTGGGCATTCTCCAGGCGGAACAAGGCGACAACAACATTGGGCAGACGCGCGAGGTCGGCTCGGGGTAGCGGCGTTCTTCCAGGAGAAGATAGCGCAGTTGGGGCTGCCAGTGGCGCAGTTGCGGCGGCAGGCTCGGGTCGATCAGGTCCGCCAGGTCGGTCTTGGCGGTCCAGGGCTCGGCGCCGTTGTAGAGCACGATCGGGAGCACTGGCGGGAGCGGGTCATCCGGCCCGATCTCTTGCGTCACCGGCTGGAAGCGCCGCCGAGGCCGAGGTATTCGACAGCGGATAGCAGATCCTTGTGAAACCGCCGTGCCTGGGAGCATCGCTCACAGATCCGCGACCACTCGGCGGTGATTCGGGTGGCGTGCTTGCGGTATTCGGAAGACCGCTTGTGCTTGTACTGGCCAACTCGCTTGCGCTTGACCGCCAGCTTTCCGCGTAAAGCTTCCAAACGCGCGGGCATATCGGGGTCGCATTCGATATCGCCCTCGATCTTGATACCGGAATCGTCGGGCAATGCGGCAGCGACCCAGGAATCGATGGCCTTGGACGGTATGCAGATGACTGTGCAGGGGCCGATGGCGGTCGGGCTGAGCCAACTGCGTAGGACGATTTCGAGCGCATCCGCGGGAGGCTGCACCGGCGGGCAGGGCGGTGGGCAGGGGTCGACACAGGGCAATGCCCCGAGCGCCGCCGCCTCGGCGACGATCTTCTTGCGGCAATAGGTATATTTGGCATCCGCGACGTCGGCGTCCAAGTGCAGGATAAGTAGATCCGGTCTGCTCGCCGTCAGTAACGGATGGTCCTCCAAGTCCCCGCCCTCGCCCCGGCGGTATTTGAGGCACCACTCGAACACGCCGCACCAGCCCTGTGGTCTGACCTCGGGCGTCGCATTGGCGGGTCCCGCCTCAAGCTGCCCGGTAGGCTCCGGCTGCAGCCGCAGGACGCGCAGATCTCCGGGAACCATTGCCGTCAGGGTTGCTTCAATGACCACCTGATCAGCCTGCTCCTCGGCAACCACCGCAATGGTGAGGCTAGACATTGGGCACCGCCCCCAGGTTGCCCATGAGCCAGAGCCGCGACAGCGGATATTCCCGATTCAGGGCCAGTAGCTCCGGGGTCGGCACGATGCGCTCGCATCGCGTGTGCCCCGACGTATTCCGCTCGACCGCGAACAACCGGATCTGGTCGTCGGCCAGGTTCAGACCATCGATTACCGCGGGATTGTGGGTGGTGAAAAGCAGTTGGCGATCCGGCGATTCGGCCTTGAGCCAAACCGCCAATCGCTCGGTCAGGCGCGTCGCCGAACGCGGATTGAGCGCTTGATCGAGATTATCGACGGCGAGCAATCCAGGCGCACTCGGCGAGAGACAGAGGACTGCGGCGAACAGCACGTAGAGAGCGCCCTCGTTGACATCGTAGCCAGTGAGCTGGTTGCGGCCGTCGGCCATGTAGCGGTCGGTGAATCTCAGAACCCGGCTGCCACGCGACACCGAGGGCGACAGCAAATGGCGGGTGGCGGTTTCGGGAGCGACAGACTCTGCCCAATCGATCAGCTCGAGAATGTCGTCATAGAGATCCTCGCCAGCATCGCGTTGCTCTTGCGTCGACTCTTTCGGGTCATGATCGAGCAGGCGGCTCATCAATTCATCCATGGCATCGGCCAGGCGGCCACCGAAAAGGCCGACGGGCCGACTTGGCTCCGGATCGGGGTCGTCGCCCCTCAGTATGCGCGTATTGGGCGAGTAGATGGCGTAGTCCTGCAACTGCTCGATGAAACGGCGCTCAGGCGAGTCCCGGGCAACCGGACCATCTGCGATTTGACGAATCCGTCCTGAGGCGCCAATCGATCCTGTACGTCCGAGCGGTTGATTGGTGCACCGGCGATCATATCCAAAGTTTCGGCACTGTAGACCCAGTCCGAGGTCGTTTCGGAAGTCACGCTCTCCAGCGATACGCCATAGCGGGCGCCGCTCTCGTGCTCCGCGCCGAGTCGGATCTGCGGACACGCAAGCTGTCCCTTGAACGAGCTTCTATACAGGTCAGGCACGCCGGGACGAACGCCGCGCCGCTTGAGCGCCGCGTCATCCAAGCTGCCGTCGGCGGCGGCGCCGAGCAGCCCGATCGCCTCCAACAGAGCGGTCTTTCCGGCCCCATTGGCGCCGATGAAGCAGTTAACGCGACCCAGTTCGAGCCTTTGGGACAGGATGGACTTGAAGCCTTCGATCTGGATGGTTCGGATCATGGCGTACTCCGGTATCTAAACTTCCGCGCGTCTCGGCCTCGCAGCCGAAACCAGCGGGCCGCCCACCGGAAATCGGGGACGCACCGCGAATATTCCGGGCCTCCTTCCCGATGAACCGCGCAAGCGCACGCAGCACCAGGGCGACCGGCGCCCTGCCGGCCAATCGGGTGGTTCATGGTGCGACTGGTTCGAGAAACGGGTTGACGACGGTCAACCCGGGGCCGACAACCTGCCCGTGCTGCAAGTCTTCGGTCGTCCTTGCTTAAACTGTAGAGGACGACGTTGGAGTCGATGAAGCTACCGGGCATTGGCTTCGTCCCGATCGAAGACGAAGCTGCCGAAGTCCTTTCGGTAGGGGGCAAAAAACGCAATTAATTCTAGTAACCTGGCGTCGCTGGGGGCAGCCGCAGGGGTCTGGGGGTGGCGGGTCTTGAGATAGCCGATGAAGTCAAGGACCTCGGCCTGCAGGGCCGCGGGCAGTTCGGTTGCTTCATGGGCGATCAGATCGACGGCGTTCATAAATGGGCTCCGGGGGCGGGATGGGAGGCCAACGGCAAAGACACAAGTGGCAATAGGGGACTGGCAATAGGGACAGACCAGAATGGCACGGGAAATAAGGGGGAAATAGGGGACGCGGGAAATAGGGGACGTACCAGGAAAAAGCTCGCCGTAGCTCCTGGCACCCGATAACCCCCTCGCTCAATCCGATCCGCCAAAGACCTCCTTCAGGCTCCGGCACTCCAACACGCGATCACCCCACTCCTCAAGCTCGGTCTCGCCGGCTTGACCGAGGCGCTCCTCAGCCCATGACGGCAGGGGGCCGAAGCGGCGAGTGAGTTGCCGGCGCAGCACCTTAGTCTCGCCCTCCAGCCTGCCTTCCCGCAAACCCTCATCCTTCCACTCCTGGGTCCACGTTTTGACGCGTTCGGCCAGCATGTCGTGAAGCTCCTCTAGCTCGCTGAAATTGGGTATCTCGACGCCGGGCACGCGCGCCGGAAGCAGCACGCGCTTGAGCCAGACGACGAAGGCACGGCGCAGGCTCGCGTTCTCCGCCCCGGCCAGCCATTCGACCAGGCAGGCGATGACCCGCTGGATGTTCTCCGGCGCCTGGGCGTTCTCCAGGCGGAACAAGGCGGCGGCGACGTTGGGCAGACGCGCGAGGTCGGCCTCGGGGAAGCGGCGTTCTTCCAGGAGAAGATAGCGCAGTTGGGGCTGCCAGCGGCGCAGTTGCGGCGGCAGGCTCGGGTCGATCAGGTCCGCCAGGTCGGTCTTGGCGGTCCAGGGCTCGGCGCCGTTGTAGAGCACGATCGGGAGCACCGGCGGGAGCGGATCATCCGGTCCGATCTCTTTCGACCGGTGCAGGTCCTCGTAGATGACATCATTGATGCGCTGACGGAGGTTCTGGCTGATGCCGACCTCGCGTACACGTTTCAAGGTATTGAAGTCCAGCGAGACTCGCGCGGCGCAGTGCCATTGCTTGGCCCCGGATCGGTCGCCCCTTCCGCCACCACCGCAATGGTGAGGCTAGACATTGGGCATTGCCCCCAGGTTGCGCATGAGCCAGAGCCGCGACAGCGGATACTCCTGATTCAGCGCCAGCAGCTCCGGAGTCGGTACGACGCGCTCGCATTGCGTGTGCCCCGACGTGTTCCGCCCGACCGCGAACAGCCGGGTCTCGTTTGATTCTCCAGTTTCAGGCCAGCGGGAAACCGGGAACCCGGGGACCACTTTAGGTGCACTGCGCTGCGCTTGTCCACCCTTACGATGCTCCGCTGCCAGGTGACCGGAATGATGACTAAGGCCCAACACGACGGCCGGAGGTCGGTGCAGGACGGGCGGTGGAGTTGATTGCGAACAAGGGGGTGTCGTTGCGGTTGGGGAGGAGCCCTAAGGCGCGCTTGACGTTGCCATCGGGGCCTCCCGCCGGATAGCATGAGCGGGTTGCCACCATCTGTTCAGTGGCCCGCGCCCCCTTGAGTCGAGGAGTATCTCGTAACCTTATGTGACTAGACGAGAAGGTGCAGTCGTGACGAAGGTAGCCAGGATCTCGGGTGGCGAGGTGACGTTCGATATAACGGTGCGGTTCAGCGGTAGCCTGCTGAACGCGGAAGGAGCGATCCAGGCATTGGCGGCCCCTCTGTGAAGGCCGCGGGCTATCGCTTCGCCGTCCGGCTCCTGTGGACCCTGTCCGGCGCCGCGCTGCTGTGCCTGGTCGCTTGGCTGGGTCTGCGGATCCTGGTGGACGGCACCCCGGCGCCGAACCTGCGCGTGGCGACCTCGACGGTGATCTTGGACCGCGACGGCCGTCTGCTGCGCCCCTTCACCGTGGACGGCGGGCGTTGGCGCCTGCCGCTGGAGCCGGGGGCGGTGGACCCGCGGTTCGTCAGGCTGTTGCTGGCGGTGGAGGACCGACGCTTCTACAGCCATTCCGGCGTCGACCCGCTGGCCCTGCTGCGGGCGGGTGGGCAACTCGTGGCACGCGGGCACATCGTCTCGGGCGGTTCCACCCTGACCATGCAGCTCGCGCGCCTCCTGGACGGGGGCGAGACGCGCTCGCCGATGGGTAAGGTCCGCCAGGCCCTGGGCGCCCTGGCGCTGGAGCGGGGGGCGGACAAGGCGCAGATCCTCAACGCCTATCTGACGGTCGCGCCCTACGGCGGCAACCTGGAGGGGCTACGCGCCGGGTCGCTGGCCTGGTTCGGCAAGGAGCCGGCGCACCTGAGCGACGCCGAGGCGGCCTTCCTGGTCGCGTTGCCGCAGGCCCCGGAGGCGCGGCGGCCGGACCGGGACCCGGCCGCGGCCCGGCGGGCGCGGGACCGGGTGCTCGGGCGCGCCCTGGCACTCGGGCTGATCGACGCGCAGGCCGCCGTTGCCGCGCGCCGTGAGCCGGTCCCCAGCCGGCGGCGCCCCTTCCCGATGCTCGCCCCGCACCTGGGGACGCGGCTGGTGCGCGAGTTTCCCGGGCGCGGGGTCCATCGCGTGACCCTGGACGCCGCCCTGCAAGGCCGCCTGGAGGCCCTGGCGGCGGAGCGGGCGGGGGCGATCGACCCGCGGGTCTCGGTCGCCCTGCTGGCGGCCAATCATGGCAGCGGCGCGGTGCTGGCGGCGGTCGGCTCCGCCGGGCTCTTCGCCGGTGAGCGCGCCGGTCATGTGGACATGACGCGCGCGCTACGCTCCCCCGGCTCGACGCTCAAGCCGCTGATCTACGGGCTCGCCTTCGAGGCGGGCATCGCCCACCCGGAGAGCCTGATCGAGGACCGGCCGACCGCCTTCGCGGGCTATGTGCCGGGCAACTTCGACCGCTCCTTCCAGGGCACGGTGACGGTGCGCCGGGCGCTTGCCCTGTCGCTCAATGTGCCGGCGGTGCAACTCTTGGACGCGGTGGGGCCGGCGCGCCTGATCGCGCGGATGCGCCGCGCCGGTGCGACGCCGGTGCTCGCGCAGGGCGCGCCGCCGGGGCTGGCGGTCGGGCTCGGGGGGCTGGGACTGACCCTGTTCGACCTGGTGCGGATCTACGGGGCCATCGCCCGCGGCGGGGAGCCGCTGGACCTGCACGAGACCCGGGACCGGCCGGCCGCCGCCCGCGGCCCCCGGGTGCTGGACGCCCGCGCCGCCTGGTACCTGAGCTCGATCCTGGCGGAGGTCCCGGCCCCGGGGGACGCCGCGCCCCAGGGGATCAGCTACAAGACCGGGACCTCCTACGGCTACCGGGATGCCTGGGCGATCGGCTTCGATGGCCGCCATGTGGTGGGGGTCTGGGTCGGGCGACCGGACGGGGCCCCGGTGCCGGGCCTGAAGGGGGTCGAGGCGGCGGTCCCCATCCTGCTCGACGCCTTTGCGCGCCTGGGTCCCCGGGTGCCCCTGCCGGGTGCCCCGCCCGGGGTCCTGCGGGCCGCCACCAATGCCCTGCCGGCGACGCTACGCCAGGCGCGGGTGCGCGATGCCGGGGTGGGCGCCGCCCCGAGCGGCCCCGAGATCGCCTTCCCGCCCGACGGGGCCAGGCTGGAACTGGGCCTTGATCCGGCCGCGGGGGGCGCCGTCACCCTGGCGCTGAAGGTCCGCAACGGCTATCCGCCCTTCACCTGGTACGCCGACGGGCGGCCGATCGGGCAGGAGCCCTTTGCCCGCACCACGCAGTGGCGGCCGGCCGGGCCCGGGTATGCCGCCATCTCGGTCGTGGACGCCTCGG